>Ga0209532_1000062_pt1 | contig 109896 bp, 119 predicted proteins | sample COG_02_FD_184746 | JGI IMG/M metagenome (GOLD analysis project Ga0209532, IMG submission 184746) | Pelagic Microbial community sample from North Sea - COGITO 998_met_02 (SPAdes) (version 2) | ecosystem: Environmental > Aquatic > Marine > Neritic zone/Coastal water | place: Helgoland, sampling... | reverse complement strand
CCTTTTGGAGCAGAAGCAGATAAAACATTATCAGATAAAGGTGTTGGACGTTGGAAAATTAGAAAGAAAACACCAATATCAAATTAATTAAAAACCCCCACCGAAAGCAACTGCTAAAGTGAGGGCTAAAAAGCATCAATACCACTTGACCTTAATTTAATCAATAACGTGTGTATCTAAAAAAAACAAATAAAAGCGAAAAACAACAGTAAAATAATGCTTTTTTCATCTTATATGCTTGAGTCATTAAACCCAAATAAAGTAATTAATTTTAGCTTATGAAAATTTTAATGGTTTTTGTCCTTGATAATTTATTGGGTAACTTGTATCAAAAAATGTTAACAATGCGATTTATAATTATCCTTCTTTTTTTACCATTAAAAGGAATTACACAACTATCCTATGAAACCATTAAAATGCCTAAATCAGTAGAGGAAACTTCAGGACTTGAGCTTTTTGGAGATTACTTGATTACTCACAATGATTCTGGAGATAAACCAAAGCTTTACACTATTAACCAGAAAGGGGAAAAAATAATGGAAATTGAACTTAATCAACTCAAAAACATAGATTGGGAAGATATCACTGCAGATTCAGAAAACTTCTACATAGCTGATACTGGAAACAATTACGCGACTCGCGAAAACTTGAAAATATATATTTTGGATAAAGATTTTTTCCTTAAAGGTACAATATCAATCCGTTACGAAGCTCAAACTACTTTTTCAAGGGAGCCCAAAAACGAATTTGATGCTGAAGCTCTTGCAGTTATTGGGGACCGACTTGTGTTGTTTTCCAAAAACAGAAAGACTTTAAAATCAGAAATTTATAGCTTTCCTAAAATTGCAGGAGATTATATTTTAACCCCTAAGGCAGTAATTAATAGTGATGCACTTATTACAGCTGCAGATTATTATCATGAAAAAGACCTAGTTGCACTTACAGGCTACAACTTTAAGGGCGAACAATTTTTCTATACTATAAGGGATTTTGTCAAAAATGGTTTTGATAAAATTAAACTAGAACGCTATCTAATTCCCATCAAGCCTGCCCAAATTGAAGCTGTTAAAATTATTGATGAAGATGAGTTTTGGCTAAGCTCTGAAAGTGAGAAAAATGGAAAACCTAGACTTTTTCGTTTTAAGTTAAAATCTGAGTAAGTATTATGTTTTTTAACTTGTAGGCATAATATTTTAACTGTATTGAATCAAATTTGGAGAAACTATGCACAAGTTAATCTCACCAACTCCCTATCGAATCATAAACCACACGTTTCTGCTTCAGAACAGGAAGATATATAAGTTTTTCTGATTCTACTGAGAGTGAATGCACTAACCTTAAAACTTGCTCTTCCAGTTGGTCTTCAAATATTCTTTAAAGTAACCTAAAACTAAATTTAGATACAATAGAGACGAGACACTCCTATTTTGCTAACTTTTTGAAAATGCTATCATAATACTCTTGGGTAAGGACTTCTGTCCAAATGGTCGGTTTTTCACCACCATACAATGCAAGATAAGTCACATCGCTCTGTTTTGAAGAGGAATGCCAATGTTCCGTGTTTTTTTCACATTTAATAATATCCCCAGCTTCCATAAGCAGGGGTTCTTTTCCTTTTTCTTGATAATAACCTGTTCCCGCAATTACAATTAACACCTGTACTGTTCCGTGTTTATGCCAATCTAACGTGGAATTTGCCTTAAAGGTTGCTTTGGTAATATTGTATGTTAAATCATCATCAGCTTGGAGCAATCTATTTAGCCGTGCTTCACCTATATAATGTGTGTTTGGTGCCTTAAACCCTTCATCAAGGTAGGAAGACACGGAATAATCTGAATCTTGAGCAGAAACACCAACAGAGATAGTAAGTGCTAAAAAGTAAATTGCTTTTTTCATAAGAATAGAGTTTTAATATATTACAGGTTTAACCAGTAAGTCATTTTTAGGTTAATAGACCGAAATCGGGGGGTAAATTCTGTACTGTTATAATTGTCGTTATACACCAAAAACAAATCCGATAAGGGCGCAAAACGCCATTGAAGGCGGGCATTAATACCAAAGTTTTCACGCTGGTTACTATACTGCATCATAGCGTTAAAAAATAAGGATTTATTAAATGTCACATCCACACGAGGCGTAATCAACCAATAATTTGCACTTTCATAAGGTTCGGGTAATTTGATGCCATCGTAATTTACATTCAAACTGAATTGTCCCCAAGGTTGCCATCGATAACCTAAAGTTCCACCTACAGAATATCTATTCCCGTTAAAGAATTGACCTATAGTTGTATTCAATCCATAGGTGAATAATTTTGTGTTATTAGAAGCAAATTCAATATTTGTATAACTGAACCTATAACTTTCATCCCCTGGCAATGGAGTACCACCATCCGTTCGTGTGGGATCAAAATCATCTGTCAGCAATATGTATTGACTGAATACATTTGCAGTAATCTTAGCATTGCTAGCAAACTCTGTTTCCCAAGTACCTCTAAATATGTAATCCGTAAGTTTAAAATCGAGCTTTGGTCTAAAATAATTGATGAACAACAACTGCACATTATTTCTATTTATAACTTCCCTGTTTTTTGGGAAAAAGAAACGTTGTGCAAAATTACCCATCTTAAAAATATCAGTTCTAGGTACGAAGCCTAAATCTGCAGTAAAATCATTATCTACATAGGTCCAGTCATTAATAAAAACCCAATTATTTTTGTTGTAAGTGGTGATGGCTTGTGCTGATAAATTACCCCCTTTATCATCAGGATTAATAGACTTATGAAGGTAATAACGACCAGCCCAAGTGTTATCCTCAGACGCTAGATTGTAATCTACACCGAAGACTCTATTGTATTTGTCATTTTCTTCTGAAAAGTTATACTCCTTAAAGCGTTCTCTATTCACTATAAACGCCCCGATGTTTGAGCGTTTCCCTATTTTTTTCTGTAGGGTAATCATGGAGTTATTATTGGATGCAACTTCATTGGATTCGTCTGCAGCGGTTTGAATATTCAGAATCCCTAATCGCCAATCTTCATTAAGTTTGCCGCTCATTCTTACCCCCGTGATAATGTCGTTTTGAATGAGGTTATTATTGATGTCACGCGCTAGCCCTATACGTCTTGAGAAAAACGGTCGAGCTTCATCAAAGAAGTTTCCGAAAGAACCAAATAAATCACTGTTATCAATAAAAAATTGCCGTCGTTCAGGTAAACGTAATTCAAAACGCGTGAGGTTGGTAAAGATATCATCCACTTCTACATTGGAAAAATCAGGGTTGAACGTTAAATCTAAATTCAGTCCGTCACCAATTGCAATTTTGGCATCTCCACCAACTAAAATTGAATTATCCGCAGCGTTGTCTTCAAAATCCTTTTGTGCTAGACCATTCACATATGGAATTAAGGTCATAGGGGTTCTTGATTTTCCAAGTGGTTTTTCAAAAATAAGATCATCGGCAAATGCTAATGTTCCTAATAATTGTGTTTGGGGTACCCGAGTCAAAGTACTCGTCTCATTGGATTGAATATTAAACCGATACGGACGAATACGCCATTGGGTTGTCCCCTCTTCAAATTTTAATGAGGTGAACGGTATCCTAATTTCCGATGTAAAATAGGTGTCAAATATTTTACTTTCTCCCTGCCATTTGACATCCCAAGCAAAATTGTAATTTTCACGAGCTGCACCACCAGATGATACTAGAAACTCTCTTCGAACACCATAAGGAGTGATCCCAAAACCAAATGCATTTGTACCGTCGTTAAACGTATCAAATAGTATGGTTACATTATCATTACGAAGTCCACTAAAGTCGCGTCTCAATGAACTAACCACAAAATTATTATTTACTGCTTCTGCTTTAATACCAACATACAAAGCGGTTTCATCGTATGCAAATTGAACGGTGGTTTGGTATTGGGCAGCTTTACTATCAGAGGGGAAATACTGCCAAAAGTTGGTGGTTTTTTTTGCCGTTTGCCAGATGGGTTCACTCAATTCTCCGTCTAATTCAATGACTTCTGTCATGTGTTTTGCCTGAAGTTCTTCCGTGGTTTCTTGTGCAGTAACATTTTGAAAGACAAAGGCGGCTAAACCCAATAGTAAGGGCTTTTGAATTAGTCTAAAATTTTGTTGTCTTCTCATAAAAAATTGAATTTTAGGCTATAAATAAACTTGTTCCCATCTTGTTTTATATAGCGGTCATCATATCTAATACCATAAATAGTCATTCTATTTTGGTTAACATCTTTATGGATGCTTGTTGCATTTGCGTATGCAATGCCATTGCCTTTTGGCCCTTCAATAGGGACCAACTGTTGCCCCTTTTGACGAACAACGGATTCAAAAAGATTGAGGAAGTTCGAAAAAGCTTCTTTAATGTCTTCTCGACCTGTATACAGTAGGTTTTGTATACAAGCCGTTGTCGTTAACGGGAACACAAAATGTAGTCTATAATTTTTCATCGGTTTAACATCAAAAATAGCCTTTATTACATCCCTTGACTTACCTCAATTACAGATGTTTGTACCATAATTACTGATTACATCGCTATCCTATTCGAGATGTATTATATTTACTTAAAGAACCGAAGTGAATTTATGGAAAATTATTTAACCATTGATAGTGTTGGCACCTATTTCAAATTGCGAAACCATGAGCTGTTACATCCTTTGGTTGGCATTTTAAATTTCGATGATTTTAAGCCAGATCCCAATTCAATACCCGTCCACAACGGGTTTGCTTTTGAATGCTATGCCATTTTCTTGAAGGATAATAAGTCTTGCAAAATGAAATATGGTGGGAAGTCGTATGATTATGATGACGGTACAATGGTATTTATAGCTCCACATCAATCTGTTGGTTTTAGCTACGACAAAAATTATATTCCCAAAGGATACGCCTTACTTTTTCATCCTGAATTACTCTTAGGAACAGGTTTGGATAAAAAAATAAACAGTTATTCGTTTTTCTCTTATGCTGCAAATGAAGCCTTACATCTGTCTTCCAAAGAAAGAAAACTCATCCTTGGGGTACTAGGTAATATTCAATTTGAATTGGAACAGAATTTGGATAAACACAGTAAACAGTTAATTGGTTCTAACCTGGAATTATTGCTCGACTATTGTTCGCGATTTTATGACCGCCAATTCCTTACAAGAGAAGCCTCGCATAATAACGTATTAGAAAAGTTTGATGTGATATTAAATGATTACTTTGCTTCAGACAAACCTCAACTATTTGGATTACCATCCGTTACATATTTTGCAGAACAATTGCATTTATCTTCTAATTATTTTGGTGATTTGATTAAAAAGGAAGCTGGAAAATCAGCACAAGAATACATCCAATCCAAACTTATTGACCTTGCTAAGGAAAAAGTTTTTGAACATACTAAATCTATTAGTGAAATTGCCTTTGAATTGGGTTTTAAATACCCCCAGCATTTCAGCAGGTTGTTCAAACAAAAGGTTGGATATTCACCTCAAGAATTTCGGTTTTTGAATTAAAGCCGTATTGTTTTCTAAAATTCTAAAGAATTCAACTCCTTAAATCACGGTACGGTTTTTCTCGCAATTAAGAGCAGCTGCTCGAGTTGGAGTCTGCTAAATACAAAGCATCGGAACAAGATCAATTCGAAAAAATAAAGGGAACCTGCTTTGAATACAGATCCCCTTTAAGTGAATTAAATTTGTTAATCCAGCAGCTAATTATTGAGCGTAGTTTCTAACTTAGTTTACAAACTGACCTGCAGACTCCATAATTAATTGCGCTTGTTCTCCGCTAATATCAAAGACATTACCCCATTGGCCGAAAGCTACATTATTACCTTCTGTGTCCTTTTCAATCCATTGACCGTGGGCTACAGCAACCGATTCGCTTAGTTTTTTATATCCCAAAACTGTTGCCTGCAAGCTATTGTCCGAATCCATCATCAATGATTCTTTTATTTGCTCGCTACCAATATGAATTCCATCAGAGCTACTAACCGATCGTACGCCATTCTCAATAAACTCACTTGTAAGGCTTTCGGAATCTTTTTCATTATAAAAACGAGAATAGCGGGCAACAGAAGCATAAATTTTATCTAACGAAGTATCTCCATCTTTGGTAAATTCTGGCAAAGAAACAGCTTCGATATTGTTCGTGTTTTCTCCAGTATTATGGGCAGACTCCATTACCATACGTGCTTTACCTTTTATAAGCTTGTAAGCATTACCCCACTTTCCTTTATCCAGCGATTCATCTGCGTTGTTTAAAATGTCGAAGGTTCCACTACCAATTACAACATCGTCCGAAAGAAAACGAGCATCAGTAAGCGTTATAATAATATGCGATCCGTGAAGTGGACTTCCTGCTGCGTGTTTAGCAGTAAAGGATTCTAAAATTGCACTACCTCCAACAATAGTCTCTTGAGAACCTCCTAAAACTCTAATCCCGTCTGGGGTAAAGATATCTGTAAGAGCTTTAGCGTTGCCACTGTCCCATGCGGTTTTAAATTCCGCTGAGAATGCTTTCATTAAAAGCTCAGCTTTTGCTGTTGAAGTGTAATTTTGTTTTTCTTTCGGATTTTTACAACTGAATAGAATTAAAGCAAAACCGAGAAGTGCAACTACGAGAAGTGCAACTAGAGGAGTCTTTTTCATTTTTAAATGGTGTTAATTATAGTTATTAATTACAATTTATAATCTAAACCACACAACCTTAAAAAAGACTAATCAATTTTCAATAATACAGAGGTAGTTTCTTCTTTGATACCTGTTACGATATATAGATTTGCATTATTATTGTCTTGAATATCGGTATAACGATCGATTCCCAATATAGCATTAACAAATTGCGGTGTTGTATTTGAATGCCCAACGACCAAAACGGTTTTTCCCAAGGTTTCTTGCTGAAAATCTTTTGAATAGAGTTCCCTCGGATTATAAAACTGAATTTCCAATCCTTTTGCAGATGCCGTTGGTTTTGCCGTAGCAATAGTTCTTAAATAGTTTGTTGAATAAACCGCATCAAAAGTTACATTTTCAAAAACGGAGCTCCACCTCAGCGCACGTTGCTGACCCAGATCAGTTAACTCTGGATTGGAATTGGTTTTATCCGATCGGTCTTTCTCTGCATGTCGGATCAGATAATAGGTGCTTACTCCCTGAGCAAAAGAGGTGAAAGAACAAAAAAAAAGTACGAATACTACTACTAATTTTTTCATGTGATTTTTATTTGAGATTCAATAATAGGATGCTACTCAAATTCCTTATCGTAATACACTGTTGCATCTTGAATTAATTCAGTCATTATTTTTTGCTCCAAAGCAACTCGTTTTTCATTCCAATCTAGATAGAGGATACAGTCTTGTAGGATGATTTCCATAAATTGGGTAACACTAGCAATATCAAAATACAATCTGGCGGTTCTGCGAACAAAAAAATCCGCAAGGCTATTGGTCATTTCGTGTTGAATGCAATACCACAATTCAGCACGAATCAATTGCTCTTGCGTAGATCCATCTTTAAAAGCCGGTTTTTTATCAAGAATTAAGTCTGCATTTTTACCATAGGTTGTACACAGATACCATGACATATAGGGGTCTGTTATTCCTAAGGCAGCTAACTGTCCTTTCAATTCCTCTTGATAAGCAACTACCGCTTTACTTGTTTTAATGGCTGGTGAGACCAAGGGGATTTTTTTAGTAAATGAGGGTTTAAGTTTTTTCTTTTGAGTGGGGGACAGTTGTTTTGAAACCGCAGCAAGAACTCGATCTGCCATTTTACGATAACCCGTTAACTTTCCTCCAGCAATAGAAATTAAGCCACTTTTTGACAGGAAGAGCTCATCTTTTCTGGAGAGTTCTGAAGGATCTTTCCCTACTTCATGAATCAACGGTCTTAGTCCAATCCAATTGGACTCAATATCATCTAACGTTAGCTTAAGCCCTTGAAAGGTATGGTTGGTTGCCTTCAGTAAATATTCTGCATCGGCTTTTGTTGCAACCACCCGATCCAAGGTTCCGTAATAATTCGTGTCCGTAGTCCCAACATAGGTTGTTCTGCCCCGTGGAATTGCAAAAATCATTCTCCCATCTTCGACGTCAAAATACACCGACTGTTTGATGGGTAGCTTATCATAAGGAAACACAATGTGAATCCCTTTGGTGAGGTGTAAGAATTTATTGTTTATCGAATTGTCTTTTTTACGAACGGTATCGACCCAAGGTCCAGCTGCCGAAACATAAGCGGTGCCTTTTATTTGAAATGTATTCCCAGTATTGTGGTCAATACAGCTGAGCTTTTCAATTCGGCCGTTTGCATCATAATCCAATGAATTCATCTCGCAATAATTGAGTATTGTAGCTCCAAATTCGTTTGCTTTCTTTAGAATTTCTAAGGTTAGCCTCCCGTCGTCGGTTCGATATTCTGCATAGTATCCACTTCCCAAAACAGAGTCCTTGTTTAGGAGGGGTTCTTTGAGTAGGGTTTTCTTTTTCCCCAGCATTCTTCTTCGATCTTGACCGCCTACGCTGGCCAGTAAATCATACACTTTGAGACCAATCGATGTCATCCACTTGCCATAGGTACCTCCCCTAATCAGCGGTAATAACATTTTCTCAGGAACTACTAAATGGGGTGCAAGCTTATGGACAATAGCTCGCTCAGAGCCCGACTCTCGTACCAAGCCAATTTCAAATTGTTTGAGGTAACGCAAGCCACCATGAATCAGTTTGGTTGACTTAGAACTTGTCCCAGAGGCAAAATCATTTTTTTCAATTAAACATACATTCAGTCCTCTTGAAGAGGCGTCTAAAGCAACACCTGCTCCGGTAACCCCTCCTCCGATAATAATTAAATCAAAAGGGGTTGTTTTTGCTTTATGGAGTTGTTCTTCTCGATCTAGGATCGAAAAACGTTTGATTTCATCTTGAGTTTTCTGCTTCATTCTATTTGTTTACAATCCATCTCGGAACTCAACTACAAGGTAGTCAATTCGTGAATTGAAAAAAGAAAAAGTATCTGGATAAATATGTATTGCCTTAATCTTGCTTTCTCCTATAATATTGTTCCCACGCCCAAGAGGAACGCATCATTTCGTCAAGTCCTTTTTGAGCCTTCCAACCGAGTTTTTTTTCGGCTTGTTCTGTTGCAGCGTAGAGTGAAGCAATGTCTCCTGCTCTTCTATCTGTTAGTTTGTAGTTCAATTGTACTTGAGAAACAGACTCAAACGAATGGATTACTTCAAGCACCGAATAGCCTTTTGCTGTTCCTAAATTAAAAACCTCTAACGGACTTTCTTGTTTTTGTTCTAAAAGTCTTTTAAGTGCCACAACATGTGCTTGAGCCAAATCTACAACATGAATATAATCGCGAATTGCTGTTCCATCTGGGGTTGGATAGTCGTTTCCATAAACCAATAATTGCTCTCGAACACCTGCAGCAGTTTGAGTTATATAAGGCATTAGGTTGTTTGGAATTCCCGATGGTATTTCGCCAATAAAACCAGAAGCATGTGCTCCAATTGGGTTGAAATAACGCAACGATATTGCAGAAAAAGTTAAATCAGACTTGGTAAGATCTTCCAGTATTTCTTCGCCAATTTTTTTAGAATTTCCATAGGGAGATGAAGCGCGTTTCAGTTCGCTTTCTTCGGTAACAGGCAAATGATCTGGATCTCCATAAACCGTAGCCGATGAAGAAAAAATAAATTTATTAATCCCGTTTTCTCTTTGAGATGTAAGTGTATTAATCAGTGCAAACAAATTATTTTGATAGTACTTTAAAGGATCTGTAACCGATTCTCCCACGGCTTTATGTGCTGCAAAATGGATCACCGCCTGTGCATCTTGATGCTGTTTAAAGCACCTGTTGGTTTCTTTAGCATCTGATAAATCTATCTGAAAAAAAGCTGGGCGAGTTCCTGTAATTTGCTTTATACGATCCAAGGAAGCTTCTGTTGAATTGGAAAGATTATCAAAAACTAGCACATCATATCCACTCTCAATCAATTCAATAACGGTATGGGAACCAATATAGCCGCAACCTCCCGTCACAATTATTTTCTTTCTCATAAGACAAAACTACTTGAATTTTATGAATTAGTAAGGTATGACTCATTCGAAATAAAAGTAACATTAAAATTAAAGCATTATCGTTACAAAGATAGGATGTCTTCCTGCTTCAAATTTTTTACTTGTAAGGGCCTGCACCAATTTATATTATCTGGTATTAGGGGTGTGCAAAAATGTATATTCTTAATAAATTGAAACAGCTTTTATGCTGTTTTCAATCATATACAATAAGAATCTGATTGTTTTCTTAAGATTTTTTAGCTAAAAAGTGTATCTTTGAAGAAGATTAACATTTTAAGATTAAGCTTAACTTACCGCTATAATTCATTAAACCCTCAAAAAACCCTTCAATACCCTGAAGGGTTTTTTTTGAATAATTTCTTAAATGTAAATAAAACTTTACATTTTTTTGATTATATTTGTAAAATAAACTTTACATAATGTAAATAAAACTTAACCTTATATGAACAATACAAAAGAACTTAGACTATGGACATTTGCCTGGACCCTATCCATGGCAATAGCAACATTTGGACCTCAATTTTTATGGAGTGAAGAGTCAATAGGTACCCTTCTAGCCATAATTGCTAATCTTATTCTTGGAATCCGAATGATTCTAGCAAACAGAAAATTCATTAACAGCGGAGATGAATTACAGAAAAAAATTCATCTCGAATCAATGAGTTTAACCCTTGGTCTGGCAGTAATTGTAGGGCTGAGTTATTCGCTACTTGAACAAAAGAATATAATTTCAGGGGATGCAGAAATAAGCGTCTTGGTTTTGTTTATCGGAATCACCTATTTCGTAGCAACCGTCATAAACAATAGAAAGTACAAATGAAAAATAGATTAAAGGTTCTGCGTGCTGAAAAAAATTTAACTCAAGAAGAACTTGCTTCAATCATTGGAGTTTCAAGGCAAACAATCAATGCAATTGAAAAAGAAAAGTTTGACCCAAGTCTACCAACAACTTTTTTAATCTCTCAATTATTTAAACTTCCCATTGAAAAGATTTTCCTTTTTGAGAAGCTAAAAGAAGCGGAAAAATAAGATTCCCCTTGAAATCTTGTGCAGGAAAATAATTCTTAGTTAACTTGTTGCATACTATTTTAAATGAGCGAAATAAAAACAATACAAAAACTACCCGTTTTTGAAGGAGCTGAAATTTCTTGGTTTGCTCCTCTATGTGATGGAGATGATGATTTTTTAGGGCATAGAAATCCAGCCTTTAAAAGCAATTGGGAGAACACCTCTGATATTGTAACAACTGCCGATAGTTTGGGGTTTAGAAATATTTTGTGTCCTTCTTCTTATCAAGTGGGTCAAGACACCTTAACCTTTGCCTCAGCGATGGCGCCATTGACACATCAGATTAATCTGCTTACGGCCATTCGTTGTGGAGAAGTTCACCCGCCCATGCTTGCCCGTGCACTGGCTACTCTAGATCATATCCTAAAGGGAAGGCTTACCATCAACATCATTTCATCGGATTTACCGGGCACGGAACTCTCCAGCTCGCAACGCTACGCTCGATCGAGAGAAGTTATTACACTATTGAAACAAGCCTGGACCCAAGAGGAAATAGATTTTCAAGGGGAATTCTACCAAATAAAACTTTCGGCTGCTCCTGTAAAACCCTATCAACAAAATGGAGGGCCACTGTTGTACTTTGGAGGATACTCACCCGACGGGGTAGCGCTTTGTGCAGAACATTGTGACGTGTATTTAATGTGGCCCGAAACAGAAGATAAACTCCAAGGCCTAATGAACACCATGACAAACCAAGCTGCTGGCTTTGGAAGAACGGTTTTATTTGGCTTACGAGTACATGTAATTGTCCGTGAAACAGAAGAAGAAGCTAAAGCCTATGCGCAATATATGATTGCAGAACTTGATCTAAACCAAGGAGATGAAATTCGAAACCGCGCACAAGACGCAAAATCTTTAGGCGTTTCTAGGCAGTCAGAACTGAGAGATTCAGCTGATGAAGATTATTTTGTAGAGCCTCATTTATGGACTGGAATTGGCTTGGCTCGATCAGGTTGTGGCGCAGCAATTGTTGGAAACCCAGATCAAGTGTATGATAAAATTCAGCGGTATATTAAAATGGGAATCCGATCTTTTATATTCTCGGGTTATCCACACAAACAAGAAGCTGACTATTTTGCAAAACTTGTATTACCGCGTTTGAAAACGGTTTCTCTTCCAGAAGTCATGGGTAGAATCCCCAAAGAAGCACCCAATACGCCTTTAGAAAAAGGACCAAGAAACTAATTTATGATCGACTTTGTTATCGTTCTGGGATACTTTGGTTTAATTCTTTTTATTGCTTTAAAAGGAAAAACAAACGCAAACGCTACGGCAGAGGATTACTTCCTGAGTTCAAGAAACCTTCCCTGGTATTCTATTGCGCTTTCAACAATAGCAACAAATATCCAAGGCTATCAGTTTTTAGGAATGATGGGTTCTGCCTACCTCTATGGACTGGCACAGGCGAATTTAGAAATCAACGCAGTACAAGGAATTTTACTCGGAACGTTTGTGTTTGTCCCTCTTTTTCTAAAAGAAAAAGTTACAACCATTAGTCAGTTCATTAAGACTAAATTAGGAGCGCGCGTAGCTCTATTTTATTCCTTGGCAAACATCAGCCTTTTTGCAACAATAACCCTCGGAGCAGCTCTTTTTTGGGGAGCCTATGCAGCGGACATGGTCTTTGGAGGACAGCTTGCTTTCATCCATTCCAATAGGGTCATTCGCATTGGAATTTTGATTTTAATTTTAGGCGTATTCTCTGCAATCTATACCTATCACGGAGGACTGAGTGCCGTGGTGAAAACCGATATCCTCCAATTTGGGATTTTATTAATCGGAGGTGTTGTAGTTTGTATAACCGCGGTTTATCATTTAGGAGGTTGGGAACAACTGTATATCAAAACTCCCGAAAAGATGCATTTGCACCTACCCGCCTCCCACGAAACGCTTCCTTGGACTCATCTCTTTGGTTTGTTCTTTCTCAACATCAACTATTGGTGCGCCAATCAAACGGTAATGCAACGCGCTCTAGCAGCGAAGAGCGTAGCACATGCTCAAACAGGTTTGATGGTTGGCGGTTTAATAAAATATTTGATGGCTGTGCTGATTGTTGTGCCCGGAATTGCGCTCTACGGAATTCTTGGTGACAGCTTGGGTGAACCCGATTTAGCTTTTCCTTATTTGGTTAAAACCTACTTGCCTGTCGGCGTAAAGGGCATTATTTTATGCGGTCTATTTGCTTCCTTAATGAGTACTGTAGACTCGACCTTCAACTCCTTAGCTACTCTTTGGTCTGTTGACATTTATGCAACCTATTTGAATCCTAGAGCCAACGATAAAGAAAAAATAAGTGCCGGACGCAAAGCCATTCTGGTGAGTCTGGGAACTGCCTTGCTTATGGGAATGATTTTACTTTATCTCAAATTCGATGATCCTGACTCTGCCTTTACGCATACACTCAACAACCTGAGGTATTATATCAATTGTGGAATCGTGGTGTTGATCTGTAGTGCCGTTTTAATTGTAAAACCTAAAGCAAAACTAATTCTTATAGCGTTCTTAATTACCGTTCCCGTTAACATCCTATTGCAACTAACATTTCCGGAAATGAATTACTTTGTTCGTGCTTTTTGGGTGATTTTTACGGGATTATCAATCTCCCTTTTAGGCAACCAAAACCGAATTATTTCGGTCAGTGGTCTGTTCAAAGCTGCTTCCCCTAAGCATACGTTTTGGGGGGTTTTACTCTTCATAAGTTTACTTACCTTGCACCTAGTCTTTCATTAAAACCAAATCTATGAAATCGCTTTACCCTTCAGTCTTTACCATTTCTCTGTTCCTCCTTTTGGCTTGTCAAAATTCGAAAAACCTTTCGGCCGGAGCGCTTATTGAAGCTTCTGTTGAAGCGCATGGAATGAATGAGTTTAATAAAAAAGCTATTGAATTCCAATTCAGAAATTATCGGTATTTACAAACACAAGATAAGCAAGGATTGGTTTATACTCGAAGAAAAAATACAACTCCTGATATTCTCGATCTGCTGCATTCCAAAAATGGTTTTCAAAGAACCCTTGCTGGCGAAAAAGTAGCACTCTCCGATTCAATAGCACTTATTTATTCAGAATCGCTAAACTCTGTTCTTTACTTTTTCAGACTTCCGCTCAGTCTAAAAGATCCTGGGGCAATTAAAACTTTAATGGATACCGAACAAATCAATGGAAGAACCTATCAAAAAGTAGGCGTACATTTTACTTCCGAAAATGGAGGTGTTGATCATCAAGACACTTTTCGCTATTGGTTCGATAAAGAGATCAAAACACTAGATTACTTAGCATATCAATACCATACCAATGCAGGTGGAGTTCGTTTCCGCGTCGCTATAAATCGACGAGCAATCCAAGGTATTGTATTTCAGGATTATGAAAATTATACAGCGCCAAAAAATACTCCTTTAGACGATCTTCCGAAAATGTATGAAGAAGGAAAACTTGAATTAGTTTCCCTAATAGCAAACGATTCCATAACCCTAATAAAGTCTTAGATTTTGATGAAAAAAATTAATTTAGAAGAAAAGTTTAGCCTTTTTAACGATCATTGGAGCCCCAAAGTTTTGGGGGAAATGAACGGTCAGCAGGTTAAAATTGCAAAGGTTAAAGGCGCATTTGTATGGCATGACCATGCAAATGAAGAAGAACTTTTCCTGATCATCAAAGGCACGCTAAAGCTTGTGTTTGAAAATGAGACAGTAGTGCTGAATGAAGGGGAAATTCTCATTATCCCCAGAGGCGTTCCACATAAACCAATCGCTGATGAGGAAGTGTGGCTTTTACTCTTTGAACCTGCTAGTACGAAGCACACAGGAGATGTGGAAACTCCATTGACACAGACAAAACAAGAATATATTTAATTACTCCTTCCAGACAATTGGGAATGAAACTTCATTGCGCCTGTTGAGGAAGCTAAAGGGGCTGTTGTAGACAAAGACTTTCGGTGATCCTGCGATCTCTATCCCCTCTTTTTCCAGACTTGTTTTCAGCTGTTTGGTGTAGTTTTTTTCTTTTGATTCATTGGTGTAACCCGAATAGCGCATCGAGGCGTAATAGCCTCCTTTTGCCTCGTAAACTTTCACTTGAGAATCACTGGGAAGCGGTGTGGATTTAGAATCAAATTTTTTAGGTAAAACAAAGGCCATCGAACTCCCTTGTTCCTGTTTTTCCATATGAACTGGAGTGGTCATTGCGATCTTGGTCTGAGATTGATTTGAGCCGGAAATATAGCGAAACAAGGAGCGGAATCCGGAAGAATCATTTGAGCTAGAAACATAGGCAGCCATCATAACGGGTGGATAGTATCGTATTTCGAAATCGGATTTAGTTTGTACAACTTCGTAAGCTTGTTCTTCAGTTTGTGCCATAAGCAACCAGGGTAATAATAAAAATATAGTGTATTTCATATACAAGTAAAGATATACATTCAAGCGCAAAAGTGTTGCAAATCAGCCAGTTTTATACTTAAAGTCACAGAGATCATAAAAAACCACTACCTTTAAATATGCGAAAAATGAAATTAGAAATGTCTTTCCTAGCGGAACCATCTGATGCAAATTACAGGGGAAATGTTCATGGAGGGAAAGTAATGAAATGGATTGATGAAGTTGGTTATGCACTATCCGTTCAATATTCTGGAAAATATTGCGTGACTAAATTCGTTGATGACATAGAGTTTTTGGAACCCATTCACATTGGTGATCTTGTGCTACTTGATGCGGAAATTATAAAAGTTGGAAACACCTCTCTTCGTATCCATGTAAACGTGTCGAGTGAAGGGTTGATCGAAAAAATTAAAAAACAAAATTGCGCCTGCGATATTGTTTTTGTTGCGATTGATGAGGAAGGAAATAAGTCTAAAATTTAATTCACCCTTTTAGTCCATATTTCATGCATCGGTTTTCCTTTGCTGTTCAATCCTTGATGATACCAATCCATCCCTTTTATATCATACCGAAAAGGAAGCACCACACCAACTCGGGAGTTGTCTCTAGAAAAATAGCCAATGGTTTCTATATAGCTTCCTTCTTTTGCGGAATAGGTTCCTCCGCCAGAACCAAAAAATTGAAAAGTTTCTGTGTTGAAAGCTGTCCATTGGAAATGTCCGTCCAATAAAAATTTCAAGGTTTTTCGCGCTCCGTTGATGTTGCGTCTTTTCTCTCCTTCCGCTTTTACCCTTCCTGCCATCAACCATTTCCCTGAATGACTTTGTTCTGCTGCAGAAATTAACTTCCAAGCCGAGGGCACAATGCTTATTGATTTAAGGCTATCTAAGCTGTAATTTGAATTGAACTCGAAATGAATCTGAATCTCTTCGCCCTTCAACTTATAAAAACCCCCACGTGTACTAACAAAAATCTTTGAATCGGTTTCGTATTGTGTTTCAATGAGGTATTCGGAGTCCTTCAAAATTTTATGTGTTATGGATTGTCCGTCAGACTCAGAGCTAAAAGTATATACCTGTGCTGCAAGATTTATACTCAATAGGTTCATCATTAATAAGAAAACATTTTTTTTCATGATACGGGTTTTTGTTTTTTCATATTTAAGCTAAGATCCAAATAAAACCAGTTCTATTTAGTACTTTGAAGCTGCAAATTAGTTTTTAATTCAGATTATTTATGGAAAAACCTTTCAATACCTATTGGAGAGCCAATCTAAAATACTTGAGTATTCTTCTCGGTATATGGTTTTTGGTTTCTTTTGGATTTGGAATTTTGTTTGTTGATTTCGTGAATCAATTTCAAATAGGCGGCTTCAAACTCGGCTTTTGGTTTGCGCAACAAGGATCGATTTATGTTTTTGTTGCTTTAATTTTTTTGTATGTCTTTTTAATGAACCGCTTAGACGATAAAACCTTAGAATAGTTATGGAACAACAACTGTGGATTTGGATAATGGTTGGAATAACCTTTACCCTCTATATCGGAATTGCAATTTGGTCTCGAGCCTCTTCAACCAAAGAATTTTAGGTTGCAGGCGAAGGTGTTTCGCCCATCGCTAATGGAATGGATACAGCGACCGACTGGATGTCTGCGGCTTCCTTTTTTCCCGCTATTGTGATGGGGATTTTCAGCAAACGCATGAACAAAGAGGGTGTAATTAGTGGGATGGTCGTGGGTATATCGCTGATGCTTTTTAATATGATGAAATTTAAACTTGGCTTTTTTGGAGGGGGAACTTTAGAAGATTGGTGGTTTGGAGTCTCGCCCGAAGGTTTTGGAACTTAAGCGATGTGTGCTAATATACTGGTTGCAATATTGATTTCTTATCGCACTCCTGCTCCTCCAAAAGCAGTACAGCTGATGGTCGATGAAATTCGAAAACCCTAGAGAAAGTATTTCCTACTTCATGCATTTTGTAGTATTTTTGTATCAACTATGTTTATAAAAATCAATGTTATGAGTTCTAGATCCATCTTCTCTTGTTTACTATTTAGCGTTTTTTGGGTTGGCTGTACTTCCGACAATAGTCGCTGTGGAGATATTATTGAAAAGCAAATTGTAAATGGTAAATACTATTTTATCTTAAATGCTGATAGTAATATCTTCAATACGAATGGCGGTGAAATGGATTCTTATGTCCCCGATAATTCAGTTAGCGGAGAGGTAAGTGCATCTGTTTACAGCAGCTTTTCCGTGGGTCAAGAATATTGTTCGGAATAACCGAAAAACCTATTTTCTAAATGTTTTCTAAAAGCCATTCATAGGTTTCCGATATAAACTCAATGTAGTGTTCTTGAAACCCAGCTTCGGTTTTAAAAGCACGAACTATTTTTTCTTTTACGGGAACAGGGATGAGAATTTTTCGCCTCTTCTGACTGTCATAAAGAATGAAATTGATTTTTTGATCTCCCGTAATAAAAGGGTTTTTTTGCATCTCGGTCAGCCAATATTTGAGTACCTCAACAGACCATTGCTGTGCTTCTAATCCCAAGCGCATTTGATCGATTTCGGAAGTCAAAGAACCGAAGGGAATATCGGAAGTAACCTCCACTTCATAAGGCTTAAAAAAAGTAAATTGCCCATAAGAAAATGAGCTCGCTAGGAGCAGCAGTAAAACCACTTTTTTTAACAGATTGGATCTATTGTTGTTTTTCATAAGAAACTTTTATACCACTTTATCTTCTCAATACAATAGCAGAAGCACCTCCACCACCGTTACAAATTGCAGCAGCGCCTAGGCTTAGCTTTTTATGCTTCATCGCATGGAGTAAAGTCACTACAATTCTAGCTCCTGAACAACCCAAAGGGTGACCCAATGAAACTGCTCCCCCATGAATATTGACCCGGGCCGAATCCAATTCTAAAAGTTGCATATTAGCCAAACCTACAACTGAAAACGCTTCGTTGAATTCAAATAATGCTACTTCATCTAAAGACACAGCTGCTTTTGCGAGTGCCTTGGGCAAGGCTTTAGCTGGTGCCGTAGTAAACCATTGTGGTTCTTGAGCGGCATCGGCATAGCCTTCGATCGTTGCTAGCGGGGTTAAGCCCAACACTTTTGCTTTCTCTTCTGACATTACAATTACGGCAGCAGCTCCATCGTTGATCGTAGAGGCATTGGCAGCCGTTACGGTTCCATCTTTAGTAAAAGCTGGGCGCAACTTTGGTATTTTATCGAGAAGTACATTAGTAAATTCTTCGTCTTCGGTGATTTGTATATCCTCACCTCTTCTTTGGGGAACAGGCACGGGAACAACTTCGTTTTGCATAACCCCACTTTCCCATGCGGCTGCACTTCTTCGGTAGGATTCAATAGCAAAGGCATCTTGATCTGCTCTGGATATCTTGTGTTTTGTTGCCGTTGCATCTGCATAATTACCCATAGCTACCTGATCAAAAGCATCCACTAAACCGTCTTTTTGCATTACATCTTCTAGCTGAGTTGCGCCAAACTTCACTCCTGTTCGCATAGGAACAATATGGGGTGCTAGGCTCATGTTTTCCATACCCCCAGCAACAACAACCTCAGCATCGCCAAGTGCAATTGCTTGTGCAGCCATCATGATGGTTTTCATTCCTGAAGAGCAAACTTTATTCACCGTGGTGCAGGGCACTGAATCTGAGATTCCTGCAAAAATTGCTGCTTGACGAGCAGGGGCTTGACCCAGGCCGGCTTGCAAAACATTACCCATATAAACTTCATCAACTTCAGCAGCATCCAACCCAACAGCCGCTAGAGCTCCCTGAATTGCGATGGCTCCCAATTTGGGAGCAGGCACCGTTGATAATCCACCCATAAATTTTCCTATTGGGGTTCTTTTTGCAGAAACAATAACTGACTTATGCCTTTTCATACGCTATCTTTTGTTGTCCAATTTATTTGCTATTGAAGCAAATATACTGCCATAAATAGAATGCACCAAACTGGAGATTGCTGATGGAATTGCGGTTGCTGGATTGATAAAATTTTCTCGTGCCAGTACTGCTCCTAAACCAGAATTTTGCATCCCCACTTCAATGGCTATGGTTCTACTAACCGCTTCGTTTTTAAAAATCATTTTAGACACAAGATAACCCAATAGGAACCCCAATAAATGTAAAATCAAAATTGCCCCAAGAAGTTGAATGCCCGAATTCAAGATGATTTCTTTACCCTGACCTATAATACTCGCAACAATTAGCGTGATTAATATAACCGCAATTGGTGGTGCAAAAGGAACAATTTTGTGGGTTAGTTTGGGCAAAAACCGATTGAGTATAACGCCCAAGGCAACTGGAAATAGCACAACCTTAAGCGTACTATAAAACAAACTCAATGCGTCAACCTCCAAATAACTTCCAGACAAATAACTCGTCAACAAAGGCGTCATGATGATTGCTGCTAAAGTAGAAACTGTAGTCATCGTAACCGACAAGGCAACATTGGCCTGTGCCAAATACGCAATAACATTAGATGCTGTACCTCCTGGACAACTAGCCACCAAGATAAGACCCACAGCAAAAAAAGGAGGTAGCTGAAAAAAAATGCCCAAAACCCAGCCTAAAAAAGGCATGATGGTAAATTGTAATAAAATTCCACAAAGAACCCATTTAGGCGTTTTAAGCACTTGATTAAAATCACGCCATTGTAAGGTCAGTCCCATACCCAACATAATGCCTCCCAAACCATAGGTTATCCACGGGCCTGAAAACCAAGTAAAACTAGGAGGGTATACTAAGGCGATTAAAGCACAACCCGTAACCAAAAAAGGAAAGGAGCGTGTAAAGAGTTCAATAATTCTCATGGTATAATAAAGTTACTTTATTTAATGAATAATAACTCCTTTTGATGCAAACTTAAAAGGCTAAAATTTTAAATTGTTGTAACATTTTAATACTTTGTACTACTTATGCAGTATAAATCTAATCAATACACCATGAAAGAATATGCCGTTTACCTCATTTTAAGCCTTCTTTTTGTTAGCGTCCAGGCACAAGAAGTTTCTTTTACAGAATATGATCTGGACAATGGTCTTCATGTGATTTTACATCAAGACAATGCAGCTCCGGTTGTAACCACCTCGGTACTTTATCATGTGGGCGCAAAAGACGAGTTAGCAGATCGCACGGGCTTTGCTCACTTTTTTGAACACCTACTCTTTGAAGGAACAAAAAACATTGGACGTGGCGAATGGTTCAGCATCGTTTCATCAAATGGTGGAAAGAATAATGCATACACCAACGACGATTACACCTATTATTATGAGGTATTCCCGTCAAATAACCTCGAATTAGGTCTTTGGTTAGAATCGGAGCGTATGCTACATCCAATCATCAATAAAATAGGAGTTGACACTCAAAACGAAGTTGTAAAGGAAGAGAAAAGACTTCGGGTAGATAACAGCCCTTACGGGAAGTTTTTTGAAAATGTAAAGAAGAACCTTTTTGTAAAACATCCTTATAAACACACCACAATCGGTGAAATGGATCATTTAGATGCGGCTTCTTTAGAGGAGTTTTTAGCATTTAACAAAAAATATTATGTGCCCAACAATGCTATCTTAGTTGTTGCTGGAGATATTCAAATCGATGCTACCAAAAAAATGATCGCTGATTACTTTGGTGCTATCCCAAGAGGAGCAGATGTTGATCGTGTTGCAGAACAAGAAGATCCTATTACCGAAACAATCGAAGCCAAGGCCTATGATTCCAACATACAAATACCAGCAGTTGTAGCAGCTTATCGAATGCCTTCTATCAAAACACGTGACTCCAAAGTTTTGGACATGATCTCAACTTATTTGAGTGACGGAAATTCATCAAAACTATACCGAAAAATGGTTGATGAAAAGAAAATGGCACTTCAGGTTGGAGCTTTTAACGTAAGTCAAGAAGATTACGGAATGTATCTTATTTTTGGTTTGCCCTTGAGCGAAACATCACTTGAAAGTATCATTTCCGAAATTGATGAGGAAGTTGTGAAAATCCAAGAAGACTTAATTTCTGAAAAGGATTACCAAAAACTTCAAAATAAATTTGAGACTAATTTTGTGGATTCTAATTCTTCTGTAGAAGGGATTGCAAACTCTTTAGCTGAATATTATGCCTTTTATAAAGACACAAACTTGATCAATTCAGAAATTGAAATCTATCAATCCATCAGCCGAGAAGAAATTCAAGCTGTTGCCAAAAAGTATCTGAATCCAAACCAGCGTTTGGTTCTCGATTATTTACCTGAATCTTCCAAATAATAAATTCTTCAAGAAATGAAAAAAATATACATTCTATATATCGCCCTTTTTAGTCTTTCTGGCCTTGCAGCTCAGATCGACCGAAGTGTTCAACCAAGCCCTGGACCCGCTCCAGAAATTCAATTGGACGAACCACAAAATTTTACTTTAAAAAATGGAATGACCGTAATGGTCGTTGAAAATCATAAACTGCCTCGTGTTTCTGTTACTTTGAACATCGATAACCCACCAATTTTCGAAGGAGACTTAGCAGGTGCAAACAATTTATTAGGGAGCATGTTGGGTAAAGGTTCTACCAACATCGCAAAAAATGATTTTGAAGAAGAAGTTGATTTCATGGGAGCCTCTCTAAGTTTTGGTTCGTCGGGTGCTTTTGCAGCTTCTCTATCTCGTTACTTTCCTCGAGTTTTGGAACTCATGGCTGATGCTGCACTCAATCCTAATTTTTTGAATGAGGAATTTGAAAAAGAAAAAGAAAAGCTAATCGAAGGGATAAAGTCCAACGAAAAAAGTGTCCCCGCAGCTGCTCAAAGAGTAGAAAACTTAATTACCTACGGCGCTAATCACCCCTACGGAGAATACACTAAAATTGAAACCGTATCTAAACTCAGTTTAGAGGATGTAAAAAAATACTACGCTTCTAACTACAATCCTAAAAATGCTTATTTAGTTATTATTGGAGATGTAGACTTTAAAACTGTAAAAAAACAAGTTACTAAACTCTTCAAAAGATGGAAAGGGGATGTTCCAAGTGCCTATGCATTTGAACCCGCAAAAAATAGTTCTGAATTAGACATTCATTTTACGGAGATGAATAATGCAGTTCAATCCGAAGTTTCTGTAGCCTTTACAAATTCCATTAAAAAAACACATCCCGACTATTTTCCGATGCTTTTAGGAAACAGGATACTTGGTGGTGGTGGAGAAGCCCGTTTATTTCTAAATCTTAGAGAAGACAAAGGCTATACCTATGGCTCTTATTCTAGACTTCAAACGAATAAATATACCCGGGCTCGCCTACGTGCATTTGCTAGTGTTCGAAATGCAGTTACAGACAGTGCTGTAGTGGAGTTGGTTAAAGAGCTAGAGAAAGTCAGAACAGAAGAGGTTACTCAGAAAGAATTGAATAATGCAAAGGCCAAGTATGTTGGTGATTTTGTTTTGGCACTAGAAAAACCACAAACCATTGCGCGCTATGCCTTGAGCATCCGTACAGAAAATCTTCCTGAAGATTTTTATAAAACCTATCTACAAAAAATTAATGCCGTAACAGTTGCCGATGTATTAGCTGCTACTAAAAAGCACATAAAGCTTGATCAGGCTCGTATTTTTGTTACTGGAAAAGGAAGTGAAGTTTTAGAGAACTTAGAACAAGTAGCTCCTTTTGGGAAACCACTAAAAGTCTCGTACTATGACCCATATGGTACTCCTACTGAACGCCCTGACTATTCGAGTCAGCTTCCCGAAGGAGTGACTTCTGCCAGTATTCTGGAAAACTACTTTAATGCAATTGGTGGGCTTGACAAATTAAAAAGCATCACTTCAAAAAGTGAAGTTTTACAAGCAACAATGCAAGGCATGCAATTGGAGGTTGTAACCAAAAAAACGAACCAACAGCAATCGTTATTAACGGTCAGCATGATGGGGAATGTGATGCAAAAACAAGTTGTAAATAAAGATAAAGGATATACAGAAGCCCAAGGTCAACACACTGACTTGAGCGGAGCAGAACTAGAAGATGCTCTTAAAGACAGTTATATCTTTGCTGAATTTGGTTTAGATCCATCCAACATCAAAGCTAGCGTTGCTGATGTAAATGGCGTTGCTACCTATGAATTGGCTGTTTCTGCAACCAAATCGTTTTTCTATGATCAAGAAACATTCTTAAAAATTAAGATTTCTGAAACACAAGAAATTCAAGGAAATGCTGTGACTCAAGAAACACTATTAGGTGACTATAAGGAAGTGGATGGAATTTTATTCCCTCATAAAACGACTCAACCTTTAGGGCCTCAAGCTATCGATTTTATCACGCAATCTATTGAATTGAATGGTGCTATCGATACTGCAGATTTCAATTAACACGATTTATTTAATGATTAAAAAGCACCTATTTGGGCGCTTTTTTTGTTTCGGTCACCAAGTAAACGCCACCGATAATTAGGAAAGCTGCTACCCATTGAATGCCGCCAAAGTTTTCGCCATCGAACAGTCCCCAACCGATAGCAACAATCGGAAGAAGGTAGGTGATGGAAACAGCAAAAACAACTGAGGAAAGTGCCAATAACTTATTGAACATAACTTTTGCAACCGCAGTTCCAAATAAAGCTAAAACTAAAATATACCCCATGGACTTCACTACTGCTGCTTCTTGATAAAAACCAGTCCAATTAAAGTCAGAGAAAAGTAAAATCAGCAGTGCAGCTGGAGCAATCATTAAAAAATTCCCTAAGGCAATACCCATTGGAGAAACTCCAGAAAGTTTGTCTTTTAAAATATTGACATTGATACCATAGAACACAGAAGCACAAACCACCAATAAGGAGTACTTTGAATCGCCCGAAGTCGTGAGTGAAAACTCTTGGGCTACCAGTAATAGCGTTCCCAGAAAGCCAACCAAAACTCCAAAAACTTGCTTTTTAACGATTTTTACCTTGTAAAAGAAGAAGGCTAGCAGTAGTGTGAATAAAGGAGTAAGACCATTTAATACGGAGGCTACAGAACTGTCTACTTCGGTTTCAGCGAAGGAAAATAAAAAGGTTGGAAAAAAAGTGCCATAAAATCCAGTATGCGCAATCCATTTCCACTGCTCACGACTCAAGCCCTCGAGCGTTTTATACCCAAACACTAAAAGAATGACCGTAGTGAATAGAATACGAAATGATCCAACTTGAAGTGGTGTTAAACCAACAAGTCCTTTTTTAATCAAAATATAAGAACTCCCCCAGATAATTGAAAGCGCTAAAAGATACGCCCACTTTTTAAACGTTACTGACATGCATAAAGTTTTTGCAAAAGTGATCATTTTTAGGGAAAGGCATTCCTAATAAATTAGTAATTTTGAAAAAAACACCATGAAAAGAATTTCCATCCTACTGTGCTGTATCCTTTCCTTTGTTTCTTGTAAACAAAAAGGACCAGAAGTAAAAACGATTGAAGTTACTGTGCCTCAAGAAATCGTGCTCAACACGGAGGCTTTGGTTAAAAGTGAGCTCCAAATAACCGGAATGACCTGTGCTATTGGATGTGCTGCTAGTATTGAAAAGAAATTGAAGGCTACACCTGGGATCCAATCCGCCACAGTAAGTTTTGAAAGCGAGCTTGCGCAAATTGTTTTTGATCCAAATTGGATTCAAGATCAAGAGTTAAGCACGGTTGTTCAAAGTGTTGGTCCTGTATATAAAGTGACAAAAAACGAGCGTGTAGATGTTTTTAGTGATCTAAAAACAGACTGAATCTTATTCTTCAGAAATTCCTTTCCATTCAAAAGATTCCATTAAGCGCATCAGATCATTTTCTACATACTGAGCTGCCGGCATGAGGGAATCGTAGTTGGGTCGTGTATAAAAATAAAGCGATCCTACTAAAAAATGATCCGTACTATCTGTTAAAAAAAACTGCACTTGTGAGGCCGCTTCGCCTACTACCCTAAAAAGAGTTCCATACACTCGGTTTTCACGATTATGAAAAACCCGTTCTGGGATTTCTTCTGCCTTTCCAACATGCTTACTTGGCATTTGATAGGCATCGTACAAAAGAGAATCAAGGTTATTCTTTATCGGCACATAAGAAAGATAAACCGTTGCTTTCATCTCGGGATAAATGATTTTATTCCAACATTGAGCTTGAGGAATTATTTCAGCAGATGCGTTGAGATCAAAAACATAAGGACAATCGTGAGTAACCTTTTTGTAAACAGGTTTAGCATAATTTAGACTCAAATATGCCTTCGGTTTGGGAAGTGTATTTTCGTTACAGCCAATTAAGCATAGCAGTATAAATCCAAAAAACACCAACTGTTTCATAAGGTAAAGATAGTTCAAAATAGACTTAAGGAAGGGTTACTTTAATCTGTTTAATCCTTTTTTTATCGACGAGTTCAATAGTAAATATGATTTTTTCGAAAACAATTCTTTGCCCGAAGACAGGTAATTGTTGCGCTATTTCAAGAATAAAACCCGCCAGTGTTTCCGCTTCCCCTTTTGCTTTTTCAAAAGCTTCAACCTCTTCAATTTGAATGATTTTATAAAAATCTTTTAACCCCACTTTTGCATCGACAACAAAGTTATTCTCGTCTATTTTGGAATACTCCAATTCTTCTTCGTCAAATTCATCAGCAATATCACCTACTATTTCTTCTATAAGGTCTTCTAGGGTTACAATTCCAGAAGTTCCACCATATTCATCGACCACAACAGCCATATGCATTTTCTTTACTTTAAATTCATTGAGCAAATCGTCCAACTTCTTATTCTCGGGAACATAATAAGGTTCGCGCAAAAGTTCTTGCCACTTGAACCCAGGTGAATTGATGTTGGGCATTAAATCTTTGACATATAGAATTCCGTCAATCTGATCCATTTTATCGTTGTAAACCGGTATTCTAGAAAAGCCTTTTTCAATAATTAAAGGAAGAATTTCTTCAAAAGACATTTCTTTTTCAAGTGCAAAAACATCAATCCTTGGACACATCACCTGTTTGGTGTCGGTTGTCCCGAAATTAATAATGCCTTGTAAAATTTGATCCTCTTGCTTTGTCGTGTCTTTTTGCTCTGTAAACTCAAGTGCCTGAGAAAGTGTGTCTACAGAGAAGGAGTTCGACTGTTGTCCAAAATTACGCTCCAAAAACAAGGTTATTTTACTCATCGGAATGGTAATGAAAAATAAGATTTTACGATCCAGAGCATAAACAGCACCTACCATAAACCTCGAAAAAAGCATGCTGTTTTTATTCGCATAAATCTTAGGCAATATTTCACCGAAAAGTAAAATAACGAAGGTTATCACTCCGATTTCAATTGAAAGTCGAATGAGTTCGTTCGAAATACCACCAAAAAGGAGTTCTCCCAAGGAGGCGAATAAGAGTACAACTGCAATATTGATAAAATTATTAGCCACAAGAATTGTGGCTAATAATCTTTTGGGTTTTTGTAATAAGCTTTCAATCTTCTGGATTTTTTTTGGATACTTTTCTTTTTGTTCTTCAATAAGCGAAGGAGTCAAAGAGAAAAAGGCAACTTCAGCACCAGAAATCAAAGCCGATCCCAGAAGTAAAAAAGCCAACAGTATTATTTTTAAACCGATAATAGGCTCAAATGCAAGGGATAAAAAATAAATACTTAGGGGTTCTGGGTCCAATTAATTACAGTTTAGATTAAAATGGTAAATCATCTTCTTTCGAAGGCGGTTGTGTTGGCGGTTGTTCGGAAGGTGTTGCTCCTTCAGCACTTTTCTTGGTTGTCAAAAAGGTGAATTCGTCCACATTAATTTCGGTGCTGTACCGATCAGTTCCGTCTTCGGCTTGCCATTTACGGTTCTTGATTTTACCTTCAACGTAAATACGGTCTCCTTTGCTCAAATATTTTTCGCAAACTTCTGCTGCTTTGTTTCTCACAATAATGTTGTGCCAGTCCGTATTCGTGACTTTCTCACCAGTAGCTTTTTTGGTGTAGGTTTCGTTGGTTGCTAGAGGAAATCTTCCGATTGCTCCCCCTCCTTCGAAATAGTGCATTTTTACGTCATCTCCAAGATGACCAATCAACATAACTTTGTTAAGGCTTCCGCTCATAATGATAGATTTAAAAGGTTAAACATATTCAAAGGTAATAAAGTCATGTTTTCGATTTATAAAAATTCTCAATAAATTTTTGTAAAACAATGGGAACAGGGTAGTTAGGTAATTTATTTTCATTAATTGCAGCACCCAAAAGCTGTTCTGTGTTTATTTTCCAAAATGTAATATACAACTGTTGATGGGATAATTTATGCTTAATTGGATTTTCGTTAATTTTAGAAAGTGTCGCTTCTTTCATATCGGTATACTTCGACAAATTTGGATCATCTATTAATTCTTCAAAGTTCAATAATTGCTCACTTTCTACCAAAGGAAATTCGTATAAGTGTTGCCAAATCCCTTTAGCCGTTCTCTGACTTAAAAGGGTTTTTCCTGCTGGGGTAACAAAGACTAAATAATTAAAGTATCGATTTGTCACCTTAATTTTATTTTTTTTGAAAGGCAGCTGATCTATTTTGTTTTGGTTGAAAGCCACACAATCCTTTTGAAAAGGACAACGATCACACAATGGATTTTTGGGGGTACACTGAAGGGCACCAAACTCCATAAGGGCTTGATTAAAATCGCCGGGGCTCTCCGTTCCCATTAATTCCGAAGCCAAGGCTTTGAATTCCTTTAAAGCGTAGGAAGCGTCTATGGGGGTGTCTTTTCCAAAGTAGCGCGCTAAAACCCGATACACATTTCCATCGACCACCGCTTGAGGCTCATCAAAACAAATAGAGGAAATTGCACTGGCTGTGTAGTTTCCTACACCTTTTAGTGTAAGTAATTCTGAAAAAGTGTGCGGGAAAACAGAATCGTAATCCGAAACAATGGCTTGAGCCGTATGATGTAAATTTCTGGCGCGAGAATAATACCCTAGCCCTTGCCATAATTTCAAAACCTGCTGCTCATCTGCTGCTGCAAGCGCATCAACCGTGGGAAAGTTTTCTATAAAAGACTGGTAATAAGGTGTCCCTTGAGCTATTCGAGTTTGCTGCAAAATGATTTCTGAAAGCCAAATCTTGTAAGGATCGCGGCTTTTGCGCCAAGGAAAAGATCGCTTGTGTATCTTATACCAGGCCATTAATTGAATTGTCCAAGTCATTGTTTACAAAAGTAATGCTTCGCACCCGATTTAAAAAGGTTAATATTAATGGATTAGGCTAATATATTTCTAATTATAAATTTATATATTTGCAATCCTCAGAAGAGAAAACAAACTATAATTTAAATAAAATCATGACGAAAGCAGAGATCGTTTCGAACATTTCGGAACAACTAGGAATTGACAAAGGTGATGTACAGGCAACTGTAGAAAAATTTATGGAAGAGGTGAAGACTTCTCTAGAAGGAAATGAAAATGTATACTTAAGAGGTTTTGGAAGCTTTGTAGTGAAAACTAGAGCAGAAAAAACTGGAAGAAACATTTCAAAAAATACAGCTGTCAAAATTCCAGCTCACAATATTCCAGCTTTTAAGCCGGCCAAAATATTTGTAGAAGGAGTCAAAACAAAAGTTCCTGTAAAATAATTTATTAATTAATAACCACAACAAGCTATGCCAAGCGGAAAAAAACGTAAACGACATAAGGTTGCTACTCACAAGCGTAAGAAAAGACGCAGAGCTAACCGTCACAAGAAAAAATAGTGTAGAATACACTCAAAAGATTCATTGTTCTTTGAAATGAAACGCATCTTTAGGTTGCGTTTCACAGGATAAATCCTGACAAATTATTGTTTAATCTGTTTGTGCATATAATTGTGCATGAACACAACACTACTCAGAGTGAATAAAGAATTGATTATACGATCGAATTCCTCTGCAGTTGATTTCGCATTACTCAAGGATGGAAAACTAATTGAGCTCAATAAAGAAATAGACGACAACAAATTTTCGGTTGGTGATATATTTTTCGCCAAAGTTCGAAAATCAGTCGGGGGACTCAACGCTGCGTTTGTAAATGTAGGCCACGAAAAAGATGGCTTTTTACACTACCACGATTTAGGTCCCAAACTTCCAACTTTATTGAAATTCATTAAACAGGTAAGTACAGGTAAAACAAAAGATTATTTATTAAAAAACTTTCGTTTTGAAGAAGATATTCAAAAAAATGGAATGGTCGCTGACGCTATCAGCTCGAATCAACAGATTCTAGTTCAAGTAGTCAAAGAGCCCATTTCGACTAAAGGACCACGAATTAGTTCCGAGCTTTCATTAGCCGGTCGTTATATGGTACTCGTCCCATTTTCTGATAGAATATCCATCTCACAAAAAATTGAAGACCGAGAAGAGAAAAATCGTCTCAAACGTCTCGTGCAAAGCATCCGACCAAAAGGGTTTGGTGTAATCGTGCGAACCGTTGCCAAGGACAAGAAAGTAGCGGAACTCGATGCAGATTTACAACAGCTGATTCAGCGTTGGAAAAATATGTGTGCCCGCCTTTCTAAAATCAACAAATATCCAACTAAAGTGTTGAGCGAAATAGATCGCTCATCTTCTATACTTCGTGATATTTTTGATGATTCTTTTACTGGAATTCATGTAGATGACAAAGAGTTATTCGGTGAAATAGGTGAATACATTCAAACCATTGCACCCAAAAAGGCCGGTATCGTTAAACATTATACCGAGTCCCTACCCATTTTCGAGAAATTTGGAGTAGAGCGACAAATCAAAACAGCCTTTGGGAAAACAGTCTCCATGCAAAAAGGAGCCTATTTAGTTATAGAACATACGGAAGCATTACACGTTATTGATGTGAACAGTGGTAATCGCTCAAACAAAGCGAGAAACCAAGAGGAAACAGCCATGGAAGTCAATATGATTTCGGCATCTGAAGTAGCACGTCAACTACGCCTACGTGATATGGGAGGAATTGTAGTGGTCGACTTTATCGATCTTGGATCTAGTGAAAATAGACGCATTCTATTTGAACATCTGAAGAGCGAAATGAGTACCGACAGAACCAAACACAAAATTCTACCTCCTAGTAAATTTGGTCTCATTCAGATAACCCGTCAACGGGTCCGTCCAGAAATGAATATCAAAACCAAGGAACCCAACCCGAACCTTAATGGAGAGGTTGAGGCGCCTATTGTTTTACTTGACAAAATCAACGCAGACCTTAACAAAATTGTTAACAACGCTCAGCATAAAAAGAAAAAAATTGAATTACACATTCATCCTTTTATTGCTGCTTATTTAAACCAAGGGTTCCCTTCCATCCGAACTCAATGGTTATTCAAGCATAAAAAACGGGTAAAAATTATACCCCGAGATGCTTATCAGTATCTACACTATCGCTTTTTTGATAACACTCAAAAACCGATTCGTGTTCAATAGTATTATTAAAGCGGCACTCCCATAGAGTGCCGCTTTTTTGTTTTAATAAATTAGGGGATAATATCTTTAAACTTCCTAGATATCGGTATTGTACTTCCATCGAGGAGTAACAAAATTGTTTTACTAATTTGCTTTACAAAGTTTCGATTGGTGATATACGATCGATGTGTTCGAATAAAGTTAGGAGGCAATTGCTCGTCTAAGTCGCTTAAACGACCCCGTACCAAATGATTTTTGCCGTCTGAGGTGTATACCCGTATATAATGATCTTCGGCCTTGATATACATCAGGTCGTTGATATAAACTTTGGTCTTGTCTTTGAGGATGATGTGGTTTTATATCTTTAATCTCATTTTTCGCATCCATTTTCAGTATTTATCAGCATGAATGGCAGGTCTTATAACGTGAATGATAAACTGAATTGAAGTCCTTAGAAAAAATGTATTTTTGACTATGCAAAAAAGCACCTCTTTTACTGTACAAGAAGCTCAAAAAAAGCTGGAACACTATTGTGCTTACCAGGAGCGGTGCCATCAAGAGGTTGTTCAAAAACTAAAATCCCTGAACATGATTCCCAAGGCGATAGACCAAATCATTGGGCAACTCATCTCCGATAATTATTTAAACGAAACCCGCTTTGCACAAAGCTTTGCACGTGGGAAGTTTAGAATCAAAAAATGGGGGAAAGTTCGGATTTTACGGGAGCTCAAATTCAGAAATATTTCTCCTTTCAACACCAAAATTGCACTCAAAGAAATTGACCCCAATGAATATTCTGATACCTTTGAAGAGCTGTTTGAACGGATCTGGAAAGAATATGAACATCTTGGCAGTCTCAAATGCCAAAAAAAAGTACACGACCGTTTACAATACCGAGGCTGGGAAAACCAACTCATTTATGAGGCCATCAACAACAAAAGGCAAGCGAATCCTTAAAAATAAAACTGAATTCCTAAACTCCCGTTTCTTTCGGGCATGGGAACCAGATTAGTTTCTGTATACACTTCATCGAAAAGGTTATTCAAAAGAAAGGTGATACGGAATGCTTTGTTTGGAGAAGCCCATTGCGCATTGAGATCTAAGACAGTATAGGGCTCTCCTAAGGTACGTTCTGCAACTTTCAATACAACACCAGAAGTTATGGTGTTGGACCATTGGTTGAGGGATCTGATGGTGAAATGGTTTTTCAAAGAATTGATGGAATAGCGAGAAAATGTATACTCGGTTACTCCCTTTACATCATCATCGATATACGTATAACCCAATCTGATATTTTGAGGAAGGGTAGAAAGATTATATTTTAAAGTCGACTCCAATTCAAATCCGCCCGTAGTAACTTCTTGGATGTTGTTGGCTTCCCATTTAGCATCTGCTGTATCTTTTACATAGTCAATTAAATCTTCTGAATTACGGTTAAAATAAGCCGCACTAAAAGAAAACATAGAGCTCGTATATCGAAGTCCTAATTCTATAGCTACTGCACTTTCTGGTTTCAAGTTTGCATTCCCCATGGTTGTGCTGTCGCTATAAAACAAATCTGTATAGGTTGGTATTCTGTAGGTAGATCCAACATTCCCATAAACTCTGAATTCGCTATTGAAAGCTACTCCAAAATCTATCCCTGGAAAAAAGTGTGATCCAAAATCGGTATAATAATTATAGGCTAGACCGGGTGTAATATCCAGTTTGTCATTTAAAAGTAAAAAGCGGTGTTCGGCGAAGATGGTTGTCATGTACCGACTGTGATCCCCTAGGTTGTTACTACTTATACCAACACGTGCAAAGTCAACTCCAATACCGGTTGTTCCTAAAAAAGAAAACAAGCTATAGTCCACTGCTACTCCTGCCTTATTGGTAATGTGTAAATTTCTATACACACTTGGATTATCTCGAATAAAGACATACATGTCTTGGCCTCTACGCCAGTAAATCCTTGGCTTAAAAATGGAGCGTCCCGTTTTCTTAACAGCAGAAAGAGCGACTAAACTCCCCTGTGTTTCTTCGTATTGCTCAGTTGCTAATGGCGAAGCATAGAATCCGTTTGCTCCAAATTCACGATCTGAAAAATACCCTAAAAACTGAAAAGGAATTTCATTAGTCTCAAAATTACCTTTTATAAAATAGTTTCTGTTGATGAAGTCTGTATTATGACGATATCCATTAGAGGTATTGTAGGAAAAATGGCCTAAAACACCTCCCGTAGCACCCTTTGTTTGTAGAGTCGATTTCAACTGATATTGGTCATAAGATCCTCCTTGAACAGCAAGTTGGTTTGCTCCAGAACCTGAGACTTTAGTTACAATATTAACTGCTCCTGTAAATGCATTTTGACCATAAATTCTGGCCGCAGGTCCTTTAAGTACTTCGATGCGTTCAATCAAATCAATTGGAGGTAAGAGGTTGAGCGTATGATGTCCTGTTTGTGCGTCTTCCAATTTAATCCCATCAATTAAAAGAAGGGTTTGATCAAAACTACCACCTCGAATATATAAATCGGCTTGCATCCCTTCAACTCCGCGTTGTCTAATATCGATCCCCGATATTTGTTGCAATAAAGCAACAACATTAGGTGCTCCACTCTTTTGTATGTCCGATGCATCCAGCACCTGAATGGTTCTAGAATGTTGAGAGAGGGGTAAATCAATTCGTGTTGAATTGAGAATCACCTCATCTAACTTGTTTGTTTTAAGCTCTAGAGAATCGGTCTGTGCAAAAAGTAAGATTGTGCAAAGTAAAAACAAAAATGTAAAGGTTACTTTTTTCATTTCAAAGGATTTAATTTTGAGCGAAAATAAAAAATATCTGTAAATTAAGTGTTTAATTCACAGATATTTGATGTTAAAATTTGATGTATACTTTTATATAATAAAACTCAATCAACCAATAAGATTATTTTGTTGTCTTGCAGTTCAAGAGTTCCAGATGAAATTTTGAGAATGACAGAATTCGCATCGATTTTATGAAACGGATCGTCAAAGTTATTGGAGCTATCAAACTTCCCTTGTAGAGTAACATTCCCTGAAGTTAGGGTGGAAACAATAGAAGCGTGATTTTCCAAAACCTGAAAAGAACCATCGGCTCCTGGTACCGTTAAAGAATCGATATTACCCGTAAATAGGGTTGCTTCGGGAGATATAATTTCTAAATACATACCTTATTCTTCAGATAACATTCTTTCACCAGCTTCAATCGCTTCTTCGATACTTCCTTTCAAGTTGAAAGCTGCTTCTGGTAAGTGATCTAATTCTCCATCAATGATCATATTAAATCCTTTGATGGTTTCTTTGATATCTACTAAAACACCTTTTAGGCCGGTAAATTGTTCGGCAACATGGAACGGCTGTGATAAGAAACGTTGTACACGACGAGCGCGTGATACGGCTAATTTATCTTCTTCTGAAAGCTCTTCCATTCCTAGAATTGCAATAATATCTTGAAGTTCTTTATATCGTTGTAATAATTCTTTTACTCGTTGAGCACAGTTGTAATGTTCGTCTCCTAAAATCTCAGCAGTTAAAATTCGTGAAGTAGAATCCAAAGGATCTACTGCAGGATAAATACCAAGCTCTGCAATCTTACGTGATAGTACTGTTGTAGCATCTAAGTGAGCAAAAGTTGTAGCTGGTGCAGGATCGGTAAGGTCATCCGCAGGAACATATACAGCCTGAACAGAAGTAATTGATCCTCGTTTGGTTGAAGTAATACGTTCTTGCATCGCTCCCATTTCGGTTGCTAATGTTGGTTGGTATCCTACTGCTGATGGCATACGTCCTAATAAGGCTGATACTTCAGAACCTGCCTGAGTAAATCGGAAGATATTGTCAACAAAGAAAAGTACATCTTTTCCTTGTCCTTCTCCAGCTCCATCACGGAAGTATTCTGCTATCGTTAATCCAGAAAGTGCTACACGAGCACGAGCTCCTGGAGGCTCATTCATTTGTCCAAATACAAAAGTTGCTTTGGATTCTTTCATCGCAGCTTTATCTACTTTACTAAGATCCCAGCCACCTTCTTCCATAGAGTGTAGAAAATCATCACCGTATTTGATGATACCAGATTCTAACATCTCTCGAAGTAAATCATTCCCTTCACGGGTACGTTCTCCTACACCTGCAAAAACAGATAGTCCCCCGTGCCCTTTGGCAATGTTATTAATTAATTCTTGTATCAATACGGTTTTTCCAACTCCTGCTCCTCCAAAAAGTCCAATCTTACCTCCTTTTGCATAAGGCTCCACTAGGTCAATTACTTTAATTCCTGTAAAAAGAACTTCGGTAGAAGTAGATAGTTGATCGAATGCTGGTGCTTCTCTGTGAATTGGTAAACCCTGATCTCCCTTTTTTGGTAAATCTCCAATACCGTCAATCGCATCTCCAATTACGTTGAAAAGTCTTCCGTAAACATCATCTCCGATTGGCATTTGAATAGGGCTTCCCGTTGCAATAACTTCGGTCCCTCTGCTCAATCCGTCAGTAGAATCCATTGAAATGGTTCGAACTGTATCTTCTCCAACATGAGACTGAACCTCAAGTATTAGAAGATCTCCTGTTTTGGTTGTGATTTCTAACGAATCGTAAATTTTAGGTAGTTTAGTGCCTGTTCCCGAAAAGGTAACATCTACTACTGGGCCTATGATTTGAGAAACTTTTCCTGCAGTCGCTGCCATATGATGATATTGTATTAGTTTTTTAGTCTTTTATTTCGACTGCAAATATAGCGTTTCCAAAAAAAACAACCCCTTTGAAATTCAAGTTTTTAATAAAAAAAAGCTGTTCTGTTGTTTTAAAAATTAAACCGAGCTTAAGTGGTTGATATATATAATGTTGTGTTGTGTTGAATGGCTCTTGTTCCTTCCTCTTTAAAAAAGTTATTTTTGAACTTAAGTAGCAATTTCTTCATTATATTTAATTTTGATCTGTTGGCCCAAATAAATTGCATACTATGAAAGCTCTTTTTTATAAATTCATCTTACTGTTATTAAAAAACTACAATCGTTTTTACTTTAGGCGTATCCGGATTTATGGACAAGAACAAATTCCAAAAAAGGGAGCTGTACTTTTCTCACCCAATCATCAAGGAGCATTTTTAGATCCGCTCCTTGTAGGAACAAGCTGCGGTTCAAAAGTCACCTCCCTGACCCGATCTGATGTTTTTGGAGGACCTTTTCAATGGTTTTTGGATGCCCTAAAAATGTTACCCGTTTATCGAATTCGCGATGGATATAGCAGCTTAAGAAAAAATGCTGCGGTTTTCGATCGCTGTCACGAAATTCTCGGCAAAGGGGATCATATGATGATGTTTTCTGAAGGGAGTCATCACAACGAGTATTACTTACAACGCCTGTCAAAAGGCAGTAGTCGGTTGTTACTTGAGGCTCAAGAAAAATTTCCAGACAGAACCCTGTATGTTGTACCCGTTGGCATCAACTACAGCCACCATCAATTGCCATGGCAAGAGGTGCATATCGTTTATGGCAAGCCTATCCTTGTTGGAGATTTCCTCCAAGCCTTTAATGAAAACAGGAGTGCTACAATCAATCAGCTCCGAGCAAATTTGGAATATGAAATGAAGGCATGCCTTTGGCTACCAGAAAATGATGAACATTATGTACAAAAGAAAAAATACATCAATCTTGCGAATACCAAGCTAGGCTTTACTAAGTTAAAAGAACAGTTAGCATTGGATCCAAAACAACTGAAAACAATCGAAAATAAGGGTTCTGTTGGACCGTTTTGGATCAACCTCTTAAGCCTTCCGAATATCCTACCACTAGTTGGGATCCGCAGGGTGCTAAAACTATTCCCTGATATCGTTTTTCACAACTCAATAAAGTACATAGTAGGGCTTTTTGTATTTGTAATCTGGTGGAAAATTTTAATTTTTTCTGGCACTTATTTTTATGGTATCCCAACGGGAGTAAGCCTTTTCATTGGTTCTTTATTTTTTCTCTACCTAAGACAGGTGTTGATTTCTAAATATAAGTAAAATTAATAGATAAAACTTATATTGATAGTAACATACAAGCTGCATCGTGTTGTTTTTATTAGTATGTAATCAATATAATCATTTATAATGATTATATAATTTATTTTATAGATTTTAACTATATAATAATCCCATGGGTTCTTACCCTAAGATCAATCGGCTTTATTTACCTTTGAATTATGGAAGATTTGATCATTATAGGAGCTGGACCCATCGGACTGGCATGTGGTATTGAGGCAAAGAAGAACGGCCTTCAATACACCATCATCGAAAAAGGGATGCTGGTAAATTCATTGTACCACTACCCACAAAACATGACCTTCTTCTCTACTTCAGATCGTCTAGAAATAGGAGGCATTCCTTTTATCTCACACAACCCCAAACCTACTCGAGCAGAAGCACTAGAATATTATAGACGGGTAACTACCTCCTGGAAGTTGAACGTCAACCTATATGAAGAGGTCGTTTTATTTGAAAAAACAACAGGAGGATTTAAAATACGTACGAATAAAAAAGAATACCAATCCAAAAATATTGTGCTCGCTACGGGCTTCTATGACCTCCCTTACAAGCTGAATATCCCCGGGGAAGAGCTGGAAAAGGTGAGCCATTACTACAAAGAACCTCATCCTTTTTTTGGAATGGATCTTGTTGTTGTCGGTGCAGCAAATTCTGCTGTTGATGTTGCGTTAGAAACCTACCGTAAAGGAGCAAAAAGCGTTACCCTTGTGGTGCGTGAAAAGGAAGTAGGTGCCAATGTAAAATACTGGGCACGACCCGATATTCTCAACAGGATAGCAGAGGGAAGTATTCCTGCGTATTTTGAATCCAAGCTCATTGAAATAAAACCTAAGAGTGTCCGTATACAGACGACTGACGGGCCTATAGAAATTCAAAATGATTTTGTATTAGCAATGACGGGCTATCAACCCGATTTCACACTTCTAGAGTCTTTAGGAGTTCTGTTTCATTCCGATGCGTTCAAAACCCCTCAATACGACAAACACACAATGGAGTCTTCCCAAAAAGGAGTCTACCTTGCTGGCGTAGTCTGTGGAGGTTTAAAAACGAATAAGTGGTTTATTGAGAATTCAAGGATTCATGCGGAACAAATTATCGCTGCAATTTCAAAAGCCTAAACGAGCTTTGCCAGAGCCAAAACAGACCCTATGTGCACTCCATCATGGAATAAGACAAAAGGGAAAGCGGCAGCAAACGAATTCAATTCCATTTTAGTAGAAGTAGTGTAGGGCTGATAGTTTTTAAAAATCCCCGCTTCTATGTCTTTTTTCAACTGCTCCATAGTCGACATTAAAGCGGCATCAACAGCATCGACAAACTCTTGAGAAACTGCTCCTTCAGGTTTAGTCCCTTTTCTGTAGCCATCGATCCAAGACTGAGGAACTAAGGGCTTTACCCCCGACAAGGTATACATTATCGATTGTTGAGTAACCAAAGCATGTGTAACATTCCAAATGATATTATTATTAAAACCCTTAGGCACAGTATTGAGTTGTTCCAAAGAAAAGCTCTTTAAAAAACGAGCATATAATACTCGATTATGGGCTAAAATGGATAAATGCTCTTTCATGATTTTGTTTTTTTAAAGGTAAAGAAATTATAAAATAGATGCCTGAACTGAGCGCCTTATTTTAAAATTGCAGCCTAACGGTGTTCCGCTGGGACAATGACATGAAGTCCTGTTGGATGCATTTTGATTTGAAGGTGTTCGTTGGAAACACGATTTGTTTCTCCGTCCAACTGAATTAAGAATTCCTTAGTAGCGCTTTCAATTACAACTTCCGAAATTGGAATAATTTCTAAAAGTTTATCCGAAAGTTTTAATCCAAATCGACTTGCTAAAAACAACTTGAATAAGGACCAAATTGACTTACTCTTGAAAAGAATCAGTTCAAATTGTCCGTCAGAAACTAGCGCTTTGGGCGTTAAGGAGAAGTTATATCCAAACTGATTTGCATTTGAAATCATCAACAAAAAAGGACTGACCTCCCTTTTAATACCAGCATGAGATACTACAAATGTTTGAGTTTTGTGAAGTTTTATTGCTGTAATAAGAGCCTTAAAATAAGAGGTAAAGCCTCTAGTTCGACTCTTCTGATAGGTGTTGATGAACTCAGAGTCGAAACTAACCCCCATATTAGATAGGAAAAAATGCTGATTAGCCAGGCCTGCATCCATTACAACAGAATGCATCTCACGAAGTACCGCTAGCGCTCCTTTTATATTCAAAGGAATTTTGAAATGACGTGCGACACCATTTCCAGATCCCAGGGGAATAACACCAAGCGGAATCGCAGTATCTACTAGATAGCGCGCGATTTCATTTATTGTTCCATCACCCCCACAAGCAATTACTAAGGAGGTATTGTCTTGAATTGCTTTTCGAGTAAGCTCAAGCGCATGCCCTTTATAAAGGGATTTCCATAAAAAACAATCATGTGTTTCTTGCCAGAATGGATCTAAGGCCAATTGCTTCGGCAATTCTGTTAGCGCCTTTTCTGAACGAGAATTAATGATAAAATGAATTTTGTTTTTCATTTTCAGTTGGCTTCTAATGCTCCTTTAACAATTCGGTTATTATAATCTTGAAGATAGGCCTTTCCTTTTTCTTCTAATGCATCCATTGCAGAACTTCGGAATTCAATTAAATTATCTTCTAGGTCATAGTCCTCTTTTGAATAAAAGCCTATCGCTTCTAAACCATTGTAAATGCAAATATATTCTTCATTCATGAAAAAATAAGTTCCAGCCCCAAAGTAATTGACCACCAGCGATGAATCTTCGTTGCCAACAAGGCTCCTCCCCCAGCTTCGAATTGGTTTTTCATAACCCATTAGATGAGCAACTGTTGGCATAATATCCATATGTTGGGCCAAATCCTGTCGTTCTTCACCCCATGATTTATTTGGCGCATAAAACATTACTGGAGTCGCAAAACGATTGATGGTTTGTTGATAAAAATCATAGTGCGATTGATTACCGTGATCTGCAGTAAAAACAAACAGCGTATTCTCAAACCAAGGCTCATTTTTACTAGAAGCCATAAACTGCTCAATCGCATAGTCGGTATATTGTACGCATTTGTGCATCGGTACATACCCTTCTTTAAATTTACCCTCGTACTTCTCAGGAATTTGAAAAGGAGCATGGGAACTCACTGAAAAAACTGCAGTCAAAAACGGATTGGACTCTGCAGACAATTGTTGTTGCATAAACTGAAAAAATGGCTCGTCCCAAATGCCCCAAATGCCATCAAAATCTGCGTCGTTGTCATATTCATTTTTACCATAATAGGCATCAAAACCTAAGACTTGTGAAAAGCCTAAAAGGCCCATAGATCCGTTGGGTGCTCCATGAAAAAAAGAAGTGGCATATCCCATTTCTTCACTAATTGAAACTAGGGATTGAAGGGGTTGAGTAGCGTATTGAGATGAAGTATATGCCGTTTCAAAAGAAGGAATTCCTGCCAGTACAGAAGGCATTCCATGAATCGACTTCCTGCTGTTTGCAAAGGCATTTGAAAAGACAATGCTGTGCTTTGCTAACGAATCTAAAAAGGGAGTGAAACTTTCAAAACCCTCAATTTCAGTTGACCCATTCATAGCACCCCAATATTCTCTGCCGAAACTTTCTAGAATAAACACGACAACATTGGGGGGCGTATCAAATTCATTTAGATTTGAATAGGTTTTGATCGGCTGAATTAATGCTTCGATCTGTGCTTCGCTGAAGTCCTGCGAATATTTAAAACTATTTTTACCATAGGTTCTGATGAAGGTAAAAGGCGAATTGAGCACAACATCAGCTTGTGAAGGATGATGTACCTTTTCCATGGCGTGGACTAGAGTAATCGGACGTGTGCTGTGCCTCCAATCTCCTCGGATTCCAATAATTGCTGCAGCTGCTACTCCAAAAAATAAAACGACAGAAGAAATTACATAAGAAGGTGTGTGTACTTTTTTGACTCGTTTTACTTTTAAAAGCCTATACGCTTTAACCCATAGAAAAAGAGATAAACTGTATAGGAGGAATACATACCAATAATCCCTGAGAAAAGATAAAAAGAGAGCAAAGCCATTGGACTCATTTTCTAGAACTTCAAAGGCCTTGCTTGTAAGTCGATTCAAATTGAATCGGTAGTATACAACATCGATGTAATTCATTGACAAACCAATCGAATTAAAAATCATATAAATTCCAAAAAGGCTGTTTTGATATTTTTTTGATGTAACAAAGGTTCCTGGAATTATGGATCCCAGTAGAAAAATTGCGTTCACATAAAAAAGTACAGCAGTATCAAAGGTAAGTCCGTACAGACAAAGCTCAAGAAATTCTGAGAATGTATGGACTTCTAATAAGTCGGTATTGAATAAAACAAAAAAGCTCCGAGCAATAAAATAAAAAAAGTATCCTAGCAAAAAGCGGTAGAGCAATACTAGAAGTTCTTGGAACCTTAAATTCATTTAAATTAAGTATATGTTGGTATCACTTAAACTGCTTTTACCCTTTATGAGAGCCGTCACAAAAGGGTTTATTGTTTGATTTTGAACAGCCACAAAGTGAAAACCGAGGTGGGTGTTTAATCTCATTCCCTTCAATATCAACAAGAGTAACGGGCCCTTGAATGGCAAATTGTCCGTTAGGTTTTACCGTAATTTTTGTGTTTTCTGATTCCATAAGAAGGCCTTTTTATGTTAAAAAAATAAGCTCTTTTCGAAGCTTTAGTATAAATATAGTTATTCTACTGTTACTGACTTGGCTAGGTTTCTGGGTTGATCGACACTACAGCCGCGTTGAACAGCTATATAATAGGACAACAATTGTAAGGGTATGGTTGTCAAGATTGGAGTAAAACATTCCAATGATTCGGGGATTTCAATACAATAGTCGGCTAATTCTTTTACTCGAATGTCTCCTTCGCTTACCACGGCAATGATTCTACCTTTTCGGGATTTTATTTCTGAAATATTGCTGACCACTTTATCGTAATGTCCTTTTTTGGTTGCAATTACAACTACCGGCATTTGCTCGTCGATCAAAGCAATTGGTCCATGTTTCATCTCGGCAGCTGGATATCCTTCAGCATGAATGTATGAGATTTCTTTAAGTTTCAATGCTCCTTCTAAAGCAACTGGGAAATTGTATCCCCTTCCTAAATAAATGCAATTATTGGCATCTTTAAAAGAAGTTGCCACTGCTTTTATCAACGCTTCTTGGGTTAAAATTTCGGACACTTTATCTGGAATAGATTCCAACTCCACCAAGTGTTGTTGATATTCCGACCGAGATAAGGTTCCTTTTACCATTCCTAAACGCAATGCCAAAAGAGACAGCACAGTAATCTGAGTAGTAAACGCTTTTGTAGAAGCAACACCAATTTCTGGCCCAGCATGGGTATAACAACCGGCATCGGTAAGTCTTGAAATGGATGAACCTACTACATTACATACCCCAAAAACAAAAGCTCCACGCTCTTTGGCTATGTTAATTGCTGCTAGTGTGTCTGCGGTTTCTCCTGATTGAGAAATTGCAATTAGGATATCATCGGGAAATATAATGGGGTCGCGGTACCTGAATTCAGAAGCGTATTCAACCTCAACAGGGATACGTGTAAATTTTTCTAATAAATACTCGGCAACCAAGCCAGCATGCCATGAAGTTCCACAAGCAACAATTAATATGCGTCGTGCCTTTAAAAACTTATTTTCATGTTCCCGTAAACTCGAAAGTGTGATGACGTTGACGCCTTCGTTAGAAAGTAACCGTCCGCGCAAGGTGTCTCGTATGGCTTGGGGTTGTTCGAAAATCTCCTTCAACATAAAATGATCATAACCCCCTTTTTGGATATTCTCTAAGCTCATTTGAAGCTCTTCTATGTAAGGCTTTATAACCTTATCACTCGTTATTTTTCTAATCGTAATATCGCGATCACAACGAATGATAGCCAAGTGTTCTTCTTCTAAGTAGATTACATTCTTGGTGTATTCAATAAAAGGAGTTGCATCTGAGGCTACAAAAAACTCTCCCTCGCCAATACCAATGGCCAATGGGCTTCCTAGTCTAGCCGCTACTAGCTCGTTGGGCTTTTTATGATCAAAAACAACAATGGCATAGGCACCAACAACCTGCGTTAAGGCAATCTGTACTGCTTTTCCTAACTTTACTTTTTCTTTCTTTTGAACGTCTTCGATTAGGTTAACGAGCACCTCTGTGTCCGTATCAGAAGAAAAGGTATAGCCCCGTTGCATAAGCTCTTCTTTTAATGCTGCATAGTTTTCAATAATTCCATTATGCACCACAACCAAGTCCCCAGAATTAGAGGTATGCGGATGAGAATTTACATCGTTAGGTACGCCATGGGTTGCCCATCGAGTATGCCCAAGCCCGATTGCAGCTTGGATGGGTACCCCGGCTTGAAGCTTAGCTTCCAAGTCACTTACTTTTCCTTTTGTTTTAATGGTTTGAAGCTCAGCTCCATTGTATAAAGAAATTCCAGTACTGTCATATCCTCGATATTCTAGCCTTTTGAGGCCTTTAATGATAATTGGTGAAGCTTGTTGATGACCAATATAGGCTACGATACCACACATAAAAAATAAGGGTTAATTTGAGAAATCTGTGTAAATCACTTCTAATTCTAATTTGAGATGTTCAAAACCTTCACTAGGATGGGATCCTATTAAAACAGTACTCAAAGGATTTAAAACAGCTGCTGTTGGGTATAGAATTTCTTCACTCCCACCATTTAATCTGGCTTTTCTAGTAGATACATCATCTATGTTCGCAGAAACAACTAACCCTAAAGGCACATTGGTCGAATCTTTCCGAATTAGATTATTGATGTGCTGGGTGATTCTAAATTTGTAGCGGTGTGGTTTTCCGTTTTGAAATTCTAAGATTCCACCGTGTACAAACTTCCCTTTATTTCTTTCGTTACTTGCTGTATTGTCTGCAAAATAGTCTAATAACGGAGCTGCATCTCTTTTGTTGTAAAGGTATAACCGATCAGCAATTAAATCTCCAGGAGTCCAATTCTCAACGGATGTTGAATCTACGTAAAACACTAAATTCGCCTCATTCACTAACCAATCATTTCCGCGTAACTCTTCAAGTTTTGAAAGTGCTGATCCATCGGAAAATTTTCCTAATAACTCAACGGATGAAATTAATCCCATCCCCCCTTTTACAAAGATTTTATTAGAACCATTTGATTGTGCAATGGTTTGGCTTATTGCTGGGTTTATTAATGAATTCTCCAGATGATTGACTGTTATTCCAGGACTCAAGGTGAAGCTTCGTTCTACACGATCTATAGAGAAATCGGTAGTGTCATCGGGTGTATCATTGTCGTTATACCGATTGTATTCATAGGTTACAGCGATGCTTGCAGATGCAAAGTTGAGTAACATATACAAGTCCTCTGATGGATTTTCCATACGCACATAAATCCCACGCATATACTTTTGAAACAAGTCACTTGTTGCCAAAGAATCTGAACCTTCTATATCGATAAAACGTCGTTGAAAAAATGCAGTATCCAAAGGCACACGTATACGAGGCGAACGGCGAGTTTCAACTTGAGTGGTTTCGTCTATATCCGTCTCTGGATCGTCTTCCTTAAAGTTGGTCCGTACTTCTTCAAAATCCAATTGAATGGTTTCATCAAATAAATTTTCACCTACAAAATCTTCTTCATAAAAATCACGAGAAGAATAAAAAGCTTGTTGAGATTCAAAATTATCATTAGGGTCTAAGGAATTCAAATAATAGGTTAACTCATCTACTTTTAAATTAAAGCTGGCATTCCTGTTTCCAAAAATAGAATCGATTGCGTAGGTTCTGTTTTCTGGCTGATAACCTGTGTTATCGGTGTCCACGTCGTCTAAAATTCCATCACCGTCAGTATCATTACTCAAAGGGTTGGAACCGTTCTGAGTTTCTAATGCGTCACTAACCGTATCGCCATCGGTGTCACTTGATGGGTCTTCTGGGTCAGCATCCAAACTGTCTATTACACCGTCACCATCTTGATCTCTGGTATTCGTGATGAAAGGTATTTCTAAATAAGCCGAAATCACCTGTTCATTTTCTTCAATTGCCTTTTCATTATTTTCATCTCCTAACTCGTCTTCTGGACTGAACAATCCAAAAAAATTAGCTGGTGCATAACTAAGCTGAGAAGCAATATAGGCAGATGATCGCCCAATATTAGGAACTTCAATTGTGCCAAGCTGTTGAAAGGTTAATCCATTGACCTGAACATCCGTTAGGAATTCATTTTGATAGGAAAACACGGGAAGTTTTACCTTATTTGTTACAAAATCATCAGTAGAAATTAAATTGTATCCAATGGTATTAAAATCTTCATTACAAGAAACTATAACGAGTGTAAAAAGGAGAAAGAAAGAGAAATTCTTTAAGAAGGGTATCTCAAATTTCATAGGGCATTAAAGGATTTGATTATTGAAAAAATCTACATAGGCGTTTTCCTGTGCACTTTCTTCAAAAGTTAAGGCGGGTAGTTTTTTATCATCAATATTCGAAAGGATGCTCTCAGATATGTTTTCCCCAGAAAGGATTACTCCATCTGAAAAATTTGTAGCAAGCTTGATTAAATTTTCATAGGTAGCCTCCTTCAAAAGACTTTTTTCTGCTTCGCCAGAAACATCAAAAGCTACTTTATTTTCAAATTCTGATGAAACAGAACCTTCAAAATCGTTAGGGTATATAGACGTTACAATTTTACTTGACTCAAAAATTGGGTCTTCAGCAAAATAGGTTTTCATATATAAAGGAAACAGCGAGGTAAACCAACCGTGAAGGTGAATGATGTCTGGAGACCAGTTCAATTTCTTTACCGTCTCGATGACACCCTTTGTAAAGAAAATCATGCGCTCATCGTTGTCCGAAAATAAATTTCCATCTTCGTCCTTAAGCATTGCTTTTCTTTTGAAATATTCTTCGTTGTCAATAAAATAAACCTGCATTCGCTCTTTTGGAATTGAAGCAACTTTAATAATCAAAGGCATATCCATGTCGTTGATGACTAAATTCATTCCCGACAAACGAATAACTTCGTGCAACTGATGTCGTCGTTCGTTAATCATCCCATAACGAGGCATGAAAATTCGCGTTTGACCCCCAGCCTCATTAATCGTTTTGGGAATTTTAAACGAATTGATCGCTTGATCTGTTTGAGGTAAATAAGGTGTTACTTCCGAGGATATTATTAATACTTTCTTGTTTTGCATAAAACTGATTTAGCTTCCTAGTTTAGAAAGTTTAGCAAAATTACAAAAATTCTTCCGTTCCATAGAAAAAACAGTACTTTTAGGCTGTTAATATTTTCGTAAAATGAACGTTTTTTATCAGTACAAAGAACTCAACCTCGCTAAAAACAATTGTGCTGCTAAATCTATCGGGTTAGTTCCTACCATGGGAGCCCTGCACGAAGGCCATATAACCCTTGTTAAGAGAGCCCTTGAAGACAATGATCTTGTCTTGGTTTCTATATTTGTAAATCCAACTCAGTTTGACAATAAGAATGATTTAAAAAATTACCCCAAAAACCTAGATACTGATCTTTCAAAACTTCTATCCTTAGGAGGGAATGTTTGGGTTTATGCTCCAGAAGCACATGATCTGTATACTACTAAGGTAGAATCCAAAACCTATGACTTCGGTAAACTCGAAACTACTATGGAGGGCGCTAATCGCAAAGGGCATTTCCAAGGAGTAGCCACTGTTGTTCAAAAATTATTTGAAGCCTTAAAACCCACCACAGCTTATTTTGGTGAAAAAGACTACCAGCAATTACAAATCATCACGGCATTGGTAAAACAAGAAAAAATTCCAGTTGAAATTACTTCCTGTCCAATTATTCGGCATGAGGATGGCTTGGCTATGAGCTCAAGAAACGAAAGGCTAAACATGAAAGAAAGAGCCTTAGCGCCAATAATATATGAAACGCTCCTAAAGGCTGTTGCGTTAAAAGAAAAACACAGTCCTGCTCAAATTGAAGCTTGGGTTACTGACTTTTTCTCCCTACATCCCGACTTTGATTTAGAGTATTTTTCAATTGCAGATTCACTGTCTCTCGAAAAAGTAAGTCATTTGAACGGCTCAAAAACAAGGGCTTTTATTGCACTGAAATTAGGAGGTGTTCGCCTAATTGACAACATTAAATTTTAATACCTTTGCAGCATGCAAATAGAAATATTAAAATCTAAAATCCATCGCGTCACTGTTACGGGCGCAGATTTGAATTATATCGGAAGTATTACCATTGACCGTGCACTAATAGAGGCTGCAAATCTGGTCCCTGGCGAGAAGGTTCAAATTGTAAACATCAACAATGGAGAGCGTCTCGAAACCTACGTAATCGAAGGTGAAAAAAACTCAGGAGAAATAACCCTTAATGGTCCCGCAGCTCGAAAAGTTCAAAAAGGTGATGTCATCATCATCATTAGTTACTGTTTGGTCCCATTCGAAAAAGCTCGTGACTATACACCTGCACTAATATTTCCAAACGAAGGGACTAACTTATTACAGTAATCTTGCAAAAAAAAATTCTAACTAAATTTTTAAAATTTATTTTCCCACTCTTAATTGGGGTTCTTTTTATTTATCTCTCGGTCAAAGATACGACAGCAGAAGATCGAGAAATCATCCTTGATTCTGTTAAAAATGCAGATTATCGTTTTGTGATGCTGTCTTTATTTCTAGGAATTATTAGTCATTTGTCTAGGGCATACCGTTGGAATTTTATGCTTCATCCAATGGGCTATCGTCCAAAACTCATGAATAATGTTCTAGCAATTTTCATTACTTATATTGCTAATCTTGGTGTCCCAAGGTCCGGAGAATTTTTTAGAGCTACCGTAATGAAAACCTATGAAGACATTCCCTTTGAAAAAAGTTTTGGAACCATAATTGCCGAGCGAATGGTCGATTTGATGATGCTATTTTTAGTCATTGGAATTGCGCTATTGATTCAGTTCGATTTTATCATGTTGTTTTTAAAGGAACAATCTTTTAACCCAACAACCCTAGTGATCACGATCTTATTGGTCGGTCTAGGACTATGGGTATTAGTCAAACAGCTTAAACGCTCGAAATCGGTTATTGCTCTTAAAATCATCGGACTGATTGAGGGGCTTACTGAAGGTGTAATGACCTTAGTGAAAATGCCTAAAAAATGGGCTTATCTTTTCCATACCTTTTTAATTTGGGGCCTCTATATTTTTATGTTTTATATCGTAAAATGGGCACTGCCCGAAACGGTTGATCTCCCTTTTGAAGCCCTGTTGATTGGGTTTTTAGTAGGTGCCATAACCATTTCAGCTACCAATGGAGGTATCGGAATTTATCCTTTTTCAGTTTCTTTGGTTTTGATAAGTTACGGGATTTCAAAAGAATCTAGCCTGGCATTTGGATGGATTATGTGGACCGCTCAAACCATCATGGTATTGATCTTTGGGGGTCTTTCCTTTTTTGCTTTACCCCTGTTGAATCGAAAAAAGTAAGTACCTTAAGCTCGCATTAAATATTTTTTTATGATTCGCTCCTTATTAACACTATTGGTTTTGTCAAGCTTTATGCTCCAAGCGCAAATTACAACAGAAACCATTGAGTCTTCGGTTCTAGGAACTACACGAACAATAGATTTGTATATTCCCGAAATAGAAGAAGGATCCCTTGATCAACTGCCGTTAATTGTTGTATTGGAAGGACATGAATTATTTGACCTTGTAGTGGCTAATGTTCGCTTTTTGTCTAAAATCGACTATATGCCAAAGTCTATTGTAGTTGGAGTGCGACAAGAAGGACTATATCAAGTAGCACGCGATTGCGAAACAGATAAAAACTCAGGACAATTGAGTACTCGAGGATCTAATTTCAAACAATTCATTGTTTCGGATGTTGTACAGCGACTCTCAATTCAATACCCAATTTCAAACTTGAAAGTGCTGATCGGAAAAAATAAGTCTGCGAATTTTATGAACTATTTTTTGCTGAATGGTCCGAATATGTTTTCATCCTATATTGCAATTACACCCGAGGTTTCGGCTCAAATTATTGAGCCTTTGACCGTAAACGCAGCTAATATTAAAAAAACGACGAATTATTATATTTCTAATTCTGGGAACCTTCCCAGAAGACAAAAAAACAACATTAGCCTTTTAACTGAGGAACTTAAAAAACAAAAAAATAAGCAATTCATATTGACTACAGATGCGTTTTCTTTTCCCGATGAATTTTCTACCCCTGCCTATTCAATTCCAATTGCACTTGAAGGGATTTTTAGAGTTTATCAGCCAATCAGCCCAAAAGAATACCGAGAAAATATTTTAAAAGACTCCCTCCCCTCACACAACTACCTCGTTAAAAAATATCAAAAAATATCAACTCAATTGGGGATTCAAAAACGCTATATTTTAAATGATCTGATGGCTGTTTTTGCAGCGGCTCAAAAAAAGTCAGATGCAGAATCCCTGTTTGTTTTAGGCGATTTGGCCCTTGAAGATTATCCCACCACTATGTTGGGCTATTATTTTAATGGTTTTGCCTATGAAATTACCGGTAACACTAAAAAGGCACTTAAAAATTATGAACGAGCATATACCCTTGATCCCATTGATTTTGTAACCAAAGATTTGATCTTAAATAAAATTGAATCTCTTAAATAGTAGCATAAATGAGTAAAGTAAAGACTACTTTTTTTTGTCAAAAGTGTGGAACTGCTCATGCCAAATGGCAAGGACAGTGTAACGGCTGTAAAGAGTGGAATACACTAGTAGAAGAGGTTGTAGAGAAGCCCAAAGAAAAGGGCTGGATAGCGCCAAAAACATCGAAAAGCAAAGGGGCGGTACCCATTCGAATTCAAGAAATTGATACCGACAAAGAACCAAGAATTTCAACGAATGATTCTGAATTGAATCGGGTTTTAGGCGGTGGCCTTGTTCCTGGTTCTGTTACGCTTTTGGGAGGAGAACCCGGGATTGGAAAATCTACCTTACTCCTTCAAATTTCTCTTCAAATCAAAGGAAAAGTTCTTTATGTATCAGGCGAAGAAAGTCAAAAACAAATCAAGCTACGAGCGGAGCGAATTGAGGCAGAAAACGAAAATTGTTTTATTCTCAGTGAAACGCTAACACAAAAGATTTTTAAACAAATTGATGCGCTAGAGCCGGATATTGTAATCATTGACTCGATTCAAACGCTGCAAACACAATACGTTGAAAGCAGTCCGGGGAGTGTGTCTCAGATTAAAGAATGTACTTCAGAGCTCATTCAGTTTGCGAAAAAAACCCATACACCCATTTTATTAGTAGGTCATATTACAAAAGATGGCGCTATTGCTGGTCCTAAAGTGTTGGAGCATATGGTAGATACGGTCTTGCAATTCGAAGGCGACAGAAACCACATCTACCGCATCATAAGAGCACAAAAAAACCGTTTTGGGTCTACAGCCGAAATAGGCATCTATGAAATGTTGTCTTCCGGGCTTCGAATCGTTACCAACCCCAGCGAACTCCTCATTTCACAAACAGATCGAGAAATGAGTGGACATGCTATTGCGGCTACTGTTGAGGGCATTCGCCCCCTTATGATCGAAGTGCAAGCACTGGTTAGCACCGCAGTATACGGAACGCCCCAGAGAAGCACTACTGGATTTAATGCAAAACGACTCAATATGCTTTTGGCGGTTTTAGAAAAAAGAGCCGGATTCCAACTTGGAAGTAAAGATGTTTTCTTGAATATTACTGGTGGAATAAGCAGCGAAGACCCCGCAATTGACTTAGCTGTCGTAGCTGCAATTTTATCGAGCTACCACGATATTGCACTTCCAAAAGAAACTTGTTTTGCTGCCGAAATTGGGCTCTCAGGAGAATTGCGTCCCGTTTCCAAGCTGGATCAACGCATTACTGAAGCTGAAAAATTAGGCTTTGAAACCATTGTAAATTCAAAAGGAACGAAAAACAAGTATAGTTCAAAAGGAATCAATGTGTTGGCACTTACAAAAATTGAAGAAGTTGTTGCTCTTTTATTTGTGTAGTAAGAAACAAAAAAACTACATTCGTTCCATCAAATTATAATGTATTCTTGTTTTTTAATATCCCTTTTATGAAAAAAATCATTGATCAATTTTTAGCAGAGGTTCAAGTAAGAAATCAAAATGAACCAGAGTTCATGCAGGCAGTGACAGAAGTTGCTGAAAATGTAATCCCCTATATTGTAAAAAACGATATTTACTACGGTCAAAATATTTTACTCCGAATGGTGGAGCCCGAACGTGTTGTCTTTTTTCGGGTAGCTTGGTTGGATGACCAAAATGAAATTCAAGTAAATCGCGGGTATCGAATTGAAATGAATTCGGCGATTGGTCCCTATAAGGGGGGCTTGCGATTTCACCCAAGCGTAAACCTCAGTGTCCTAAAATTTTTAGCCTTTGAACAGGTTTTCAAAAACGCTCTTACTACCCTTCCTATGGGCGGTGGAAAAGGAGGTTCTGATTTCGATCCCAAAGGAAAAAGTGATAACGAAGTAATGCGTTTTTGCCAAAGTTTTATGTCCGAACTATTCCGTCATATTGGTGCAAATCGAGATATCCCAGCAGGTGATATCGGTGTAGGGGGCCGAGAAATCGGATACCTCTTTGGGCAATACAAACGTTTGGCAAATGAATTTACAGGAGTACTTACCGGAAAAGGGGTAAGTTGGGGTGGATCGCTTATTCGACCTGAAGCTACAGGATATGGAGTGGTCTACTTTGCACAAAAAATGCTCGAAAACATAGGGACAAACTTAGACGGCAAGAACGTTGTGGTTTCTGGTTCTGGAAACGTAGCTCAGTATGCTGCAGAGAAAGTAATTCAATTGGGTGGAATAGTACGTACGCTTTCTGATTCTGGAGGATACATCTATGACCAAGATGGAATTGATGCTGAAAAACTAAGCCACATCATGGACATCAAAAATGTAAAGCGAGGCCGCATTAAAGAATACATCGATCGCTACCCCAATGCAGTGTATCACGCAAATAAAACCCCATGGGAGGTACCCTGTGATGTAGCGCTTCCTTGCGCTACCCAAAATGAACTTCATTTAGAAGATGCAAGACTGTTAATTAAAGGTGGTTGTATTTGTGTCGGAGAAGGAGCTAATATGCCTACAACTCCCGAAGCTATTCATGCATTTACCGAAAATAAAGTTCTTTTTGCACCCGGAAAAGCTTCTAATGCTGGGGGTGTTGCAGTATCCGGTCTCGAAATGGCTCAAAATTCCTTGCGGTACAATTGGACTAGAGAAGAGGTAGACAACCGTTTAAAAAACATCATGAGTGAAATTCATCAATCTTGTGTAGAATTTGGACAAGAAGAAGGTTATGTAAACTATGTGAAAGGGGCTAATATCGCAGGTTTTGTAAAAGTCGCTGACGCAATGCTTGCTCAAGGAGTTGTTTAATCTATGTTAGTAAGGACTAAGGCCATTGTGCTCCATACGCTTAAGTACAGTGACAGTAGTCTAATTGCACATTGTTATACGCAGCTGGTTGGGAAACAATCCTTTATTTTAAAAGGGATTTTAACCGCTAAAAAAGGGGCTATTCGCAAATCTCAATTCCAAGTGCTTACTCAGCTTGAAATTCTTTTTGATCATAAGAATAATGGGAAACTTCAATTTCTTAAGGAAGTTAAAGTCATCTCGCCTTATCAAACCATTCCGAACAGGATTGAAAAAAACGCCTTGGTTCAATTTCTTGCAGAAACCCTAAAAAATGCAATTCAAGAAGAAGAAACCAATCCGGCACTCTATCTTTTTCTTGAAACTGCTTTAAATTGGCTAGATTCTAACGATAACATCAGTGATTTTCATTTGGTTTTCTTAATAAACCTAACCAAATATCTGGGCTTTTTCCCAAACGAAGAACCCTTGGATGCACTTTATTTTAACCTAGAAACGGGTTGTTTTGAAAGCAGTATGCCGCGAGAACAACACCTAGAAGGAAGTCAAGTTCCTGTATTCCGAGAATTATTAGGCATGAATTTTGGGGCTGATATCATCCTCAAGTTAAATCGAACGAAAAGGCGTGAACTATTGGAAACTCTAATACGGTATTTTGAATTACATTTGCTTGGCTTTTCAAAACCAAAATCGCTACAAATTCTGAATGAAATATTTGACGATGTCTCCTAAAAAGTTAACGCTCTTATTTATCCTTTGTGCTGGGTTTATTTCCGCTCAGGAAGTAACCATCATTGATGCTCTTACCTCAGAGCCTATAGCGGGTGTCAGTTTGTACAACCAAACTAAAGATCGCAATACAATTTCGGATGATAGCGGAAAATGTACCGTTGCGCTTTTTGATGAAAAAGACATCATTTCCTTCCAATACATGGGGTACGAACCCAAGCAGTTTAACAAGCAAGAGCTTAAGAGAAAGAACTATATCATTAGCCTCAATATTGACCGCAAAGAACTTTCTGAAGTTATTCTCTCCATTGCTCGAACGCCCACCAAAAAAAATCAGATCGCTGAAAAGGTTTCTGTTATCGATGCTCAGGAAATTAAAAGAAATCGTCCTCAAACTGGCGCTGATCTTCTTTTACTTGCGCCGAGTATTCGGCTTCAAAAGTCACAAGGAGGTGGCGGTAGCCCTGTTCTAAGAGGCTTCGAGGCAAATAGAGTATTGTTAGTGGTCGATGGAATTCGAATGAATAATGCCATTTACCGTTCTGGACATCTTCAAAACGCTATAACGATCGATCCCAACGCCATCGAACGCGTTGAAGTTGTTTATGGTTCTTCTTCTGTGGGCTATGGTTCCGATGCTTTGGGAGGGGTAGTACATTATTTTACCAAGACACCAAGAATTAATAGTAAAGATAAAATCAAAAATAGCTTTTCTTCCAACTTCAATGCAGCAAATGAATCTTTTGTCCATCATTTTGATACTGAATTGAGTTTTAAAAATTGGGCGAGTTATAGCAGCATCAGTATATCCAAGTTTGGCAACCTCCGCATGGGAGAAAACAGAAAACACGGATATGATGCTTGGGGCTTGGTACCCTTTTATTCTGAAAATAAAGACCAAAAATATGTGGCTCAGCCAACGGTAAACAGCAACCCAAATATTCAAAAAAACTCCGATTACGATCAGGTTGATGTCCTACAAAAATTCAATATCAAACTCCCCAAAGAAAAACTACTCACCCTCAATATTCAGTTTTCCAACTCTTCTGATATTCCTAGGTTCGATAAGCTGAATGAATACAAAGACGGGGAGCTTCGTTTTGCCGAGTGGCATTATGGGCCTCAAAAACGCTTTTTATTTTCCCCTCAACTCAAAGTTTTTCCAAAAAAGAAACTGTTTTATAAAGGCTATTTCACCCTAGCCTATCAGAACATCAAAGAGTCCCGGGTCAGTCGTAAGTTTGAGGAACTGAATCGTTCTCATCAAAACGAAAATGTCCATGTATGGAGTTTTAATGGTGATTTTGAAACTCAAAAATCAGAAAAACGGAGTATTGCTTACGGTTTTGAATGGGTTAAAAACAAGGTTTTATCCAGTGCTTTTTCACAGGAATTGATTCTGAATGGGAGCCAAATCACTGGCTTTTCTAACCCTAGGTCAATTCCTACCCGATACCCAAGCGCAGGAAGTGATTATACTTCCGCTGCTTTTTATGGAAACTTTAAATGGGACCTCAGCCCCAAAACCACACTAACGGCTGGAGGAAGATATACACATACCTGGCTGAAAGCCCGATGGGAAACAAACGGTGGGGTTTACCCCCAATGGTTGTTCGACTCGCCAATAGGCAACCTGACTGCCATAGATAATGTGAATGATGCCCTTACCGGAAGTCTATCCATTACCTATCGACCCAGCACGAGTTGGCAACTCAATTTTCTAGCATCAAGTGGGTTTCGATCGCCAAACATAGATGATCTAGGAAAAATTAGAGAAAGTAGAGGGATCCTTTTAATTCCGAATCCAACCCTCAAGCCTGAGTACGCCAATAATCTTGATTTTGGAATCTCCTACTTTACACCCAATAAAAAAGGAGCTTTTGCTTTACGTCTTTACAGTACATTTCTTACAAATTATATTGGAAGACAATTTGCTCCAAACTATACCGATCAGCTTACAGGACAGGTTATGGAGTTGCGCTTTGACGAAGACATTGTACAAACCCAGATCAATGACAATATGGGAGCTGCATCAATTCACGGTGCTTCTTTTGAGGGGAAATGGAACCTTACTCCTCATCTTACGGTCTCTTCCGATTTGACCTTTACCCGTACAGATTTTATCGAAGGTTTTGGTCCGCTTCCTTCCATTGTTCCGTTTTACGGTGCGAATATGCTTCAATACAACAAAGACAAACTTTCTATTCGCATTAGAAATCGCTTCAGTAGTGCAAAAAACCCAGAAGATTACAGCCTTGGAGGGGAGGACGGCTTAGACGAAACACCAGTAGAACTAAATTCAGAAGGTTTCCCTCAGTTTATAGGTACACCAAGCTGGTCCATTTTTAATCTTTCGGGGTCCTATGCTTGGACCGAGCAGCTTGTCCTAAGGGCAGGACTAGAGAATGTTTTTGATGTGCATTACCGAGAATTTGCTTCCGGGATTTCTGCCTCTGGTCGCAGCTTGATGTTTGGAGCCAGTCTTGATTTTTAATACAACTTTGCCTGCAATTCCATTTTTACTTTTTGATCCCATTCTGGTTTTAAAATACTCAAAACATTACTGTCTCTCCTGCCATTAACTGCGCTGCAGTTGCTTCGTAAAATTCCTTCCTGTGTACAGCCAATTTGTTTCATCGCTTTAATACTCTTTGCGTTTCTCAAATCGGCTCGAAATTCTACCCGATCAACCCCAAGGGTATCAAAAGCATAAGACAACATCAAATATTTACAATTTCGATTCAATCCCGTACGCTGAAATTCTTTTCCATACCAAATATACCCAAGATTCAAAACATTGTGCACAATTTGAATGTCATAAAAACGGGTGCTGCCTGCTATTTGTTGAGTTCTTTTATCAAAAACTACAAAGGGGTAGGCTTGTAATTTATCTCTACTTGCCAAGGCTGTATCGATATAGGTTTGCAGGTTTTTTGCTCCTGCAGCCGGAGTTAAAGAAAAGTTCCATAAGTCTGCCTCGTTTTCCGAAAAAGGCAACAAAGAAGCAAAGTCATTTTGTTCCAAAGGACGCAAGATTAGGCGTTCATTTTCCAAATTTATAGGCTGTAAAAAGTCGAATTTCATAGATTTTTTTGAGCTTAGGCATTTATTAAAGTATAAATGTATAAAATTCCCTAATTTTGCAAACTTATACACACGTTCCCGATGGGTTTTAAAGAACATAAACAGCTTAAGCTTTCCGCCATATCTCAAGAGATTTTATCGTATTGGGAGGAAGAATCAATTTTTGAAAAAAGTATCACATCGCGTGAGGGACAGCCTCCTTTTGTATTCTTTGAGGGACCCCCTTCTGCGAACGGAATGCCTGGAATTCATCACGTAATGGCTCGGGCAATTAAAGATATTTTTTGCCGATTCAAAACCCAAAAAGGCTTTCAGGTAAAGCGCAAAGCAGGATGGGATACCCACGGGCTACCCGTTGAACTTGGGGTTGAAAAAGAACTTGGCATTACCAAAGATGCCATCGGGAAAAGCATCAGCATTGAAGAATATAACGAAGCGTGTAAGAGTGCCGTTATGCGCTATACCGATGTATGGAATCGTTTGACTAAAGAAATGGGCTATTGGGTCGATATGGAAGATCCATACATTACCTATAAATCCAAATACATCGAATCGGTTTGGTGGTTACTCAAGCAGATATACGACAAAGACCTTTTGTATAAAGGCTACACAATACAGCCTTATTCCCCCAAAGCAGGAACGGGACTGAGTTCACACGAGCTCAATCAACCCGGAACCTATCAGGATGTTACCGATACGACAATTACTGCACAATTTCAAACCATAAAAGAAACGCTTCCGGAAGCTTTACAAGCAGAAGATGATCTTTATATCTTAGCTTGGACCACTACACCTTGGACCCTGCCCTCGAATACCGCCTTGACCGTTGGTAAAAAAATAAACTATGTAGTGGTTGAAACGTTCAACCAATATACCCATTTGCCCATTCGCGTACTTTTGGCCCAAGCCTTAGTTGAAAAGCAATTTGCCGGGAAATATTTCGCTGTTGAAACCGAAGAAGAACTAACCGCCTATAATCCGAATGACAAAAAGATACCCTACCGTATTGGGCAAGAAATTCTTGGAAAAAACCTCCTTGGAATTCGATATGTTCAACTTTGGAAAGATGCCCCTTTACCGCTTGTAAATCCAGAAGATGCTTTTCGGGTAATTTTAGGAGACTTTGTAACTACAGAAGACGGTACTGGAATTGTACATACAGCACCGACCTTTGGTGCGGATGATGCACAAGTTGCCAAAGAAGCTACACCTCCAATTCCACCCTTATTGGTTTTAGATGCCTATGGAAACGAAGAACCCTTAGTTACTTTAGAAGGAAAATTCCATAGTGCACTCGGAGATCTTGGAGGAAAATATGTAAAAAACGAATACTATCCCGACGGAACTGCCCCTGAGCGATCGGTAGATGTTGAAATTGCAATTCGCTTAAAAGAAGAAAACAGGGCTTTTAAGGTCGAAAAATATGTTCACTCCTATCCCAATTGCTGGAGAACCGATAAACCCATTTTATATTACCCTTTAGATTCTTGGTTTGTAAAAGTTTCTTCGGAAAGAGACCGGATGGTTGAGCTCAACCAGCAGATCAACTGGAAACCAAAATCAACTGGAGAAGGTCGTTTTGGAAATTGGCTAGCCAATGCAAACGACTGGAACCTATCCCGATCGCGTTTTTGGGGAATTCCACTCCCAATTTGGAGAACCGAAGATGGTCAAGAAACTATTTTGGTCGGTTCCATGAAAGAACTTGTTCAAGAGATTGACAAAGCTGTCGCTGCTGGATTGATGACCGAAAGTCCTTTTAGTGCTTTTGAAATAGGGAATATGTCTGAAGAGAATTATGACCTCATCGACCTGCATAAAAATACAGTTGATACCATTGTTCTTTGTAGCCCCTCGGGCAAAGCCATGACCCGAGAAGCTGATCTCATCGATGTTTGGTTCGACTCGGGTTCCATGCCTTATGCACAGTGGCATTACCCCTTTGAAAATAAAGAAAAAATTGACAACAACGAAGCCTTTCCCGCAGACTATATTGCAGAAGGAGTAGACCAAACCCGTGGGTGGTTTTATACGCTTCACGCCATTGGAACCTTGGTTTTTGACTCGGTTGCATATAAAAATGTTGTTTCTAACGGTTTAGTTTTGGACAAAAGCGGTCAGAAAATGTCCAAGCGTTTGGGCAATGCTGCAGATCCTTTCAAAACCCTAGAAACCTATGGACCAGATGCCACCCGTTGGTATATGATTTCAAATGCTAACCCTTGGGATAATTTAAAATTTGATCTAGAAGGAATTGCCGAAGTTTCACGTAAGTTTTTTGGAACTCTTCAAAACACCTATGCCTTCTTTAGCTTGTATGCAAACATTGACAACTTTACCTATAAAGAAGAAGCAATCCCGCTTCTAAAGCGTAATGAAATGGATCAGTGGATCTTATCGGAATTAAACAAGCTCATTGCTACTGTCGATGACGCCTATAGCTACTACGAACCCACCCGTGCAACACGTGCAATTTCAGAATTTGTTCAAGAAATTTTAAGCAACTGGTATGTGCGTCTTTCAAGAAGAAGGTTTTGGAAGGGCGAATATCAAGAAGATAAAATATCGGCATACCAAACCTTATTTGAATGCTTGCTTACGATCAGTAAATTGATGGCTCCCGTAGCGCCATTTTATGCCGACCGTTTGTATTTAGACTTGTGCAAAGCCACCGACTTTGAAAGTGAGCAATCGGTTCATTTAGCAAACTTTCCAACAGCGGATACTAAGGCACGTAATGTGATCATGGAAGAACGGATGGAGAAAGCGAGAACGATAGCTTCCTTGGCACTTTCTTTACGTAAAAAAGAACAAATTAAAGTACGCCAACCCCTCCAAAAAATCATGATTCCCGTTCGTAATCAAGGCGAACGAGAGGCGATTCAAGCGGTTGAAGAGCTAATCCTCTCTGAGATCAATGTGAAAGAATTGGAACTCTTGGACGATGCAAGCGATATTTTGGTAAAAGAAGTAAAACCAAACTTCAAAACACTTGGTCCGCGCTTTGGGAAAAACATGCGTTTTGTTGCCGCTGCAATTCAAGGTTTAGACGAGAATCAATTGAAAACCCTTGAAGCTCAAGAAGAACTTGAACTGACTGTTGAAGGCGAAAAAGTAATGCTCAACAGTGCCGATGTAGACATTCAATCCAAAGACATAGAAGGCTGGTTAGTTGCAAATAATAATGGGATTACTGTCGCTCTTGACATTCAATTAAATGATCCATTAAAAGAGGAGGGTATTGCCCGAGAATTAATTAATCGTATTCAAAATTTGAGAAAAGATGCTGGTTTTGAAGTTACTGATAAAATTATTTTATATTTGACTCCTCACAATTCGTTAAATACGGCATTAAATAATAACTTAGAGTATATAAAAGCAGAGACACTCACTCTAGAAATTCATATTCTCGACGAAGTAAAAGAAGGAGTTTTAATTGAGTTTGATGATGTGAAAACCTCTATATTAATTAAAGAACATTAGTTATGTCAACAAAAATAAAAAACAGATATTCCGATCAAGAATTAGCTGAGTTTAAAACACTCATCGAAGAAAAAATAGTAAAAGCCAACGAGGACTTAGAGCTTCTCAAAAGCGCTTATATGAATGATGGAAATAACGGTACAGATGATACCTCTCCTACCTTTAAGGCTTTTGAAGAAGGGTCACAAACCATGTCAAAAGAAGCCAACACTCAATTAGCAATACGTCAAGAAAAATTCATTCGCGATTTAAGAAATGCTTTAATTCGTATTGAAAACAAGACCTATGGCATTTGTCGTGTAACGGGTAAACTGATCCGAAAAGAACGTTTAGTTTTGGTTCCTCATGCTACCCTGAGCATTGAAGCCAAAAACATGCAGAAGTAAATCAATGCTGCGCATTGGTTGCCTTCTTTTTTGCAGCCTTTTGTTTGGGCAAATGCAACAGCGTAAAACATGGGATGCCTCAACAATAGAATCAATTCATTTAGAATTTCCTTGGGCTAGCTCGATTACAATAAACACACATGATGACCCCCGTATTGAGGCTCAGTATCAAACCGAGGGGGAATACCAAGATTTGTATTTACTGAAAAGTAGTGTTGTTGGAGTACGATTTTATCTGGAAGAATATCAACGTCCCAATTGGAATAACCCAGGCGACAAACTAAGTGCTCATAAGGTAGTAGCCAATATGATTTCGTTAACAATCCCCAAGGGCTTATACCTATCCCTTTTCGCCAAAGAAACTCAACTAAATTGTTCTGGTGAATACGAAAACCTAACCGTTCGCTTAGAACATGGTGCTGCTGTTTTTGATGTTAAAAATCCAAAAGGTACTATTCAGTCCTTAAGTGCAGATCTTCATTTTTATGGCTTAGCTTCCCGCCTGCTTCCAAAAAATATTAAAGTAAACACGACCCTTGGCAATATAGTGGTACACCCCAATTAAAATTCTTACTTTTGTCCTCGTTATGATAGCAACTAATCGTTCCTTTTTTAAACTCAACAGTAAGACGGCCTTACTTCTGATTATCTTAATTTTATTCTTAGATCAAGCGTCTAAAATTTACATCAAACTCCACTACTCACTTTCTGTTTACGGAGAACCGGCAATTGTAGATTGGGGGTTTTTTAAACTTCTTTTTATTGAAAATAAAGGCATGGCTTGGGGAACCAAAATCAGTGATATTGTTCCTTATATCAGCGAAGAAGTCGGGAAACTAATCCTCACTCTTTTTCGTCTTGTTGCCATTAGTTTTCTGGGAAGATGGTTGTGGAAGGTTTTGACGGTTCCAAGCGCTCAATTACTTCGTTGGGCACTGTGTCTTATCCTTGCTGGGGCAATCGGAAACATCATCGACTCTGTTTTTTACGGAGTTTGGTTTTCGCACAGTTATGGTCAAATTGCTGAATTCATGCCGGAAGAAGGTTACGCTTCTTTATTTTATGGACATGTTGTTGATATGATTCAATTTCCCTTAGCCACTTGGGTATGGCCACAATGGCTTCCTTTTGTAGGGGGACAAACCTATACTTTTTTTGAATATGTTTTTAACATTGCCGATTTTTCGATCAGCTGTGGGGTAGGAATTTTATTGTTCTTCAACAAGCGAATCTTTGGCTAAACGTTTGAAAAGCGAAAAAGCTGTTCTGGCGTAACACAATAATCGAGGGGAATATCGGTAGCTTCCATGGGAAAAGAATCTTGTTCTACTTCATAAAAAGATAAGCCAATTTTGATGCATTCGGGTTTGCACCTTGCTAAAAATCGATCGTAGTACCCTTTCCCATACCCAATTCGATTGCCCTTATTGTCAAAAGCCAATAAGGGTACAAAAACTACATCTATTTTTGAAGGCTCGATTTGGATTCCCGAAACAGGCTCGGGTATTCCTAAAGAATTTTTTTGAAAAGGTGTTTGATCGGTAAGTAAAATATGCTGTAACTGCTCTGGATCAATTATTTTGGGGACAACAACTTCTTTATCCTTTCCTTGCAAAAGGGTAAGGATTAGCGCAGTATCTACTTCGTTTTGATCTTCAAGGCTAAGAAATAAATGAAATATTTGCTTCTCCCAAATGGGTAATTCAAGGCATCGGTTTGCAATAAGCAGGCTTTTGTCCATCACTTCGGTTTCAGAAAGTTCTTTACGAAGCTTTTTGTACCGCTTTCTTATTTGAGATTTGTCCATGCTTAAAATTGTACTCACAAAGAAAATAATTATTTTCGTTGAACCTAAGAAACTTAGGAACTAATCCTTTTAAAAAGATTCATGAAGAGCGCTGCTTTGACTTTACAAATTCAAACCTTACCAGAAGAGCCTGGAGTTTATCAATACTTTGATAAAAATGAGGTGATCATTTATATTGGGAAGGCGATCAACCTAAAGCGCAGAGTGAGTTCCTATTTCAACAAAAACCACGACAGTAACAAAACACGTATACTGGTCAAAAACATTGTTCGCATCGAACATATTGTAGTTGAAAGTGAGATGGACGCCCTCTTACTCGAAAACAACCTCATCAAAAAATACAAACCGCGCTATAACATTCTACTCAAGGATGATAAAACCTACCCGTGGATTTGTATCAAAAAAGAACGCTTCCCCAGAATTTTTTCAACCCGAAGGGTCATAAAAGATGGATCCGATTATTACGGACCCTATACCAATAAGAAAATGGTTTATATTTTGTTGGATCTGATTCGTGGTTTATATCCCATTCGAACCTGTACCTATGACTTGTCTAAAGAAAAAGTAGCTGCTCAAAAATATAAAGTCTGTTTAGAATATCATATGGGAAATTGTTTGGCGCCTTGTGAAAATAAAATGACCGAAAGCCAGTACGATCAAAACATCCAGGCCATTCGATCGATTCTCAAGGGAAATTTTAAAGATTCGCTTCACGATTTTAAAGCACAAATGGAAGAACATGCTCAAAAGATGGAATATGAGGATGCTCAAAAAATTAAAGAAAAGTTGGAGATTCTAGAGCATTATCAATCCAAGTCTACGATTGTAAATCCGAAGATTAGCAATGTCGATGTGTTTTCAATAATTACCGATGATCAGTACGGATATGTGAATTTTCTTCAACTATCTTATGGCTCTATCATCCGTTCGCACACCATTGAAATCAAGAAAAAATTAGATGAAAGTCCTGAAGAAATTTTATCCTTAGCTGTTATTGAAATTCGTCAACGGTTTACTTCTCAGTCTCCCGAAATCTACCTGCCTTTTCCTTTAAACTTCGGGAAAGCAATAAAAGTAACGGTTCCTCAACTAGGAGACAAAAAGAAAATCTTGGAGCTGTCGGAGCGTAACGCTAAGTATTTCCGAATGGAACGTTTCAAGCAAATAAAAATTGTAGACCCAGACCGACATACCGATCGCATAATGAGTCAAATGAAGCTGGACTTGCGCTTGTCTTCTGAACCGCGGCATATCGAATGTTTTGACAACTCCAACCTACAAGGTTCCAACCCTGTAGCTGCCTGTGTGGTTTTTAAAAACGGAAACCCTGCAAAAAAAGAATACCGCCATTACAACATCAAAACGGTCGAAGGTCCCGATGATTTTGCTTCCATGGAAGAAGTTGTTTTTCGACGGTACAAACGCCTGTTGAACGAAAAGCAATCCCTCCCGCAATTGATCATCGTCGATGGAGGAAAAGGCCAATTGTCCTCTGCTTTGAAGAGTCTAGACCTGCTGGGTTTACGAGGGAAAATTGCTATCGTAGGAATTGCAAAACGTTTAGAGGAAATCTATTTTCCAGAAGATCCTGTCCCGCTCTATTTAGATAAAAAATCGGAAAGCTTGAAGGTCATCCAATTCCTAAGAAACGAAGCCCACCGCTTTGGAATTACCTTACATCGAAACAAAAGAAGTAAAGGCGCCATGCAATCGGGCTTGGACGCGCTTCCCGGAGTTGGTCCAAAAACAAAAGAAAGTCTGTTGAAGAAATTCAAATCCTTTAAGCGAATCAAAGAAGCCTCCAAAGCCGATCTTATCGGACTTATTGGAAACTCAAAAGGAAGTCGTCTTTTTATTCAGCTTCAGGAAGTTGTCAACAAAAAATAACATTTTCTTAGCACGATTCTTCTTTTTATATGTGTCTATTTTATTTAACTTGTGGTTATTAAAAAAATTCCGTGAATCGACTAAAAACCATCCTGCTTGTCAGTTTCCTTACGATCTCTTTTGGGTCTTGGGGTCAAATGGATCTAGACACAACTGAAGGGCCGATTGAAGGCTATCAGAATGTGTTTAAGGATGGCGAGTGGTTCCAGTTTCGAATTCACTATGGTTTTTTCAATGCCAGCTATGTTACCTTAAGTTTAGAAGCCGATACCATTAATGAAGTGCCTGTTTTCCATGCCAAAGGCTATGGAACAACAACCGGACTCGCGCGCTTGCTCTATAAGGTAGAAGATTATTACGACAGTTATTTTAGCCAAGAAAATGGTTTGCCGCTCTGGTTCATTCGAAACATCAATGAAGGAGGTTATACCAAAGATTTAGAAATTCATTTTGATCACGAAAAAGAAATTGCCAAGATCAATGATAAAAAGAAAAAGAAACGACAAGAAATTAAGATCAATCCAAATGCACATGATCTTATTTCTGCCTTTTATCATCTTCGAAACACAAAGAATACTTCTGCGATGAAGGTTGGAGAAAGTGTCGAAATCAATATGTTTTTTGATGCAGAGAATTATCTTTTCAAACTTAAGTTTTTAGGTATTGAAACGCTCAATACTAAGTTTGGAAAAGTATGCTGTCGTAAATATATACCCTATGTTCAAAGCGGCCGTGTTTTTAAAGAACAAGAAAGTGTGACACTCTGGGTGAGTGACGATGAAAATAAAATCCCCATCCGTTTTCAAGCAGATTTAGTGGTTGGATCCATTAAGTGTGACCTAGAGAATTTTAAAAACCTGAAGTACCCCTTTGAAATTAAGCTATAAATCTACTAGAATTGTTGTTAAGTTTTCAATAAAAAAGATCGTTGATACCCAAAACATCACGAAATTTGCATTCAAGTTATGCAGTACTTAAGCCTTCTTTTTAACAACCATCACAAGCTCGTTTTGATCTTCATTACTGCTCTTGTTTTGAATGCTTGTAAAAAAAACACAAGCCAAGCAAGCGCAGATGCTCTAGAAGAAAAGATCGTGCAGCCTATCCCTAAAATAAAGTATGGCTATGATTATAATCTATACGAGGCTAAAGAGTTTAAAATTAAACGTGGCGATACATTCGGAGCCATCCTAGAACAAAATGGAATCGACTATCCTGAAGTATATACAATTCTTCAAGTCATTAAAAAATCGGAAGTGAATATCCGAAAACTTAAAATAGGGAAACCATATACCCTACTCTTTACAAAAGATAGTGTTCCACAAGCACATGCCTTTATTTACCACCCGGGAGTTGAAAGCTATGATGTTATTCAACTGAAAGACAGTTTATACGCAAAGAAAGTAAAAAAACCTGTTCGTGTAGTAGAACTTCAAGCAACTGGGGTTATTGCCAGTAGCCTCTATGACACCATGAACGCAAGTGGATACAACAGTAATTTGACCTATTATTTGGCGGATGTTTATGCCTGGACCATTGACTTTAATCGTCTGGCCAAAGGGGATCGTTTTAAGGTCATCTATACCGAACGTTTTGTCGATGATAGCATTTCAATAGGGATTGAAAAAATAAAAGCTGCCTATTTTGAGCACCGCAACAAACCGCTTTATGCCTTCGAATTTAAAACCGACAGCATCAAAGGTATTGTAGATTACTTTGATGACAACGCAAAAAACCTACGCCGTGCGTTTCTTAAGGCACCCGTTTCTTTCAGTCGAATTTCTTCTCGGTACAACCTGAAAAGAAGGATTGCCTATTACGGTCGTGTAAAGCCACACAAGGGAACTGACTATGCGGCAGCAGTTGGGACTCCCATTATGGCTACTGCAAACGGAACCGTTACAAAGGCAAACTATAGCCGAGGAAATGGTAATTATGTAAAAATCAAACACAACAGCACCTACGCCACCCAATACTTACACATGAAGCGGCGTAAAGTTCGTGTTGGTCAATATGTCAAACAAGGCGATGTAATTGGCTGGGTTGGAATGACGGGTAATACCTCTGGCCCACACGTGTGTTATCGTTTCTGGAAAAATGGCAGGCAAGTAGACCCTTTCAAACAAAAGCTCCCCGAAGCAAAACCGATTTCAAAAAAATTAAAAGACCAGTTCCTTACCTATATCGAACCGGTAAAAACACAACTCAACTGTCTCTCTTTTGAAGAAAATAAAGAAGACGTAATCCTAGCATTGAATTAATATTATGGCATTAAATACGATAAATCCAACCCAAACAAAAGCTTGGGAAAAGTTAGAAGCGCATTTTAAAACACAAAAAGACCAACGCATTCAAGATGCCTTTCAAAATGAAAAAAATCGTTTTGCAGCTTTATCTATTCACTGGGAGGATTTCTTGGTAGACTATTCTAAAAACCGTTTGAGTACAGAAACCTTGACTCTACTGCAAGAACTAGCTGAAGAATGTGGTTTAAAAAATGCTATCCAATCTTATTTTGATGGGGATGCCATCAACCAAACAGAAAATAGAGCCGTGCTCCATACGGCACTTCGAGCACAAGAAAGCGATCAGGTTTTTGTCGATGGACTCGATGTTATTCCTGAAGTTTTTGCGGTAAAAGAAAAAATAAGTCAGTTTACTTCTGCTATAATTTCTGGAAGTCATCTGGGTTATACGGGCAAAGCCATTACCGATGTTGTCAATATTGGAATTGGGGGATCTGACCTAGGGCCGGCTATGATTGTCGAAGGTTTAGAATTTTATAAAAACCACCTCAACACCCATTTTGTTTCTAATGTAGAAGGAGATCACGTACATGAAATTCTTAAAAAACTAGATCCAGAAACGACCTTATTTGTTATCGTTTCAAAAACCTTTACAACTCAAGAAACCCTGACCAACGCGAATACCATCCGAAAATGGTTCTTGCAACACGCAGCAGAAGATGCAATCGCAAAACACTTTGTTGCTGTCTCGACCAACCTAGAAAAAATTGAAGCCTTCGGGATTCATCCCGATAATGTATTTCCAATGAAAGATTGGGTCGGTGGACGTTTTTCGCTCTGGTCTGCAGTTGGATTGAGTATCGCCTTAGCTGTTGGTTCAGATAATTTTGAAGCGCTTCTTAGGGGTGCAAATGCAATGGACACGCATTTTAGAGAAACTCCTTTTGAAAAAAACATACCCGTAGTTTTAGCCTTAATAAGCGTTTGGTACAATAACTTTTGGGGCGCCGATAGCGAGGCGATCATTCCTTACACACAGTACTTAAGAAACTTACCTGCCTACCTGCAACAAGGTATTATGGAAAGTAATGGGAAAAGTGTAGACCGTAACGGAGATCCTATCGATTATCAAACAGGTACCATCATTTGGGGAGGTTCCGGAACAAATGCACAACACGCTTTTTTCCAACTGATTCATCAAGGAACAAAGCTGATTCCTGCTGATTTTATTGGCTTTAAAAAATCTCTTTACGGAGAAGAAGATCATCACCAAAAGTTAATGGCAAATTTCTTGGCGCAAACCGAAGCCCTTATGCAAGGAAAAGACGGAACCGCTGTTGAACAAGAGTTGGTTAACGCTGGGGAAACTCCAGAAGCGATTGAGGCTTTACTCCCTTTTAAAATTTTCAAAGGCAACAACCCAACCAATACCCTAATGATTGACGCACTAACACCTGAAAGTTTAGGAAAGTTGGTGTCTATGTACGAACATAAAATCTTTGTTCAAGGGGTTGTGTGGAACATCTTCAGTTACGACCAGTGGGGTGTAGAGCTAGGAAAGCAACTGGCTTCTGTAATTTTGACAGACATCACCAAAGAAACTAAAAACTCCCACGATAATTCAACCCAAAATTTGTTGGATCACTTAGGTGCATAGGGCAGTATATCCTTCACCTTAAGTTGCAAAGACGTTTGTCCGTTCCATTCGTTTTCGTCTAAGGTATAGACCAAATCAAACGGTTGTTTGGTTTGTATCTGAGGCAAAAAATCTGCACGCCCAAAAGCAATCCCAGTCAGGGGACCTGCCTTCGTTTGCACCGATAAGCGCAAATGAGAAAAATCTTTTCCAATCGCTTTAGAATAGCCGGTGTCTACAGCTTTATTTGTTCTAAAAACAGGGCGCATATTTTGAGGTCCAAAGGGGCCCAATTGTTCTAAAATCCGAAATAATTTGGGTGTCAATTCTTCAAAAGCTACTTCAATATCATAGCCCACGGTTGGAATGCGTTGCTCCGGCAGAATGCGTTCTTGTACTGCCGCTTCAAAGGCGCTTTTAAAAGCCTCGAATTGTTTTTTCTCTATGGTTAGTCCTGCGGCGTATTTGTGTCCTCCAAATTGAACGATATGCTCTTTACAGGCATCTAATGCTTCGTACACGCTGAATCCTTTTACGGAACGAACGGATCCAACCATGGTATCTCCAACAACAGAAAAAACAACGGTTGGACGGTAATAGGTTTCGATCAACCGAGAAGCAACAATTCCTATGACCCCTTTGTGCCAACCTTCTTGGCAAACGACCGTACTGTAACGGTCTTCTTCACCTAGTTCTTTGATTAAAACTAAAGCTTCTTTGGTAATCCGCATGTCGGTAGTCCGCCGCTCACTATTGTACAGTTCAATTTTTTTGGCCTTTGCTTCAACCTGTTCTGAATCGGATTCAACTAAAAGTTCAACCGCATTTAAAGCATGACCCATTCGTCCAGCCGCATTGATTCGTGGCGCGATCACAAAAACTAAATCAGTAACGGTTACCGGTTTTTTTAGCTGGGCTATAAAAGGCTGAAGGCCTACCCTGGGATTCTTGCGTAGGTGTTCTATCCCATGGAAAGCCAAGATTCGATTTTCTCCCGTCATGGGAACAATGTCCGCAGCAATGGCAGTAGCTACAAGGTCTAAATAGGGCAGCAATGCTTTCGAGTCTTCTTTCCAAAAAGTGGTTTGGGCTTGAATCAATTTAAAACCAATCCCGCATCCACATAATTCTTTATAAGGGTATTGGCAATCGGGGCGTTTAGGATCTAAAACCGCAACGGCATCTGGAATCGTATCGCCCGGGAGGTGGTGATCACAAATGATGAAATCAATTCCTTTAGACTTGGCGTAAGCTACTTTTTCAACTGCTTTAATGCCGCAATCTAAAGCGATGATCAGTTGTATTCCTTTTGCAGCAGCCACATCGATTCCTTGGAACGAAATGCCGTAACCTTCGGCATAGCGATCCGGGATATAGGGTATAATTTCTTGAAAAAACGGCCGAAGAAATGAATAGACTAAAGAAACCGAAGTCGTCCCGTCCACGTCATAATCTCCATAAACCATCAGCGACTCTTGTTGCTGACAAGCCCGATCAATTCGTTCAACGGCCTGTTGCATATCTTGCATCAAAAAAGGGTCGTGTAATTCGCTCAGCTGTGGCCTAAAAAAAGACTTGGCTGTTTCAAAATCTTCGATGCCTCTTTGAATTAAAAGTGTTGCAATTGTTTCAGGAACTTGCAGCGCTTCTTGAATGGCTTTGACCTTGGTAGCATCTGGAAGTGGTTTGGATTCCCAACGCATATTATTTCTTTGATTTACCAGCGATACAGACTACAAATTCCCCCTTAGGGGTCTTTTTCTCAAGATGTTCTTTTACTTCTTGCATTGTTCCTCGGAAGGTTTCTTCGTGCAGTTTAGACAATTCTCGTGAAAAACTCACTTGCCGATCTGCTCCAAAAAAGGGGATACATTGACCAAGTGTTTTTAAAACTTTATGGGGCGATTCGTATAAAATAATGGTGCGTGTCTCTTGGGAAAGCTGTTCTAATCGGGTTTGCCTTCCCTTTTTTGGAGGAAGAAAACCTTCAAAAATAAAACGGTCGTTGGGCAGGCCACTTTGAACTAATGCCGGTACAAAAGCTGTTGCTCCTGGCAGGCATTCGGTCTCAATCTGATTTGCAATGGCTTCACGGACCAATAGATATCCGGGATCAGAAATTGCTGGTGTTCCCGCATCGGAAATCAGTGCTATTTGTTTCCCTTGTTTTAGTTGTGAGATAATAGAATCCAACGTACTGTGTTCGTTATGCATATGATGACTTTGCATGGGCGCCGTAATTTCATAATGCTTCATCAACTTGCCACTGGTTCGCGTGTCTTCTGCTAGAATTAAATCCGCTTGCAAGAGCACTTCGACGGCTCGATAGGTCATGTCTTTCAAATTCCCGATTGGGGTTGGTACTAGGTATAATTTTCCCACAGCTTATCGAACTTTATTTTTTAAATTATAGGACGTCATAAGCAAAACAAGAGCTACTAGTGATGCTGCAATTTCTCCGTCTTGGACCTGCCAATGAGAAAAAGCTGCAAGTAAAAGTTCGAAGAATAAACCCGCATAAGCCCATTCTACTAGTTTCTGTCCTTGATTTCGTAACAGGGTTAGGATTGCTAGAATTTTAGCAACTGCTATCGGAATGATCAGATGGGTTGGATAACCAAGGTGTTTGAATACCTGGGCTATATCCTCCGTCTGAACAAAGTAAAGTGTTGCACTGCCGAGTATCATTAGGGAAAGAAGACCGGTAGCAAGCCAATAAATAATTTTTTGCGTATTCATAGGGCTGAATATTTAATTAAAATTTTGTTCTATGATTTTATAAAAGCGCTCCTCGTAGGTTTCTTTTCCTTCCCACGAATTATACTCTGGTTTTACAAAAGTTTCAATGAATTCCTGAGCTTCTTCTAAGTTTTCGAAAACTAAAATTTGAGCAATTACTCGCTGATATTCTTCCGGATGCTCATCGAATAAGTTTTTGATAAAAGCCAAGCGATCATTCAATCCAATCTTGAGGCCTTTTCCTAAAACGTCGTTGAGGTTTTTTGGATTTTGTTCGAGTACTTCTTCCTCGGGAGCAGGGTCCTCTTTTTTTACAAAAACAGGTTCACTAATCGCCGTAGCAAACAAATCTTCAAGAGATTCATTCACTCCTTGGGAAGGTTCTTCCGAAACTTCTGGGGTTTCAATTTGCATTTTAGAAGCCGTTTCAATCGCTGCTGCTGACTCTTCTACTTTAATCTCCGGCTCCTCGAATTCTACGAGAGGCTCTTCAATAGCTCCTTGCTTAGACTTGCCTTGTTCGTGTTCCAAAATGGTGATTTGTTTCTGAAGGGCACGAAGCTTTTCCTCCAGTTCTTCAATGTTAACCGTACTTCCTTGGTCTAAAATTGACAATGCAATCGCTCTTAATTCTTTGTGAAGTGTATTAATCATTAAATTTGATTCTTTTCAACAATTAGTTTTAATACTTTTGTTGGAGTAAGTAGCAAAAGCGCTGCTGAAAATTACAAAAATGTTTTTAGAAAACAACGTAAATCAAAACGAACAATTTGGCTGGATCGAAGTAATCTGTGGTTCTATGTTTTCTGGAAAAACAGAGGAGTTGATCAGACGTCTAAAACGTGCACAGTTTGCAAAGCAACGCATCGAAATTTTTAAACCGGTGGTGGACAACCGCTACGACAATGAGCTCGTTACTTCCCACGATCAGAATCAAATTCGATCTACTCCAGTTCCTGCAGCGGCGAATATCCCAATTTTAGCTTCCGACTGTGATGTTGTTGGGATTGACGAAGCTCAGTTTTTTGACTCTGAAATTGTACAGGTTTGTAACGATCTTGCCAATCGAGGAATTCGTGTTATTGTTGCTGGTCTGGACATGGACTTCAAAGGCAACCCTTTTGGCCCTATGCCTGCCCTTATGGCAACTGCAGAATATGTTACCAAAGTACATGCCGTTTGTACCAAAACGGGAAACCTAGCCCAATACAGTCATCGGACCTCAAAAGAAGATGACTTGGTTGTTTTGGGTGAAAAAGAAGTTTACGAACCGTTGAGTAGGGCAGCTTTTTTTAAGGCGCGTACACAAGAAACCCGCTTAAAAAAAGAACCCAACTCTAAGACGAAAAAAGATTCATGATCCAAGAAGCACAACTGACCATTGACCTGAATTCTTTAGCGCACAATTATACTTGTTTACGATCCAAACTAAAAGAAGACACAGCGCTTATTGCAGTTGTTAAGGCCAATGCCTACGGTGCCGATGGCGCACGAATAGCACAAGAACTTGCCAAACTCGGGACAAAGCATTTTGCTGTTGCCTATACGGCCGAAGCGGTGGTACTTCGTGAAGCAAATATCAAAGAGGATATCATGGTTTTTTACCCTCAATTGGGGCAGTTGGAACGCATCATTGAATATCAACTAGAACCTGTTTTATATACCCTGGAAATCATCAAGGCTTTTCTTTTATTGTTAAAACAGAAGAATTTAAAAGACTATCCCGTTCATATTAAATGTAATACTGGACTCAATAGAATTGGGCTTTCACAAGAAGATCTTATTTTTTTCTTAAAAGAAATGGATACGACTTCCATGCATATCAAAAGTATTTATTCTCATTTAGGCGCCTCCGAAAATCCAAAAACTTGTCCCTTTACGCAACAACAGATCAATGCTTTTGAAATTGTAAAACAAACCGTAAAAGAATACTGCCCAATCCTTCCCAAGTTTCATCTGCTCAATAGTTCTGGAGTCTTCAATTATCCCGAACATCAACTCGATGCCGTTCGTGTTGGAATTGCACTCTATGGTTTTGCAAACCAAGCAGAATGGGATCTGGAACTCCGACCCATTGCAAAATTGAGCGCACCAATTTGTCAAATTCACAGGGTCAAAAAAGGGGAAAATGTAGGGTATAATCAAGGCTGGAAAGCAACCCAAGACAGTCGGATTGGAATTATTCCCATTGGCCATGCAGATGGTATCGGGAGACAATACGGCCATGGAGTTGGGAACGTGCAAATCGTTGGGCAAACCGCACCCATCGTCGGAAACGTTTGTATGGATATGCTGATGATTGACCTTGGAAGCATTCGTTGTGATGTCGGAACAGAGGTTATTCTCTTTGACAAAAACACTACTGCTGCAGACTTTGCCGCAACGGGCAACACCATTTCTTATGAAATTTTAACAGGCCTAAACTCCCGTATTCAAAGGGTATATCAATAGGGTTTGTTTTATATGTAACATTTTGTTTTATATTTGATATAATCAGAAGAATCCTTTGGAGCATTCGATTTAATAAGTACTTTTGCATTCAAATAATTTAAAAGAATTCGAATGAAAGTTGCCGTTGTTGGAGCTACTGGAATGGTAGGTCAAATCATGTTAAAAGTACTTGCAGAAAGAAATTTTCCGGTTACGGAACTAATTCCGGTTGCCTCGGAGCGCTCCATCGGGAAAACAATTGACTACAAGGGGACCTCCTATGCGGTTGTTGGTATGGCTACAGCTGTAGCAATGAAAGCCGATGTGGCTTTATTTTCAGCAGGTGGAGAAACCTCGCTTGAATGGGCGCCAAAATTTGCCGCTGCAGGAACAACCGTAATTGATAATTCTTCTGCATGGCGAATGGATTCAACCAAGAAACTTATAGTTCCCGAAATCAATGCGGGTGAACTTACGCCTGAGGATAAAATTATAGCCAATCCCAACTGTTCTACCATACAAATGCTTGTTGCTCTTGCCCCTTTGCAACGTAACTATGGGATTCAACGTTTGGTAATTTCTACCTACCAATCGATTACGGGAACGGGTGTTCAAGCGGTTCAACAATTGGAAAACGAATATAAAGGAGAGCAAGGCACTATGGCATATCCTTATCCAATACACCGAAATGCGATTCCACATTGTGATGTGTTTCAAGATAATGGATACACCAAAGAAGAAATGAAATTGATCCAAGAAACACATAAAATATTGGGTGACGATAGCATTCGTATTACTGCAACCGCTGTCCGAATTCCGGTAGTGGGAGGGCACAGTGAGTCTGTGAATGTTGCGCTTAAACAAGATGCTTCTGTTAGCGAAGTACAAGCCTTATTGAATGAAAGTCCGGGTGTTGTTGTACAAGACAATCCAGACACCAACACCTATCCAATGCCCATCTATGCCGAGGGTAAAAATGATGTTTTTGTTGGACGAATTAGAAAAGATTTTTCACAGGAAAACACCTTGAATATGTGGATTGTATCCGATAACCTTAGAAAAGGAGCAGCAACCAATACGATTCAGATTGCTGAATTTTTGGTTGAAAAAAACTGGATTTAGAACTCCTTATCTTACGAAGATTCGCATCAAAAAATATTTTGATTCATAAAACAAAAAAGCCTGCTCTATGCAGGCTTTTTTAGTATGATAAAAAGGGCTTATTTCATTTCGAAATCTTCCATAAACTTAGTTGTATAATTACCCGCTAAATAGTCGGGATGGTCCATTAATTGTAGGTGAAACGGAATGGTTGTTTTGACACCTTCAATTACGAATTCCCCTAAGGCGCGTTTCATTTTATTGATGGCTTCTTCCCGTGTTTGAGCTGTTGTAATCAGCTTCGCAATCATCGAATCATAATAGGGAGGAATGGTATATCCAGAGTAGACGTGAGTGTCTAAGCGAATTCCATGACCTCCCGGAATGTTGAGGTTGGTAATTTTTCCTGGTGAAGGGCGGAAATCATTATACGGATCCTCTGCATTAATACGACACTCGATTGAATGTAGTTTTGGTAGATAATGTTTCCCGCTGATTGGAATTTTAGCCGCCACAGAAATCTGCTCACGGATCAAGTCAAAATCGATTACTTGCTCAGTAATAGGGTGCTCAACCTGAATACGCGTATTCATTTCCATAAAGTAAAAGTTGCGGTGCTTATCAACTAAAAACTCAACGGTTCCTGCGCCTTCGTATTGAATATATTCTGCAGCTAAAACAGCAGCAGCTCCCATTTTATCGCGAAGTTCATCGGTCATAAAGGGAGAGGGTGTTTCTTCGGTTAATTTTTGATGACGTCGTTGTACAGAACAATCGCGTTCCGATAAATGACAGGCTTTTCCAAAGCTGTCACCGACAATTTGTATTTCAATATGGCGTGGCTCTTCGATGAGTTTTTCCATATACATTCCGTCGTTTCCAAAAGCAGCAGCAGCTTCTTGACGAGCACTTTCCCAAGCTTTTAAGAGTTCATCTTCAGCCCAAACTGCACGCATTCCTTTTCCACCACCACCAGCAGTAGCCTTAAGCATTACGGGATACCCCATTTCTGCAGCTAATTTTTGAGTTTCTTCAAAATCTTTTAAAATTCCTTCTGAGCCCGGAATGGTTGGAACTCCAGCCGCTTTCATGGTCGATTTAGCTGAGGCCTTATCTCCCATTTTACTAATCATCTCACAAGAAGCTCCAATAAATTTTATGTGATGTTCATCACACATTTTGGAAAACTTAGCGTTTTCTGACAAAAACCCATATCCTGGATGAATTGCATCGGCATTTGTAATCTCGGCTGCAGCTAGTATATTGGACATCTTAAGATACGATTCCGAGCTAGGTGCTGGGCCAATACAAACCGCTTCATCAGCAAATTTTACATGTAAACTTTCTTCGTCGGCTTTGGAATAGACTGCTACGGATTTAATTCCCATCTCTTTACAAGTTCGGATTATCCTAAGCGCAATCTCACCTCGGTTGGCTATTAATATTTTCTTAAACATGAATTTATTTTTTGTGAAACTTCTAGGAAGGGTCAACCAAGAAAAGAGGTTGGTCAAATTCTACAGGTGTAGAATCGTCTACTAAGATTTTTACAATCTTTCCTTGTACTTCAGATTCAATCTCGTTGAATAATTTCATTGCTTCGATTACGCAAAGAACGTCTCCTTCTTTAATTTCTTGGCCAATCTCTACAAAAGCGGGCTTATCGGGGGATGCTTTTCTATAAAAAGTTCCAATAATTGGTGACTTTATAGTAATAAAATTGTCGTTTTCAGTTGCTGAAGGAGCTGCAGTTTCAACAGGCTCAGCAGCGGCTACGGGAACTTGAACAACCGGTGCGTTTTGAACTAAACCAGGGTGTTGCTGCACAATTGTTGTGGTTTCCAAACGATCTTCACCACCCGTTTTAATGGTGATTTTGATGTCTTCCATCTCAAGCTTAACCTCAGATGCACCAGACTTTGCAACAAATTTAATAAGGTTTTGAATTTCTTTAATATCCATATGCTAAACTATTTAGTTATTGTAATTCCAGGTTAAATATACAGCTCCCCAAGTAAACCCTCCGCCAAAAGCGGCAAAAATTAACTTGTCCCCTTTCGAAAATTTCGACTCGTAATCCGAAAGCAACAGCGGTAAGGTTGCTGAAGTAGTATTTCCGTACTTTTCTATGTTCATCAATACGCGGTCTTCAGAAAGGTTCATTCTTCTGGAAGTGGCATCGATAATTCTTTTGTTGGCTTGGTGCGGAAGTAAAAAAGCGATATCGTCGCCGGCGAGCTTGTTTTGAGTCATTACTTTTTCAGCAGCGTCAGCCATATTCTTTACGGCATTTTTAAAAACGGTTTGCCCGTCTTGGATGATGTTATGTCCTCCCTCGGCATAGGTGTTCTCGTCGAAGGGATGTAGTGAGCCTCCTGCCTTAATGTTGAGGGATTCTCTTCCAGATCCATCGCTTCTCAAATACGAATCTTCGAATCCAAAATCATTGTCTGAAGGTTCAAAAAGAACGGCACCAGCTCCATCCCCAAAAATAATACAGGTGGTTCGGTCTGTGTAATCTACAATCGAAGACATTTTATCTGCCCCAATTAACAAGACTTTTTTGTAACGTCCCGATTCAATGTACATGGAAGCAGTAGACATGCCGTACAAAAACCCTGAACAAGCAGCTTGTAAGTCAAAGCCAAAAGCATTGTGTGCTCCAATCTGTGTTGCAACATAGGCTGCAGTTGCAGCTACTCCCATGTCGGGTGTGACCGTTGCTACAAGAACCAAATCAATGGTCAAGGGATCAATATTCTTTTTTTGTAGGAGTTGATTTGCTGCTTGGATTGCTAAAAATGAAGTTGGTTCTAAAGGATTTCGAGCAATACGACGCTCTTTAATTCCTGTACGACTAACAATCCATTCATCGTTCGTGTCTACCATTTGCTCCAAATCACTATTGGATAAAATCTCGGAGGGAACGTAACCGCTAACTGCAGTAATGGCAGCTTGAATACCTTTTGAGTTAATGCTTTTCATTGAAATGCTTACTTAATCTTCTAGCACTTGGAAGTGAATATACTAGATATTTTATAGGTAGAATCTTTTTTTTACAAAAAAAGCTCTCTTGAGGAGAGCGTTTTTCGTGTAAAATTAAGTTGCTTATTAAGCTTCAGCTACTTCGGTATTGTCAATAAGCACTTTGCCTTTGTAAAACAATTTGCCTTCATGCCAGTGAGCACGGTGGTACAAGTGAGCTTCACCTGTTGTAGTATCTACAGCGATTTGAGAGGGAGTCGCCTTAAAGTGCGTTCTTCTTTTGTCTCTTCTTGTTTTCGATATTTTTCTCTTAGGATGCGCCATTTTATTCCTTTAATTTATTGTTATAGTAAATCTTTTAATTTATTCCAACGAGGGTCGCTTTCTTCTTCTGGAAGCAAACGCTCTTTGGGTTGTAGTTCTTCTAGTTTTATTAATATATCTGAGTCTAATGTTCCGTCTTTAATTCCAGGATGAACGATTTTAGCAGGTATTGCCAAAACTATCATCTCGTATATGGGTTGGGCTACGTCAATTTCGTAACTCCCATGAGGAATGATTAAGATTTCATCGTTGTCGTTGTTGTATTCATCTCCGAACTTAACAATCCAATCAAAACTTGTGTCGATTGGAAAATCAAAGTATTCGTCGGTAACATCACAACTAACTTCAACGCTTCCTATGGCTTTAAAGTTGAGGTTTAAAAGGGTTGCCTTTTTTTCAAAAGTCAACACCACCTTTACTTTGGCGTCAAAGAAGTCATTAAAATCATATGCTTTAAAGAACGTATTCTCAATTTCATAATCAAAATGGTGAACTCCTTCTTTTAGACCTACAAAAGGCAACTTGAATTCAGATGAGCGTTCCATTTAATAGTTATTGAGCCTGCAAATTTAACAAAAAAATATCAACCAAAAAGCTTTCCTCAACAAATTGTCAATTCCTAGGGATTAGTTGCTTATGTTTTCGTTGGCTCTGCGTTCTAAATAGATGTTTCGTGCAGTAAAAAGAGCCTCTTTAAACGAGTCTGTCTGGGCTTCTCCTTTCCCTGCAATTTCAAAAGCAGTACCATGATCTGGTGATGTTCGAACCTTAGTCAATCCAGCGGTATAGTTGACTCCCTGGCCAAAAGACAGCGTCTTAAAAGGGATCAAGCCCTGATCGTGATAGATCGCTAAAACGGCATCAAATTGGGTATGGGTTTGAGCGCCAAAAAAACTATCTGCAGCGTAGGGTCCAAGTACAATATGACCCTGGTCATATAATTTTTTTAAGGTTGGCCTGAGTACTTCATCGTCTTCTTTGCCTATGATCCCTTGATCTCCTGTATGTGGGTTGACTCCCAAGACGCCAATTTTAGGTTTGGAGATTCCAAAATCTTCTCGAAGCGACTCCATCATCAACGCTACTTTTTGTTCGATACGCTCGGGTGTAATCAATTGAGCTACTTCGCTTACAGGAACATGATCGGTAAGTAGCCCCACTTTAAGTTCCTCTGTAATCATAAACATAAGACTTTTTCCACCCAACTCTTTGGCTAAATAATCTGTATGTCCTGGGAAATTGAAGGTCTCCGATTGAATGTTGTGTTTATCAATAGGTGCCGTAACCAAAACATCGACCTTACCTTCTTTGAGTGCTTTGGTTGCCGATACTAATGATTTTAATGCATGCTCGCCTCCTTCTTTGGTAGATTGCCCAAAAGAGGAATTGAACGGAGTTTTCCATACGTCAACAACATTAACTTGTGTAGGGCTCAATTTTCCTCCCTCCGTATAGGGGTTCAGAGATGTCCTTAAATTTAAGTGCCTTTTCTGAAAACTGATCAATTTCATATTAGCATAAAGAATCGGTGTAAAAAAATCGAAAAGCTCTTTCTCTTGAAATATTTTTAAGATGACTTCAATTCCAATTCCGTTGGGGTCGCCAATTGAAATTCCAACTTTTATTTTTCGATCTTGTTCCATCAAATCCTTGATTTATTAGTAATTTTGAACAACAAAGTTAATCAATATAATCTAGGAAATGTTTACAGGAATCATAGAAGGTTTTGGGGAAGTAAAAAAGTTAATTCACGAAAATGAAAACCTTCATATTACGATGGAAAGTCCGTTAACCCCCGAATTAAAAATTGATCAAAGTGTTGCGCACAACGGAGTTTGTTTGACGGTTATCGCAATAGAAGGAACCCAATATACCGTAACAGCAATACAAGAAAGTTTGGATAAAACCAACCTCAGTGATTTGAAAGTAGGATCAAAGGTAAACATTGAACGAGCGATGAAACTTGGTGCTCGTTTGGATGGACATATTGTACAAGGGCACGTAGATCAAGTAGGGCAATGTACTCAGGCTAAAGAAACAGCAGGTAGCTGGTTGTACACCTTTACTTATGATGCTGCTATGAAAAACATTACCATCGAAAAAGGGTCAATAACCATCAACGGCGTGAGTTTAACCGTTATCGATTCTGGGATATCAGAGTTTTCTGTTGCCATCATTCCGTATACTTACGAACACACTAATTTTCACGAATTCCAAGTCGGAACCCGTGTAAATTTAGAATTTGATGTTGTTGGGAAATACATTGCTAAGATGCAATTATTAAGTTAAGACCTTGTTGTCAATTGGCAAATTTGTAACTTAGTAAAAACTATTTTTATGGATGTATTAGAATTATCTACCGTTTTACTTTTGTTAGCTTCTGTATTTTCAATTATTAATTTGCGCATTTTAAAACTCCCACAAACCATTGGATTGATGGTTTTGGCGATAATACTTTCCATCTTTGTTTTGATAACGGGTTTAATATTTCCTTCTTTTTTAGAGGCAATGACTTCGCTAACGCAACGGTTTGACTTCAGTACACTCCTGATTAATGTGATGCTGCCTTTCTTGCTCTTTGCAGGTGCGATTACCATTAATCTCAGCGAATTACTCAAAGACAAAGTAACCATCTTATTCCTTGCAAGCTTTGGAGTTGTTTTTTCTACCTTTGCGGTTGGTTACGGAACCTACTGGCTTACCCAACAATCCTTCTTGGGTTTATCTGGCCTAGGGCTTAGTCTTATAGACTGTCTTTTGTTTGGGTCTTTAATTGCTCCAACAGATCCCATTGCTGTTTTGGCCATGGTCAAAAAAATGAATTTATCTCCAGCAACAGAAACCCGAATTGCAGGAGAATCCCTTTTTAATGACGGAATTGGGGTGGTTATCTTCTTAACCTTACTCAACATCAAAACGGAAGGCATAGAACAGGTAACCGCTCAAAGTGTCAGTACCCTCTTTGTAACAGAAGTTGTCGGTGGATTAGCACTCGGCGCATTGGTCGGCTATTTAGGGCTTAAGTTGCTTCGTTATATTGAAAATGAATTTGTAGAGCTAGAAGTGCTCATCACCCTTTCTTTGGTCCTCATCGTTTCGGTTGTTGCACATCGCTTTCACCTCTCAGGACCCATTGGGGTAGTAATTCTTGGCTTGTTTTTAAATAAAAATATTGCCTCTGCCGACAATGAAGAAACTTCCATGGGAGCCTATGTATATAAATTTTGGCACTTGCTCGACGAGACACTCAATGCCGTTTTATTCATTCTTATCGGTCTTGAAATTTTAACCATCTTCCATAGTTTTCAATTGAACTATATTTTCTTATCCCTGATCGTTATTGTATTGGTGGTTGTATCGCGTGGTATCGGTGTAATGATTCCCATAAAAATACTTTCAATCAAAAAAGTTTTTGAAGAGAAAACTGCCATTATTATTACTTGGGGTGGTCTTCGCGGTGGACTGAGTATCGCGTTGGCGTTGAACTTACCTGCGTCACTTGGAGAAGGAAAATCCCTCATCTTGTTCCTAACCTATGCCGTGGTTTTATTTACCATATTAGTACAAGGACTGACGCTAAAAAAGATCGTAAAATAATTCTTGAATCTCGTTCTGTTTTCTATCTTTGAGAGGAGTAGTTAAGCTATGACAATAGCAAAGTCGAACTAAATGAAGAAAGGAGGTATCAAATGTTTTACAAAAAGAATTTGAGGAAAGACGAACAACTGATACCTTTTAGAGGCCAGTTATAAACCTTTCTTTATCTATCAGAATAAAAGCAGGTCGATGGACCTGCTTTTTTAGTATAATGCAAACCCAACAATAGTTATAATTTTATAGAAAACTTTTAAAAAAAATACGTGCAACAAATTCCTAAAGTAAATTTAAACGACTTCTTAAGTGCCAACCATAAGGATAAAAAACAGTTTGTTTCCCAGTTAGGCGCTGCTTTCGAAGAAATAGGTTTTGTCGCCTTAAAGGGACACTTCCTTTCTTCTGAACTTATGGAAGATTTGTATGCGGAAATCAAAGCCTTTTTTGACCTCTCCTTGGAAGAAAAAAAACAGTATGAAGTTGAAGGTGGAGGAGGACAACGTGGATATACTTCCTTCGGGAAAGAACACGCAAAAGACAGAAAAGTAGCTGACCTAAAGGAGTTTTGGCACTTTGGGCAATACGAGGAAACTAGCCCAAAGCTGTATCCTGAGAATCTTAGGGTTAACGAACTACCTGAATTCAATCAGATTGGGAGAGAGACCTATAAACTTTTAGAAAAAACGGCACAACATGTGCTTCAGGCGATCGCTATGCACCTCCATTTAGAAGAGCATTTTTTTGATCCGTATATCGCAAATGGTAATTCTATTTTACGTGCAATTCATTACCCGCCCATCACTCAAGAACCTGAAAATGCCCTCCGAGCTGCTGCCCATGGTGACATCAACCTGATCACCTTATTGATGGGTGCCCAAGGAAGCGGTTTGCAAGTAATGACCAACGATGGAACTTGGATTGATGCAATTGCAGAGCCCGATGAATTGATCATTAATATGGGCGATATGATGGCAAGACTAACGAATAACCAACTCAAGTCTACCCTCCATCAGGTAGTTAATCCACCCAAAGAAGCCTGGAGAAATTCACGCTATTCCGTCCCATTTTTTATGCATCCTGTTGCAGAAATGCCACTAAACTGTTTGCCGCACTGCGTTTCTGAAAAGCATCCTAAAGCATACGACAATACAACCGCTGGGGCTTTTTTACATCAACGCCTGATTGAACTTGGTCTTATAAAAAATTAACACATGAACACAACGGAGCTTTTATTTACAATTTGCAACACCAGTATTCTAGCCGCCTGGGGGATGCTTCTTTTTATCCCCAATTGGAAGTTTACGGTTCTCTTGTCTGAACGCCCTTTTATACCCTTGGTGTTGAGTGTCGTTTATCTGTACTTTATGAGTGTAAATGGGGGGATGGGCAGTGTTGATTTTTCTTCCCTAGACGGAATTATTGCACTGTACGAAAACAGTACTCCTGAACTGATAGCTGCTGGCTGGTTGCATTATCTTGCCTTCGACTTTTGGGTGGGCTGTTGGATTTTAAGAGAGGCCAAATCAAAAAAAATCAACCATCTTTGGCTGATTATCCCACTCCTAGCTACCTTTATGTTGGGCCCAGTTGGGATTTTACTCTACGAAGTAACAAAGCTACTTTTGAAAATAAAACGGTAAAATCATGCGCTATCAAACCATAAATAAATTTAGAAAAACCCATCGCTTTTTAGGGATTTTCATTGGGATTCAATTCTTATTTTGGACCATCTCGGGCTTGTATTTTAGCTGGACAAATCTTGATGAAATTCACGGAGATCAATATCGCAAAGCTCCAAAACAGTATGTTTTTAATTCCCTTATCCCAATAGATTCTCTTGAGAATACCGATCTATCGATCCAAACTTTAGAGCTTAAAACCATCGGTCAAGATCCGTTTTACTGGATCAATGATCGTGATCTTTACGATGCAACTAACGGAAACAAGCTCAAACTTATTTCTGAAAAAATGGCTTTAAATGTGATCCGAAATACGATTCTTGATCAATATGTTGTTGAAAAAATTGAACGCATCGATTCTGTTTCTGAGCACGACGAGTATCGGGGGCGTCCCCTACCTGCGTATAAGGCTTGGCTCAGTGGAGAAGGAAACCCAATCGCCTATGTGAGTGCCCGCGATGGATCGTTTCAACGCATACGACATCGGCGTTGGAGGTGGTTCGATTTTTTATGGATGACACACACCATGGATTATGAAGGGAGGGATAATTTTAATACGCTAACGCTTCGGGTTTTCTCCTTTCTTGGATTAATAACCGTGATGAGTGGTTTTGCTCTGGCCTTTGTGACTTCAAAAAGAAGAAAGAAAAAGGAAGTCAAAGATTAATTATCTGGCGTAGGCGTTTTTTTATTTTTTAAAAATAAGACAAGCGACATTACACCCAAGAAACCAAAAAAGAAACCAACTAAAAACCCTTTGTAGTGGGTTCTTCCTCTTTGTTCGGCCAAGTAAGCACCCACGGCTCCAAAAAAAACACCGATGGCGATATAAACAGTAGGATCAAACATCTGTAATAATTCGTCGTTCATAAAAAATATATTTAAAAGACTTGGATCCTAAAGATTCGAAGTCGGAGTTTTGGCTTAATTTTATTCCTTAAACAAAGATATGAGTAAAAATAATGTTTCCTTCGGTTGGGCCTTCAAAGAATTTATCTGGCCGAGAAGAAAAGTGGTTTCCTTAGGTCTCTTCTTAATCATCGTCCGCAGTTTATCGGGTTTGGTGCTTCCGTATGCGAGTAAAAGCTTAATCGATGAAGTAATCCCCTCTAAAGATACAGATTCATTAACGCTCTTGCTGGTTGTGGTATGTTCTGCACTTTTATTTCAATCAATCAGTTCATTCTCCCTTACTCGAATTTTGAGTGTAGAGGCGCAACATTTGATTTCTATTCTTAGAGCCAAAGTGCAACAAAAACTCCTCACCTTACCCATTAGTTTTTTTGATAACAACAAGTCAGGAGCTTTGGTGTCCCGTGTAATGACAGACGTAGAAGGTGTTCGAAATTTGGTGGGAACCGGTTTAGTCCAATTGATTGGAGGAAGTATAACAGCCGTCATATCCTTGGTTATTTTAATTCGAATTAATGCACAAATGACCTTGTTTGTGTTAGTTCCTGTTGCCATTTTCGCTGGGATTGCCTTGAAGGCTTTTGGCTATATCCGCCCCATTTTTAGAGCACGAGGAAAAATAAATGCAGAAGTAACGGGGCGTTTAACCGAAACCCTCAATGGAATTCGTGTGATCAAGGGATTCAATGCAGAAGCACAAGAACAACAGGTGTTTGAACGAGGCGTTGACGAATTGTTTCAAAATGTAAAAAAGAGTTTAACTGCAACTGCGCTGATGACAAGTTCATCAACTTTTTTACTCGGCTTGGCCTCGGCTAGTATCATGGGAATGGGAGGTTATTTTATCATGAAAAACACCCTGACCTACGGAGAGTTTGTTTCTTTTACACTCTTTCTAGGTTTTATGATTGCCCCCATTGTACAGATGAGTAATATTGGGAGTCAGCTGACCGAAGCCTTTGCTGGTTTGGATCGAACACAAGAATTAATGGGCATTCCTGAAGAAAATGATTTAGAAATAAGAACCAAAAGGCTGAAGCAAATTGAAGGGGCAGTCTCTTTTAAAAACATATCCTTTAGTTACGACGACAAGACAGAGGTATTACACAACATTTCATTTGAAGCACCCAAGGGAAGTGTAACCGCTTTGGTTGGATCATCTGGTTCTGGGAAAACTACGATTGCTGGCTTGGCTACAGCCTTTTTAAACCCAAGCTCTGGCCAAGTGCTCATTGACGGAGTGGACCTGTCTCAAGTAGATCTAAGAAGCTTTAGAAGTCAGTTGGGGGTTGTGTTACAAGATGATTTTTTATACGAAGGAACCATTCGTGAAAACATTCTTTTTCCACGCCCAGATGCAACCGAAAAAGAATTGCTAGAAGCTGTTGAAGGTGCCTATGTAAATGAATTTACAGATCGGTTTGATGACGGTTTGGATACGCTTATTGGCGAACGAGGTGTAAAGCTATCCGGAGGGCAACGCCAACGTATTTCAATAGCTCGTGCATTATTGGCCCGTCCAAAAATTGTAATCTTAGACGAGGCAACTTCTAATTTAGACACCCAAAGCGAAGCTTTTATTCAAAAAAGTCTGGCGGTTTTGATGCAGGAGCGAACCACCTTTGTCATTGCTCACCGACTCAGTACCATTCAAAAAGCAGATCAGATTTTGGTTATCGAAGATGGAGATATTGTGGAGCGTGGAAAACACGAAGAATTGATTGCCGCTCAGGGAAGGTATTACGAACTCTATACCTATCAAACACGCATGTAGATTTGTTGGTTGTTGATGTTTAGACTTGCCAAATTGAACCGACTTTCCCCTTAAAGATTAAACAAAAAAACACCCTTTACTTTATCGGTAAAGGGTATTTGATTTTAAAAGCTTAGGCTTAATAAAACCTACTCTACTGTTATCGAAAAGGTAGCTTCAATATCCGTTTCTCCACCTGCAGAACTGAGGCCATCATTAGGTTTGGTCGGCTCATGACGCAAGATAAATGTCAATGAACCACTACTAGCAGTATTTGCAGTCAGCTCAAATTCTGTACCCAACAAATTCCCTTCAGAATCTAAATTAGTGGCTGTTGCAGTAACATCCAATCCGCTTCCGATTGTATAGAAAAATTGGTGCTCATCCGCTTCCTCCTCTACTTCCTCAGTAATATTATCTGCTGGACTCTTTGTTTCGTCTAAAAGCTCAATAGTGCCGTTATAAGTTACACCAGCTGTTAAGTTTGATGAAACTGTAACTACAGGTTCATTGGGTCCGTCACCGTCTAAATCACGGGTCGTTAAAATAATGGTGTTTCCTTCAGATGCTGGAACAAGTGTAACCTTAAGTGTTGTAATTAATTCCTCCTCATTTACAGCTTCTGGAGTTTCATTGTCTTTGGAACATGAGGCTAATAAAATTGTAAAAAGTACTGTTACTAAAAAATATAAATTTTTCATTTGATTGTTTTTAATTATTAATAATTTAATTTGATGTTTACAGAAACGTTTCTGCCTAAATCGTCTGCAAAAAACCGCATTCGATTGAGGTAATTTCTGTAAGAAACATTGAACATATTGGTGATTTGAAAACCAACGGTTAGGGTTGATTTTTCAGAAAAACCGAAAGCAATAGATGAATTGAAGTTTAGTAAGTGATATGCGGGTGGAGGGGAACTCACCTCAACCGTTTCATAGGTTTCGGTTTCTGGAATATATATATCAAAATCGGTGTCGGGAAATTCGTTTTGTCTAAATACATATTCACTTTGTAGTGCTAAGCGAAGATTTTTAATCTTGCTCGAATAATAAACGAATTCATTTGTTGTGTTTATAGGGGGCATATTAATAAGGGCTTCTTCTTGAATTTTATCGACCCCTTTTACTAGAGATACTTGGTGATTGAATTGAAGCGCTTTATTGAAAACATAAGAGGCATCAAAATCAACTCCCATAAGTTGAGCATTGGTTTGTCGATACTCCCATACTTGAAAGGTCCCACGAATTGTAGTGTTGGCAGTAATCGGCTCGATTACAATAAAATCCAAGATATTGTTTAAATAAGGGTTGATCGAATAACTGAAACGCTCTTCTTTTCGTTCAAGAGTAAAGGACAGTTTCTGTCCTATTTCTGGATTAAAAGTCAGATCTCCTAATTCAATTCTAGAAGCAGAATGGTGCAAGCCTTCGCTAAAAAGTTCCGAAGGGTTTGGGATTCGAGAAGTAAGAGAATAATTGAAATACAGCTTATGCTTTTCATCTAAATCATGAACAACTCCGACCGTACCCGATCCATTATTGAAACTTAATTTTGGATTGGTTCTGATCTTATTCCCATCGTCTTCGACCACCAAATCAGCAAAAAGTTGATCGTAATTTCTAGACTCCCAAAATGATTTTCGATAGAACTTAAAAACATCCATTTGCGTATGATCTAATCGAGCGCCAATTTCAAAAAGCCATTGATCATCCAACTGATAATTCGCTACTAGGTAGGCTCCCAAATCGTACTTATCATAATTTGGTATCAACCTCCGCACACCAGTATTTGGTGCGAAATTACTCTGATAACTGCCTACAACACCCACCTTAAAACTTGATTGATCGGAAGTATTTGCATCCAAATCAAGCCTTAAAGAGTAGGTGTCCAACTCTAAATCCAACGAAGCATCTCCTTTATCTGATCCTCTTCGAATATCAAATTCAAGGCGTTTGTTTCTCTGAAAATCATACTGAAAACTCAACTTACCCAGGTCCCCTAATCGCTTATATGCTTTTATCCCCACCAAATAGTGGGTTACTTCTTGCTTAGGAGCAATAATATCATAGGTAAATTCATCTATGATTAATGGTCTATCGCTTTTAATGGCTCGATATAAATCTTGAGCACTTCCTACATGAGAGGCTTTCAAAATTCCAATTTCATTTTTGAAGAGGGAGTAGAACACTTCAAAGCCGTAATCGAAACTTTTGAATCCTGTCTTCAAAAAAACATTCTGCTGATTTATTCCTGTATTACTTAAGATATAATCTGCAGTTTTAAAATCTCCAAAACGTTTCAGGCTACCCTGCAGGTTTGCATACCAGCCCTTTTCAAAACTTTTAGTAAGCTCGGTAGTCATGAATGTGCCTTTACCATTGGAAGCACCACCAAGTTGAGTGCTGCCAAAAAGGCTGTCCTTAAAAGGAATTATTGAAGTTTCAGCAATAATAACCCCACCAATAGCATCACCACTATACTGAAGTGCCCCAGCTCCTTTTATAAGTGTTAGCTTATCGATCGCATTCACATCAATATTGGGTGCGTGTTCTGCTCCCCATTCTTGATCCTCCATCCGCACCCCATTGTTAATGATCACAACGCGACTACTGTGTAGGCCGTTGATCATTGGCTTTATGACCGTATTTCCTGTATTCAAAGAAGAAACTCCACTTAAACTTGCCAGTGCATCGCCAAGTGATCTACTACCAAAACGTTCTAATTCCTCTTTGGAGAGGATGTTTTCCTGAAGCGTTTTGGATTGATTTCGGATCGTTCTCCCGTCCATGCTGATTCCCTCCAGCTCTTCTAAATGATGTTCCAGTTTAAAAGACTTAAACGTGTCTCCAGAGAGTGTAACGCTAAAACCTTTAGTCAAACAATAGGGATGAGAAACTTGAATAGAATAAGTCCCATTGCATAGGTTTGGAATCATAAACTTCCCTTCAGAATCAGTAACTACAAAGCGCTCAGAGCCAGCAACAATAAGCGTTGCTCCTTCAAGAACAGATCCGTCGTGAAGGTCTGTGAGCACACCCGAAAGCTTATAGTCACAGCTTTGTGATAATAATGGGACGCTGCATAAAAGCAGAATCATTAGAAAATAAATTCGCATAGATTGGCTGAATTAACATAAAAAATACTGTCTTATTTATGTTAAAGCAGGTGGTCCACGAAGCTGAATGTTGGTTCTTGTAAACGAGTGAAACAACAAAGAATTAGCTCTTTCTTGGGTTGTTTCTGGAATTAAAAGTACATCCAGTTCATTGTGATGAACTAAATTATAATGTAAAGGAGTGAATTGAAAGGAGCATATTTCACACTCTACAACGGATGTATGAACATGGACTTGCTGCTCAGAGCACACCATGTGTTCGTGTTTCTCAAAGATTGTAACAAACTGAAAAGCAGTAGGTAACATTAAAAATATGAAAAACAGTGATGCGATTATATTATTAACGAACTGTTTTTTAGAATGATCTTTGTTGTAATACATTTAAAACAAATTTATAAAAACACTTTGGTTTAAAGAGAACTTCTAATGCATATTTTCTGGATCTGAAAAGTAAATTCTCCTGAAAATGAATTCTTGCAGCCTATCCTGGAAGTGAATAAGCAATCGACTACCTCAACCTAGCCATATAAAGGGGGTTGAAGAATTAAGAAGGGTAGTGTTTCGTTTTGGTCATAAAAAAAGCCCTACCAAAGGGTAGGGCTTCTTACACTATACTTTATACGAATTAGTCTTCTAGACTAACGTTGATAGCGCTAAGACCTTTTGGAGTTTCCTCTACGTCATAGCTAACTTTGTCTCCTTCAGTAATTTCGTCTTGGGTATTGTTTACGTGTACAAAAATATCTTCTCCACTTTCGTTAGTGATGAATCCAAATCCTTTTGCGTTGTTAAAGAACTTTACAGTTCCGTTGTGATTACTCATAATTATATTTTTTAATTGACTGCAAATGTAGGGATTAAATCAATGTAAAACCATCTTACTGTTAATAAAGTTCTCTTTTTTGATCTTTACAAGGCTATGATTTTCGTTGACCCTTGATGGTCATCGGCTTGCAGAGGGTTTGAGGGTGTTAAAAAGAATTGAAAATAATATGCCTTTTATCTTAAAAAAGCATTACTACTCTTTCATATTACTTTTAATTCCCTAAAAATCACACTCAAAACTACAGTTGTATTGTCTGTTTTATATTTAAATTTTCACTGTATTTTGTCTGTTTAGACGGAAACACCCCTAAATTTCAAAAATTGTCTTAATTTTAGGGCATGATTATCAAGACTTATTCTTTTCGTCTTTTTCAAAACATCAAGAACCGAGACTCTTACATCTTGGCTTAATATACCCGTTTTCTCTTTCCAAAAGAGCACTTTTTCAATTTTCAAATAACAAACATCCAATTGGTATGGACTTACCTTATATAGAACCCTATAAAATAAAAACAGTAGAATCGATTCAATTATCGACTCCCGAACAACGAAAAAAATGGATCGAAGAAGCATCCTATAACCTCTTTAAATTAAACAGCGATCAGGTCATAGTCGATTTAATAACCGACTCAGGAACAGGCGCAATGTCAGATAGGCAATGGGCAGAGGTTATGTTGGGCGACGAAAGTTACGCCGGCTCCCGCTCCTTCTTGAAATTAGAAAAAACAGTTAAAGATCTTACTGGCTTTAGGCATTTTATTCCAACCCATCAGGGGAGGGCTGCGGAAAATGTTTTGTTTTCGGCCTTGGTGAAGGCGGGTGATTTTATTCCAGGAAATGCTCATTTCGATACTACCAAAGGGCACATCGAATACAGAAAAGCAACAGCAGTGGATTGTACCATAGACGAAGCTTTTGATATCACCATCGATCATCCATTTAAAGGGAATATTGATTTGCAAAAGCTCCAAGCGGTTTTAGAGCAACATCCCCAAGAAAAAATTCCATTTGTGATGATGACCATTACTTGTAACTCGGCTGGAGGACAACCCGTTTCTATTGAAAACATGCGGGCAGTCCGTGCCTTATGTGATCAATACAAGGTTGGTTTTTACATCGATGCAGCACGTTTTGCAGAAAATGCCTATTTCATTAAAACACGAGAGGTAGAATTTGCCAATCACAGCATCAAAGAAATTGTACGAGTGATTTTTTCTTTAGCAGACGGAATGACCATGAGCGCAAAAAAAGATGGCCTTGTCAATATGGGTGGTTTCATTGCTTTGAACGATCCAAAGATTTATGAAAGCTGTTCTACTTTTGCCATCATGTATGAGGGCTATATCACTTATGGTGGAATGTCGGGTCGTGATATGGGAGCTTTAGCTCAGGGCTTGCTTGAGGGTGTTGAATTTGATTATCTCGAAAGTAGAATTCAACAAACGGCCTATTTAGGTGAACGTCTAGATGCCTTTGATGTTCCCGTTCTTAAACCTTTTGGTGGTCATGCTGTATATATTGATGCATCAAAATTTGTTCCCAACATTCCCAAAGAGGAATACCAGGCACAGTCTTTGGCGATTGAATTATATATTGTTGCTGGAATTCGGGGCGTAGAAATTGGAACCTTATTAGCCGATCGAGATCCTGTGACCAGAGAAAATCGTTTCCCTAAATTAGAATTGGTTCGCTTGGCTATCCCAAGAAGAACTTATACGCTCTCCCATATGGAATATGTTGCGGTTGCTATTAAAAAAGTGTTCGACACCCGTAAGGAAGCCAAAAGGGGCTATTCCATCAAATGGGAGGCTCCAATCATGCGGCATTTTACAGTACAACTCGAAAAAAACTGATCTTTAAAATCTGAAAATACAGCTTCTTTTTCTTTCCGATTCGATGCTTCCAATTCCCTTGAGGCTTCAATTGGCGTGGTGTGTGTTTATGAGTTCGTTGGGAAATACCGTGAGTGTTTTTTTGTGTTTTCCAATGGTAATCCATCGAACGGTTTGGTTCTTAGTCGCAGGCGACCTCAAATTGCGTCCAGTTTTTATTAAACGTATCTTCATTAGGAAAGTAGAAACATTTAGCGACTCCATCGGGAAACTGAATCCGTTTGATAAAGCCTGAAGGCACATGTGCTCCCGTAGGTAAAACTTGATGATTTGACTCAAAAAGAACATCTACTTCTACACTCATATCGCCAAAGTCTCTCGCCCAATCACGGACTTGTTGTTCAAGCTGGGCCCATTCTTTTCGATTTAATCTTTGGTGTTGAAGTGTGCAGTTCAAAAAAGAAAAAGTTGCTTTTAGATTCGCTTCTGAATCAGAAAATGCAGCAGCTGGTGCCAAATGCCCTTTATCCCAAATGTTATTTTTATAATCAGCATTATTTGACGTCCAAACCCGTGTGTCTTTTCGAAAATTATATCCTTTTCGATCTACATTTTTTGGAACATCTCGAACACAATAGGTAATCCAATTGGGCTGCTCGTATAATTCGTTATAGGAAACTGTAAAAATATCTCCGTGTATAATTAAAGCCTCGTTCCGCTCTTGGGCAAAAGTGAGGAAAGAAAGAAAAACAAGAAAAAAGGTAAGCTTTTTGATCGCGCTATGTTTTGCTTATTCAAGATACTCAATTTCCAGAACACACGCCTTGAATTAAAAAGACCCGACTCAAAAATTAAAACAAGCCTCCAGAACTTCCTCCATCTACCTTAATTGCAGCTCCGTTAGTCGCAGAAGAGCGCGGGCTGGCTAAATAGGTGATTGTGTGGGCCACTTCTTCTACTTTTGCAAAGCGCTGAAGTAAGGAGGTTGTTCTCACCTCAGTGAAAAAAGCGCTTTCTATTTGATCTTTTGTCTTCTGCTCTTTTTGTGCAGCATCTTCTAAAAACTGTTCGGCCCCTTCAGACAAAGTAGAGCCCGGAATCACGGAGTTAACCGTTACATCCGTTCCTTTTGTTAATTGAGCCAAGCCACGAGAAACGGCTAAAACAGCAGCTTTGGTCATGCTGTATGGAATTAAATCAGGGGGCGTTAGGCTAGCGCATTCGCTAGAAATAAATAAAATCCGTCCCCAATTAGTAGTCAACATACGGGGCAGCAAACTTTTCGATAAGCGGACGCCACTCATCACATTTACTTCAAACTGACGGTACCACGCTGCGTCCTCGGTTTCAAAAAAAGAACCAGAAGAATACACCCCAACATTATTGATTAGGATGTCTATTTTAGGTAGGTTTTCAAGGAGGCTATTCACTTCTTTTGGAAGGCTAAAGTCAGCGGCTATACCCGAAACACTTTCGTTTGGGAATTCTTGTTCTAATTTTTTAACCGCTGTCGTTACTGATGCTGGGGTTCGCCCATTGAGGACGACGCTTGCGCCTTCACTCAACAATGCTTTTGCCGTTGCAAAACCAATTCCGGCAGTAGATCCTGTTATAAAAACCGTTTTTCCTTTTAATTCTAAATCCATCTTTTATAAATTATTTTCTAATGTGCAATCCCCCATGGGCTAAAGAGCGTCCAAAGCAGCAGCACAAGTCCGATAAGCACAACCGTTAAGGTCATGTCTGTTGACCAAATAAACTTCGGTCTTAGGTTCCTCGATTTAAACGTAACCAATTCTAATGCTGCTAAAGGCTGCGGAGGTGTCAATTTACTAACAAGCATTAAAATTGAAGCACAGAATAGAAATAAAAATAAGGCAAAATGCAAAAAGTTAATCCCTATAAAAAGCCCCAAAAGAGAATCTTCTGCGACTACCAGAGTTCCTTCATTTGAAAGAAATTCTGCTACTAATCTGAAGATTCCAACGATAAAACCCAACCACAAGGAAACGATTGCTCCTTTTGCATTAATCCATTTATAGAATAACCCAAAAAGAAAAACAGCAGCAATGGGTGGGGATATATAAGCTTGGATACTTTGTAGGTAGTGAAAAATTCCCCCACCCATTAATGATTTCATAAAAGGAATCCAACCCAAACTAACGAGTACTAAAATAACCGTTGCAAATTGACCAAAACGGACCAAGTCTTTTGGAGAAGCCTTGGGCTTGTACTTCAAATAGAAATCGATCGTCAGGAGGGTTGAACTGGAATTGAATGCCGAGGAAAGTGAGCTCATCAAAGCAGCAAGTAATCCAGCAATTGCAAGACCCTTCAATCCCGTAGGTAAAAATTGGTTGATCATAGCAGGAAGGGCTTGGTCAGCATTATCAAGTGAAAAAGCAATGGCACCTTCTTGTAAAAGTGCATAAGCGATTACCCCCGGGATGAAAAAGATGAATACTGGGAGTAGCTTCAAGTAACCTGCAAATAACGCTCCTTTTCTAGCATTACTCTCGTCTTTAGAAGAAAGTACCCGCTGAACAATATATTGATCCGTACACCAATACCAAACCCCTAAAATAGGTGCTCCAAAAAGCATCCCTGTCCAGGGATATTCGGTGTCAGCCATAGGCCGCCATAAGTTAAAAAATTGTTCCCGTGGTGGGTTTCCATCTACTGCGGAAGCTTCGGTTAGAATGGCCAATAAATTATCCCAGCCTCCCAAAGCGTATAGTCCAAATCCGGTGACGCATAGGGTTCCTACAAGCAGAATAAACGCCTGAACCATATCCGTATAAATCACCGCTTTTAACCCTCCCAAAACGGTATAGAATCCGGTAGCAATTACTGTAATAATTGCACCGGTCCAAAAAGAAATTCCAATGGTTTCGAATACCAAGGCGCCCGCAAATATGATTAAAGAAATCTTAGTGATTACATAAGCCAAAATAGAAATTACTGAAAGGTAATTTCGACAGGCTACAGAATAGCGTTTCTCTAAAAATTCAGGCATAGTGAAGACACCCGTGCGTAAATAAAAAGGAACAAAAACCCAGCCCAAAAGGATCAAAACTAGAGAGGCTATTATTTCAAAATTAGCCATGGGCATATTCCCACGAGCTCCTGCACCCGAAACGCCTAGAATAATTTCAGAGCCAATATTCGAAGCAAAAAGAGATGCTCCAATTACCAACCAACCCGAATTTTTCCCTGCTAAAAAATAATCAACAGCTCCTCCAGACGCACTTTTACTTTTCGATGCCCATTGGGCAATCCATAGAATAATTCCAAAATAACCTAGTATGATGAAAATGTCTAATAAACTCATTGATGTTAGCATGTAATCGGGTTTTAATTCGTTTTGTTCTTGTTTACCATTTGTTTAGTCCCAGTAGTTTTTTGCCTAAGGTAGATAGATCTACTCGTGTATATCGTTCCTGCTCCCAATTTCTTGGGTCACCCGGAAAAGCATATCCTTCGGGGGCAATCCTGTTTTTCCATGAATTTACCCTCCAATCTATAAGTTCTTGATTCTCTTCCTCTGCGGGCATCATCGAAATATACTGTGCAATTCTTACCTTATTTTCAGACCGATTGGGGCGGATTCCGTGCGGTTCTGTACTATTAAAAATAAGTAGATCCCCAGCTTCCATAACTACTTTGACGATCTTATCATGCAACGCGTCTAAATTGGGCTGAAAACGGTCTCTGTCTTCCGGCTGGGTTAGTTTCCAGCTATCATAATTTCGGTATAACCATGGAATGCATTGAAATCCGCCCATCTTTTCGTCCATTTGATCGGCTAGTGCGATAACACCCTGCACGTTTTGTGGTCTGGTTTCTGGATCGTAATCCCAATGAATAAAGCCCTCCTTTTCTTCACCGGGTCGTTGTGGGAAATTCAGATTCACACGATCGATTGTTACCCATAATTTTTCGGTACCCCATACATCTACAAAGGCATCGTATATCTTTTGGGTTTGACGGTTGTTCCAAAGGGTTTGGTGATTGTATGCTTCCACCATTCCAGTTCCTGCCAATTCCTTCATTTTCATTTCGGCACGAGGCTGGGCATACCAGGTAGAAGGGTCGTTAGCCTTTTTCTCATCAAATTCCCATATAAAGTCTGCAGTTGCTTTAGCTTGAGCTTTTGGGATTGCATTTTTTATTACTACATACCCATTATGCATCCAAAACTTCCAGTCTTCTTCCGACAAAATCCGTAAGGGTTTCCCATTCGAACGGTCGTTTAACTTTTGCTTACTACTTGTAGAAACGGATGGATTTCCCGGAATTTCTTCGTGAGCCTTATTTGCCATCGTTGATTTTAGATCTTTCTTCATACTTCTGCCTTTAAATTGATTTGGAAATATTTATTCAAAACTATGGGTATAAAAACTAGGCTACAACCTTGATATTGATTGTAATTTGAACTATATTGATATTAATTACTGAATATAGCACGATAAATACCAATTTAATGAAAATACAACTCGAAAACATTCAACCCGACGATAAGAGTTCTTTTCGCTTATTGCACGATCCAAAACTAAATGATTTATTTTTTTGGCATTTTCATCCCGAATATGAATTGGTTTATATTGAGGGAGCAAATGGCATACGACATGTTGGAAAGCATCGTTCCAACTACCAGCAAAGTGACTTGGTACTAATCGGCTCAAACATTCCCCATCTAAATTTTGACCACGGCATAAAAGCTGCATACAGAAAAGAAGTGCTACACATAAGTCCATCCTTTAAAGAACAGGTTTTTAATCATGTTCAAGAGCTTTCGGTTATTTATACCCTATTTGAAAAAGCACAACACGGCATTGCCTTTTACGGTAAAACAAAAAATACTGTCGGCATGCAAATCAAAACCTTACATCAGCTCGACGCCTTTGATCAGTTCATTGCTGTTATTTTGATCTTAAAAACACTGGCTTTGTCTGAAGAGTTTGAACTTTTACATCAATATCCTGTCTATAATACCTCAGCCAAGAAACAACAACAGCGCTTACAAAAAGTGTATTCTTTTATTGATGAAAACTACGTTCGGAAAATCAAAGTAGATGAAGTGGCACAATTGGTCAACCTCAGTAAAGAGGCTTTTTGTAGATACTTTAAAAAACACAGCGGAAATACGTTTACCGCTTTTCTAAATCAATACCGAATATCTCAAGCCAAACGGTTGCTCCTTGCTGGGAAAAACGTAAGCGAAGCCTGTTATGGTTGTGGTTTCGAAAGCTTATCGTACTTCAATCGGACATTTAAAAAAATCAGCGGAGAAAATCCATCTACAATTAAAAACAATCCTACTTCCAACATCTAGCGATTAAATTACTGTATATTGTATCTATGATTTTCTTATTTACCTTGATTGATTATGCTGCATTTGGCTTATGGATTTTTATAAGCATAGGGATTTCCTATATTCTTGTTCGCAAACTCAAGCTGTTTGGAGGAAATAACACAAGTCAAAAAATACTCGCAATTGGTTTAATCGCAGGACACTTGTTGTACTTGGTATGGAAAAAAATTTGGCTTTATGCGGTTAGTTTTTTCTGAAGAAGATGACGTTCGCTTGTTACAGACACATTTAAACATCTTGTCCGATTTCATAGGATTAAATATTTTTGAATACTAGCAGTTAATATTCATAATCATGGCAGATACAAAAGAATGGTGGGTCTATATTGTTGCGTGTTCGGATGCCAGCTTATATACCGGTATAACGACTAACCTTGATAGGAGAATCTCAGAGCATAACGATTCAAAAAAAGGAGCTAAGTATACCCGAAATAGAAGACCCGTTGACTTAGTGTACTCTGAGGCGCTAACCGATCGTTCGGCTGCTTCAAAACGAGAGTACGAGATCAAAAAATTATCACGGGTCGATAAGTTGAAACTAATTCGTCCATAAACTCATTTGAAATAGTTGAAACACTCGGCCAATCGCGTAGGTTTACCTTATATTTATTCCATAGAAAGAATTATGAAACTAAACTTATTGTCTTGTGATGCTCAGCGACCCGACAGAAGGGCCATAGCGCAATGTATTGCGGAGATTTCTTCTAACATTTCGGATTCTTTGTCTAAAGAGCTTACTCTTATTCTTTTGGAAGGAGACCCTGTTGACATTGAGATTGAAGATAAGAGCTCTGGTTCTGCTTTAAGGGTTTTGCGTAAATTAAGTATCGACTATGAGGTTATAGCCTAAACCCATTCCTTAAAGTCTTAGTTCGTTCGGATTAAACACCCACCCAAAAACAAAAAAGCCTCTACATAGTGTAAAGGCTTCCAAAGAATCTGTATGATTAAAAGGCTCTGTTTTTTGGTTTCTTATCAGGAATTCGTCCCTGATTTCCTATTCCATCAAAATCATTTGTATCGTGCGCTTGTAAATCTTGACGTTCGTCTTTGTGTTGTCTAATAATTATTTTAAAATAAAAATAAATGTAAATGACAAATATGACCGAACCAACAATAAACATTATTCCATTTTTATTCATATTCGGTTGTTTTTATCATCATTCCTTCTTTGTCTAATAACTATTGCAAAAGCCAAGATCGTCACAGGCCAGAGTCCAACATAAATTCCCTCCAGCTCACTTCCTGAAAACCATAAAAATACAGAATACAAAAAGCTTAAAAAGGCCAGAATAACAGGATAATACTTTTCTAAAAACTTCATTTTTTTTCTTTAAGGTATGTATATTTTTTGAATTCTGCTCCTAGACTTTGAAATTAATCTGCAAACAATTGATTTAAACGATGTTTAAAAAAACATGTTTGGATTCCGTTTTTTTGTCGAGAACGATAAAAAGTAGTCCAGAAACTTAAAAAAGGTGCCGAAGCGCCTTTTGGCAATCCTTTTTTTAGCGGTCTTTCCCTGCTAAATCAAAAATACCTTTTTCCATGTTTACGTGTCCAATATGAAGGTAAATTTGATCTTCATGAGCACCATCAACAAGGCTCCAAAATGTTTTTCTCGCTTCTTTGGCTTCTTCCGTTTCTTCAGCTCTTGCCGTAACCCCTTTTGCAAATTCAACGAGGTTGGTATAGCATTGCCATACTTCTACTTCAGAACTTGTTCCCATGAAATGGTAAGAAACTCCACCAGACATTGATGATCCACTGTCTACTGAATTTTTAATTGCCCAGTCAAAAAAAGCATTCCCCATTTTAGTCCAAGATCCAGAGGAATTATATTTTCCGACGACCATAGCAAAAGGAATATCAAAATCCGTTTCTTCCAGTTGGTAAAAGCCCGTTGCCTTATTAGCAACCCGAACCTGGTCCGAATGACCATTAGAGAAGGCTCTGTACTCTGCCCATTCTTTCATAAGAGTTTCTTTTGTAGCCGCATCTTCCGTTGCATTTATTTTTGCCCGTATGTTTTGATTTGCAATATCAGCGTCCTTATGAAAATCTTCCATAGAGTTGTATTGGCTGTAAACAACAAAGCTATGACCCGACCCATACCAGTGTCTAAAAACCCATTCGCCGGTCATTGTTCTGTTTTCTCCTAACGACAAATCGGTGAATTTTTTGTGTAATTTAACAAATCTTGGCATTTCAGAAATAGCTACATCATTGATATAAAGGGCAGATTCATAAGTAGTGTCTTGAGCATAGGATGCTGTGGACAATAAAGCAATAAGTAGTAGTAATAATTTTTTCATTTTAAAATATAGATTGTGATTAGAAACTAAAAATACAAATTTCGTATAAATCCTAACACTCTTTGAACCAATATCTTGTACTTTATGAAGGAGTGAATACGTTTTATTGTGCAGAATTACTGGGCTTTTTTAGTTTTTAGATAAAAACAAAAGTGTCCTTTAAGCCTAGGATAATAAAGCTTCTTGGTTGGAGAAAGTCTACCTTTTACTGCTAAAAAAAATATCAAGCATTGAGTATAGGGGGTTTATCGTCCAGATATTAACTGTAATTATACTGTATCAACAGCTTCTTAATAGCTAGTAAACCCTTAACATCCGCTGCTCAGACTATGGTTATTTTTATTATCTTGCAGTAATTCTAAACATATTCAAGATGGGATGGCATAAAACCCTTACAGAAAAAACACTGAATTCATTAGGAATAAGTAACTACGGAGCACTCTGGATCTCTTTTATTAAAGGATGTATTATTGGAGGAGCGGTTGTATATTATTTATTGAAGTACTAAAATAGTAGCTAAATAGAAAATCAACACTAAAAGCGTTGATGTTTTAGAAAACCTTCCAAGAGATATTGTTAACTCCTACTTCCAGAAGGTGGCCAAAGTCACCCGTATGCTCAAAAAATTATCCTTTATTTTGAATGTAACGATTCGTATTGATTGACTTTTAATAAATCAATTTTCAAATCATCAAGCCCTTTTTGGTCAAATGGATTCTCAATATAATCTTGAACATTGTATAAAGCCATTAGCACAAAACTAACTACCAAAGAAAAAGACAATGATATCAACTTTGTTACTAAATCACCCTGTAAATTAAATACCGATTGGGAAGCATAAAGTAATGGAGAAAAGTAAATGAATACCAAACAGTATTTTTTTAACGAAATAGGTGTGCCGTGAATCTTAATCCCCCGGATCTTTTCTGCTGAAAGAAACAATTCATTTTTTACGCGAATTAAACTATCCTTTTCTCTTTCATTAAACAGTTTTTTGTGAGAGTCAATGATCAAGAGAACGTCTTTTCTTTTCTCGCGTATTGAATCAAATGTTTTTTCCGAATTCTCCTGAGTTAAATAGTGAATGAGAAGCTTTTGCACCCCTTGTAAACTATCAAATAATTCGTTGTAATTTTTATCTTTTACACTTTCAACAGCATAAAATATATTGGTCAAATCAATGATCTTGTTTCTAAATTCAAGGTATAAGGATATTGCATCTTGTCTTCTTTGGTAAGCACTGGTAATTGAAAAAACAAGAGGAAAGATAATCGCTATACTCATTATGGTGTAGTCGACCTTGATGTTGATGCTATAAAAGTCATACACAAAAAAAACAACTATGGTCTCCAAAAGAATAACGAACAATCTGGTGTTGAAGACAGATAAGAGTGCTCTTAAATTTGATTGCTTTGAACTCATCATTATTTTATTTAATATTTTATTGGAAAAAACTGGAATTACCTAATAGTAACCCTATGATGATTCCAAGTAGCAGTATGAGGAAGTTTTTTACTTTGAAAATCAAACCTAATTTTTTCTCCCATGAATCAGGGATATTATTTAGGTTGTCGTCTTTGGACATTCCCGATTTGATTGACTGTTTTGCAAACCAGAAAAAAAACAATAAGATAACCGCTGTGCTGCATGCGATAATTAATAATATGTCGGTCATAGAAAATTTAGTTTTTGCAAATTTAGTAATTTAATTACGGAATGCTTGAATTTATATACTTCAATAGTACTACCTGCTTGTTTTTAACTTGCCGATTTTAGCAATACCCTAAAGAAAACTGTTTTTGGAGCTTGTTCTCATTTTCTGGTGTTGATCGACAAAGAAAACGGAGTTCTGAACTGAATCTTTAAAAACAACAAAGTCTTTTACCCTTTTTTTCAACTTCTGTTATATTTAACAGAAATTACAGCTAAAGAGGAGGTTTCTTGTGACTGAGAAAAGGCAATTCCTAAAAACTTATCCGAGTAGTTTTAGTGTCGGAGTTGGTTGCTTTCCCTTAAGGGAAAGCAATGGTTCGATTCAAACAAGAGGAGCAATATTAGACAAGGGGTCACAAATGTCCTCTTGTCTATTTCTATTTTTGTAGTCCTTTTTTCTAATAAAGCCCAGAATTATTAGCATACTTTTTGAAATGATGGGTCAGCAAAAAATTTGTATATTGGTTTATAAACTATAAATATTTAAAAATGAAAAAATTATTATTTCCTTGCTTAGTACTTTCTTTAATTTTTTTGAGTTGTAATCAGGTTCCAAATGGTGAACTAAGTGGTGTCTTAAATGACAACACCACTGAAGTTGAAATGACTAAAGAATTGATGAAAAAATATTCTGAAGGTAATTTTCGTGAGATCGCAGATATGATTTCAGACGATTCTGGTGAATATTACTTTAATAATGTCAAAGTAGATAAAGAGGGATGGCTATCAGCAGCCGAAGGACATCACGATTTATTTGAAAATATTCAAAACGATACTGAAGGTATAAATCTTACATCCGCTAAGTACAATAATGGAACGACTTGGTCAATGGCATGGTTTCAATGGACTGGAAAGGGAAAATATACTGGTGATGATGTGAAAATTATTGTTCATCACGGCTTCCGTTTTGAAGATGAGAAGATAGTTTCTGCTTATCATTTTTTTGATCCAAGTCTATTAGACCGAGAAACTAAGGCTGCGGAAGCAATGAGTAAAACCTCAAAAAGAGTTCTTGGCTTGGCAGAATTAAAAGTAAATAAAGGGTATGCTTCATCTGATGTGGAAGAGTTCTTAATAAGGTTCAGCAAATTCGTTAGAGAAACAGAACCTGGAACATACGATTTCGGATACTTTATTTCCTCTAACGGGAAAAGAGTTAATCTGGTAGAAAAATATTACACCTCTTCAGATTTTGTTCACCACTTAAATAACTTTGAAAAAAGCGACTATTCCAAGGAGTTCATGAAACTATTTACTCTGAATAAAGTAATCATTGCTGGTGATGCATCTGATGAGCTTAAAGCTAAAGCTAAGGCTTACGGAGCAGAATTAAGACCTCAAATTGGGGGCTGGATTAATTAATGTCAACTATAACCCTCTAATTTAGAGGGTTTTATTATATAAATTAAAAAAATATAAATGGAAAAAAATATTTCTAAAGTAAGATCTCATGATGCTATTGTGGGGGTACTATATTTAATAAGCGTTGGTTTAACATTCTATTCGACTAATTTGGATTTCTTATGGATAGCGGTAGCTGTTGGAGGACTTCAGCTTATAAGTCCAATAACAAAGTTTTGCCCAGTTTATTTTATTTTAAACAAACTAATGCCCAATACTGACCCTATTCAGAATGGGAAGTAAAACTTGATTCACTAAAAGATTGTGTTGTGCTGCAACTCTAAATAACAGGAGGAGCAACATATAATAAAACGGTTATACTTTTAGTAGTGTAGCCGTTTTTTTTATTTTTACATCATACTGAATTATTCTTATGCGTTTGATATTACTAATTTCTACATCGTTAGGCTTAATCCTATTGAATGGATGCGCCAAAACAAATTATGAAGAAAACCCTGATCAAGCCATAGGAACCTTTTCAAGAAGCATTGAAGTTGACGGGGAGACCCGTGAATACCTAATTTATATTCCTAATTCATACGACACGATTAAATCCGTTCCTCTTCTGTTGAATTTCCATGGTTTTGGAGGTAGTGCTAATGAATTTATGAATGATGCTGACATGCGTTCATTAGCAGCATCATATTCTTTTATTTTAGTCTATCCTCAAGGAAGTTCTTTAGATGGCTTTTCTCATTGGAATGCTTGTCCAATAGGCGGAGACAATAAAAGTGATGCAGATGATTTTGGCTTTGTTGAAGCCTTAATAAATAAGGTTTCATCTCAGTATAATATAGATGTGGAGAGAATTTATTCTGCAGGATACTCTAACGGGGGTATGATGGCGTATGGACTTGCAAATTATAGAAGTGATTTAATTGCTGCAGTAGCTTCTGTTTCAGGAGCGATGCTTGATTGTATAGGGTCTACAAGTCATCCTATGCCGGTAGTACATCTTCATGGAACCTCTGATGGCGTACTCCCATATAATGGAAGCAACGACTGGAACTCTGTACAAAGTACCTTAGACCATTGGATTAATTTCAATAATACGACAACAAATCCAACTGTAAGCACTGTCAATAGTGAAGGAACGACTATAGAGTATTATGTCTATGGCCAAGGAGACCGTTCAGTTTCTGTTGAGCATTACAAATATATCGGAGGAGACCACGTTTGGTTTAGTGCAGCTTTTCAAGGACGGAATACGTCTGAATTGGTTTGGGATTTTGTGTCTCAATTTGACATTAATGGAAAGCGATAATTTTTATTTTTTTTAAGAACTAATAAAAACTTTAGCTAATTATCATTAAATTAGTTTTTGAATTAAAACTATTTTTATGAAATATAAACTCTTTACCCTAATAACATTATGCATTTTGACTGCTTGCATCAACACAAAATCGGAAAGTTCAGCAAATAATGACGGTCAAATTTCTTTTCAAAACGGGGACTTAATGACTGATGTTTCTGAAGATTCATTAGGAAATCCATTAACTTATCCTACTGGTGAGGCCGCTGTCACAAGTCAAGTTAAAGTTTGGAAACCTGGCTTTACCTCTCCATGGCATTATCATCCTTATACAGGAATAGCCTATGTAGTTCAAGGTGAATTAACTGTTAATTTTGATTCTAATACTTCTTTAGAGGATATATCTGCAGAAAAAACAGTTTCATCCTCGCAAACATTCAAAGCTGGGGACAAAGCTTTTTTAGGCGTGTCAAATACATGGCATTATTCAGAAAGTTCGGGTTCAGAAGAATTAATCTTTATTGTTTCTTGGCTTGGTGAGAAAGGGAGTCCAATAGCTGTTATGGGGAAAACAGAATAATACCTCACGAGATTTATTACAAAAAAATTTAACCTGCGTTTTAATTTAAGGTTATCTAGGCATTTATCTCCTTTTTTATAGGCACACTTTCAGCTAAAGAAAGGGTTAGTTCATTTGAAAGAAATGATGTGTCGAATTCAAAAACATCAGGGAGATAAAGATTATGCAGTGAAAGACTCTCCATGAGTTCCTTAATAGAGGGGAGGTTACAGATTTCTTTATTCTTAGGCTGATGTTTTGGGAGGATACTTCAACCACTCGCTATTGATACTCGTAATCAAACAGTCCGTGAAAATAGAAGATTTGACTCTATAAAAAGATTGGGTTGGAAAGATGTTTAAGGAAAGAAGAATTACTCCTATTACACTACATTAAGTAGAGAATAAAGCGTTTTCAAGGGACTAATTAATGAGCACCTAAACTTGGTCGGATTTTCAAAACAGGGCAAGGTAAACGAGCAGGTTTAACTTCTATTAATCTAATATAAGTTGAACTTTAAGGGACAAAGAGATCGTTATAAATTTTGAAAAAGTTCAATCTCTTTTTTCGCGACCCATTGCGTCAGGGATACCTTTGTAGTATCTGAATCTTTCTACAGGAGTATTGTTTTGATATTTTATTCTTCTTTTAAGCCTATTAAAAACAGACTCTTTTTCCCCGACTGGGTAGTCATTTAGATCGGGTCCCAAATAATTATTCCAACCACTTGACCACTGGGATAAGTATTTTGAACCTGCTAATATTTTTTTGTCTAAATATTTTGTAATGTCTACTTCAAAATTTTTATCCTTAATATTCCCTCCATAAAAAAGAAATTCTGGAACCGAATATGCATTCAGGTTTTGATGAATTATTTGCCCTTCATACATCAAACGCCATTCTGCTGCTCTAACGGCATCAGCGGATAAATAAGCTGCTGCCCTATGATCACTTTTATGCCATACTGGATAGTTAAACCCGGGATCAAATGACATCAAAACATCAGGTCTGATTTTTCTAATGTGATAAACAATTTTTCCTATTATTTCTTCTTTATTTGCGAATTCAACCCTTCCGTCATCATATCCCAAATTAATGTATTGTTGCTCTGAAAGACCTATTACTTTCATTGCCTCAATTTGTTCTTGTCTTCTTATTTTTGACAAATCATTCTTGTTCATTTTGGGATCTCTAGTCCCAACATTTCCAGTAGTTAAGGTGAGAATGAAGATTTTATTATTATTGTTTTTTAGCAAAGCCAATGTCCCATGAGATTGATAATCATCATCGGGATGCGCTGCAATAAGTAGGATTGTTTTTCCTTCCCACTGTTCTATGGGTGTAGAGGGTTGTGAATGACTAGTTTCTGGATTTGCAAAAGCAACAAGCAAAATCATAATTCCAATTATTTGTTTCATAAACAGTTCATTTAAATTAGTGTAAATCATTTCATTATTAGGCTCAATTTATTTCTTTTATTCAAGGCAACTAATCTTCTAATTCACGGATTTTAATGTTCTTAAAGTAAGACTTCCCAGGGTGATCTTGAAAGCAAATATGTCCTTCAGAAAACTTTGCAAAGTATAGAAATTCATCTGATAGTTGAAAACCAAAAACGAATTTTTTATAATAAACATCAACTGTAAAATGATAAGATCCATCGTCAAATAATCCTCCAACATTAGGACCATAATATGGGTTAGGATATTTAGTTTGAGCCTCGAAAAGTAATCCTATGGAAATACCTTTGAAACCTTCACTTGTATTACTGACTAATTCACTCTCTTGAGAAAACAAGAAAAGAGGTAGAAGCATTAATAACAAAAAAAAGCTTCTCATTTAGGATTAATATTTTATCAAAAGTAGATATAAAAAATTAATTAAATATCAGAAATAGAACAGCTAATATTCAATCAATTGGATATTGACGTTATTGATGACTAGTACCTGAATTATTCCCAGTATCAATATTATTCAAATCAACACCTGTTCGTTCCTTAAATTCCTTTCTAAATTTTATATTCCTATCTCTCCGTTCTTTCAGCTTAAGGTATATTTTCTTTAACCAATTCATTCAATCTAATTTGTCAAAGTAATTTACAAATTATAATGTATTAAATCAGAGTAAGTTAAAAATAAATGTGTGAAGCTTATGGAGGAGTCAAACAAAATTTAGAAATAACAGAAGCAGAACAGCCAATATTTAAGCAATTAAATATAGACGTTATTGAATAAATAAAGGTCAAGTGGTAATGATGCGCCTCCAATATGTTAAATTTTGATGTTCAGGTAAGAAACAGTGCAAACAACTTATCGGTATTGAACACAAAAACCTTTATCCAACCTCGATTTAATACTCTTTGAGGGGTTTATAATTTATAAGCCTTCATCAAAACAAAAAACCCTCCATCGGAGGGTTTTTGTATTCATTTTTTTACAGAGACTCTTTACTCCTCGCTAGACTCCTCAGTAGCATCTGGCTGAACAGCCATAACCATTCCTGTAGCATCAAAATAATCTCCTGAAGCAACTACCTTTCCGTTTTCTACCATAAAATAATGGTAAGTGTCAACTGAAAACTCCTTACCTGAAGCAATATTATTTCCAGACCATGTTCCATAAACACGTACGCTTCCATCAACTAATAAAGTTTCCTCATTAACTCCAGGCAACCAAGCATCTGCTTTGAACGAAACATTTTCAAAACCATTCATATAAAACTCTCCCTGAGCTAAAACCTCTTCATATCCAACTTTTCCAGCTCCATACATTGGAGATTGGTGCTCAATATTTTCGGCAGTCATCGAATTGAATAGCTCAAAATCTGTTGGTGACTCATAAGTTGAAATGTATTTTTTAGCGACCTCCAGATTCACTTTGTAAAGCGTCATATCCTGTGTGTTTGAACAAGAAAATATTACAAGGGTAATAGAAATTAATAAAATAAATTTTTTCATAATACAGTAGTTTAATTATTGTTAATTAGTAATATACATAAATAATAAGATTAAAAAAAATTCAACATATTGAACAAGTTCGTTTTGCACGCTATTGAGATAAATTATTATACTTCTGATTAATAAGAAATTTCACATAATCCACACCAAAGTTTTTGTTTAGTGGAACTTTATAATCATGTCCATAAATTTATTTATCAATGACAACTTTTAATACAAGTGGTAATGATTCTTTGTACCCTCACCTAGCTGTTGCTTTCGGTGGGGGTTTTTTAAATCCTGTGGTTTTTTTATTTTTATAAAGCTAATATCCAATCGACCAATAATTGAGACCATCTATCAACTGGGGAATTTATTTTATTCATCCCAAATCCGTGACCCCCCCCACTAAACATATGAAGCTCTACTTTTGCTTCCGCTTGAATCCAGTCCTGGTAAATTTGAACACTTGAAGTAGGAATCTCTTTCCATACGTCATTATTAGCACAGGTAATAAATGCAGGAGGTTTATTACTTGGGACCTTTTGTCCTCCAACAATATCCATCCAAGGATAAATAGGCGCAATGAAATTTGGTTGATTTTTGGAGATTGAAGTATATGCAGCTTCCATAGTAACAGCTCCACCAGCAGAAAATCCCATCAGTCCAATTTTATCAGGATTGATATTGTATTTTGACGCGTTATTCCTTATTACCTCAATAGCATTTAAGGCATCTTTTGAAGAATAAGGTAGTATTGTTTTGGCACTATCTATTACCACTTGAGGTTTACCCCATAATGTTCCAGCCCAGTCTATTACAGAACCTTTTCTTGGATATGTTCTATACTTCAAGACAATTGCAGTAATTCCATTTAAAGCTAGTTTTTTAGCTAGTTTAACTCCTTCTTTTTCATAGGCACTAAAAAGAAGTGCTCCTCCAGGACAAATTATCATAGCCTTATCTGTTATAGAATCTCCCTTGGCTTTATACAAGTACATTTCAGGTTCAGATATATTATCTAGATATACACCTTCTTGCTCTGAAATAAAAACCCTATTTTCTTTGAATGATTTTAATTCCCATTTTTGATAGTCTAGGAGTATTTTTTCTTGAGCATTTAATGATATCGTTATTAATAACGAAAGGAGAAGAAGCTTTTTCATTGAAATTATTGTTTAACTTTTTCAAAATACTCTTTTTGAATCACTATACTAATACTATCTTCTTTAACAGCTTTAATAGCCTTTGTAAGTGATGACACGGTGTTCTCTGTAACAATACGGCCTAATTTTCTGGATGCGTATTCGGCTTGTCCAGCATAATGATTAGGGTAAGAAGCATACCACCAAATTGCGGTATATAAGGTTTTTGGTAGTTTTAAGCGTGCCTGATTATCTCCCGACTCCTCATTGCTTCTGTTTAATTTAATCAATTCAGGTCTTAGATACAATATCTCCGAAGCCTCTCTTTCGCCTCCGTGTTGGTCAGTAGAAGGGTCAGATTTTCTGGTAGCTTTTATTTGATCAGCAATCTCTAGAGGGATATCAGGTTCGAAGAAATATATAATGTAATCTTTTTTCTTTTCTAATTGATTTTGGATAAAATATCTAATCATCTGTGGATTACCTCCGTGGCTGTTAATAATTATAATTTTCTTAAATCCATTTCTGGCTATTTCAGCAGTAGTAGCTTCTAATAATTCCATAGCTAATTTCGATGGAAGCGAAAAAGTCCCATATTCCTGTTTAGCTTCGTTAATTTGGCCGTAAAAATAATCTGGGAAAACAACAGCGTATTCATTTTTAGTTGCACGGTTTGCCCATTCTCTAGACCTAATTAGATCCGATCCTATTGGTACTCCAGGGCCGTGTTTTTCAAGAATTCCTATTGGGAGAATACAAGTATAATTTGATTTTTTCAAAGCTAACTCCCAGTCAGATGCAACTAATTCATCCCATTTATTTGGTATATTTTGACTTAACATTGAGGAGGAAAATATTAATGTAATAAAAATAAGAAGTAGCTTTTTCATAATATCTAATTTATCAATACAATGTACAAAACTGTTTTCAAAGCTAGTTTTCGTTATCTGACGTCTTTAATTAGTGAGCAAACCCTTTGGTGGTTCGGAGGTTTTTTTTATGCTTATTTTAATTAGATTTCCCTGTATTTAAACATTTAATAATTAACAATGTAAAAAAATCACTTCTTATTTTAATTTTTATTATTATATTAATGCTAAACCAATAAATCAAACGAAAATGAAACTATTTAGTTTAATTATTACACTTTTAATATTTCAAAAAAACTATTCTCAACAATTTGAATACAAAGTATTATCTACTATAGAATCTGTAGTTAAAACCAAGAAAATTGGTCTTGGTGGATTAATTGCTGAAAGATCAAGAATGATTTCTGAGGCAGAGCCCCTTGATTATAAAGAAACTACTTCGTTAAGATTAGCAGATCAAGAAGAGGAAAAAAAAGCTAAAAAAAGAAAAGGAGATAATAAGAGTAGAAGCGAAATTAGAACAAAGCAATATGAAGAAACAAAACTTTTAAACTTTTATAATCAATTTGGGATTAGATTTCAAAATATTGCAACTAACGACGCCTTAATAATATCTAAAATTAATGAATTAGCTTCCATGGGTTGGGAATTAGCATTTGTTAGTGGTTCGGCTGAAGCAATGAGCGGTTATGATGATCCAAATGGAATTATTTATACAAGATATATTTTTAAAAGAGAAAAAAAATAGTGTTGTGAGACCATAGGGGTCATGGCAGACAACACTTTAATTATGATAATGGAAAGCTTATAGTTTCAGATGAGATGTTTAATCCAGCATTAATCGACAAATGAAATAGACTGCTGAAGTGAGTATTAAGTGAGTGTTGAAAATAAAAAAAGCCCCCACTTTACGTAGAGGCTTGATTTTACTGGTGGTCCCACCTGGGCTCGAACCAGGGACCAACTGATTATGAGTCAGCTACTCTAACCAACTGAGCTATAGGACCGGTTGTAGTTATATCAAGGCTTACAGGAGTATTTAGGCATTAGCTACTTGTCCTTTTAAACCTTATTTACGTTGAAAATTACGTTAAGGTCAAAAGTACCACTTTCAGCATTTCAACAACTTAGGTGCAAATATAAGCGTATTTAGAATTTAAAAAAGTCTTACCGTTAAAATTATGCAATGAATATTATAGGTGTCTGTCTGTCTACCCCAGACACTAGAAAGATGTCAGATAATGAAAACAAGTTTTAAACACATTTATTTCTAGCTTTTATTCTAAATTCTTATCAAAGGAAAATTGTCTAGCGATCCAAAGTAACTTATTTTTGTGCAAAGGCTTGAAAATGAAATCGTCAAAAAAACCAGATAATGT
>Ga0209532_1000061_pt1 | contig 111311 bp, 112 predicted proteins | sample COG_02_FD_184746 | JGI IMG/M metagenome (GOLD analysis project Ga0209532, IMG submission 184746) | Pelagic Microbial community sample from North Sea - COGITO 998_met_02 (SPAdes) (version 2) | ecosystem: Environmental > Aquatic > Marine > Neritic zone/Coastal water | place: Helgoland, sampling... | reverse complement strand
TTCTCACGTATTACGCACCCGTTCGCCACTAAAGTTAAAAACTTTCGTTCGACTTGCATGTGTTAAGCATACCGCCAGCGTTCATCCTGAGCCAGGATCAAACTCTCCATGGTATTCTGTGTATTTCTTGTTTGAAAATTAAATTTTTAATCTGAACAAATAATACTTTAGTTAGCGTTTATTTGTCAAGACTATTTACCGAAGTTGTCTGAATTAAGATATTATTTAATTTTTAAAACTCTCGCCGAGGCAGTCTTTACTATACGTTTATTACATATAATAAAGCTTTGCATTTTTTAGTATTAAAAATTACAATTAAGATTTTAAAGATAGAAATTAAAGAATTTTTTATGTATTCTTTAAGTAAGAGTAAAAATTAAACCTATAAACTATGAGTTTACTAATTATTGGGGGAACTGGAACATTAGGTCGTCAAATTGTAAAACAAGCACTAAATGAAGGATATCAAGTAAGATGTTTTACAAGAAATTTACGCCGTGCAACATTTTTAAAAGATTGGGGAGCTGAATTAGTATATGGTGATTTATCATTACCCGAAACTATACCCCCTGCTTTAAAAGGTATCTCTTTAGTTATCGATGCTGCCACTGTTAGGCCGACTGATAACTATAATTCCGAATTAATTGATTGGAAAGGTAAACTAGCGCTTATCGAAGCAGCGAAACTTGCAAAAATTAAAAAATTTATCTTCTTTTCTGTTTTAGGGGCAGCCGTTAATGATGCAATCCCATTAGTTGATTTAAAATTAAAAATCGCAAAAGTACTCGAACAATCTGCTATATCTTGTACTATTTTTAAATGTTCCGGCTTTTTTCAAGGGATTATTAATCAATACGCAATTCCAGTTTTAGAAAATAAAACCGTTTGGCTTTTAGGTAATTCGAATCCAATTGCCTATTTAGATACACAGGATGCGGCAAGTGCCGTAGTTAAAAACTTGGTGGACTTTGAGCCAGGTACAAAGACTTTAGCTTTAATTGGGAAAAAGTTTTGGACATCTGAAGAGGTAGTTGGATTATGTGAACGTTTGTCTGGTAAAGAGGCAAAAATATTATACATACCAAATATCATACTAAGTAGTTTAAGAAGATTTTTCCGATTCTTTGAATTTACATGGAATATTTCTGACCGACTACAATTTTCAGAGTTACTTATTAATTCTAAGGAAGTTTTGAAAACTACTCCCGAAGTTGTTTGGTCAACAGAACGTTTAGGTTTAGAAAATTACTTACAGGATTACTTCGGAAAAATAATGAAAAAACTAAAGGAAACAAATTACCAACAGTCAAAAAGTAATGAAATTTCTTTTCTATAGCTAGTACAAAATATTTGGACGTATAGTAATTGTAATATTCATGTTGTTCATTTGAGGTGTTCTAATAGGTGGAGATTTATTAACTTGACGAAACTATAGATTTATTGTAATTTCTATCCATAGAAGTTACATAAGGGGTTGTAGTTCAATTGGTTAGAGCACCGCCCTGTCACGGCGGAAGTTGCGGGTTCGAGTCCCGTCAGCCCCGATTCCTTGTGTTATCGTTCTTTAACTAATTTTCTAAATTTACTTCGAGAACATAATTAATCTTCACCAAGGTAATTCCTTCTCCAAATATTTAATCCGTAAGTGTTTTTCTTTTTGATTCACTTCGAAATCTTCAGCAGATTCCAAGTTATTTTTGTATGTTAAACTAAGGCTCTCTACTAGAGATTTTATATCTTGCCCATCATTTTTCCGCTAATATTCTTGAGCAAGATTGATACAATCCGACATAAGACCCATCTATTAGCATTGGCTTTGGTTCACCTAATTTACTTTCTCCAACAGGTTCAATGACTCGATCGCGCAATTCCACATAAGAATCCACTGAACTATAACTCTCCAAAAAAGAGACTAAACACATGATAGGGAACCCCCGAGAGAGAGACGTCTCGCAGAAATTTGATCATCCTGTACTATAGAACCCCCACTGCTCGTACACGTTTTTAAGTAGGTAGCTTGTACCAAGCTATAAGTCCCACCGTTAGGATTATCTCGTAAATCAAATTCTCAAACAAGCTTTAAAACTTCATATAATAATTTTATTATGTTTGGTTTATCTTCTTTTCGTGTTAATTCTACGGTAAATTTAACTTCAGGGATTTGTTATTGTTGCTCCTTAGAAAAGTTAGCCACCAATGATTGTGCTTCTCTAAATAATTTGCTCGAATTTTTGTATCCTTAATATTCAAAAAAAATTCTTCATCTATATTTTCATTATAGATGAAGAATTTTTCTAGCTTAACGTGAAGTATTAAGATGATCTGACTTAATAACTTTTAATTTCTACATCAACACCCGCTGAAAGATCAATCTTTCTTAAATTATCCATCGTCTGTTCGGATGGTGAGTACAAATCAATCAAACGTTTGTGAGTTCTGATTTCAAAATGTTCTCGCGCGTCTTTGTTAACGTGTGGAGAACGTAAAACGCAGTAAATTCGACGTTTTGTTGGTAAGGGTATTGGACCGACTACTTTTGTTCCACTATTATTTATTACATCAATAATTTTGCTACATGATTCGTCTAAAATATTTGAGTCATAAGCTTTAAGTCCAATACGTAGTTTTTCGGGTCTATATAAATTCATTTAATTTTTCTAATTACTCTAGAATTTTTGATACCACACCAGCGCCAACTGTTCGGCCACCCTCTCTGATTGCAAAACGCATACCTTGTTCAATAGCAATTGGGTTAATTAATTCTGCAGTCATTTTAATACGATCCCCAGGCATTACCATTTCAGCGACACTACCATCATCACCCGTGAATTGAACAATTGTACCTGTTACATCTGTTGTACGAACATAAAATTGTGGACGATAACCAGTAAAAAATGGAGTATGACGTCCACCCTCTTCTTTGTTTAAAATATATACTTCCGACTCAAACTTTTTATGTGGAGTGATTGAACCAGGAAGAGCTAATACCATACCACGTTCAATTTCGGTTTTCTGAATACCTCGAATTAAAATACCAACATTATCACCCGCCATCCCTTGTTCTAAGGTTTTCTGGAACATCTCAATTCCAGTTACAGTTGTTGTTTTCGTATCTTTTAAACCGACTAATTCCACTGAGTCCCCTACTGAAACCATACCACGTTCAATTCTACCAGTCGCTACGGTACCACGACCAGTAATTGAGAAAACATCTTCAATGGCCATTAAGAATGTTTTTTCTGTATCACGTTCAGGTGTTGGAATATAGTTATCAATTGCTTCCATTAGATCGTAAATTAGATCTACCCACTTATCTTCCCCACGTTCTTTAGGTCCGTCTTCAACTGCTTGTAAGGCAAGTAAAGCTGATCCTGAAACAAATGGAATATCATCACCAGGAAAATCATAGCTCTCTAGAAGCTCTTGTACTTCTAATTGTACTAATTCTAGTAATTCTTCATCGTCTACTTGATCAGCTTTGTTTAAAAACACAACTAAATACGGAACACCAACTTGTTTAGCAAGTAAAATATGTTCTCTAGTTTGTGGCATTGGACCATCTGCGGCTGAAACAACTAGGATTCCACCATCCATTTGTGCTGCACCCGTAATCATATTTTTAACATAATCTGCGTGCCCAGGACAATCTACATGTGCATAATGACGAGTAGCTGTTTCATATTCAACGTGCGCTGTATTAATTGTAATACCACGAGCTTTTTCTTCGGGTGCCGAATCAATTTCGTCAAACTTTTTTGCTTGCTTCTCGTTATGGATCGCTAAAGTCGCTGAAATAGCTGCTGTTAATGTTGTTTTCCCATGGTCAACGTGACCAATTGTTCCAATGTTAATATGTGGCTTAGATCTTTCAAATTTTTCGCGTGCCATAATTTATTTAACGTTAATTTAAACTCAAATAGGTTTCTATTTTTCTTTTTGAAAATACTTTTGGCGAAAGGATAAAAATTATCTATCTTAAATTAATACTTAAAATGGGCAAATGCCTTATTTGCTTCAGCCATTTTATGTGTCTGCTCTTTTCTTCTTATTGCGTTTCCTGCTTCTTTTGCTGCGTCCATTACTTCATTTGCTAATTTTGAAGACATACTTTTTCCTGAACGTCCACGTGCAAACTCTGTAATCCATTTAAGGGAAATATTCGTCCCTCGATAAGCGCGTATTTCAATTGGTACTTGGTACGTAGATCCCCCAACACGACGTGCTTTTACTTCAACTTGGGGAGTTACGTTTTTAACTGCTTTTTCTAAAACTAAAACAGGGTTTTCTTCAGTTTTTGCCGCAATAACTTCAAGTGCTTGATAAACAATACGTTGGGCTAACGATTTCTTTCCAGATTGCAAGATACGTGAGACTAATAACGTGACTAATCGACTGTTATAAATAGGATCCGGTTGTGCTAAAACTCGTTGTGCTCTATTTCTTCGTGACATAAGTTTTCTTAACTCAATGCAAAGTTATATAAGTTATATAGATTATTAATTTTTTGGCTTCTTACCACCATATTTTGATCTACTTTGTTTTCTATCTTTTACACCAGCAGCATCTAACGTTCCTCTTACTACATGGTAACGACAACCGGGTAAATCTTTTACACGACCTCCCCTTACTAGAACAACAGAGTGCTCTTGAATATTATGTCCAATTCCTGGGATATATGCTGTAACTTCAAACCCTGAAGTTAATCTGACACGAGCAACTTTACGTAATGCAGAATTTGGCTTTTTTGGTGTTGTTGTATATACACGAGTACAAACTCCACGACGTTGAGGGCAAGATTGAAGAGCTGGTGATTTCGTTTTCTTTTTATTAACAGTACGTTCAAATCGAACTAATTGTTGTATTGTAGGCATATAAATAATAATTCTTATGTTTGATTCTCTATTCCATACTTACGCATAAAGCGTTCAACACGTCCTTCTGTATCAAGAATTTTCTGGGAACCCGTATAAAATGGGTGGTTACCCGACCAAATATCAACATTTAATCTAGGTTTCGTTGACCCCACTTTCATTATTAGTTGTCCATCACAATAAACTTTTGCGTTAGGATACCATTGAGGGTGAATATTAGGTTTAACCATTTTTTGTTAAATGTAATATGTTTAAAATTATTATCGTTTAGAAAATTGTGGGGCTTTTCTGGCCTTGCGTAAACCATATTTCTTTCTCTCTTTACAACGAGCATCTCGAGTTAAATAACCGGCTGTTTTTAAAGAGTTTCGATTGTCCGCTGAAATATAGCATAATGCTCGTGCAACGCCTAATTTAATAGCATCTGCTTGACCTTTTATACCACCTCCATGTGTATTTACATAAATGTCGTATGTATTCTCTAAACCAAGTTTTATTAAAGGCGCTTTTGATGCACTAATATATTGAGAATTAAATTGTAAATAAAGTTCTCCTGGCTTATGGTTTACCACCATAGACCCACTACCTGGAACAAGAATAACTTTTGCTACGGAAGTTTTTCGACGTCCAATACCAAAATATGCTGCTTGTAGATCTGAAGTCATAAGAGACATAAATTCGTTCTATTATTACTATGATTTTTATTTAGAGATAGAATCTGGTTCAAAGATTATTCCTAATTGGTATTAATCTTATCTTTTTACAGTCGTTAGAATAAATATCGTATTATAAATCTTTACCAAATTTTGTTTTTAAACTTAAACAAACTTCATCAGCTGACTTTTGCCCAAAATTTTTAAATTCAAGTAAATCTTCTTGAGAATACTTTAATAGGTCAGGTAAAGTATGAATATTTGCTCGCTTTAAACAATTGTAAGCACGAACAGATAATTCAAGTTCTTCAATCATAACATTATCAAATTCTGAATTATTGTCCTGATTTTTATTTAATATATTATTATCAACTATTGGACCTAGTTGTTTTGGTAAATCACTAACCTGTAATGACTTAAATATATTTTGCAAAAGTTCAGAAGCGCTGCTTAATGCTTCCATTGGATTTATACTTCCATTAGTATAAACTTCAAGTATTAAGGTTTCAAGATTGGATGCAACAGTGTCGCTTGATGTTTCAATAAAAAAATTAACTTTTTTTACTGGCATATAAACGGCGTCTATTGGTAAAAATCCATCCGATAATTGATTCTTAGTATTCAAAGTGTAACCTTCCCCAGATTGAATAAGAAATTCCATTTCAACGGTTTTACTAGTATTTACACTAGCAATATATTGATTAGGTTCTATTAGTTCAATTTCGGTTGGTAATTCAATATCTTTCGCTGTAATAATACCAGGGCCATGATATGTTAAACGAGACAATGTAGGTTCATCGATATTACCTTTTAAACTAATCTGTTTTAAGTTTAATAAAATATCAATAACATCTTCTTTTACATCTTGAATCGTTGAAAATTCATGACTTACATCAGCAATTCGAACTCCCGCAATTGCTAAGCCCTGTAAATCAGATAATAAGACCCTTCTTAAAGCGTTTCCAATAGTTAATCCTTGGCCTTTTTTTAATGGTCCGACTGCAAACCTTGAAAAAATATTATTAACTTCTTTAGTTTGAGATTCTAAGCATTGAATTTGTAACATTACATTACTTAGTAAAAGATTAGATTTTGTATAACGTAATTCAGAGTAACTTTAAAAAGTAAAAATGCTATACTCTACGCTTTTTTGGTGGTCTACACCCATTATGTGGAACTGGTGTAATATCTTTTATTACTAAAACTTCAAGCCCACAACCTTGTAATGCACGTATAGCTGTTTCACGTCCACTACCTGGACCACTTACAACTACTTCTGCTTGTCTCATCCCTTGATCGTAAGCTTGAGAAGCAACTTTTTCAGCTGCAGATTGGGCTGCAAAGGGAGTTCCTTTTTTTGCACCTTTAAATCCACTACCACCAGCGGAGGCCCAAAATAGAGTATTTCCAGTTTTATCTGTAATATTAACGATAGTATTGTTAAATGTGGATTTGATATGAACAACACCTGTAGCGACTGTTTTTTTTGATTTTTTATTTGAAAACCGTTTAACTTGTTTAACCATAAATTTAATTAAAACTTAATTATAGATGGACAAAAATTTTCCACATTAGCGAGATTTCTTCGCAACCACAACCTTAACTTTTCCTTTTCGAGTCCGTGCATTTGTACGTGTACGTTGTCCGCGTACGGGTAGACCCACCCTATGGCGGCGACCTGCAGCAGAACCAATTTCCGTTAAACGTTTGATATTTTGTGAATAAACACGACGAAGATCACCTTCGGTTTGATAATTTTCATCAATAATTGTTCGTATACTCGTAATTTCCTCATCTGTTAAGTCGCCACAACGTGTACTTGCAGCTACCTTTGCATTTTCGATAATTTGATTTGCGCTTGTACGTCCTATTCCAAAAACGTATGTTAATCCAATGTCAACTCTCTTGTTACGCGGAAGATCTACTCCTGAAATACGTGCCATTTTATTATTGTTTTATTATTTACGTTTCATTTTTGCTCGTCCTTGTCGAACTTTTAAACGAGGATCAGTTTTACAAATAACATAAATTCGTCCACGTCTTTTTACAACTTGACAATCTTTCGATCGATTTTTTAGATTTCCTATTGAACTTACTACTTTCATAAAATGTCTTTTATTAAGCTAAATCTGTTTATTTAACTGATTACATAATTAATATTTAAGTACTCTAAATAAACTTAACGTACTTAAACTTAAAAGTCTATACTTTTTTGAATCCTTCGTAATTACGTGAAATTAAGTACCCGCGAATTTGAGCTGTTGTATCAGTAATTACCCCTACTAAAATTAACAAAGAGGTAACATTTTTAAAAAGATTAAACTGAAAAACGTTACCTAAAATAATTGGGAAAAAGGCTAAAAATGCTAAGAAGACCCCACCCATAAAGGCTAATCTACTAACCGTTTGTTTTAAATATTGAGCAGTTTGATTTCCCTGACGTATTCCAGGAATATTATACGCCATCTTAGCAAGGTTCTCAGCAATATCATTTGGTTTTAAGACCAGTAGCGAATAAAAACCACTGAAGAAAATTACAAGAACAATATTCAGTGTAAAAGAATAGGTCGTCATGAAAATAGGCATAATAGTTAAACTTTTTCCAAAGTCCGAGTTTGCAAATAACTGTATTGGATAATAAAGAAATGAAGCAATCGTTGAACTAAAAACCAGTGGCATTATTCCCCCTTGGTTTAATTTAATTGGAATATAACTATTTTTCAATTCATTGGAACCGGAATTTTGTTCCGAATAGCTTAAATTTAATTGTTTAGCTGAAACAATATTAATTTTTTTATAAGCGTCTTGAAATAAGACAATTACGAAAACAATGAATAAGTAAATTAACAGGCCTTGACCAACTAAACTAACCGTATTCAGATACGATGAGGTAGTTATTTTTTGACTTAATTCATTAAAACTATTTGGAATACTTCCAACAATATTTATAAAAATAATCATTGAAGAACCATTTCCGAGACTTTCTTCCGTAATTAATTCTGCAAACCACATTGACAGTAGTGAACCCATAGTTAAGGAAACTATGATTTTTAAGGCCAATACTAAAGTCCAATTAAATACAACTGGTTTAACTAAAAAGAATGCAATTGCGGTACTTAGAACAATTGCCCAACCAAATGTTAGGTATCTTGTATATCGACTAATTTTTTGGCGACCAAGTTCTCCCTCTTCTTTCTGTAGTTGCTCTAAACTAGGTACTACAGATGTGAGTAATTGAATAATAATCGAAGCATTAATATAAGGTAAAATTCCTAAAGAACCGATACCTAAAAACGAACTACCTGTTAATGTTCTTGCAAATCCAAACATTGGATTTATACTAGCTCCTTGGGAAAAAATATCTAAATCAACATTTGGTACAGGAATATAGAGCCCTAGACGAACTAAAAGTAGAAGCCCTAAAATTTTTGTTAATTTTTGTTGAAGTAGATATGTTGTTTCTGAGATTTTCATTTACTGATAAAGTTGAAACAGAACAAAAGCAATTAATTGTTATATGAACGTAACAAACTTAACCCATTAATTGTTGCTCTTGCGTTGTTTAATAAATTGTTTGAACCAAGTTGTTTTGATAAAATATTCTTGATACCAGCTAATTCTAAAACTGTTCTTATCGAACTACCGGCAATAACACCCGAACCTGGTGCGGATGGTCTTAAAATAAGTTTTGCAGCACCAAATCTACCATTTGTTGGGTGAGGAATTGAATTAGAACTTGTTAATGGAATAGAAATAACATTCTTTTTACCATCCGTTACACCTTTTCTCACTGCCGTAATAACATCTCCAGCTTTACCAACACCGACACCAACTTTACCTTGTTCGTTACCTACGACGATTACGGCGCGGAAACTCATCTTTTTTCCACCTTTAACAACTTTTGTTACACGTTGAATAGAAACAACTCGTTCTAACCATTCAGATTTCGTTTTATATGCTTTTTTAGGGCCTGCCATATATATCTAAAATTTAAATTTTTGAATAAGATAAGTTTCTTTCTATTACTTACCTGTTTTCCCTGCCTTACGGCGAATGAATTCGCCTTCATATGCAATACCTTTACCTTTATATGGCTCTGGTGGACGAACAGAACGAATTTTTGCAGCAAATTCACCAACCGCATCTTTTTCCATACCCGAAACAACAACACTTGTTGGTGACTCTACGTTTACGGATAAGGAACCTGGTGTTATCATGCGAATTGGATGACTATAACCCATGTTTAAAACTAGGTCTTTTCCATCCATTTGTGCACGATAACCTACACCAGTAATTTGCAATCTTTTATTAAAACCTTGCGAAACCCCCGTTACCATATTAGCGACAAGAGTTCTTGATAATCCATAAAGAGCTTGTGAAAGTTTTGTTTCTTGTGCCTTTTCTAAAAAAAGTTTCCCCTCCTGTTCATTTTGTGTACAACAAATAAGTGAAGGTAAAATGCGGGAAAGACTTCCTTTTGGCCCATCTACAACTATTTTTTGCCCGTCAATTTTAATATTAACTTTTTGAGGGACCTCTATAAATTGTTTACCGATTCGAGACATTTTTTTATAATTATTAGTTACCAAATATAACAAAGTAATTCCCCACCGATCCCTTCTTCGCGCGCTTTCTTATCTGTCATTAAGCCTTTTGAAGTTGAAACGAGAGCTGTACCAAAACCACCAAGAACCCGAGGCATTTTTTTGGCATTACTATACAGTCTTAAACCAGGCCTACTTGCGCGAGTAATTTTTTTAATAAGTGGAGTCCTTTCTTTTCCAGTATATTTAAGAGATAAAAGAAGCGAACTTCTTAATCCGTTTTTTAATTCTTCAAATGATTCAATAAACCCTTCATTTAAAAGAACAACTGTAATACTACGAGTAACATTTGTGGCTGGTATTTGTACAATTTGATGCTTTGCTAAATTCGCATTACGAATTCGCGTTAACATATCTGATATAGTATCTGTCTTCATGATTTAAAAAATTCTTTATAAAAAACTAAAGTGTTTTAAATGGCATACCTAAGCCCTTTAAAAGAGCAAGTGCTTCTTCATCGGTTTTAGCCGTTGTTACAATCGCTATATCAAATCCATGGAGTTGCGTAACTTCGTCATATGAAATCTCAGGAAACATTAACTGTTCTGTTAATCCCAAATTATAATTACCACGACCATCAAAACCATTAGGATTTATTCCACGAAAGTCACGAATCCGAGGTAGTACAATATTTACCAATTTTGTTAAAAAGTTATACATTTGTTCCCGTCTCAGTGTTACGGAACCTCCAACAGGCATTTCTTCTCGAATTTTAAAACCTGCTACAGATTTTCGGGCCTTATTAATTGTTGGTTGTTGTCCAGCAATTGTAGCAATTTCTTTGAGACTATTTTCTAATTCTTTCGAATTTTTTGAAGCTTCACCTAATCCTCGATTAATAGATATCTTAACTAATTTTGGTACTTGCTCAATATTTTTGTATCCAAAATCTTTAACCATCGAAGGTATAATCTTTTCCTTATACAGGGCTTTTAAATCTTTATGCATGTTTAAATAAATTCTAAATTTTCTATAATTAAATAGAGACTAAAAACCAGGCTTAAAGTACTTCCGGTGCAAGAGAAATTATCTTTGTGAATCCTTTATCTTTTAATTCACGCGCAATTGGACCGAAAACTCGTGTCCCTCTTGGATTATTTTCTTTATTTATAATAACAGATGCATTGTCATCAAAACGTAATCTGGAACCATCTTTTCTTCGAATAGAGTATTTTGTTCGAACAATAACTGCTCGTACGACATCGGAACGTTTAACAGTTAAATTTGGTGTGGCATCTTTAACTACACCAATAATGACATCTCCAACGTAACCATAACGACGATTACTTCCAAGAACACGAATGCACATTAATTTTTTTGCACCACTATTATCTGCTACTCTTAGACAAGTTTGCGGTTGTATCATTTTTCTTTTTTTAAGTTGAGGATTTTCTTACAATATCAATTAAAACCCAGTTTTTAGTTTTACTTATAGGACGAGTTTCACGTATACGAACTGTATCACCTATTCCTGCATTAAAATCCGTATCGTGAACTGCATAACGTTTAGTTCTGGTAATTACTTTACTGTAACGCTTGTGCATAATACGGTCGTTTACTGTAACAATACGTGTTTGTTTCATTTTGTCACTAACAACAATACCTATTTTCTCTTTTGTAGCCATTTTTCAGATCTTATTAAACTTTAAACGTATAAAAAAAATCATTTATAAAATAAATCGACTTTTCTAAATTAACGGCTAATAATTTTTGTTTTAATTGGAAGTTTATATGAAGCAAGCTTCAAAACTTTATAAGCCCTTTCTTGCTCTAAGCCATTGATCTCGAAAAGAACAGCGCCTGGCTTTATAACAGCTACCCAATAATCGACAGCACCTTTACCAGCACCCATTCTTGATTCTGCTGCTCGTTCAGTAATGGGTTTGTCAGGAAATATTCGAATCCAAATTTTTCCCGTTTTACGCACGTATCGCGTAATACTACGTCTAGTTGCTTCGATTTGTCTTGATGTTAACCAAACCGGCTCTAAAGCTTGGATTCCGTATTCTCCAAAAACAACTGTACTTGCTTTAGACGTACCTTTAAGTCTTCCTCTATGTACTTTACGAAATTTCGTTCTTTTAGGAAGTAACATAAAATTTTTTCTTATCTTTGTTAAAATAATGTGCTTAGAGTATTTCTTTATTAAAGATCCAAACCTTTATACCGAGTACACCATAAATTGTATGAGCTTGTAGTGTTGCATAACTTATGTCGGCCCTCAGAGTTTGAAGTGGTACACGACCTTCTCTAACCCATTCAGCCCTAGCAATTTCAGCCCCATTTAGTCGACCAGAGACTTGTATTTTAAATCCTTTAACCCCACTTTTTTGAAGCATTTGAGTTGTTTGACGAATTGCTTTTCTAAAAGCAACACGTTTTTCAAGTTGTGTAGCTAATGATCGTGCTACTAATGAACTCTCATTTTCACTCTTGTTAATTTGTAAAACTTTAATTCGAATTTGTTTTGATTCTGTTAAAAGTTTTTTCAACTTTGACTTCAAATTTAAAATTGTCCCCTCTTCATCTGAAGCTACTGCTATAGATTTTGGTCGGGCAGCGTAGATTAGTAATTCTAATTGGTTTACTTTTCTTCTGATTTCTAACTTTGAAATTCCCGCTTTGTTATAAATTACAGCAAATTCTTTTTCAAAAAATTGGCGGATTTTATAATCTTCTTTTAAGACTTCACTAAATGCACCATAGTTAGCAAACCATGTTGAACTATGTGTTTTGTTGACACCAATTCGAAAACCGGTTGGATGTGTTTTTTGTCCCACAAATTAAATATATTTCGTAAAATTATAAAAACTATGAAAATTTAAGAAGCTACAATTATCGTGATATGCGAAGTAGCCTTTTGAATTCTGTATGCTCGCCCTTGAGCTCGCGGTCGAAAACGTTTCATTGTTGGGCCCTGATTTGCAAATGCGGATTTAACAGTTAAACCAGTCTCATCAAAACCTTTATTATGTTTAGCGTTAGCAGCAGCTGAACGTAAAACCTTTATAATTGGTTCGCATGAACTGTAAGGAAGAAATTCTAAAATAAGAAGAGCATCCCTATAATTTTTACCTTGGATTTGTCTTAATACTCTTCGAATTTTACTTGGTGACATCCTAATATATTTTGAAACGGCCCGAGTTTCGTTTTGTTGTAACGAGATTGTCTTCATAAAGTATAAAAATTTAACGTTTTCCTTTTTTGTCTTTTTTAATATGTGATCTAAAAGTTCGGGTTGGAGAAAATTCTCCTAATTTGTGCCCAATCATCTGATCCGTTACAAAAACAGGCAAATGTTGACGTCCATTATATACAGCGAAAGTATGTCCAATCATGTTGGGTAAAATCGTTGTTGAACGCGACCATGTCTTTATAATGTCCTTTTTTCCTTCCGCATTCATAGCTTCTACTTGCTTAAGAAGATATGTTGCTACGTAGGGGCCTTTTTTTAAAGAACGTGTCATTATTTCTATTAGCGTTTATGTTAGTGTTTTGTATTAACGTCGTGATCTTAATATGTAACGACTACTAGCTTTTGTTGGTTTTCGAGTTTTAATACCTAAAGCAGGTTTACCCCATGGTGTTACAGGTTTAGGTCGTCCAATTGGTGACCTACCTTCTCCTCCACCATGTGGGTGATCAATAGGATTTTTTACAACTCCACGAACTTTAGGTCTTTTTCCTAACCATCGCATTCGACCAGCTTTACCAAGTGTTACATTAACAAATTCTACGTTACCAACTTGGCCCAGTGTTGCGTAACATCTTTTATTAACTAAACGAATTTCATTAGAAGGTAACTTTAGTGTTACAAAATCACCTTCTTTGGCAATTAATTGCGCATATGTTCCAGCTGCTCGAGCAATTTGTCCACCTTTTCCTAAGGTTAATTCAATGTTATGAACAATACTACCCAATGGAATATATTCTAGTGGCATTGCATTTCCAATTTCAATTGGACTTGTAATCCCTGAATAAATTGTTGTCCCAACTTTTAATGAACGTGGGGAAATAATATATTTTTTTGATCCATCATCATAGTGCAATTTAGCAATACGTGCATTTCGATTTGGATCATATTCAATACTTACTACTTTTGCTATACTGTTTGTTTCTTTTCGCTGAAAATCGATAACTCGATATTTTCTTTTATGACCCCCACCGCGGCCTTTAAGAGTTATAACACCTCGATTATTACGTCCATTACAACGCTTTTTTCCGAAAGTTAAAGATTTTTCTGGTTTATTTTTTGATAAATCATTAAAAAATAAACTAGAGCGAGAACGTGTCCCGGGGCTATAAGCCCGATATAAACGAATTGCCATATAGTTCTAGTTATCTTAATACCGTTTAATTTTTGAACAGAAAACTTTCTAATCTTATACGTCTTCAAAAAGAGTAATAGAATTTTCTGGAGCAAGCGTAACAATTGCTCTTTTATATTGGGATTTTCGACCAATAAATTTTCCTACACGACGCTTTTTTGCGGCTTGTAGAGATGTATTAACAGCAATTACTTTGACATCAAACAATTGTTCAATAGCTGCCTTTACTGAAGGCTTAGTTGCATTAGCATCTACGGCAAAACTATATTGGTTCTGTTCAATAAGTTTGATGGTTTTCTCTGTAAGAAGTGGATATTTTATTAAATCAATCGATGCTTTTTGATTGAAACCCATAGACTATATTTGTAAATAATATCCAAAGTTGAATCTATTACTTTGGATTTGGTTAATTAATCGTAAAGATCTATTTTTTCGGTTGAATTTTTAGCATAGCATTTTGTTTACCAGGTAATGAGCCTTTTAAAACTAAAATATTTTCTTCAACATTTATAAAAAGAATTTCACTATTTTTAATGGTTACAGTCTTACTACCAAGCTGTCCAGCCATTTTCTTTCCCGGATATACACGTCCTGGAGTACTACCAGCACCAATAGAACCAGGTAATCGATGATTTTTTGAACCGTGCGTCATAGGACCACGACTAAAATTATGGCGCTTTTGGTTTCCTGTAAAACCTTTACCTATACTTTTACCTGTTACTCTTACCTTTTGACCGATGACAAAAGAATCTAACGTAATATTTTGTCCAAGTTTAAACTTTTGCGGATCATTTACGCGAAATTCTCCGAATGATGAAAATCCTTTTGTACCACTCCTTTTTAAATGGCCTAATTGAGGTTTTGTAATTTTACCTATTTTTTCTTCACCGTATGCTACTTGGATGGAATTATATCCATCAGTATTTGTAGTTTTAATTTGACTAATTTGACACGTTTCCGTTTTTAAGAGTGTTACTGGAAATATTGTTCCAGATTCATCAAATATTTGAGTCATGCCAAGTTTTTTTCCGAATAGGCCAACAGACATAATGGATAGACTACAGTTAATTAATTAAAGTCAAAACGAAAAAACTTATGTTTTTTAATCTCTTTACTCAAAAAATTATTGAGAAATAAAAAGAATGACCTAATTATAAGCGTAAAAGAGTTTTTTTGTCTACGTTGTTTGCTTAATACTAACTAGACAATAGTGACGGAATTAAATATCAAATAGGATCCAAATAACTAAACTAGTTTTCTCATATCTTTTTCAATTTAGAATATGAGTCATGCTAAGACATACATTGGATTCATCTGAATAAATTCAAGGTTTAAAAGAAAAAGCAAAAAATAGTACAAATAGTAAAAGATTTCATATATTTGAACGTTAATACATTATCGCTAGTTAGTACTTAATTGCTTATGGCTCTGTTATTTAGACTTACGAAAGCTTAATAATAAATTTTAGGATGATAGGTTTTCCGTTTACCCCTTTTTATGTGAGGTAAATACCCCATGTTTCTATTCTTCGAAAAGAACTACTATTGTATTTAGTAGGATAAATAATCTCTTAGAATATATAAATCAAATGGCAAAAGTTATTGGAATTGACCTTGGAACTACAAATTCCGTAGTGGCCGTAATGGAAGGTGGAAAGCCTGAAGTAATTACCAACTCAGAAGGTCAAAGAACAACACCTTCAGTTGTAGCTTATACGAAAAAAGGGGATCTATTGGTAGGTCAAATTGCAAAGCGTCAAGCGGTTATAAACCCTGAAAATACATTTTATTCTGTAAAACGCTTTATTGGACGAAAGACAAATGAGGTAACAGAAGAACTTCGTCAAGTATCATATAAAGTTATTCAAACTGAAGATATTATCAAGTTAGATTGTCCTGCTCTAAGTAAACAATTTGCAGCAGAAGAAATCTCGGCCCAGGTTTTACGTAAATTAGCGGATGATGCATCTAAATACTTAGGCGAAACTGTAAAACAAGCTGTAATAACTGTACCAGCCTATTTTAATGATTCACAACGACAGGCTACTAAAGATGCTGGAAAAATTGCTGGGCTAGAAGTTTTACGTATTATTAATGAACCAACAGCAGCTTCATTATCTTATGGCTTAGATAAAAAAGATAATGAAACGATACTCGTATTTGATTTAGGTGGGGGTACATTTGATGTTTCTGTTTTAGAAGTTGGTGATGGTGTTTTTGAAGTTTTAGCGACATCAGGTGATACTCATCTTGGTGGTGATGATTTTGATGAAAAAATTGTGCAGTGGTTAATAAAAGATTTTAAAGAGCAAGAAGGTATTGATTTAACACAAGATAATCAGGCACTACAACGTCTTACTGAAGCAGCAGAAAAGGCTAAAATTGAATTGTCAACTCTGACTCAAAGTTCAATTAACTTACCTTTTATATCAGTGACGCCCGAAGGGCCTAAACATTTAGAAAAAGATTTAACTCGTGCAAAATTTGAAGAGCTTTGTGCGTCATTAATCGACCGTTGTAGAACACCTATTCAAGCTTCTTTAAAAGATGCAGAATTGAACCCAGATGCAATTGATCAAAATGTTTTAGTTGGTGGTTCTACTCGTATTCCAGCAGTACAAGATCTAGTTGAGAGTTTATTAGGAAAAAAACCAAACCAAACTGTTAACCCCGACGAAGTAGTGGCAGTTGGAGCAGCCGTACAAGCAGGTGTGTTAGGTGGTGAAGTAAAGGATATATTACTTTTAGACGTTACTCCATTATCGCTAGGAGTTGAAACACTAGGTGGTATTACTACTAAGATTACTCCACGAAATACAATTATTCCCACAAAGAAATCTGAAACTTTTTCAACCGCTGTCGACAATCAGCCTAATGTGGAGATCCATGTTTTACAAGGTGAGCGTGAACTTGCAAAAGATAATAAAAGTTTAGGAACATTTCGATTAGATGGAATTGCACCTGCAGCAAGAGGTGTGCCACAAATTGAAGTTACTTTTGATATTGATGCCAACGGAATTCTTTCAGTAACAGCAAAGGATAAAGCAACAAACAAACAACAATCAATAACTATCACAGGTGCATCTACTTTACCAAAAGATGAGGTTGAACGAATGGTAAAAGATGCCGAAGAAAATGCTAATAATGACAAAGAAAAATCAGAACAAATTGATTTAAAAAATCAATCAGATGCCCTTTGTTATCAGACACGCAAACAACTTGAAGAATTGGGTGATAAGATTACGTCTGAGGAGAAAGAAAAAATTGAGGATCTAATTTCAAAATTAGAAGACGCTACTAAACAAGAGAATTATGCGGTAATGAAAGAATTAAATGAACGCATAAAAACGAATATTATGGAAGTAGGGCAAAAAGTATATAGCCAGTCTGACAACACCTCTGCAGGACCTGATAGTTCAGCTAGTGATGACGTTATTGAAACAGATTATTCAACAGAAAAATAGATCAAATTTTTGTTATGACATTTGATTTAAAAAGTTTTTAAAAGAGATACTGTCATTGGATTTCGTCAATCTTATTTCAAATTAAACTTAAGCTAAATTAAACGACAATATGTTGACTACATTCAACATATTGTCGTTTAATTTTCTCGTAAACACCATATTACGTATAATCGAAAATGTGAAAAAAATTAATAAAATTTAGCATTAATTTAATTGCGTCTTTCGTTAATTACTAGAAGAATTAAGACGTGGGAAACTTCACTAGTCGCTGGCATCGGACTGGAAATTTTAAGTTTCTCTTTTTTACTGTTGTCGAAGCATAACACTTATGTTACTATAGTCTGTATAAATTGTTAGGGTCGATGCCCGAGTGGTTAATGGGGACGGATTGTAAATCCGTTAGCATAGCTTACGTTGGTTCAAATCCAACTCGGCCCAATTTTAATGAGAGTCTTTTAAAAATTATAGGAATAATTTTTTAAAGCTTTCAATGTTTTTTTTAAATGGAAATATAATCATTTTTATACAATAAGATTTTTAGTAATTTTTTGTCAAAAGTACAACTTAAATTAACTAAATAAAATATGACAGATACATTAAATTTACAAATACCTTCTCCCACATTTGGGGGTAGTACCGGTGGTTGGCTGCGTGCAGCTGAAACTGAAGAAAAGTATGCGATTACATGGACCAGTAAAAAAGAACAAATCTTTGAAATGCCAACTTCTGGTGCAGCTATTATGCAAAAAGGTGAAAACCTTTTATACTTAGCTAAAAAAGAACAGTGTTTAGCACTTGGGACACAGCTTCGAACACTATTTAAGATTAATGATTATAAAATTTATCGAATTTTTCCAAATAGTGAAGTTCAGTATTTACATCCAAAAGATGGAGTTTTTCCAGAGAAACTGAATGAAGGACGTTTAGGTGTTGGAAATATTGGTCATTCAATTGGAAAAAATGCCCAACCGGTAAACGTAAAATTTACAGGGAAATCAACATTTGGTTAGATGAAATCTGTTTCGTATATTTTTTTATATAGTTGCTCATAGTTAAATACCTTTAAATTTTAGAATACTTTTTCAAGCCTTGAAGAATATTTAATTAGAGACTCTATAATTAAAATTAACAGTTTATCGTTAAACTATACTTATTGTTTGATAATAAAATTAGAAATTTAGACTTGTATGCTAAAAAATAAGATTTTAATGGGCAGCTTTGTAGCTACCCTTTTCTTTAGCACTAATGTCTCATATGCAAATGCATTAGAGCTAGATGAAGACACAAGAACGGTTCCTTTAGATGGTAAAGGTAACAGTGTAGTTATGACTCCAGAACAAGTAAAACGAGGTAAGCGTTTATTTAACAATGCCTGCGGTATTTGTCACGTAGGGGGTTTAACAAAAACAAATCCAAACGTAGGTTTAGATACAGAATCACTTAGTTTAGCGACTCCGGCTCGAGATAACATTACAGGTTTAGTAAGTTATTTTAAAGATCCTATGTCCTATGACGGGTTAGACTCGATTTCTGAACTTCACCCAAGTATTAAAAGTGCTGACATTTTTCCAAAGATGCGTTCTTTAACAGACGAAGATTTATTTGCAATAGCTGGTCATATTCTTTTACAACCAAAAGTTGTTAATGAAAAATGGGGTGGTGGTAAAATTTACTACTAAACAACCTACAATTATTAAAATGCTTAACTCGTAAAGTTTACGGGTTAAGTATTTTTTTTATCCATTCCTACAAAAAGTTAAACAGCTAAATTTTTAATACTTATATTTATTTAATCCAAATATTTGTTAAATAGGGTTTTAACAACTATACATTAATAAAAATTTTTAAATATTACTTAATTATTCTAATATAATTAGAAATAATAATTTATCTGAAAAATAGCATGTTAAACTAGGTTTAAATAAAAAATGAGTACTCATTTTATAAAAAACTTAGTTTTAATTAATTTTCTAGTTAATCCAAAAAAGTTTAATATGACAGCATCTTTTCTACCTCCTATTTTAACACCTATTGTAACGCTCGTTTTTCCAGGACTAGTTTTTGCACTTTTTTTTGTTTTGATTGAACAAGAAGAAGTTGTTTAATATAATTTGGTTGTTAAAAAACTTACAGAATTTCAAGACTAATTTTATTTAAAATAATGGATATTCAGTCACTGTTAGATAATGTAATTTTTTTAAATTTATTACTGCTAACAATTAGCTATTGGGCAAGCTTAATTTTTCCAAAGATAAAATTCTTAGCAACAACTAGTTACTACGGAAATATTTTTGCAAATTTATCTTTATTTTCTCTTCTATCCCTTCGCTGGTTAAATTTTGGTTACTTTCCGTTAAGTAACTTATACGAATCTTTACTCTTCTTAGCCTGGGGGATAACATTTATTACAGCTGTAGTTGAAAATAAATCTCAAGTTAATTTAGTTGGCTCTATTAGTACTCCTATAGCGTTATTTGTTACAGGGTTTGCTAGTTTATCTCTTCCTGAAAGCATGCAAGCTCCTGCTCCGCTTGTTCCAGCATTAAAGTCAAATTGGCTGATGATGCATGTTACTGTAATGATGCTAAGCTACGCTAGTTTAATTGTGGGCTCATTATTAGGAATATTTTTTCTTATTTTAGCGAAGGGTAAAAATAAAAAGATTGAGTTACAAGGTAATTCTTACGGGACACAATTTACGAATAACACTAATCTAATTGATACCGCATTCTATAAGACGGATGCTCTCAATGGTTATGAAAATTTACTAACAGACTCTCAAACTTCTAAAAACTCAGCAGTTTCTGAACGGTTAAATCTCTTAGAAAGTATTGATAATTTAAGTTATCGAACAATTAGCTTTGGGTTTCCTTTATTAACAATTGGGATTATTGCTGGTGCCGTATGGGCAAATGAAGCCTGGGGCTCATATTGGAGTTGGGATCCAAAAGAAACTTGGGCTTTAATCACATGGTTAGTGTTTGCATCGTATCTGCATGCTCGTTTAACAAAATCTTGGCAAGGCGAGAAGCCAGCTATGATAGCTTCGCTCGGTTTTATCGTTGTTTGGATTTGTTATTTAGGTGTCAATTTTTTAGGGAAAGGGTTACATACTTATGGTCAGATTCTTTAATCGATAATAGTAAAATCCTTGCAAATATAAATTTATTAAGGCCAAAAGAAGAAATTCAAATATTTACGTTATTGTAATATTTGAATTTCTTTATTTTCAGTTTTCTTATATTAAGTAATGGCACCTATACATAAAGCTGGCGCCCTAATCTAATTGCAAATATAGCGGCAGTTAAGGCTATAGCTAAGGCTAAAAAAATTTGACCATCAGTAACCATAAAATTTAAGATCAAAATTATATATTAATACTTATACTAATAATATACGCTTCTAAAAAAATAAAACCAATTATTTTTTTTTAATCTATATAATTAACTACCTAGTTTAAAGGCATCAACAATTAACCCATAGATTATACCAATCTTAATATCGTTTAAAATACTAGTTAAATTTATCAGGTAGGAATTTTTAATTAAATCGGCCCGAACTCTATATTCAATATTATAAAATATCTTACTTGTTGTTTCTAAACTTGCAACTACTAATGCAGCCCCAACTATTGCCCATTCATTCAATTCACCTAGTGTAGTATCTAAAATACTAGAAAATAAAAACCCTCCAAAAAAGGCTATGAATTTGTAAATTTTCAAATAAAAAATTATTTAACATTATAAATTGTTCAAATGGTATAGATTTTTAATAGCAATTATGTTAATTCTTTTGCAAGCCACCGATGATAGTTTATTCGGATAAGTTTTCAAAAGTATTGATTGATATAAAAATGAAAATTTTCTTAAATACTGTTCAAGATCTTCGTTACGCTTTGTCAGTAAATTTCGATTTTTATTTAAATTATAAAAATTTTTGTTATCTACTACTTCTAATAGTTCTCTACTTATTTTGCGTACGTTCATGGTAAAAAAAATATTTTTTGATTCTAGAATCACATTAGAATACAACGAAATTTTACAAATATCAGTAATTTTTTTTGGTATTTTTGTTCTTTGGTAAAAAATCTCATTCGTCATATTTAAGGCCATAAGACTTATGAGCAAAGAGCTAAAAAATAAATCACGATTTTCTTCACTCATTCATTTAATACTTATTTACGTTATATGTTATATAAATTTTAAATAATTTTTACAACTTTCAATAATTCTGTACTAATTCATTATTCCTTTCATCGATAAAACTAACTAATTAATCTAAAATACTCTCACTTTTGAACAACAGGGTTTGGCCGTAGATTGGGTTTCTTTCACATTCTCCAGTCTTTCTTGCGGGCAAGAACAAAAACTAATAAGTTCGTTTTACGCTCTTGGTTTTAGCCTTTATCGATTAGATAAACTTACTAATAATTGCAGTGCTGGGGGTTTATCAAAATTATCAAAATTAAAAAGCCCTATTCTCGTCGATAACAATCATTCATTTCAAATTTTACTTGTCGGTTACTTTGAAAAAACGTCGCTAGTTTTCCCTGGTTTAAGTGGTCAGGCTCTCTATGATTTAGCAAAAAATAGGCAGGTTGACTCGGCGTTATTAAATTCCGCGACTCTTAGTCGTTTTGATATTAATCATTGCAGAATCTGTAACAGTCAAGAAATTGGTTTACTCCCTAAGTTTTTTGTGTCCTGTTATAACAAACTACGCTCTAGCGGTAAACACAACTCTGTAAGTTTAACGCCGAAAGGTGATATTTTTACGATAGGTTGTCGAAGAAGTCAAAATTTTTCCAGGGTTTATCTTAAGGGCACTACCTTGAAATTTGAGAATGAGATGAAGGGTAACTTTTTAAAAAGTTATCAGTCTTTATTTCTATCGAACGCTTTTGTCCAATTTGAGCAGGATATGTGTTCTCATTACCTGCTAAGGTTTGGTAAGCGTTTATGTTTGGATTATTGCTTTACAGATTGGCTAGTAAATAGTTTACGCCCTGGCAAAGGATATACTTTTAAAAACTGTATTAAGTCCGATTATTTATTGGTTACAGGTACAGATTCCATTCACTCTGATAAAAATTTTATTCTTTTTTTAATATTGCTGCAATTTACGAAGCATTCGAAATTTGATATTGGTCTCTTAGGTTCTACACGTTACCGAAACGTTAAATTTAGTTTGCAAAGTTTTTCAAAGTACACTAACCCAAAGATTCGATCAACTAATTATTACCAGGTGAAAAAATTACGTTTATTTTTAACTTCTGTGCAGTCAAATCTTTTCGTTTCTTACTTCGCTTGTAATGAATTTGGTCGTTTAGCAACAATTCCAAAAATTACCATCAAAAAATCAAAGAGTTCTGGTTGGTTTGTCAGCATCTGGATATTAGACGATTTGTGTAATTATTCTTACCCGTTTATATTACCAAACCTCTTTAACGTGAAACTACAAAATTACCAGTTTTCGGTTAGGTTATGGTTTGTACAAATTTTTAGTAGCATGGGCGTGGAAAAAGTTTTTCTTATAGAAAACTTTTTCAATTCACATCGTTCAGTTTTATCAAATGGTCAAAAAATGCTTGTGAGGAAAGAATTAGTTGGGTTGGTTGAACTTTTTCATCGTTCAAAATTAATCGAGCGTCGGTATAAAATTTTAGTTGAAGGTTGTCCGTCATCAGTGTTAAAGTTAACACCTTATAATATCGCAAACGGTTTTGTCATCTATGAGAACTTTGTTTTAAAGTACCTAATACTCATGTATGTGTGGGATTTGTAGACATAATATTTCTTTATTCTTTCACTCCGGTAGGGTTTACTATATATGCCGGTAAAGTATAGGGGTTCCTTGATTCATATAGGTTTTACGCTGTTAGTTCCTATTCACAAAACTTGTTCAGCCCTCCGATAAGATAACATTTTAACTTTTTCCCTAACTCTGTAATGAGGCTTTAGTAGAACATTTTATCTTTTCATTCTACTTAGTATTACCCCGTATATTGCACAAGCATTTTAGTTTACATCGAGGTATCAATTTACCTAAATTGGCTATTTTATTTTAGCTTCTTCAAAAAATTTCTTTAATGCTTTTTTGGTGCTACGTCCTAACCCCTTAATACTTCTAAACTTTGAGTTAAAATCTTTTTCAGATAAGCTATAGGACTTACTTAGCTCTTGATAATTTTTTTCTAAGGTTTGTCTTTGTTCCTTTGTTAAGCGTAGGTTAGTAATTTTGATAAATTCTTTTGTCTGTGTTAATACATTTTTATTCTCGTTTTTAGTTGGTTTTGGTAAAGTGGCTCTAGAAATATCGCTTATATTTTGAACGTTTAAATAACCTTCCGTTGTAAATAATATTCTAGCTGTAAAATTTGCGCCATCGATCCAACGTATTGAATTATCAGTTACCTTATTTATTTTATGGTTTAAAATGTTACGGATAACTGTATCTAATGCTATTTCCTCTAGAAGTCTTGACTCGTCCCAATATAAGCTTCTTTCGTAAAGAATAGCTCTAATTTTAGTTATTTCCTCGAGTAAATGGGTCGCTTTGTATTTTACATCGCTGTCTGAAGAGAAGGTAGCGATTTTATATTCCCTGTGGTAACAGTGTAAGTTTGTATTTTTAGTATCCGTTATTAAGCCTTTTTTAGTCAGCCCTTTTAAGATATTTTGCATCGACTTCGTACCAAAGTCGGGTGGTTTCCTGCCTAGCTTATTCAATTGTTTGGGTATTGGCTTGCTAAATTTTTCCTTTAACATTTTTCTTCTACTTGGGTTAAGTACGAAATTACTGTTGGGGAAATTCATTAAGTTGAAGAATATAAACCAAAAAGCCTTTTGATTTACAGTATCCATTTCATAAAATTCATTATTTATTGCGTAGGTTAAAAAAAACTGACTCTTAAAATCATTATGTGCTTCGGAGACAAAATTGATGAAGTTAGGGAATGTGTTTTCTAGGCCTAATATTTCTGTCAACTCGTTAAACAATTTCTTTTTTAAGCGATAATGCATATAATTACAGTACGTTAATTAATTTTAAACTATATTGGTAACTAATTTTACCTTAATAAAATAAAATAAAAGGACTATAACGTTAATTCATTTTAAACCGTATTATTAATTTAGTTTAATTTTAAGTGCCTTACTATTATCTCAAGCTAATTAAGATGTATTGGGTACATAAAACCCAATACACCAAATACTTGGGCACGTTTAACCTAAATTTTTTAATCCTTCTAAAAATTTAATCGCTAACCCTATTGTGTCTTTTGGTAGAATTGCAGTTGCGCTAAGGAAACCATATCCGTTAACACACCATTTGTTCGCCAGGCCAAGAAATTCAGCGCCTATAAATGTTTGCCCACCAATGGCTGTTTCAAGGCTCCAAGCTGTACTACAGAGTAGAGCGAGCGAGATTGCGGCCGTACCGTAAGTTGGTGCTGCCAGAAGGCTCGCAGATTGTAAACCCTTTGCAACAAGCCCCCATACTAGCCAACACACAGCTGTTCGACCCTCTTCAGTGTTAGCGAACTTTCCCGCGGTGAGAGCTAGTTTACAAAAGAACGTGCAAGCTTTTTCAGCCTTAGCAGCAGTGTCAGATGTATTAGTTCCGATCATTAAAACGGGCGTCACGGACGAAGCTGGTCGTATCATAACAATAATTAATAGTACCGTTGAACAAAAAATCCGTGCTTTATTCAATTGCAGGGTTTTTGAAGTAGCTTCAACCCTTGCGCTATTACTACTCGTAAGAACATTAAAGAGTTGGCGTGATTTTTTCTTGCACCATGCACGCTTAACTCCATTTTTCGTTTTACCCTTTTGAAATCCCATAAAATCTTTATTACCAATGCCTGTAACAGGTTAATTATAATACGATAGTCTGTACGTTTTCAAATCCTACTTATATCATATCACATTTTTCTTTGTTTTTGGGGTATACCCTAATTAACTTCGCTAGGTATGTGCATAAATAGCTAAATATATACCCTTGATATACGTATCGTTTTAGGGTATAATTAATAAACACAATAACTATATTGCCTATGTTACTTCATAAAGAAACTGCTCATAACTTGGCAACGCCTGTTAAATATGGTTACATTAGGGTTAGTTCAAAAGAACAGGCTGCAAATTTCTCCCTTGACTCCCAAAAAAACGAGCTTATTTCATTTGGTGTTTCGGAAAAGTTAATTTTTAGTGAGGTTGCGTCTGCTACTAAGGAGTTAGAGGCTAGACCAACTTTGAACTCACTGATCTTAACCATAAAAGCTGGTGATTCCCTAGTCGTTACAAAGCTTGATAGGGTTTCACGAAATACTTTAACTTTCTTAACTATCTGGTCATTACTCACGAAAAAATCTGCTAATTTAGTGATTCTAGATATGCCTCAAGATTATGATGCAAATCTCGCCTCGCACGAGTTGAGTTCAACTCTTTTAGCGGCTGTAGCTGAGTTTGAGAGCTTGAGACGTGCCGAACGTCAGCGGCAAGGCATTGCCTTAGCTAAACAACAAAATAAATACCTAGGTCGTAAAACAGTTATTTCACCTCAGTTTATACATACTGCCAAAAATTATAAGAATCGGGGCGTATCAGTTACAGACATTGCCAAATTGACGGGAAGATGTCGGAGTACTATTTATAAAGCTTTAAAGGCTGACATAACTTCGTTATAAAAATATTCACTAATGGATAAAACTCTCGTGTTTTCACTTGGTAAATCCTACGGCACTTTATTCGTACGTCTATATTATTTATTTTTTGTATTATAACTTTCTATGTTGTGAACGAATAATTAATATAACAGGCAAAGTCCTGGGAGGTTTTTAAGACCATAAACATTTAAATAAAAAAATAATCATGACTACAACTTTACAAAGACGCGAAAGCGCTAGCTTCTGGGAGCAATTCTGCGCATGGATCACTTCAACTGAGAACAGACTATACATTGGTTGGTTCGGTTGTCTAATGTTCCCTACTCTACTTACAGCAATCTCTTGTTACATTATTGCTTTTATCGCAGCACCTCCAGTAGATATCGATGGTATCCGTGAGCCAGTTGCTGGTTCTCTACTTTACGGAAACAACATCATCTCTGGTGCTGTAGTACCAAGTTCTAACGCTATCGGTGTTCACTTCTACCCAATCTGGGAAGCTGCTTCAGTTGATGAGTGGCTTTACAACGGTGGTCCTTACCAACTAGTTGTTTTCCACTTCTTCATTGGTGTATGTGCTTACATTGGTCGTGAGTGGGAGCTTTCTTACCGTCTAGGTATGCGTCCATGGATCTGTGTTGCTTTCTCAGCTCCAGTAGCTGCAGCAGCTGCAGTATTCGTAATCTACCCAATCGGTCAAGGTTCATTCTCAGATGGTATGCCTCTAGGTATCTCTGGTACTTTCAACTTCATGCTTGTATTCCAAGCTGAGCACAACATCCTAATGCACCCATTCCACATGCTTGGTGTTGCTGGTGTATTCGGTGGTTCATTATTCTCAGCTATGCACGGTTCTCTAGTAACTTCTTCACTTATTCGTGAGACTACTGAGAACGAGTCTGCTAACTACGGTTACAAGTTCGGTCAAGAAGAAGAGACTTACAACATCGTTGCAGCTCACGGTTACTTCGGTCGTCTAATTTTCCAATATGCTTCATTCAACAACTCACGTGCTCTTCACTTCTTCCTAGGTGCATGGCCAGTAGTTGGTATCTGGTTCACAGCTATGGGTGTAGCTACAATGGCATTCAACCTAAACGGTTTCAACTTCAACCAATCAGTTGTAGATTCACAAGGTCGTGTAATCAACACTTGGGCTGATATCCTTAACCGTTCAAACCTAGGTATGGAAGTAATGCACGAGCGTAACGCTCACAACTTCCCTCTAGATCTAGCAGCTGGTGAGTCTTTACCAGTAGCTCTAGTTGCTCCTGCAGTAGCAGCGTAATTAGTAGATTAGGTTTATAAAAAACAGAGAGATTAATTTCTCTCTGTTTTTTTTGTTCCCATTTTTAAATAGTAACACTAAGATAATATATATATTTTAGAGGGTCGTGGAGCTACTGTAGCGACAGTCAGTATAAGAGCTTCGTAGCTGATCAAGTGATGTTATAAGGTTGTCTGCGATTATTCAAACCCTTCTTCCCTTAACGTCTAGTTCAAGGGCTTTCTAAAATACTAGGGAATCTTACGGTTAAAAAAAATTATCTATATAATTGAGTGGATATTTTTTTATTAAGTTACAATAATAAATAAGAATTTATTTAAAATGTAAGTTTTTTATGAGATCTCAAAAAGATAGACCGAAAAACGGAATCAATTTTACTCAGTTAATTACAGGATGGGCTTCGTACTTGTTGCCTCAACAATTTCGAGGAGAACTAGGAACAAGTCAACAACAGCCGGAAGAAGGGTTACAATTCGACGACCCCATATCGGAGAACGGGGACGCGGAGAAAGAAGTTACAATATTAACCTACGTTGATCGTTCTTTCGAGCAGGATTTAACTTTTATTGATGGGTTAGTAAAAACTCGTTCTCGATCTTTTTTGAGTGATCCATCTCAGTTGGAATTCGAAAAAGTTCTTAGTAAGTATATGATTATACTCTGGTCATTAGAGGCTTATCCTGATTTGATAACTGGAATAGAACCAGAAGATAGATCTCAGATACAAGAATTCGTGGAAAAAAAGTTGTTAGATTTTGCAAAGGGAGAAGATTTGCGTTTCTCGCCTAACATCTTTATGAAGGCGTTAAGAAAGACTTCTGAAGTGGGTATGTCCGAGTTAGATTTTGCCCAAAGAGATCATATTATAGAACCTTTTAAGGTGAAAATAGTTAAAGATCAAGAAGTTATTTCTAGACGAAAAAGAATAATTAATGGGCTAATTTCAGAAATAACATTAAAAATCCCAACTAAACTATGAAATCCTTTCTTTTCGAATTCTTCAGATCCAGATTTCGTAGAAAGTCACTGAAAAAATTTGGAGACGTAAATGAGGAGCCATTACATATACTGCCAAGTAACGGCGGACGTACAGATGGAGTCCTATTTGAATTTCAGGGTGAAGTCGCTGAATCGACAAGTATCGAAAACATTCTTGAAAGACAGTTGCATCAAGCTGAGTTTTTAGGGCAAGCTGATGAAATTTCGAGGATATCAGATACCTTAAAGGTGTTACGGTCCAGACCAAGCCAATTAACGGAAGAGCAATGTAAGGACATCAAGATTATATTACGTCAGCAAAAACAAAGGTTAATAGAGGCTAGTGATGCTTCTCAACAATCCTTAAAAGTAAATGCTTTTTTTGATAATCAAGGGCTTTCATATCAAAAGTTGAGCGAACTTATTAAACACATATCCTGCTCAAACTGGACAAAAGCGTTCGATAGAAATAAAGACTGATATTTTTTTTAAAAATACCCTAAAAACACAAATATATACTTAATTATTGTTGTGTTTTGGGAGCAATTCGTGCTGTAAATAAAAGTAGTTGGTAAAGATGCCGGATTGAGTTTAATTTTAGGTTGAGGGTTTTCTAAACAAAGGGCCGGTAAGTGAATGAGAATTATTAATAAAACTCTGGCTATAAGCCTCTAATATACGAAAAAGCTTTACTTACCCTAAAAGTAAATAGATTTTAATTCATAAAATAATTAGTTTTACAAATTAAAATCTATTTAATTACCCTTAAATTACATTGCCTTTAACTCAGCAATAGCTTTTTTAAGTTGCTCTTCACCTTCTGGAGAAAGTTTCTGCGAAGTCTTAATATCTGTTAAGAATTGAGGAACTGAACTCTTAAGGTATGCACGTAATTTTGTTGCAAATCCCTTAACTTCTGTAACTGGAAGATCATCAAAGAATCCATTAATACCAGAATAGATAACGGCAACTTGCTCTTCTACAGGAATTGGAGAGTTTTGTGCTTGCTTTAACATCTCTCTTAAACGCGTACCTCTTGCAAGTTCATTTTGTGTTGCCTGATCAAGATCTGAAGCAAATTGTGAGAAAGCTTCTAATTCAGCGAATTGTGCTAAATCTAACTTTAATTTACCAGCTACTTGCTTCATTGCTTTAATTTGAGCAGCAGAACCTACACGAGATACGGAAATACCAACGTTAATCGCTGGTCGGATACCTGCGTTAAAAAGATCTCCTGATAAGAAGATTTGTCCATCCGTAATACTAATTACGTTAGTTGGAATATATGCTGAAACATCACCTGCTTGCGTCTCAATAATTGGAAGCGCTGTCATACTTCCACCACCAAGTGAATCACTTAATTTAGCAGCTCTTTCTAATAGACGTGAGTGTAAATAGAATACATCGCCTGGGTATGCTTCACGACCAGGTGGACGTCTTAAAAGAAGTGACATTTGACGGTACGCTGAAGCTTGTTTTGTTAAATCGTCATAAATAATTAATGTCGCTTTACCATTGTACATAAAGTACTCAGCTAATGCAGCACCGGTATATGGAGCAATATATTGAAGCGTTGCTGGATCATCAGCATTTGCTGTAACAATAATTGTATACGGCATTGCACCTTTCTCTTCTAATGTTGTTACAATCGCAGCAACAGATGAAGCTTTTTGACCAACAGCAACATAAACACAAACTACATCTTCCCCTTTTTGGTTTAGAATTGTATCCAGTGCTACAGATGTTTTACCAGTTTGACGATCACCAATAATTAGCTCACGTTGACCTCGACCAATTGGAATCATTGCATCAATAGCTGTAATACCAGTTTGTACTGGCTCACAAACTGATTTACGTGTAATAATACCTGGAGCCATAGATTCTACTAAACGACTTTCTGTAGAAGCAATATCACCTTTACCATCAATTGGTCGAGCTAATGAATCTACTACTCGTCCTAAGAAACCATCACCGACTGGAACCTGAGCAATTTTACCTGTAGAACGCACAGAACTTCCTTCAAGAATATCAATACCAGTACCCATAAGTACAGCACCAACATTGTCATTTTCTAAGTTTAAAGCAATACCAACGGTTTTATCTTCAAACTCTAGAAGTTCTCCAGCCATAACTTGCTCTAAACCGTATACACGCGCGATACCATCTCCAATCTGAAGAACTGTACCAACGTTATCGATTTGAACTTCTTGATCATAACTTTCAATTTGTTGACGAATAATGTTACTAATCTCGTCAGGTCTAATGTTGATCATATTTGTGTCTAGTTTACTTTTTGTTAAAGAATTAATTAGCTTCAAAACTAATTTAAGAGATTATAAAGCCATCTAAAGATGTAACCTTTTAGGCACCTAATAAACTACTTATTTGTCTTAGTTGACCACGAATACTCGTATCAATTAACTTGGAACCAATTTCAACTGTAAAACCACCAATTAATTGAGGGTCTACCTTTAATGCAAGTTTAATTTGCTTTGCACCTGAAATTACTTTTAGTTTCTCGGCAATATTTTGTTGTTGCTGAGCAGACAGCTGAACTGAAGAAGTTACCTTTGCAATTGCAATGGACTCTTGTTTGTATGATAACTCTAAAAATTTTTGCGCAATTTCATCAAGAACTGCAACACGACTACGATCAACAAGTAAAAGTAAAAACTTTAAAGTATTTCCTCCAATCTGTTCACCTAGAATGTCTTTTAGAACATTCTTTTTAGCTTCTTTAGTAATTAATGGATTACTTAAGAATTTTTTTAAGTCGCTTGAATTAGCTAGAAACTGTGAAACGATATTCATATCATTTGTTGTTTCTTTTAAAGTATCATTTGACGCAGCTAAGTCAAGAAGTGCCTCAGCATATGGCTCTGCGACTTTACTTACAACAATTGACATAATTTAATCGCTTAATTTAGAAATGTTTCTATCGATAATTTGTTGTTGTAGATCAGAAGTTAACTTTCCTTCTAATTGTACCGTAACACGCTTAAGTGCTAACGTAACAACATAGTCTGAAATTTGTTTACGAACTTTAGCTTCAATCGTAACAATTTGCGATTTTGCTGAAGATGTTAAACGCTCAATTTCTTCTTTACCATCATTTAAGATAGCATTTTTTACTTGCTGCGCAGTTTTTTCCGAATCTGTTTTAATGGAATCAATTACGATTTGTGCCTGGGCTAATTGTTTCTCACTTTCTGCTAAACGATCTACTGCTTGCTGTAATCTTTCTTCGGCTTCTTGAATAGCACCTAAAATCTTTTGTTGGCGCTCTGATAAAGCTGCAGATAAAGCATTACTACCAAGGTAAATTATCCCTCCAAGTAAAATCGTAATGTTAATAACATTAGTTTCAAAGATGTCGGGATTAAGACCAATAGCTAGATCAGAAATTTGGCCAGAAAAACTGTTTAAAGTCTGATTTAATAAATCCATTTTTATTTACGGAATAATTACTAACAACATTTAAAGAACTACTTGCTTACCTAATAATTTTTCTTTAATTAATTGGCTTAACTCATCAATTTGCGTCTCTAATTTTTCTAACGCTAATGACTTTTGAGCTTCAAGTTCTTTATTTGTTTGTTGGATTAAGTTAGCTGCATCATTACGAGCTTGGCTAATTTCTGAGGCTACAATTTCTTTAGCCTCTTTTTCAGATTCAGCAATAACAGATTGTGCGTTAACACGTGCTGTCTTTAACTGTTCGTCATATTGGTTATACAATTCGTCCGCTTTAAGAAGCTTTTCAGACGCATCTGATAAATTTGTACTAATAAGTGTTTCACGCTCATCTAATAATTTTGCTACAGGCTTGTAGAAAATAAAAGTTAATACAACCGTTAAAAGAATAAATTGTATAGCCATTAAAGGCAATGTCGCATTGAAATCAAATAATCCACCAGCACCTTCAGCCACAGCGATCATCTGCATTAAAGGCATAAAAATATATTAGTTTAATTTTGCTATAGAATAATACTTGTACTAGTACAGATTATTCAATCGAAAAAGTATTTAAAAATAGCGCTTAGTTGTAAACTAAGCGCTTTAAAATTTCTAACCTACAAATGGGTTTGCAAATAGTAGACAAAGAGCAACTACTAGACCATAAATAGTTAGTGACTCCATGAATGCTAGTGATAAAAGAAGCGTACCACGAATTTTACCTTCTGCTTCTGGTTGACGAGCTAAACCTTCAACAGCTTGTGCAGCTGCAGTACCTTGACCAATACCAGGACCAATTGCAGCTAAACCAATCGCTAAACCTGCAGCAATAACAGAAGCACCAGAAATAATAGGGTTCATAGGAAATTATTTTCTTTTAATAAAAAATTCTAAGTTTACGAAATTAACAAACTTCTTTTACAGAAATTTTTGAGTTTTTGCAAATTACTCAATAGATTCGCCAATATAAGCAGCAGAAAGTGTTGAGAACACTAAGGCTTGTACTGAACTTGCAAAGATACCTAAAACCATAACAGGTAGAGGTACAAATAACGGAACTAATAAACATAGAACCGATACAACAATTTCATCAGCTAAGATATTTCCGAATAAACGGAAGCTAAGTGAAAGCGGCTTAGTAAAATCTTCCAGAATATTAATTGGAAGAAAAATTGGAGTAGGCGAAATATATCGCGCAAAAAACCCTAAACCTTTCGCTTTTAATCCAGCATAAAAATAACTGATAGATGTTAGTAGCGACAATGCTACAGTTGTATTAATATCATTTGTTGGAGCGGCTAATTCACCTTCGGGAAGTGTAATTAGTTTCCAAGGTACTAAAGCACCTAGCCAGTTTGCTACAAAGATAAATAGAAAAAGAGTCCCTACAAAAGGAACCCAAGGACGATACTCGTATTCACCAATCTGATCTTTTGCAATGCCTGAAACATATTCAAAAACCGACTCAACGAAATTTTGTAACCCCTTTGGAACTTGCTCAAGATTTAACGTACCTAGAACTGCAATAGTTAAAATTATAGCTATTACAAGCCATGTAACTAATAAAACCTGACCATGTACTGTTAAACCGGCAAAGTTCCAGTATAAATGTGTACCTACTTCGACAGCAGCTAACGAAAAAAACATAAACAGATTTATAACTCGGTATGAGTAATGCAAATTTTTTCTTATTGCCTATACTAATTATACCTAGACAATGAAAAAGCGTACACTTTTAATGTATTTTGTTTTCTAACTTTCATTTGGTCGACCAATTAGAACTGCGTCTGATAACGTAGAAAGAATTAATTTTATTGAACGAACTGCATCATCATTTGCCGGAATAGGTATATCCACTAAATTTGGGTCACAATTTGTATCTAAAATTGAGATTATCGGAATTTGTAGTTTTCTGCATTCAGCAATTGCTGTACTTTCACGTTTTGGATCAACAACAATAACAATATCAGGTATTTGCGTCATCTTACGAAGACCGCCTAAATTGTAGCGAAGCTTATCATGTTCACGACGTAAAAGAGCTGCCTCTTTTTTGGGTAATTTATCTATTTCTCCACTTTCCTCCCTTTTATCAAGTTCCTTTAAATACTCTACACGCAATTTTACTGTAGACCAGTTTGTTAAAATTCCCCCCAGCCAACGATTATTAACATAATAAGCGCCACACTTTTCTGCTTCTTCTGCAATTATCCCTGCGGCTTGTCGTTTGGTACCAATAAACATAAATGTCTTTTGTTCTTTTGCAGCAGTTTGTACGTAGTTGTAAGCATGAGTTAACAAACGTGCTGTTTGAACTAAATCAATTACATGAATTCCATTTTGTTCCGTATAAATATATGGAAACATTTTTGGGTTCCAACGACTAGACTGATGTCCGAAATGAACGCCAGCATCTAATAATTCTCCAAGTGTAATAACTGTCATAAATTTTCTATAATAACTGTCTAAGTAACTTTAATAACTTCCTAAAAAAAATAAATTAAATTTTACGTGAATAAAATTCGATAACAAATAATTCATTTAACTTTAAGGCTACCCATTCTCGATCAACAATCCCTAAAACTTTTGCTGTTAAGTTTTTCTTATCAAAATCTAAGTGTTGTGGAATATTTGATAATGCTGGTGTTTCTAAAAAATTAAGAACAAGGTCCTTTGAACCTTTATTGTCTTTAATTGTTAAGACGTCACCAGGCTGACATTGATAACTAGGTATTGATACACACTTTTGATTTATCATAATGTGTTTATGACCTACTATCTGTCTAGCTGCGGCAATTGTAGGAGCCATGCCTAATCGAAATACTAAATTATCTAATCGCATTTCTAATAGTTGCAATAAAATATTTCCAGTAGCCCCTTTCATACGTTTTGCGTCTTTGATGTAATTCATCAATTGTTTTTCACTTAAACCATAATTGAAGCGAAGTTTTTGTTTCTCCTCTAGTCGCATCGCATATTGTGTCAATTTTTTTGGCGTTGCTCCATGTTGACCTGGTCGTTGAAGTGACTTCGATTTTTTACTTGTAAAACCGGGAAGATCACCTAATCGACGAGTTACCCTTAGTTTTGCTCCTGTATAACGGGCCATATAATTATAATTTCTCCTAAGTAACTAAATTAATGTATAACTCTAATGTACTATAAAAATTAAAAATAAAAAATAGATGTCGTAGAATTAAATAGACTTTTGAAGCTTGAAGTTAAAGAATATTATTCACTTCATGCTTAGCTCTTTTCAAAATTTTTGAAAATAATATCTAAAAAAATAAGTCTAAGTTTCATTTAACCTAAAACTTAAAATATTTTCTTTTACTACTTGGAGTTTAGAATCTGGTAATTGTTCAGTTTCAATATTAAAATTCCTTAATTTTTTTAAATGTTCATAACAATTAAAACCTGTTCCGGCAGGTATTAATCTACCAATAATTACATTTTCCTTTAGACCGTTTAGCCAATCTTTTTTTCCTTCAATTGCAGCTTCGGTTAAAACACGAGTAGTTTCTTGAAAACTAGCCGCTGAAATAAAACTATCACTATTTAATGACGCTTTAGTTAAACCAAGAAGGATTGGAATATAGATAGGTGGGGTATCATTTGCTGAACGAGCTGTTTTTGTAATAGTTTCGGCTTGATATAAACTTAGAATTTCACCAGGTAGTAGTGTTGTATCGCCACTCTCTTCGACCATTACTTTTGAGGTCATTTGTTTAACAATAACTTCTATATGTTTATCCGCAATTTGTACACCTTGCGCCAGATATGTACGTTGAACCTCGTTAACCAAAAATAGTTGTAAATATTTGAAACTTATTTTACAAGCCTGATCTATATTAACCTTTGTACGGTAATACTGGAATAAAGTATTTAACATCTCATGTGGACTAACTTGTCCTTCAGTTAAAGGGTCAGCAACGTTTACAAAATCTCCATTTGTGAACTTTATTTTTTCCTTTGGTGCTAGGGCGATAGAAACCTTATCACCACTTTCCGAAAGAATTTCTACAACGGAATTCCTCAAAAATAACTGTCCCTCAGAAGGAGCTAACAAACAACTGTTTTTAATTTTTCGAGCTTCTAAAATTTCTTCTACTTTCGGTAAACCTTGAACAATATCAACTGTTTTTAATTTTTCATAAACTAGAGTTGCTAAAATATCCGCTCGTTGAACAAAATTACCGGAATTAACCCTTAAAATACTATTTTCCGAAATTAAATAAGGACGACCTAAACGAATGGAAATAATATTGTCAGTAATATCATATATTTGACCAGAATAAATTGATTTTCTACAATCTGTAAGTAAACACCCAATACGCACTAAGTCATTTACTTGAACTTTTAATTCTTCTTGAGAGGAAGACCAAGAAACTTTTTTGACGTCACTATCCTTTAAAATTAAAATATCTTTTATTCCATTATTATCATTATTTCTTATACCTGTCAGAGTACCTGATAATTTGGAAGATACTAATGTTTCAGCGACAACTGTATTTGGATAAACAAATTGATTTTTTCGAACTAAATACTTTGTTGAAGAAATAATATTTTCTTTAACTTCCTTTGAAATTATCCTATCCCTTTTAAATACTTCATACAAAGAAACTTTTAATCGATAGTTATTAGTTGTTCCAGGTATTAAAATGGTTTCAATTTGAGGTTGAAGGTTTGAAAATTTGGTTTTTAAATCTAAAACAAGAAATGTTTGAAGAAGAGTTACACCAGTTTTTGACTTTACACGCTCCCAATTTTTAAAGAAAATACGTTTCACCGTTTTTAATTTAATACTTTGGTTGGCATTAGTAGGAAAAAAAAGATGCTCAAGGACAAATCCTTTTTCTCTTGGAATCTGGTAAATTTGCACCGGTCGAATTAATACATATAGTGCATTATTAATTTCAAAAGATTCTCGGTAACAAAGTTTTTGTGCGATGATATTATCTACTAAAATTTCGCCAGGTTTAATAAATAAGTTTTTTTCAAACTTTTTTTTATATTGCAAATCATTCACAACAAATAACTCGCCAGGTTTAATTGTTAGTTCCTGGGTAGTATCATCAAACTGAACAAGCCCACCCAATTTTGTGAAATTTCCTGGCCAAATCTCCACTCCCTTCGGAATAAGACTATTTGGTTGTATTTTTAAATTGTCGATTAGTGAAGAATTTAAAACATGAGTTTCTTCGGGGATCCAATACAATAGTCCAGAAAAGACTTTTTTTGTACTGCGACGTTTTTTTGTTGCTTTATTTTCTTCGATATCATAACAAATAATGCCACCTGTTTGCGTTTTATATAGGTCTTCTTTTAAAACGGCTATGGTTTGACCATTTACTAAAAAATCTCTATTTTTTACTTCTAATTGAAACTTTTTTTTAACATTGGTACTAGAAATAATTAATGTAGAGTTCGTCTCATCATGTCTTATTAATTTTGTATTCTTTAGCATTAATGAAAAATATAAGATTTTTAATAATTTTTCATTAGCTAACAAATCGAACTTAACTAACCCCGAATAATTATTTAGGGTTTGTTGCCGTGCTAATATGTGTTCAGAAGAAAGTTTACAACTTACTTGAGTTTCAATAATGGTTGACTTTGGTAATGAATAACGTTCACCATGTAAAACCCAAATCAATCCAGCCTTTTTACTAATTTTATTAACAGCCCCTTGCTTATCTAAAACATTATTTATTTCAACATTTTGAAAAAAAGCTTCACCTGAGACCTGAGTGTAAACATGTTTACTGTCTTCTTCTAAAATTAAATTTGCATCCTTTTTAATTTCAGCAAGAATTTGGCTTAAATAAACTTTTTGATTATTATTTACGAGTAAGATATTACCTTCAGGTATTTCTAAATAAATACGAGTTTTATTGTAGTTTTCAATTGTTAAATTGACCGTTTCATTTAATTTAAACCCTTTTTCCCCATGCATCGTACGAACTAGCGTGGTTTTAGAATTAAGACTATAAAAGACCGTACCAGGAAAAGGTGCCCGTATTTGACGTGTTAAATCTCCGGAAAAAACACCTCCAGTATGAAATGTTCGCATTGTTAGTTGTGTACCAGGTTCTCCAATTGATTGGGCCGCAACTATTCCAACTGCTTCACCAAGGTCTACAATACGAGAATATGACAAATGCCAACCATAACATTTTCGGCAAACAGAACGATGAGAATTACACGTTAAAGGTGAACGAACTTTTATATCATGACTGTTATATTTTTCAATTTTATTAATTATTGAAACATTCAGTTCCGCATTTGCTGGTGCTATTAATGTTTTTTTATCTTTGGAAAAGATAGGCTCAACTAAAAGTCGACCAATTATCCTATCTTTAAAAGATAATGTTGTTTTATAACGTTGAAATAAATCGCTATATAACAATCCTTCAGTAGTTAAACAATCCTCATCGCGAACAATGATATCTTGTGCAACATCGACTAAACGACGAGTTAAATAACCCGAATCTGCAGTTCTTAAAGCAGTATCAACTAAACCTTTTCGAGCTCCATATGACGAAATTACGTACTCTGTAACTTTTAAACCCTCACGAAAATTACTTTTAATAGGTAAATCAATAATTTGTCCTTGCGGGTCAGCCATTAAACCACGCATTCCAACTAATTGTCGAACCTGTGAAATATTCCCTCTTGCACCAGAGAACGCCATTATATAGAGCGGGTTTAGGGGGTCACTTTCTCTAAAATACGTTAAAACTTCATCTTTTAACGTATTACTAGCATTATTCCAGATATCGATAACCTTTTGAAAACGTTCAACACTTGTGATAGTACCGCTACTATATTTTCGTTCTGTAACTTCAACTTCCGCACTAGTTAAACCAATTAATTGTCTTTTACGATAAGGAACTCGAAAATCTTCACTATTTAACGAGATTCCAGACCGTGTAGCATAATGAAAAGTTAAATTCTTTACTCTATCCGCAATTATAGATGATTTGACAACCCCATAATTGTGAAAGGTTTGATCCATTAAATTTTGTAATTTACGCTTATTAACTACGTCATTATAAAAAGGTAATTTTTTATCAATATCGTGTTGCATTTATTTTTTTAAAGTCAAATATTATTTGAAAGATTCATTTAAAAGAATTCGTCCAGGAGTTGTTCGAACATATCTTGACAATACGTTACCATCTTCATCTTTTTTAATTACCTCATATGGAGAAACAAACATTTTTTTATTTTGAATAATATGTTCTGTCATATTATGTAACGGTTGTTCAACAAGTCCACTAAACCTTACCCAAACAAAAGTATGTAAACCAATTTGTCCTTGTTGATATGCTACTAGAGTATCTGCAAAATTAGAAAAATAATGATTTTTTGTTCGATATTGTGAAGGGTTATTAGCCGTAAGGTAGTAACAGCCTAATACCATATCCTGACTTGGTGTTAAAATAGGTTCGCCTGTTGCTGGTGATAAAAAATTATTTGGAGCCAGCATTAAAATTCTTGCTTCTGTTTGAGCCTCTAGACATAAGGGAATATGCACGGCCATTTGATCTCCATCAAAATCTGCGTTAAAGGCGGGACAAACAAGCGGGTGAAGTTTTATTGCCCGCCCTTCAACTAAAATAGGTTCAAATGATTGGATACCTAGTCTATGTAAAGTTGGAGCTCGATTAAGAAGAATAGGGTGACCCTTCATGACTTGGGCTAATATTTTCCAGGTTAAAACTTCATTTTTTTGAATAATGTTCTTAGCTGCTTTAATGTTATTTACGAGACCTTCATAAATTAATCGATGAATAACAAAAGGTTGAAAAAGTTCAATAGCCATTTCTCTTGGTAAACCGCATTGGTTTAATTTTAATTCTGGACCAACGATAATCACCGACCGACCGGAATAATCAACTCTTTTTCCTAATAAATTTTGTCTAAAACGACCTTGTTTTCCTTCAATAATATCGGATAACGATTTTAATGGGCGATTATTTAACCCAACAACTGCACGACCCCGTTTACCATTATCAATCAACGCATCAACAGCTTCTTGTAACATTCGCTTTTCATTACGGATGATTAATTCAGGGGCCATAATTTCTTGTAAACGTGCAAGTCTATTGTTCCGGTTAATAACACGTCGGTATAAATCATTTAAATCTGAAGTAGCAAATCTTCCCCCGTCTAGTTGTACCATCGGTCGTAAATCAGGAGGTAATACAGGTAAGATACTTAAAACCATCCATGATGGGTTACAAGACGAGGCAATAAATTGATCAATTACACGGAGTCTTTTAATTAATTTTTCACGCTCTGGACCTTTTGCACTTGGAATTGAAGCTCGTAAATTTTTTGATTCTTCTTCAAGATCAATTTGTTCCATTAGAGTCTTAACAGCCTCTGCACCAATAGATATTTCAACATCGGATTTTCCTTCACTAGCATAGTCAAAAGCCGCCCAATCAGTTTCACCTAGCAGTTGTTTAAGATTTAATTCCGTGCTTGTACCAGAATTCGTAACAATATAAGAATTAAAATAAACAATTTGTTCTAATTCTTTTAAAGAAATATTTAAAATTGTGGCAATTTTACTAGGTCGACCTTTAACATACCAAACATGTGTAACAGGCGAAGCTAATTCAATAAATCCAATCCGATGTCTACGGACATTTGATTCAATAACTTCTACGCCACACCGTTCACAAATTATACCCTTATGCCTTACACGTTTATATTTACCACAATGGCATTCCCAATCATTTACGGGACCAAAAATTCTTTCACAAAATAAACCATGCATTTCAGGTTTTAACGTCCGGTAATTAATGGTTTCAGGTTTAGTAATTTCTCCAACAATTTGACCATTTGGTAAAATTCGTTCGCTCCAACTCCGTATTCGCGAAGGTGATGCGATATTAATTTTCACATAATCAAAGGATTTTTCTATCCTCAACATAAAATTAGGGTAAACAAATAAATTAGTGAATTGGTTAAAAATTAATGACGATTAAATTTTGTCATCAACGAAAAATTTAGAGTCAACTTGTGTCTGATAGTTTAAATAATGCTCTTCTGGTGGCGTTTTATTTTTGCTACTTTGAAAGTTAACGGTTTCTTGGAACTCTTCCATTAAATTAATTTCAGTATCATCTAGTTTAGTATCATGACCTAAATTAACTTTATAAGCAGCAATATCTAAACATAGAGCTTGAAGTTCACGCATCAATACTTTAAAAGATTCTGGAGTCCCTGGTCTAGGGATTGGGCGACCTTTAACAATTGAGTTTAAAGTTTCATTCCGACCCTGCATATCATCTGATTTTATTGTTAAAAGTTCCTGTAATGTATAGGCAGCCCCAAATGCTTCCAGAGCCCAAACTTCCATTTCTCCTAATCTTTGGCCACCTTGTTGTGCACGACCCCCAAGGGGTTGTTGAGTAACAAGTGAATATGGTCCCGTCGATCGAGCATGAATTTTATCATCAACTAAATGTACTAATTTCAGCATATAAGCATTTCCAACTGTTATTGGATTATCGAAATTTTTACCTGTTAACCCATCACGAAGTATAAATTTACCAGGGTGATCAGATGAAAATAACCATGAATGCCTTTTACTTGCTAATAATAATTTTTTATTAACAAATGCCCGTGAAGCTTCAACACCATACATCTCGTCAAATGGTACAACTTTAAACCTCGCATTTAATTGCTCTGCGGCTAACCCTAATAGACATTCGAAAATTTGCCCAACGTTCATCCGAGAAGGTACCCCCAATGGGTTTAGTAAAATATCAACGGGTTGCCCATCAGGTAAAAAGGGCATATCGTGACGTGGAAGAATTTTACTTATAATACCTTTATTTCCATGTCGGCCTGCCATCTTATCCCCAATTTGAATTTTTCTTGTTTGGGCAATATACACTTTTATAATTTCATTTGTTCCTGGTGGTAAATCATCTCTATTACTTCGGGAAAATATCTTTACATCTAAAACTCGACCCGATGTTCCATGGGGTAATTTTAATGAAGTATTTCTTATATCCCTCGATTTTTCGCCAAAAATCGCTCGAAGTAATTTACCTTCTGGTGGGTAATCTGATTCACCTTTAGGTGTTAGTTTACCAACAAGAACGTCACCAGATTCTACCCATGCACCGATATTTACAATCCCATTTTCATCTAGATGTCTTATTGACGTTTCACTTGCATTTGGTAAATCCCGTGTTATTTCTTCCATTCCAAGCTTTGTTTGACGAATTTCAATCTCAAACTTTTCAATATGAATTGACGTAAATAAATCATCATAAATAAGTCGCTCACTAACTACAAAGGCATCCTCATAGTTATAACCTTCCCAAGGCATATAGGCAATTAAGATATTTTGTCCTACTGCTAATTCTCCACCTTGTGTAGAAGCACCATCTGCTAAAACTTGGCCGGTAAAAACCTTTTCATTGACACAAACTAACGGGACTTGGTTTATACAAGTATCCTGATTTGATCGCTGATACTTGTTAAGAAAATATTTGATAGTATTATTAGATTTATCGCGAATAAAGATTTGCCCTTCACTAAGTTTACTAACTTTTCCATTATGAACACTTAAAACTGTCATTCCGGAATCACGTGCAGTTTGACCTTCTAAACCAGTTCCAATAAGTGGAGCCTCCGAGTATAAAAGTGGGACAGATTGCCTTTGCATATTAGAACCCATTAAAGCGCGGTTCGCATCATCGTGTTCAAGAAACGGTATCAGAGAAGCTGCTAATGAAACTACTTGGATAGGTGATACTGCAACGTAATCAACTTCTTCGGGTTCGACGGTTATTAATTCTTGGCGGTAGCGAACTGGAATCCGCGAACCTTGAATATAATTTTTTTCACTTACTAATAAATCACCGGCAGCAAGACGGTATCGATCTTCCTCTGTAGCGTTCAAATAAATGGGAAAATTCCTTTTAATTACACGACCAGCCTGTACTTGATAAAAAGGTGTTTCAATAAAACCATAAGAATTAATACGTCCATATGTGGATAAGGATCCAATTAATCCAGCGTTTGGTCCTTCCGGAGTCTCTACTGGACAAATCCGCCCATATTGACTTGGGTGGATATCTCGGACAGCAAAACCAGCTCGATCCCTAGTAATACCACCAGGTCCTAATACGGATAAACGACGTTTATGGGTTATTTCTGCCAATGGGTTGGTTTGATCCATAAATTGAGATAATGGGTTTGAACCAAAAAATTCGCGAATGGAGGAAACTAAAGGCTTTGGATTAATTAAAATATTAACCCGGAGGTATTTTTGTTCACAAATAGTCATTCGTTCACGAACAATTCGTTCTAAACGATTCAATCCAATACGGACTTGATTTTGTAATAATTCTCCAACAGAACGAATTCGTCGGTTCCCTAAATGATCAATATCATCTTCAGCTGTTGGGGTAAGACGAAAATTTATTAATTCATTAATTATAGCAAGAACATCTTGGGGAATAAGAATACGGACATCTTCATCTATAGTTAAGTTTAATTTTTGATTAATTTTATGGCGCCCAACATAACCTAAGTCATAACGCTTAGGATCAAAAAATCTAGAGTATAATAACTGTTGACCACCTTTTACAGTGGCAGGCTCACCAGGACGTAATTTGTTGTGAACTTCTAAGAAAGCATCTTCAATATTAGTTATCTCACACCCTTGAAGCGTTTTTTGAAAATATTCCGGTTGTTCTAAACTAGTTAAAATTTCCGGGTCTGTTAACCCCAATGCTTTTAAAAAAACGTAGCCGGATAGCTTTTTTGCCTTATCAACTTTAACATAAATTAAATCGTCCTTGTCAATTTCAAATTTCACCCATGTCCCTCGATTTGAAATTAAACTTGCCGTATAGATATAAGTGTTTTGTTTACTAGCTTCTCGTTTATAATATATACCGGGACTTCGGACAATTTGATTGATAATTACACGTTCAATACCATTAACCAAGAAGGTTCCTTCATTGGTCATTAAGGGGATATCACCTAAAAATACTTCGCCTCTTTTACTTTCAGTTGTAATTAAGTAGTCTAATTTAGCAATAACATAGATCCGAATACCATAAGTAGTATCACGCCGTTTTGCTTCAGCTAATGAATATTTAGGGCGTCTTATTTTATATTGCTTAGCAGATAAACTTAATTCTAGTTCTCCTAAGTAATCCCGAATATTAGAAAAATTTTCAAGTTCCTGAAGTAAACCTTTTTCTAGAAACCAACAAAAACTAACCCTTTGAATTTCTAATAGATTAGGTAATAAACATTTATAAATATCTTGATTTAAAATACACATTAATTAACTTGTTTTTTCAACCTTTACTTTAATGGAATTACATAATTGGTTTTGGTATTTTGATTGAAATTCAAACTTTCAAATACATTTTGTTCTTTTATTAGAGAATAAAATTTTAGTATTCATGAATAGTTAAAAACGTTTAGGGTACTGCGAAAGCCTTATTTTCGTGTTTTAAGGTTACTGTATTAACAGTAAAATATAAAAGATGGAAACCTATAATTTGCGGGGTTTTAATTACGTAAAGGTATCATTTTGATAATTTTGGAACATATAACCTGTTCCACGTGCAGTAATTATTAAGTCAGGATTACTAGGATCTTCTTCTAATTTAGAGCGCAGTCGGGAAATATGAACATCAACCACACGCGTATCAAGATAACGCTCCGGTGTATAGCCCCAAACACGGTCTAAAATTGTGGCTCTTGAAAGACGTTCTCCAGCTTTACTAACTAATAACTCTAAAAGATTAAATTCCATGCCCGTAAGTTTAATCCGTTCTTTTCCTTTAAAAACCTGCCGCTTATTTGTATCGACTAGTAACTTTCCAATTTGAAGAATATTTTTATTGGAGTTTTGTGATGGAAATGAACTGCGCATTTCGGTCCGTCGTAATACAGAGCGAATTCGCGCCTCTAACTCTTTTGGAGAAAATGGTTTCATCACATAATCATCTGCTCCAAGTTCAAGTCCCATAACACGATCAACTATATCACCTAGAGCAGTCAACATTATGATTGGAATTTGTGAATCCTTTCTAATTTCACTACAAACCTCATATCCATCCATTTTTGGTAACATAACATCCAAAATAACAAGATTCGGCTGTTCTTTCTTAAAAAGAAAGAGTGCCTCTTCCCCATTTGCCGCTAAAATAACTTCATATCCACGGATTGAAAGTCGTGTTTCTAAAATCTGGCGAATACTTATTTCATCATCAACTACAAGTATTTTTTCGTTATAAATTTTCAAAAGTAAAAATTATAAAATTCTTATGCTTTAAATAAAAGTTATTTACAATACTAGTTTTTAGCTGTTTAAGAATCCTATGTGTTATAATTTCTATTGTATATAGGCGAGCGTAGCCAAGTGGTTAAGGCACTGGGTTGTGGTTCCAGCATTCGCGGGTTCGATTCCCGTCGTTCGCCCTAATAAATTTAGTTAAATTCTATTCAGTCTCTAGGTAAATATTTAAATATTTCGCTAGATTTAAAGCTTCAGTCTCAATTTTATTCAGCGCAGTTGGTTGGTCAACTCCAGTTAACGGTATTTCACGATTATCTGTAAGACAAAGAAACAATTGTCGTTTTGGGTTTAAACCATCGCGAATGAACATCTTAATTGATTTAAGCTCGGCAAAATTAAATCTTAAGGAAAGCTCTCGATTTTTACCAGGAAACCCTTTTCGATATAAAGTAACTTGTTGAGTTTCTTTACTAAATTCATTATAACCAAACCCTATATCCCACCAAATAGTCAACAATAGAAAGATTCCTAAAATAGAACCTACTGTACCATAAAAGACGAGTACTATTCCCTGTGGTAAAAAAGAAATATTCGTTGAATCGGAAAAAATTAATAAATTAACTTTAAAAAAGCTGGATAGCCCACTAAGAAAGAATCCTAGACCACCCGCACTTACGGCTAGTGCCCAAAAAATGTTACTTAATCGGCGTGAACCTTCAATATAATCACGTATTAAAGGTTTCTGTTCAATGTTTTGATAATTCATGATGTTCGGTTTTAGTATTTCTACAATTAAATTAACTGTAGAAATAATATTTAAACTAGATTAATCGGATTGTTTTTAAACCAAAATAAAGTCCAGCAGCTAGGCTAAACATTAATGTCATTAATAAAATATAACCAATAAAAGCGTTCATAAATTTATTTCTACGGAAACTAAAGTTTACTATCTTAATATAACACAATATTAACATAAAAAAACGTTATTTTTGTACATCCTCTTAAACCGAAAGGCCTTTTATGGTAAGGATTTAATAACTATTTTTTTAAACCTTCAATAATCCCGCGCCAAATCAAACCTATTACTTGTCCAAAAATAGAAGTAAAAGTATACCTTACTGTACTTCCAAAGACATATATTATTTCATCAACCCGACTTACAAAAAAATCTTTAGTTTCAATACCAATTAAAGTCAGTGTTGATGATTGGTTTAATTTTAATAATTCTGCAGAACGATTGGCATAAATAGTGCGGAAATAAATGCCAGTTGTCCTGATTACCCAAATTCCTTGTTGACTATTATAAATATCAGCGGGTCTTTTCACAAAACGCTTAATTCGTATTTGCCAACTTAAATTATTTCGAAACCTTTCAACATTTCTTAAGGATAGAAAAGCTGAACGGTAAAGCTTTTTTCTAATATCATAAATAACCGAAAATTCGTTTATGATCAGCGCCATTATTGCATTCGTAATTTCAACAATTAAGTTATCCAATAACGCCTCAATAAAACTATCATATGCCTTATTATAAATAGGTTCAAATATAGAACAAAAAGCTTTTGAGTCCGAATTTTTAATTATTTGTAGAGGTACTGTCAATAAAAAATTCTCTTCTTCTAATAAAAATTTTGTATAAAAGGATTCTTTAACTAGGGTTGGGCGTAAACAAATATTATAACCATAACAACTTACCAAAAATTCTTCAGTTGCCGCTTTAATAAGTTTAGGGAAAATAGACTTCTCATGTATCAAAAAAAATGAAGTCTCGTCTTCGAGTAAATCTAAAACAATTTTTTCAACCTTTACAGTAACAATTTTGAATAATTTACGTTTACTATTATCGCGTAACAAATCGGTTGGCAACAAGAGGGAGCTGGAATTACGCATCGTAAAATTTATTTTGTATTGTAAACGTGTAAAAATACTACTTAATCTCAAGCATAAATGTTTTTTTTTATTCATATTAAAAAATAATGAATTAAAGTTCCTTAGCACTAGCTAATAAGTATCTTTAAATACAATGAAGTTGCCACTAAATTTTTTTAATCTATAAGTGCAACTTCATTAAAGTTATACCAACTAAACTTGTTTAGTAACTGGCAAATGAAAGTGTATCTGGAGCATATCTTTGTAGTTCAATAATCGCTGCTGCAGTTATACTCATCCAAGCTGTTATCAGTACTGGCGCTGTCGATAAATATTTAAGTAAATTTTTATCCATTTTTCTTTAGAAAGGGTTATTTTAAATTAATTGTATGTATTTGCTTAACGTGGGGAAACTGTGACTTCATCTCCAGGAACAATTAATTCTCCAGATACTAATTCGTTCCACGCCGATACCGGCCATAAAAATCCAGATGACATCATACCAATTGCAACCGGAACATTAATAATAATTTCGTTTTCGTTTGGCTTATCTGTTTTTTTCGAGAATTGAAGATAGCTTCGACCAACCCAGCCTATCCAACCAGTTATATATAGAAATGTAAAAGCAGGTAAAATAAATTCACCAGCATGACTCCAACGCCCGTCAACTATTAAATGTGGTAAACCATCAGCTCCACACAATAATCCTTGTTTACCATATTTATCAAAACGTACTTTCGTTTTATCAATTTGAGCTTCAAGCGCTAAATAAGCGGGAGTACCTTCATCATAACTAGCTAAGCGTCCAGTTAATTTTTTTACACTTCCATCAAGTCGCTTTTTAAAGCCAGCGGAATCCTTACAAGGTGTAAGACCACTAACATCAGCAGAAACAGCAAGTGGAGTTGCTGAGATTAAAATAGGGGCAAAGAGAAATAAAAACCAGCTTTTCATAAAAGACAACTTTTTAAAAAATTTTATTAATAAAATTAATGTTATACATACAATCTATTTTAGAGTTGAAACGTTAAAAATCCCACAATTTTTCTTGAACTTTACTAAAACTAAAAAATTTATTTTTTGATAGAAATTAAAAATATAATGGAACTTCCAAAATAGTAAAAAATAGAATTTTATTTACGCTTTGACGTTTTATTAATTAGCTTCCCAAATTCGGTCTGAAAAAATAAAACAGCTCGGTTCGAATTTCCTGCTAATGCAAGTGTTTTAAAGTTTTCAGTGGCCCAAATTTGTGAATATGTTATAAAACTAGCATAAACGCTAATAATTAAAAATAAAAAGGCTAAGTAAACGGTTCGAATACCTGGGTCCTCTTTAATTTGTAATCCAGTAGATGTTAAAAAATCTATGAACATGAGATTAGTATTATCAGGTAATAAAATTTTTTCTCCAATCTTGCATTGCTTTATAAGTATGCCCTTTTCATCGTATAAAAAGATATTCCCTTGTAAATCATTTGTTAAAACTGAAAACCTTCTATTATAGGGTGTAGTTATAGAACCAAACCAAAATTTGCGACCATTTTTAGAAATCTTCTTTAACGAAACTTGAGTTGTAACGTCATTTTTTTCTAATACTTTTAGACCCACAATATCCCAATCTGTTTGGTAGAGTGTTAAACCTTTATAAACGAAAGGTTCATTAACAAAAATTGTTTTTCTTTTAATTTCATTACCAAATGGGTCCAGTAATGATAGGTCAGAATAAAACTGATTAGTTTTTAACGTTTCTGTATACGTTATCCAAAAATCATTAACACGCCATGAAATCGTTTGCGGAATAGTGCTAAATGAACCAAATTTAATTAAGTTTTGGACATGGAAAAGTTCACCACGAGGGACTATTTCCTGAGCCATGTAACCACTAATTGATCCAATCGTAGAACCACATAACAAAAGAATAATACTTGCATGAACAACAATGGGTCCAGCTCTACCTAATAGTCCAGAGTAGGCATAATTTTTTTTACCTTGTCTAAAAATATGGTAGTTGGATGAATGTAATTGATATGTAAAGCTGTTAGTAGTAATTAATGGTAGTTTCTTTTCTATGCCATTGGCCTTTGTTACATTAGTATAAAATTTCCACCGTCGAAACCTTTTTAAAGCAGGTAATTGCACACTTAATGTACAAGATAACAAAGAAAGAGCAAATATAAAAAGTAGTAAAATAAACCACCATGACGTATAGATCCGGTCTAAATTTAAAAAAGTAATTAGTTGCCACGTAACAAAACCTAAAATAGGTTTTGTTTCAGGATAATTTTGCTTATAAAAAATTAAACTTTGATCTTGTTCAATAAAAGTACCTAATGCTACAATAATACCAATTGTAAGAAGTAGTCCAATTGCTAGTTGTAAATTGGCTAATTTTTTAAGAATCCGGTCGGGATAAATTTTTTGCATAATATAAAAAATGGGGAAGACTTGTCAAAATGATATCTTTGCGCTAATATAGTAGGAAGTTAATATTAATTTTAACACATGCCGGGATAGCTCAGTTGGTAGAGCAGTGGATTGAAAATCCTCGTGTCTCCAGTTCAAATCTGGATCCTGGCATTATTTAATTTACAGCAGTTAAAATACAAGTCTTTAGTATTAGTAGGAAACGCTACCTAATCGCACGCTAGAGATATACATTAGTATAACTTATGTACATAATAAAAAATAGTCGGAATAATTTATTGAGTCCTAATGATATCTTATTAATTAAGATAAAAAAAATATTAAATATTATATTTTGCTTGTTATGTTTTAAGTGGTAATTACTTCTTACGACATAAAACCCAGCAATTATTTAGCATAACTCTTAAACCAAGGAGGTTGTCATGTCTCAAGCCGTGGAATCACGTACTCGAATCAAAAGTGAACGTTACGAATCTGGTGTAATCCCTTACGCTAAAATGGGTTACTGGGATCCTGATTACGCAATCAAAGAAACTGATATCTTAGCATTATTCCGTTGTACTCCTCAACCAGGTGTTGACCCTGTAGAAGCTGCTGCAGCTCTTGCTGGTGAGTCTTCAACTGCAACATGGACTGTTGTATGGACGGATCTTCTAACTGCTTGTGATCTATACCGTGCGAAAGCATACCGTGTAGACCCAGTACCTAGCACACCAGATACTTACTTCTGTTACGTTGCATACGATATCGATCTATTTGAAGAAGGTTCTTTAGCTAACCTAACTGCATCTATTATTGGTAACATCTTCGGTTTTAAGGCTGTAAAGGCACTTAGACTAGAAGATATGCGTTTCCCAGTTGCACTACTTAAGACTTACCAAGGTCCTGCGACTGGTCTAATTGTAGAGCGTGAGCGTATGGATAAGTTTGGTCGTCCACTACTAGGTGCTACAGTTAAGCCTAAGCTAGGTCTTTCTGGTAAGAACTATGGTCGTGTAGTATTCGAAGGTCTTAAAGGTGGTCTTGATTTCCTTAAGGATGATGAGAACATTAACTCTCAACCATTCATGCGTTACAGAGAGCGTTTCCTTTACTCAATGGAAGGTGTTAACCACGCAGCAGCACTATCTGGTGAAGTTAAAGGTCACTACCTAAACACTACTGCAGCTACAATGGAAGACATGTACGAGCGTGCGAACTTCGCTAAAGAGCTAGGTTCTATCATCGTTATGATTGACCTTGTAATTGGTTATACTGCAATCCAATCAATGGGTAAGTGGTCACGTGACTACGATATGATTCTTCACTTACACCGTGCTGGTAACTCAACTTACTCACGTCAGAAGAACCACGGTATGAACTTCCGTGTAATCTGTAAGTGGATGCGTATGGCTGGTGTTGACCACATTCACGCAGGTACTGTAGTAGGTAAGCTAGAAGGTGATCCTCTAATGATTAAAGGTTTCTACAACACTCTTCTAGACTTTAAGAGTGAAGTAAACCTACCTGAAGGTTTATTCTTCGCACAAGATTGGGCTTCACTACGTAAGTGTGTACCAGTAGCTTCTGGTGGTATTCACTGTGGTCAAATGCACCAACTAATTAACTACCTAGGTGATGACTGTGTAATGCAATTCGGTGGTGGTACAATTGGTCACCCTGATGGTATTCAGTCTGGAGCTACAGCTAACCGTGTAGCACTTGAGTGTATGGTTCTAGCACGTAACGAAGGTCGTGATTACGTTGCTGAAGGTCCTCAAATTCTAAGAGATGCAGCTAAGTCTTGTGGTCCTCTACAAACAGCGTTAGATTTATGGAAAGATATTACTTTCAACTACGCTTCTACAGATACTGCAGATTTCGTTGAAACACCAACAGCAAACGTATAATAATATATACGGCTTAAAGGGCTTTCTATTTAGTAGGCCCTTTTTACAACTAGTAGATCATATTCATTTTCATTTAAAAATATTCATAATGAAACTAACTCAAGGTTCTTTTTCTTTTCTTCCTGACTTAACTGACGAGCAAATCTCTAAGCAAATTCAATACTCAATTGATAAGTCTTGGGCTGTATCTATCGAGTTCACTGATGATCCACACCCTCGTAACTGTTACTGGGAAATGTGGGGTCTTCCATTATTCGATGTTAAAGATCCAGCAGCGATTCTTTTCGAGCTAAACATGGCTAAAAAAGCTAAGCCAAACTATTACGTTAAAGTTTGTTGTTTCGATAACTCACGTGGTGTTGAAAGTTGTGTACTTTCATTTATCGCTCAACGTCCTGCTTACGAGCCTGGTTTCAGACTAGTTCGTAACGAAGTAGATGGTAGAAAGCTTCAGTACACTATTGAGTCTTACGCAGCAGTTGGTAAGCCTGAAGGTGAGCGTTACTAATTATTAGTAATTAGCAAGCGAAAAAAAGAAGAGTTTTAGATTTTTAATCTAAAACTCTTCTTTTTTATTGTCATTAGTAAACATGTACAAATTTTGTTTTTCCATTTGTTTCGAACTGAACAATTCCATCTTTACAAGAAAAAAGTGTATAGTCTTTCCCTACTTTCATAGAATTCCCAGGCTTAAATGTTAGGCCACGTTGACGAACAACAATTCCACCGGCTTTAACTGGTTGGTTACCGTATACCTTTACTCCTAATCTCTGCGAATTTGAATCACGACCATTCTTCGTACTTCCTGCTCCTTTTTTATGTGCCATTATATAATTTTACTTTAATTCTGTAATTAACTTATCAAACGTTTCTTTATCCAATAAAGAAATTTGAGCTAACATTTTAAGATTTAATTCAATGGATGACTTTTTTAAGCTGTTACGTAATTTACTATATGATAATCCGTACTGATGAGCAGTAGCGTTAACACGACAAATCCATAACCTTTTAAAATCACGCTTACGTCTTTTTCGTCCTACGTAAGAATAAATTAATGCTTTCATAACTTGCCCATTTGCTGTTCTAAATAGACGCGAATGGGCACCTTTAAAACCTTTTGCAAGCTTTAAAATTTTTTTACGTCTATTATGTGCAACATTACCTCTTTTTACCCTAACCATAATTTATACTTTTTAAATTTCTATCTTGAAATGGTAATTAATATTTCGCGTCTAATTATTTTACGACAGTACTAATCGAACGAATAAGTACTCGTGTTAATTTAGCCCGACTACCAAAAGTTTTTCTCGTTTTTTTCTTAGGTCGCATTTTATACACACGAATTTTAGATCCAGATAAGTGACGAACAACAGTTGCCTCAATTAAATGACTTTCGGTTAAAAATGGCTTTCCAATATGTAGGCCATTATCTTGCTTTACTAATAGAACTTTATTTAATTTAAAATTATCCCCAGGATTTAAAGGCAATTTATCAAAATCATAAAAACGATCTTCTTCAATCCAGAACTGTTTTCCACTGGCCTGGACAATCGCGTAAGGTGTCATAATAAAAATTATACTAATTACATAAAAAACTTAGACATTGTGTTATTTTCCCAAAAGGCCCCCCTTTCAGTATCTTCACCGCTGTAACCTTTCACTATCGAGTTCGAGAAGGATCGATGTGGTTCCATTACGCTATAAAACGTCTAAGTCAAATAATTGAAATCTTTGTCTTTTTAAAAAGTTAAGCCTTCGGTCTATTAGTATATCTCAGCTAAATACATTGCTGTACGTACACTTGATACCTATCAAACGGATCGTCTATCCGTGACCTTAACCATTTCAAATGGTAAGAGTACTCATCTTGAGGTTGGCTTCCCACTTAGATGCTTTCAGCGGTTATCCTAACCGTACATGGCTACCCAGCGTTTACTGTTGGCACAATAACTGGCACACCAGAGGTACGTCTCTTCCGGTCCTCTCGTACTAAGAAGAGATCCTCGCAATACTCTAACGCCTACACCGGATATGGACCGAACTGTCTCACGACGTTCTGAACCCAGCTCGCGTGCCGCTTTCATGGGCGAACAGCCCAACCCTTGGGACGTACTACCGCCCCAGGATGCGACGAGCCGACATCGAGGTGCCAAACCTCCCCGTCGATATGGACTCTTGGGGGAGATCAGCCTGTTATCCCTAGAGTAACTTTTATCCGTTGAGCGACGGCCCTTCCACTCGGAACCGTCGGATCACTAAGGCCGACTTTCGTCTTTGTTCGACTTGTAGGTCTCACAATCAAGCTTCCTTATGCCTTTACACTCTACGACTGATTTCCGACCAGTCTGAGGAAACCTTTGCACGCCTCCGTTACCTTTTAGGAGGCGACCGCCCCAGTCAAACTGACCACCTGAAACTGTCCCCTAACCGGATAACGGTGTAGGGTTAGAATCCTAGCATTGTTAGAGTGGTATCTCACCAACGGCTCCAACTTTCCCGCAAGAAAATTTTCAACGCCTCCCACCTATCCTGCGCAAACAAAGCCCGGAGCCAATATCAAGCTACAGTAAAGCTTCATAGGGTCTTTTTGTCCAGGTGCAGGTAGTCCGCATCTTCACAGACAAGTCTATTTCGCCGAGTCTCTCTCCGAGACAGTACGCAGATCGTTACACCTTTCGTGCGGGTCGGAACTTACCCGACAAGGAATTTCGCTACCTTAGGACCGTTATAGTTACGGCCGCCGTTCACCGGGGCTTCGGTCGCGAGCTTCGTCAAAGACTAACAAGCTTCCTTAACCTTCCGGCACTGGGCAGGTGTCAGCCCCCATATATCGTCTTACGACTTTGCGGAGACCTGTGTTTTTGGTAAACAGTCGCCAGCGTCTGGTTCTTGCAACCCATAAAGGGTACCTCTTCTCCCGAAGTTACGAGGCCATTTTGCCGAGTTCCTTAGAGAGAGTTATCTCGCGCCCCTTAGTATACTCTACTTACCCACCTGTGTCGGTTTAGGGTACAGGTATTTATTGTTTATGGTAGTTAGGGCTTTTCTTGGAAGTATGACATCAGTTGGTTTAGTGCCTTAGCACTTTCCTATTCGCACCTCAGCTCAGATTGTTTTCGCCAATCCTCAACACCTCGAATACTTAAGCCGATAACCAAAATTCGGTCAACTTAGCCTTCTCCGTCCCCCTTTACCAACAATAAACAGTACAGGAATATTAACCTGTTATCCATCGATTACGCTTTTCAGCCTCACCTTAGGACCTGACTCACCCTCCGCGGACGAGCCTTCCGGAGGAACCCTTAGGTTTTCGGGGCATTGGATTCTCACCAATGTTTTCGCTACTCAAGCTGACATTCTCACTTCTACTTTGTCCACGCCCACTTACGTTAACGCTTCAACCTAATGTAGAACGCTCCCCTACCGATGTTTTGACATCTTACAGCTTCGGCAAATTACTTAGTCCCAGTCATTTTCGGCGCAGGACCACTCGAACAGTGAGCTATTACGCACTCTTTAAAGGATTGCTGCTTCTGGGCAAACCTCCTGATTGTCTCTGCAATCCCACCTCCTTTGCCACTTAGTAATTATTTAGGGGCCTTAACTAGTAATCTGGGCTGTTTCCCTCTTGACATTGAAGCTTATCCCCCAATGTCTCACTGGTTAATTAACCGTCTTAGTATTCAGAGTTTGCCTTGATTTGGTACCACTCTCGCAGCCCGCACCAAAACAGTAGCTTTACCCCTAAGAAGAAACATTAACCGCTGCGCCTCAACGCATTTCGGGGAGATCCAGCTAGCTCCGGATTCGATTGGAATTTCACCCCTAACCACAACTCATCCGCTGTTTTTTCAACAACAGTCGGTTGGTACCTCCACTTAGTGTTACCTAAGCTTCACACTGGCCATGGTTAGATCATCCGGGTTCGGGTCTGTAAATTATGACTTAAAGCCCTTATCAGGCTCGCTTTCACTATGGCTTCGATATTCTCTTATCTTAACCTTGCCACAACCTACAAGTCGCCAGCTCATTCTTCAACAGGCACGAAGTCGAGCGTTAAGTCGCTCTTCTACTGCTTGTAAACTTACGATTTCATGTTCTATTTCACTCCCCTCCCGGGGTTCTTTTCACCTTTCCCTCACGGTACTGGTTCACTATCGGTTGTTCAGGAATATTTAGTCTTACGAGGTGGTCCTCGCAAATTCAAAAGGGGTTCCACGTGTCCCTCCCTACTTGGGATACAACAATAAATGATCTTGTTTTTGATTACGGGACTTTCACCTTCTATGGTATAAGATTCAACTTATTTCATCTAACAAAATACAAATTTGATACGTTGTCCCACAACCCTCTATAATTATAGAGTTTAGACTAATCCCGTTTCGCTCGCCGCTACTAAGAGAATCGCTTTTGCTTTCTTTTCCTCTAGTTACTAAGATGTTTCAATTCACTAGGTTTGCTCTTTCTTCTTTATTTATTCAAGAAGTAGTTCTAGAAGTTTCCTTATTCGGGTATTCTTGGATCAAAACTTGCTTCCAGTTCCCCAAGACATTTCGCTGGTAGCCACGCCCTTCATCGCTTCTGAACACCAAGGTATCCGTCGTAAGCTCTTAATCGCTTGACTTTATTTAAAACTCAAAGATTTCAATTTTCTTTCTTTTCTCTATTTTGTGGAGATAAGCGGATTCGAACCGCTGACATCTGCCGTGCAAAAGCAGCGCTCTACCAACTGAGCTATACCCCCACTGATGGGCCATCCAGGATTTGAACCTGGGACCTCACCCTTATCAGGGGTGCGCTCTAACCAACTGAGCTAATAGCCCAAAATAAAAGATTAAAAACTCCGAAAAAGTTAAACTAGTTGTTAATATTTCTAAGCAGTTAAAAAACAAGCTTAAAATTCCCTAAAAGGAGGTGATCCAGCCGCACCTTCCAGTACGGCTACCTTGTTACGACTTCACCCCAGTCACTAGCCCTACCTTAGACGCCGCTCTCCGAATGGTTAAGCTAACGGTTTCGGGTATGACCAGCTCCCATGGTGTGACGGGCGGTGTGTACAAGGCCCGGGAACGGATTCACCGCTGTATGGCTGACCAGCGATTACTAGCGATTCCAACTTCATGTAGGCGAGTTGCAGCCTACAATCTGAACTTAGGCTAGGTTTACGAGATTAGCTAATTTTTGCAAATTTGCAACTCTTTGTCCTAACCATTGTAGCACGTGTGTAGCCCAGGACATAAGGGGCATGCTGACTTGACGTCATCCTCACCTTCCTCCGGTTTGTCACCGGCAGTCTTTCTAGAAAACCCAACGAATTGGTAACTAAAAACAAGGGTTGCGCTCGTTGCGGGACTTAACCCAACATCTCACGACACGAGCTGACGACAGCCATGCACCACCTGTATCTGCATTCCCGAAGGCACTCTTTCTTTTCAAAAAGATTCGCAGTATGTCAAGCCCTGGTAAGGTTCTTCGCGTTGCATCGAATTAAACCACATGCTCCACCGCTTGTGCGGGCCCCCGTCAATTCCTTTGAGTTTCACCCTTGCGAGCGTACTCCCCAGGCGGGATACTTAACGCGTTAGCTACGATACTGTAAAATAAATACAACATCTAGTATCCATCGTTTACGGCTAGGACTACAGGGGTATCTAATCCCTTTTGCTACCCTAGCTTTCGCCTCTGAGTGTCAGTAATGGTCCAGTAGAGCGCTTTCGCCACTGGTGTTCTTTCTAATATCTACGCATTTCACCGCTACACTAGAAATTCCCTCTACCCCTGCCATACTCTAGTCTAGTAGTTTCCATTGCTTTTCTAGGGTTGAGCCCTAGTCTTTAACAACAGACTTATTAAACAACCTACAGGCGCTTTACGCCCAATGATTCCGGATAACGCTTGCATCCCCCGTATTACCGCGGCTGCTGGCACGGAGTTAGCCGATGCTTATTCCTCAAGTACCGTCAGAACTTCTTTCTTGAGAAAAGAGGTTTACAGACCAAAATCCTTCATCCCTCACGCGGTATTGCTCCGTCAGGCTTTCGCCCATTGCGGAAAATTCCTCACTGCTGCCTCCCGGAGGAGTCTGGGCCGTGTCTCAGTCCCAGTGTGGCTGATCGTTCTCTCAAACCAGCTACTGATCGTGGCCTTGGTAAGCCGTTACCTCACCAACTAGCTAATCAGGCGTGAGCTCATCCTTAGGCAGTTTAAACTATTTCACCTCTCGGCATATGAAGATTTAGCAGCCGTTTCCAGCAGTTATTCTTCTCCTAAGGGCAGATTCTCACGTATTACGCACCCGTTCGCCACTAAAGTTAAAAACTTTCGTTCGACTTGCATGTGTTAAGCATACCGCCAGCGTTCATCCTGAGCCAGGATCAAACTCTCCATGGTATTCTATATATTTCTGTTTGAAAATTAAATTTTTAATCTGCACTGAATAATAGCATTCAATAAAGTATTATGTCAAGCTTAAAATTTTTAAATTAAAGTACTATAATAATTAGCAACTATTAACCAATAAAGTATATAATTCGGTTCAGAATTGTTACATCCTGTTTTGAATTGCAAATATTGGTATAACAGCAAATTATTTAAACAAAATTAGTTAATGTTTACCTTAAAGATCTTAGTATACACTGTTGTAGTGTTTTTTGTTTCTTTGTTTACTTTTGGTTTTCTTTCTAACGATCCTTCACGAAACCCGAACCGAAAAGATTTAGAATAAAACAAAAATAGAATCCTCTTTTATTCATTTTAATGAATAAAAGAGGATTCTTTTGCTTAGTAGCGCAAAAATTAAAATATTGGTAAACACATGCTAAGTACCTATAAAGGTTACAAGATATGCTGAATTGAATCCAATTATTTCCAATTTAATATTTTTGCAACTACTGGAAGAATTTTCAGTTCGAAGATTAGTTCTAATACATTTGTGTCTGAATTTTAATTTATTAATTAAATTAAAATTTTGTTTTTAATCTTGCAGACTTACCAGTTCGTTCTCTTAAGTAATAGAGTTTAGCTCTTTTAACTTTTGCACGACGTAATACAGAAATATTCTTGACCCATGGAGAGTTAAGGACAAAAACCTTCTCAATTCCACCACCTTGGAACATTTTTCGAACTGTTATTGTCGAATCTACTTGTGAACTATTTCGATGTTTTGAAATTATCACACCTTCGTATACTTGAATTCTTTCCTTGTCCTTTTTTTCACCATCAGTTACTTTTTTTGGTAACTCCAAGTAAATAGTTACTTTGACGGTGTCACCTAAATCAAGCTTTGGTAAATCTTCTTTTTTATAAAAAATCGGTAAATCAATATTTATATTCCCTAATGGTTTCATTATTACTATTATTCTTTTTTACTTTTGCCACACAATTGCTCCCTCTATTTGTTAACATATTTTCTACTTTTTGTAAATATGAAGGTTATTTTAACCTTAACGTCTATCAGCATCGGATTTACGATTACAGCACAATAGTTTTAATCTCTATGAGATATAAACTAACTAAAAGCCAAACTCGTGAAAAATATTTCTTAAGAACTTATTTAGATGCACTTGCAACATTTCCTGATTCAAACCACTCTGTTAAAAGAGTTAGTTCTTTATTTTTAGTCCGCGCTAAAGGTACAAGTTTTTGAATAGAATATAATATGTCCTCGTTATTAAATTCTCTTCCTTTACTAAAACCAATTCTCATAGCTTCAATAACGACTTGTTCAATTTCGGCCCCAGAAAAATCTTTACTTAAATCACTCAGCAATGGCAATTCGAACTCGTTAATACGTGTTTGGCGCACTTTACTTAAATGTACATTAAATATCGCTTCCCTCTCTTTCTTTGTTGGTAAGGCTATGAAGAAAACTTCATCAAAACGACCTTTTCGAAGAATCTCGGGAGGTATCCATTCAATGTTATTTGCAGTTGCAACAACAAAAACAGGTGAATTTTTCTCTGACAACCATGTAAGAAAGGTAGCTAATACGCGACTTGTCGTCCCACTATCCCCACTACTTTGTGCACCAGCAAATGCTTTATCAATTTCATCAACCCAAAGAACACAAGGTGACAAAGCTTCAGCGATTTGGATCATTTTTCGTACTCGTGATTCAGATTCTCCTACTAAGGAAGCAAATAAACGACCAAAGTCGAGACGAAGTAAAGGTAAATTCCACTCGCTGGCAACAGTTTTTGCTGCTAAAGATTTTCCAGTACCTTGAATTCCAACTAAAAGCAATCCTTTTGGATAAGGTAAACCATATTTACGCGCAGCTGGAGAAAAAGCTTCTGCTCGTAAAGATAACCACTCTTTAAAATTTTCTAATCCACCAACATCAGTAATTTTTTTATCTGTCGTATTAAATTCTAACAATTGAGTCTGTTGAATAATTTGCTTTTTTTCCTCAATAATTAGCTTTGGGCTTGATGCATCTATATTTCCCGATTGAGCAATAACTTTGGATAAAACTCGTCTAATACGTTCTAATGATAATCCTTGACAAGCTGTGGTTAAATTTACCAAAACCTCTTCTGATATGTCTTGTTTTAAAGACTTCATTAAACGAAATAGCTCTTCATTTATTTCACTATATGTTGGTAATGGAAATTCAATTAATGTAATAAATTCACGTAGCGTATCTGGAATATTTACTTCCGAGGATATTATGATTAAGTTCTTAGGTTGTGTCTTTAATGTTCGACTTAGATTTTTTAATTTACGTATTATTGAAAGGTCTTTTAAAAAATTATCATAGTCTTTTAAAATAAAAACGGAAGCGGTCTCTGAAGTTAATTTATCGACTAATTCTAATGCTTCTAAAGGACTTTTAGCCGCAAACCCGATATCATTTGGGTTACCTTGATACCCTTCAACAAAATCCCAGGAATAATATGTACGCGAGACATATTTTTTTGTGCAATATTTTATTATATATTCTAAACGTTCTTCTTCATTAGTTGAAATATATATAATTGGATAACGTGCTTTTAATAAAAGTACGAACTCATTTAAAAAACTCATGAAAATATAAATTAAAAAATTTAACCACAGGTTAAAAAGGCTCAAGATATTGACTGGTTAACCAACTGACCCTTCAAGCTTTAAACTTAAGAGACGATCTGCTTCGGAAGCAAATTCTAATGGTAATTCATTAAAAACTTCTTTACAAAATCCATTTACCATTAACGAAACTGCTTCTTCATTTTCAATCCCACGTTGAAGAAGATAGAAAAGTTGTTCTTCAGCAATTCTTGATGTTGAAGCTTCATGTTCAATACGTGTAGAGCTATTTTGTGCCTCAATATATGGAAAAGTGTTGGCACTCGAATTTTTCCCAATTAGTAAAGAATCACATTGTGAGTAGTTTTGTGTATTTTCAGCCTTTATCCCTATTTTAACCAATCCTCGGTAACTGTTTTTCGAAAATCCCGTTGAAATACCTTTTGAAATAATTCGACTTTTCGTTTGTGGTGCAAGATGAACCATTTTTGTTCCCGTATCTGCTTGTTGTTTATTACTCGTTAAGGCTACAGAATAAAATTCCCCGATGGACGAATTACCGGCTAAAATGCAGCTTGGATATTTCCAAGTAATTGAAGAGCCGGTTTCAACTTGTGTCCATGAAATCGTAGCATTTTTACCTGCACAAATCCCACGTTTTGTTACAAAATTATAGACACCACCAATTCCATTTTCATCACCAGCATACCAATTCTGAACCGTTGAATATTTGATTGACGCATTTTCTAAAGCAATTAATTCCACAACAGCAGCGTGTAATTGATTAGTGCTAAATTGTGGGGCTGTGCACCCTTCTAGATAATTTACGGAACTATTTTCTTCAGCAATAATAAGGGTTCGTTCAAATTGTCCTGCCTCCTCATTATTGATGCGAAAATAAGTTGATAGCTCTAATGGACACTTTATATTTTTGGGAATATAACAGAAAGACCCATCACTAAATACAGCCGAATTTAGGGCTGAAAAAAAATTATCACCAATGGGAACAACGCTGCCGATGTATTTTTCTATAAGGTCGGGGTAAGATTCAACGGCTTCAGTTATTGAACAAAAAATAACTCCTGCCTTTTGCAATTGTTTTTTGAATGTTGTTCCTATTGAAACACTGTCAAAAACAGCGTCTACAGCAACATTAGCGAGTAATTTTTGTTCATTTAAGGAAACGCCCAATTTTTCAAATGTGCGTAATAATTCAGGATCTACATCATCTAAACTACCTAATTTCTTCTTTGTTTTAGGTATTGAATAATACTGAATATTTTGATAGTTAATAGCAGGGATATTAAGATATGCCCAATCTGGTTCTTCCATTTTTTCCCAAACACTGTATGCCCTTTCCCTGAACTTTCGTAAAAAATGAGGTTCTTCTTTTTTACTACTTATATCTTTAACAACGTTAATATTTATACCTTTCGGAAAATCTTCCGTTTCGATATTGGTTGTAAATCCATATTTATAAGGGCTTGCAACAATTTCATCTAAAATTGTATCTGAATCATAAGTTTTTTTCTCTACCATTTTCAAATAGATGGATTAATTGTTACTAAAATAATTTCCAATTAATTCACATTATACAATAGCATTTTGGAATATTAAATTTTGGAAAAAGTTATGCCAAGCTTTGATTGTGGATTGTTAAGTAAAAGTTTTTATTATTGTGATGTGCAATAATTTATAGTGATACTTTTTTTTGCATAAATTAGCTTTTAGCTGATGGCACCAGCAGCACTGGAGAAAAAGTCAATTAAAAAGGTCAAAAGTATAAAACCAAGTAATGGGGATAGATCTAAACCAATAAACGTCGGAATGATACCTCGGAAAACACGTAAGTAAGGATCTGTCATTTTACCTAACGAATATAATGGTTGTGTATAAAAATTTAGATTAGGAAACCATGTTAAATAAACCCGTAAAGTTAATAGTGCAATATAAAATTTTAAAAAGCCGGCAATACCGCCACAAACAGTAAGTATTAAAACATTCATACGTAACATTATATATAATTGAATCTTACCCTAATCTTAAATAATAGCATAAAATGAATTAGTGGAAGATAGTAAGTATTGAATTATTTCTTGTTTAACAGCTAGTGAAGAGACTTGAACTCATAACCGACTGATTACAAATCAGTTGCTCTACCAATTGAGCTACACCAGCTTTAGAATATACACAGTCAATGTTAACACATAGTATATATTTTGTAAAATAAATAATGAGCTTCTGTACAATAACAAACTACACCAAGATGAAAGACTTGTTTAACGTTAACTGATTAAAGGAAATATAATTAGGTATCTAATACCTAATTGTAACTATCCGTGTAGTGTTATTGATAAAATTAACCTTTTTTAACCTTTTTTCGACTCTTTTAAAAATAAACAAGAACTAGTAATATCCATTTTGTTGTAATGTGATTCGATTATTGCGGCATTTATCTCATAGTTAGGGATTACTGATTCACGAGAATTCTCAAATATGTAATTGGCCTGAAAATTCGGGTTCAAATAATAGTAAAAGTATCCATATAAACGACCGCTTGTTTTTAAGTGATGGTAAATTAAAGTATTGGGCGTAGCAACATATTTCAAAACAAGCCCGTAAAAGTATCTTCTATTTTCTAGAAGATTATTTGACAGAACTCAATAATTTTATATAATTAAAACTTGCATTTTCAAACTTTTTATCTTACTTTTAAGGAAAGTTTAATATAGTAAAAAAAAGTGGCTAAGAGTAAAGGGGCAAGAATTAGAATTACGTTGGAGCATAGATGTGAAACTGGAGTTTATCGTTATCACACTACAAAAAATCGTCGGAATACCGCGGAACGTATTGAGTTGAAAAAATATTCACCAGTAACAAAAAAGCACGAATTATTTCGAGAAATAAAATAATATAAAAGCTTCAACAAATTTAGAATACATGGTTAAGGTAGATTTTAAAAATATAGAAATTAGTGCTGAAGATCTGGATAAAATAAACTATAAGGATACTAAAGTCTTAAGTAGTTTTATTAGTGATCAGGGTAAAATATTACCACGTCGCTTAACAGGGTTAAATTCCAAACAACAGAAACGAATTACAAAATTAATAAAAAGGGCGCGTATTGCTGCTCTATTACCATTTGTAATTGGTAAGGCTTAGCGACGATTTTTTGACCTTATAAGAAATTACTATAATTTTATAAAAAGTGTTATAATTTAGGTTAAATAAAGACAAAGTAAATTACGTAATTTATACCATGACTCCTTCTTTAGGCGCATTTTTAAGTAGTATTATATTAGCCGTTCTTATTGTTATTATTCCAATTTCAGCAGCGCTAGTATTTGTGAGTTCATCCGATAAGATTGTACGATCTTAAGAAAAAAAACTGGATTTCTTTTATGAAACCCAGTTTTTTATTGCCGTTTTAGAAATTCATCTCTGCAGCCTGTACTTTTTCAAATTGCTTTTTCTTTAACACTAATAAAATTTGTGCTAGTGTTACTGTAAAGAAGAAGGCAATCATACCTTTAACACGGTTCGGATTTTGTAGAATAACTTCTGTTTCTGTTTGTCCAAAACCACCCACATTCGGATCGTAAGTTAAAGCTTCATCAGCTTTAATAACATCATTAACTTTAACCGATAGATCTAAGCCCGCAGGAACGGTTTGTGAAACAGTATCACCAGAAGTCGATTGAATTTGTACCACAGTTTTTCCTTTTTCACCTGGGTCAATAGCAGTAATTTTACCTGCTGTAGTAGAAGTAACAGTTGTATTGTTACTTTTCTCGCCACTTGGGTATACTTGACCACGTCCTCTGTTACCACCAACATAAATTGGATAGTTTAAGTAATTCACATTCTCATCTTGGCCGGGAACTGGAGATAAGATTGGAAAGACGATCTCTTGGTTCTTATCACCTGAAATCGGCCCCACAACAAGAATGTTTGGTTTTGTTTTACTATAAGGTTGAATAAATACACCTTTTGTTTTTGCCTTAATGTCATCTGATAGACGATCCTTTGGTGCTAATTTAAATCCCTCGGGTAAAACAACAACAGACCCTACGTTTAAAGGCCCGCGTTTACCACTAGCGGTAACTTGTTTAACCGATTTATCATAGGGAATACTTACAACAACTTCAAAAACGGTATCTGGTAATACGGCTTGTGGCACTTCAACTTCTGTTGGTTTTGACGCTAAATGGCAGTTTGCGCAAACAATACGGCCAGTTGCTTCTCTTGGGTTTTCATAAGCATTTTGTGCAAAAACCGGGTATGCATATGAAACTTTTGGAAAAATAATTGTTGCTATTATCCCTAAAAGTAAGAAAGCAGATCGAAATTTCTTTAATAAAATATTCATTTTTTTATAATCCATTTATAGTCTTGTATTTTGGATTATACACGTAATAAATTAGAATTACTATCTTTAAAAAGATTTTATTAATAGATAAATTACAGTACCTTTATTCTTTTAATAAAATTACAAGTCCTGAACCACCTAGATACAAGGCTAGAAGTGCACTTGTCATAAGTAATTGAGTTACAGGATCGGTTGATGGTGTAATTACGGCCGCTAAGGTTGTTGCAATTACAACTACATATTTCCAAGCAGATAACATTTTTTTCCCTGAAATAATGCCTAGTAGACCCAATATAATTTGAACAACAGGTATTTGAAATGCTAAGCCCGTGGTAAAAATTAAAACAGCAACAAAGTCAAAATATTGGTCAAAAGACCAAAAAGGTTCCACAATTTCTGAACCGTAAGTAATAAAAAAATTTAACGCCGCTGGTACTAAAAAAAAGTACGAAAAACATAACCCAATTCCGAATAAGAGACCTGAACCAATAGTCATCGGAAGCAATATATCTCGTTCTTTTTTCGTCATGCCTGGTAACACATAAAGAAAAATTTGGTACAGAATAAGAGGGCTACTTACTAAAATGCCACTAAACGCAGCAATTTTAATAGATGCAAAAAAATATTCACCGGGTGCGAATTGTAGAAATTTAATTCCCATTGCCGGGGCTTGGAATAACTTAACTATTTGTTTAATATCTGCAAAACAAGTTAAAATTGCAACACCAAGAACAGAAATACAAAATATAAGTCGTTGACTAAATTCTTCTATATGTTCTGACAATGCCATTTCATCATCATTAACCGTATCTAAAGAATTAGAAGTTATTTCTTCTGCTGTTGTACTTGTATCATTCATTTAATTTTTTCTTGTTTTACTATAAAATATTTATTATTTAAAATAATTTATTCACCCGTTTTATCTATTTTATCAACAATAATACATTCAGTTGTTAATACCATACTTGCGATAGAAGCTGCATTTTGAAGAGTTGAGCGCGTTACTTTCGCAGGGTCAATAATTCCGGCTTCATACATGTCAACATATTCATCTGTTGCAGCATTATACCCAATTTCAAATTCTTTTTCTTTAACATGTTCTAAAACTACAGCCCCATTTTTACCAGCATTTGAGGCAATTCTTTTTAATGGTGCACTTAAGGCTTTTTCGACAATAAGTGCGCCAATTAATTCGTCATCATATAAGTTATCTTTTGCCCATTCTAATAATGAATCAGAAATGTGAGCTAAAGTTGATCCACCCCCAGGTACAATACCTTCTTCAACCGCTGCTTTTGTTGCATTTACAGCGTCTTCTAGACGTAATTTACGATCTTTCATTTCTGTTTCTGTCGCAGCCCCAACCTTTATAACGGCTACTCCACCACTTAATTTTGCTAATCGTTCTTGTAACTTCTCTTTTTCATAAGTTGAGTCTACTGTTTCTAATTGGCGTCTTAATTGTTCACAACGAGCCAAAACCTGTTCTTTATTAGCATCAGCAATTATAGTTGTGTTATCTTTCCCAACAACAACTCTGCGAGCTTTACCCAACGTCTCGATTTCCATTTTTTCTAAGCTTAAGCCTGCATCACTACTAACTACTTGGCACGATAATAATACTGCAAGATCGTCAAGGATAGCTTTACGACGGTCTCCGAATCCTGGTGCACGGACAGCAACAACATTTAAAATCCCTCGCAGTTTGTTTATTATCAGTGTGGCTAAGGCTTCTTTTTCAACATTATCGCTAATAATTAATAGAGGCTGGTTAGTTTTTGAAATAAGTTCTAGGGTAGGAAGTAAATCTTGTTTTACAACTGTAATTCTTTTATCAGTCAATAAAACATAAGGATTTTCTAGAACAATTTCCATTCGTTCCGTATTGGTAACAAAATACCCTGAAACAAAACCACGATCAAAACCCATACCTTCTGTAATCTCAAGCTCCGTTACCGTAGATTTACCTTCTTCAAGAGAAATTAAACCTTGGCGCCCAACTTTATCAATTGCCGATGCGATAAGTGAACCAACTTCCTTGTCATTACCAGCAGAAATTGTTGCTACTTTTGTTATATCCGAAATACTTTCAATAGGACGGGCGTATTCAGTTACTTGACGAACAACAAATTGTGTTGCTTTTTCAATTCCTCTTTTTAAAACAATTGGGTTTGCGCCTGCAGCAACATTACGCATTCCTTGTTTAATAATTGCATAAGCAAGAACTGTTGCAGTAGTTGTTCCATCTCCAGCAACATCGTTAGTCTTTGATGCTGCCTGTCGAATTAAAGAAACACCCGTATTTTCTAAATTATCCTTTAAATTTATCTCTTTCGCTATTGTAACCCCATCATTAACAATTTGTGGTGTCCCATATTTTTTTTCTAAAACAACATTTCTCCCTTTGGGTCCTAGAGTTATTGAGACTGCTTCTGCAATAGTATCCATACCTTTCTCTAAGGCTTTCCTAGCATCTTCTTGATACAGTATTGTTTTTACCGACATAATTTTTTTTATAAAAATTGAATTTTAAATTGTCTACGAATTTAATTAAATTTACATTGACACCTAACTCTTTTAGTAAAAAATTTCTTTGTACTTATTAAAAAATGGCTCAGGCTGGACTTGAACCTGCGACCTTGGGCTTATGAGTCCCCTGCTCTAACCAACTGAGCTACTGAGCCTTTGTATTACACAATATAATAACAAAAAAATTACTACTTTCGCAACTATGCTTTTTTATTAACTAGGCTTGTAAAAATTTAATTGTTACCTAATTTGTTCGAACTTAAAAAAATTATACATTGTTTATATTTATAAGCTCTATAGTATTGCTAAATACTACTATGGAAATTTATACTTGTTGAAAGTATAAGTGGGTTACTAACTCAATGGTAGAGTACTCGGCTTTTAACCGAATAGTTCTGGGTTCGAGTCCCAGGTGACCCATTTAGATTATTGTTAATAAATATGATAAGTTTTATTTTCGTATTCATGTTTTACATAGAATAATAACGAACTTATTTTAACTTACCGGTATAAGTGAAAAGATGCGTAAGATTATTCAATAATTGACAAGTCAAACCAAAAAACACTACCAATATTGTAACGGCTAATTACACTAATAGCCGCATTATGTTCTGATAAAATTGTTTTTACGATTGATAATCCTAAACCGGTTCCTTTTAATGTATGTACATCGTTTTCGATTCTATAGAAACGTTGAAAAATGTTTTGTTGGTACCCACCATAAATACCAATACCTGTATCAACAATTTCGATTCGTACTTTATTTACTGGGTATTGTTCTAAGTGATAGGCGCGAATTAATATTTCACCATTGGGATAAGTAAATTTTAGGGCATTTCCGACTATATTTGTTAAAACTTGTAAAATTAAATCTTTATTTCCTTTTACAGCAGGTTGATTAAACGCGATTTCAGAATGAAGATATAAATTTTTATCACGGGCCGTAATCTGATAATTAGCCATTATCTGCGCGAATATATCTAATAGATCTGTGGCCTCTAATGTAATATTTTTAATAGAATCTAATTTTGATATACACAAAATATCATTTACCAATCTTGTTAAACGATTTGTTTCTTTGTTTACAATATTAAGAAAATACCTTTTTTGCCATGCGCTTAAAGTGTAATCATATTCTTGAATTGTTTCAATAAACGATTTAATATTAAATAGGGGTGTTCGAAGTTCATGAGAAATATTACTCATAAAACGGTTTTGTGTTTTATCTAATTCTAACTCTTTAGTAGTATCTTGTAGTGTGACACCAATACCGATTGGTACTCTATTTCTATCTTCAGAATCGTAAATGATATTAAGTATTATTCGAATATATTTTTTAGGGGATTTAATAAACTCGTTCCGAATTTCCCCAGAAAAAACCGAACTGTTGGAATCAATTAGGATCTTCTGTAAAGTAACAAACATTTTTTTTTGTAAATTTAGGGGTAAGTGATCCCAAATTGAAGTTCCAATTAATCGTGTTTTTGTTTTCCACCCAAAAATTTTAATCGCAGCATTATTAACTAAAACAATTTTTAAGTTAGTATCTAATAACATTGTTCCATCAGCAATGGTAGTAACTAAACTTTCTAGCTTGATTTTTTCACTTGATAATTGATCTCGGTTCCTTTCTTCATATAATTGCAAACGTCTTGCCATTTCATTAAAGTTAGGGATTATGTAATTAAAATCCCCGGGAAGAGATATTTTAATTCTTTTTGAAAAATCACCTTCGGCAATACTTTTAAAACCCATTGAAAGTTCTGTTAGAGGAAGTAAAACCCCTACTCTATTAAAGATAATACTTAAAAACAATACAATCCAAAAAAGAATAAAAATCGATAAAGTGATTTCCTTTGTTATTAATGAATTATTTAAAATATTAGGGTTCACTTTATTTCCTACAAGGAGAAAACCAATAATTCTATTATTTAATTGAAGCGTTAATCTTTCTTTTGTATTTGTTAAATTCGTTGTTGAATTCGATGATTTGGGAAAAATTTCACTAAAATTGTAAGGAATACTATAAGAATTTGCAAAATTATCAATAAATAATATATAACGAATGTTAGGAGTATTTTCATAAAACCGTTCACAAAACGAGAGAATTTCACTGGTTTTATTTTCTTGAAATAGATAAATAATATTTGCACCTAATAACGAATTTATATCAGTTGTAAATCGTCGATTATTTGTATTCATTTGTTCCTCTATTGCTGTTACAGACCAGGATACTATACTACTTACGAGTAAAGAAATTAATATAGTTGTTACGAAAATAATTTTCGTTTGTAATTTAAAGTTTATCCACGATTGATTTACTGAGCTAACAAGACCTTTAATATTAAACAACACAGTATTTACTTATTTTTAGTTAATTTACATCCTTACACCTGATAGAAATTTAGCCATCTTTTTAATTCTCCGTAAAGAGAAGAACTTTTGTAAACAAACAGCTATGCTAGCGTAACCAATTTTTAACTTTATAACCAAATATCCTTTAAAATATTTAAAATGTTACAAACCTTTTTTCAAAGCGCCACTAAACAAATATTAGCGAAAAATGCCTCTCAATTGCAACGAATTAATAAAATTGGAGAAGGCTATTTAACCTTAACTGATGAGCAACTAAATTTAAAAACACAGGAATTAAAAAAACGACTAGTTAATGGTCAAAAGCAATATGAAATTATTGATGAGGCATTTGCGTTGGTTCGTGAAGCAACATCAAGAGTATTAAAAATTCGACATTATGATGTACAGTTACTCGGTGGTCTCGTTTTAAACGAGGGAAAAATTGCCGAAATGAAGACAGGTGAAGGAAAAACAATCGTAGCGTTACTACCAACGTTTCTTAATGCTTTGTATGGTAAAGGTACTCATGTTGTAACAGTCAATGACTATTTAGCACGTCGTGATGCTGAATATGTAGGACAAGTTCACCGTTTTCTTGGATTAACTGTTGGTTTAATACAAGAAAATATGTCACCAACGGAAAGAAAAGAGAACTACAATTGCGATGTTGTCTATGTAACAAATAATGAGTTGGGGTTTGATTATCTTCGTGATAATATGGCTTTTACTAGTTCCGAAATGGTTCAACGCCCATTCTTTTTTGCCGTTATTGATGAAGTTGATTCAATTTTAATTGACGAAGCTCGAACACCTTTAATTATTTCAGGCCCTAGTGAAGCGCCGACACAAAAGTATATCGAAACGTCTAAACTTGCCCAAATATTAAAACGTGACGTTCACTATTCGGTAGATGAAAAAAATCAGAACGTTGTTTTATTTGAAGAGGGTATTCAATTTTGCGAACAGGCTTTAAGTCAACCAGATTTATATAATCCAGAAAATCCATGGATTTCTTATATTTTAAATTCAGTTAAAGCTAAAGAACTTTTTAAATTAAATACAAATTATATTGTAAGTGAAGAATCGGAAATTGTAATTGTTGATGAGTTTACAGGCCGAACAATGTATGGTAGAAGATGGAGTGATGGATTACATCAGGCAATTGAAGCTAAAGAAAATGTAAAAATTCAAGACGAAAGCCAAACCTTAGCATCAATTACATATCAAAATTTATTCCTACTCTATGAAAAGTTGTCTGGTATGACAGGAACGGCCAAAACAGAAGAGTTAGAATTTGAAAAGATTTATAATTTAAAAGTTGTGCCAATACCGACGCACCAAAATATTTTAAGAAAAGATTTTCCGGATTTAATTTATAAAAATCAATATATTAAATGGCAAGCAATTGCAACGGAATGTGTTGAGATGTATCAATTAGGACGACCAGTTTTAGTGGGGACAACTACTATCGAAAAATCGGAATTATTAGCTGCATTGTTAAGCGAGTATAAAATACCGTATAAGTTATTAAACGCCCGGCCTGAAAATGTTGAAAAAGAATCTGAAATTGTATCTGGGGCAGGGTGTAAGCAAGCAGTTACAATTGCGACTAATATGGCTGGTCGTGGAACTGATATATTACTAGGAGGTAATCCAGAATCTTTAACAATATCTACTCTAAAAGATATATTTAAAGCTATTGACACTAGTAATTTAGATGACGCCACCATTTCTAAACTTAAATTAAAACTGAAAATTGAAAACTCCGAAACTCTAATAGAGATTAGTAAAAATTATCAGCAGTTTTTAAGAGATTTGTCTAATGCCCCTAATCTTAATGAAAATGTTGTGGTTAACCCGCTTCAAAAATATTATCAACAAACATTAACAGAGAAAGAGGAATACGTAAAACTCGATAAGAAAAATATTTTAAAATTGGGCGGACTTCATGTCATTGGTACAGAAAGACATGAATCAAGGCGTATTGATAATCAATTACGGGGCCGTTCAGGTCGACAAGGTGATCCTGGTTCCTCACGTTTCTTTCTTAGTTTAGAAGATAAACTTCTTCGCTTATTTGGGGGGGATCAAATTATGGGTATGATGCAAAATATCGGATTTCAAGATAATATCCCCATTCAAAGCCCTTTATTAAATCAAAGTTTAGAGTCCGCTCAACAAAAAGTTGAAGCTTATTATTATGATACGCGAAAGCAACTATTCGAATATGATCAGGCTTTAACAATGCAAAGAAACGGTGTTTATAACGAGCGTTGTAGAATTTTACAACGAGAAAATGTAAGGGATTGGATTATTGAATATGCAGAAAGAAGTCTGTACGATTTAGTTTTATATACTAAAGACTTTAAAAATGAGGAAAAAATCCCAGAAATTTTTAATTTAAAGGTACAAGAATTATTGGGTATTCCTTTTAAAGTTATACTGAAAGATGAGAAAGTTGATGTTAAAAATACTCTTTCTATTTTACAGCAGCAATTTCAAATTAGTTATGATCTTAAAGAAATCGAAATCGAATCAATTGAACCCGGTTTAATGCGTGAATTAGAGAGAACATTTTTACTTCAGCAAATAGATTTTTCATGGAAAGAACACTTACAAAAGATTTCTTTTCTTAGAGATTCTATTAGATGGCGGGCTTATGGCCAGAAAGATCCATTAACAGAGTATAAAAGAGAAGCATTCAATCTTTTTATTACTATGTTAACGCGAATACGTCACCGAGTAGTGTACTTTATCTTGCGAGCGAAAATTGTCCTAGATACTTAAAAAGCTTTAAGGAAAATAAGCATCTTTATTTCTAAAGGCGCCGTTTTCCTTAAAGCTTAATATACGAAATTTATAGACCGAATTGATTTCCGCGGCGGTATTGTAAATATGCTGCAACAAATAATCCAAGAATTGTAACTGGAACAAGACCTAGGACAAGACCTGATAATAATACTTCAACCATTTATAAGAGATGTAATTTAATTTTAGTAATTGAAATTTAAATAGCTAATTAGAATTATTCACTAATTTCACTAAAAAGACTACTTTTACGAATATCTTCTGCTTCAATTGTTACTAAATCTGATTTTGTAAGAATTTTATCACCGGAATTAAACATTCTGTTCGCATGTCTCATTCGTGCAGTATCAATTGCGTTACTAATAGTTCTAGCATTAGCAAATAAAGGTAAAGTCGCTCGTTTTTCGATATATTCTAAGAGTGCGGCCTCAGCTTCAGCATTCATTCGATATTGCTGCTCTTCTAAAATTAGGCGGGCAATTTGAATTAGTTCTGTTGGCGTATAATCAGGAAAATCAATATGATTTGCTACACGTGAAGATAAGCCAGGATTAGATTCATAAAAACTATCCATCCTATCTTTGTAACCCGCAAAAATTACGACTAAATCTTCACGTTGGTTTTCCATAACTTGAAGAAGAATCTCGATTGCTTCAGAACCATAATCTCGTTCATTATCTGGCTTATATAGATAATAGGCTTCATCAATAAATAGAACACCACCCATTGCACGTTTTAAAACTTCTTTTGTTTTAGGTGCAGTGTGGCCAATATATTGTCCTACTAAATCGTCTCTTGTAACGGTAATTAGGTGACCTTTTCGTATATAACCCAATTTAAATAAAATATCAGCCATTCTATTAGCTACTGCCGTTTTACCAGTACCGGGACTACCAGTAAATGACATGTGGAGTCCAATAGCCGCCGAATTCATACCTAAACCCAAGTTTTTACGTAACCGTTGAACTAATAAGAGTGCAGCAATTTCTTTAATACGAGCTTTCACTGGAACAAGACCTACTAGATCTTCTTCAAGTTGATCAATAATACCTTGGATATTAGTCTTGTTATACTCTTCTTGTAAATTTACAGCCATTTTAAACAGGAAATTACAGATAAATAGATTTTAAACTACTACTACCCTAAAGTAGTTAGTGCTACGAATTAACATTTTAGCACAATTATTGTTTTTTAATAACTGAACATTCCTATTTTGGATAAATTCGAATACGTCGGTTTGGCTCATTCCCAACAGAGACACTCCGTAATTGATAATGACTAATAAGTTCATGTTGTAATTTACGTATTGGATTTATACGAGGAAGAAGTTCTATAGTTAAGTTTTGGGGAATGATAATCTCTTCAATAACTAAACGTGTTTCTTCTAACGGAGTTAATAGTTCCCTTGAACTAATTTGTGAAATTTTCTTGTTAGAAGATTTTGTTTCGCTTGATTGCGTTATTTCAAATATATTTTTAACTAGTACCCGTAAGACTTTTGCAATTTGCAGTAGGCTATTACTTTGTATTGTATGGATACTAATCTTTCTGGCATGAGAAATTTGCCGTAATTTTTTATTATTTTTAATTAAATTGGACAAGGCTAAGATAGCGTCTGCAGATTGAATTTCCTTTGTAATAATTATTGGTAAACCTAAAGTTTTAATTAAAGATCTAATATCTTGGTTATTTACCCCATAAATATATATGAATATAAATTTATTACCAAGTTTTTTCTTTAAGCGAAAATCAGGTTTAGAAATTTTCTTCAATTTCCAATCTTCATTACGGTTTATTTTATTTAGTAAGTAATTATTCTTCTGGCGCTTTTCAGGATTACCTTTTTTATAGTTATTTTCTGTGATACTTCGCGGTTCCTTTTGATTTGTTATAATTTCACAATGAATAACGTTGTTTTCCTCTGTAACTATTTTTCTTCTTTGTAAAGGAACTGTTTGCCCTTGTAATAGTAAATCAACAGATTGCTCAATATTTTCATGTATTACCCATGTTTTTGCATCATGAATTTCAACAGCAACTTCAAACGTGGGTGGAGCTTTACGTTCTAAAATACTTTTTGAAGAGTTGCGTCTTTTAGCTTCTTCATCGCCTAATGTAACATACTGAATACCACCAATTAGGTCAGTAATAGTTGGGTTCTTAATTAAATTTTCTAAAGCATTTCCATGTGCAGTCCCAACTAATTGAACACCACGTTCAGCAATTGTCCGTGCTGCCGTCGCCTCTAATTCTGTACCAATTTCATCAATAATAATTATCTCTGGCATATGATTTTCAACAGCTTCAATCATTACTTGATGTTGGTTTTGTGGGCTTGATACTTGCATCCGACGTGCTTTTCCAATTGAGGGGTGTGGTAAGTCTCCATCGCCGGCTATTTCATTAGATGTGTCAATAATAATCACTCTTTTTTTCATTCCATCTGAAAGGACACGAGCAATTTCTCTAATGGCGGTTGTCTTTCCAACACCAGGTCGACCTAAAAGTAATATAGATTTTTTATTCTCTAGTAGGTCACGAATAATACTAACAGTTCCAAATAATGCACGACCAATTCGACACGTTAATCCAATAACACTTCCTTGACGATTACGAAGCGAACTTATTCGATGTAATGTTTTTTCTATACCTGCACGGTTATCGCCACTAAATTTTCCTAAACGTTTTAGAATGTAATCTAAATCTTGCCAAACAATTGTCCTATAAGATAAATAACTTGCTTCATCTGAAAAGCGCGCTTCTGGTCGGCGACCAATATCTAAAACAATTTCAATCAATTGTTCTTGCTTACTATGTGTTTTTAGCGGAATACTAATATATTCGGGTAATATGTCTAATAGTTGATTTAAATCGTCTGCGAGAAGCATAAATAATTTGTTATTAATCAATAAAAATTATACCGTGAAAACAGAATAAATTTTATATTTGTTGAAAATTTCAAATAAAAGTAAATAAAACTTCTTTCGATATTCTAAAATTTTTTCTCTTGAAGAAAATTTAGGCCCTATTTACTGAATTATGTCTTAAACGGAAACATTGGGTTCTACTTAAATCATCAAGAGGATATATAGTCCTAGACTGTATAAAGATACAGGTTTATTTTGGTAATAAGTAAAAAATAAAATTTAATTTCATTAAAACTCGGATTTTAATGATAAGATCCTTATTAGTTGTATGGTTCTGATTATAAGTATTATAGGTAAAAATCTATTATTATAGAATTTTACCTTTAACGACTTACAAATGGAATAGTAACATAGTTAATAAGCAGTTAAAGTATTTTTTCAAATATAAAGCATAGTCAAAATGTCACACTTTACAAAGATTAAAACAAAATTATATAATCTTGAAACTCTGAAAAAGAGTCTTTCGGATTTAAATCTAGATTGGACTGTTAGTAATACAGAAATCCGCGGATACCAAAACACAAAGCACGATGCGGAACTTGTTATTACACAAGACAACAAGTATGATATAGGTTTTAAATGGAATGGGACAGAATATGAGTTAGTTACAGATTTAATGTTTTGGTCACAAGATTATTCAGTAGATAAGTTCCTTAATCGTGTAAATCAACGCTATGCTTATAACTCGATAATCGGAGTTAGCGAAAAAGAAGGTTTCCAATTTACACAAACAGAAACTGTTGAAGATGGTTCTATCCGTTTAGTTTTACGACGTTTTCGTTAAATTAAAAGTTTGATATACAATCTTAATTGATGGATAATAGTTTCAATACTGTTATCCATAAAAATTTTCCACCTTATTTTAGAGCCATGTAATATTAAAAGTATAAAAACCAGCTTAAATTTAGTATAGTCCCGCGTATTTTTAAAGGGTCGTATAAGGTTTATTAATTACAATTTTGTAGACAAACTAATTTAATAAAACTATAATGTTATGGTATTGATCATGTTTAAAATTTGTTATGAAAAAAGAAATTGAATTATACGAGATTATTTATCTGTTAAATCCGAGTTTTACACAACAAGAAGTTTCATCAAAGATTAATTATTACCAAACTTTCCTAACAAATCAAGGAAGTCAAGTAATGGTTCAAAATCGTGGAAAGCGTACTTTAAGTTATCCTATTAAAGGATTTGATACGGCTAACTATATTCAAATGGTATATTTAGGTAATGGTAAACTTGTTACAGCATTAAATAAAGAAATTATGCGTGATGAGGCGGTTATACGTAATATGACAACAAAATTACCTGAGGATATAAAATTCGCGTAAAGTCTGTAATAATTTATGCGGAATAAACCTATTCGACCCTATATCTTTTTAAAGACATAGTTTATTTTTGAGCTATTGATCCTATGTTTGATTATTTATCACTCACAGAACAAATTGACAAAGATAGAATTTTTGTGTTATTATAGTAATCCAAGGACAATTTTTTCGCGGGATAGAGCAGTTTGGTAGCTCGTCGGGCTCATAACCCGAAGGTCAATGGTTCAAATCCGTTTCCCGCTAAATTTCACAACTTGACAATTGCGATCATAAAAAAGTACTATATGTCTAGTAGTTGTTGAAGAAATGGGGTGTAGCCAAGTGGTAAGGCAACGGACTTTGACTCCGCTATTCGTAGGTTCGAGCCCTACCACCCCAGTGAATACAAAGTCTTACAAAAAAAGTTAAGGATAAACTTAGATTTGACTTTTTTCATTATTGTGTGATAACATATTAATGTGTTAATTAAGGGCTTGTAGCTCAGTGGACTAGAGCACGTGGCTACGAACCACGGTGTCAGGGGTTCGAATCCCTTCTTGCCCAATTTTTTAAAGTAATTGTTAAATTACCTTATGAGCCCTATTCTCTTGACAAAAAGTAGTTAATTAGTTTAATTTAATTGTGAAAGTTATTTACGGAGAGGTGGCAGAGTTGGTCGATTGCGTCTGATTTGAAATCAGATGAAGTGCAAGCTTCCGTGGGTTCGAATCCCACCTTCTCCGAATTATTATTCTGTTAATAAGGTTGTCTATTTCTATAAAGAATTAAAATCCTAATACTTGAGATCTACCACGTTCGGTAGAGTTAGTTTTTAAGCCCCTCCAATCTAAGGGCGCGCTTAAAATGACCGTCGTCTATTATTTGTTAAACATAGTCCATAAGTCCTCGTTCAGTAACTTCTTCTGCAGCTTTTTGTAAGACATAAGCCATATTATTAACCTCCAGTAACAGCTGAAATTATAAGTGAAAGTATCTTAGAATCCTTATAGTACCATCCAAGTATTAACCCAACAACCACAGATGAACAGGCAGCAGTTGAGGACATTTTTGTATTTGTCCGCCGATTATTCTTAAAGTCCTTGCTTTTTAAATTGCCTATAAGAGTCATAGCTTATATTTAAAATAACTAAATTAGATTTTACAGAGTTAATTAATTTAATGAAGTATACAATGTATATCATAACATCATAATAAAAAAAAATTATGGCATAAAAGGAATTTCATTTTAAGTCCAATATGATAGATATCGTTACTAGAAAATTAAATTAGTAATGTTAAAAAAACGCAATTAAAAAACCATAAAGAGTTAAACTCTTTATGGCTTTTTAATTGCAACTCATTATTTTAATCTAATGGACGCATTGAAAGAACTGGCTCGTTCTCACGGTTAATACCTTTCTCAAAACCTGCCGCTGCTGCACGAGCACGACCAGCATGCCAAAGATGTCCTACCCATAGGAAGAATCCTAAGAAGAAGTGTGAACAAGTTAACCATGATCTAGGTGATACATAGTTTACCGAGTTAATTTCTGTTGCTACACCACCTACTGAGTTTAAAGCACCTAGAGGAGCATGTGTCATGTACTCTGCTGCTCGACGTTCTTGCCAAGGTTGAATATCGTTTCGGATTTTGTTTAAATCTAAACCGTTTGGACCTCTTAGAGGCTCAACCCAAGGAGCACGCATATCCCAGAAACGCATTGTTTCACCACCAAAGATAATCTCACCACTTGGAGATCTCATTAGGTACTTACCTAATCCTGTTGGACCTTGTGCTGATGCTACATTAGCACCTAGTCGTTGGTCACGAACTAAGAATGTAAATGCTTGAGATTGTGATGCCTCTGGACCTGTTGGACCATAGAACTCACTAGGGTATGCTGTGTTGTTATACCATACGAAAACAGCTGCAGTAAGACCCATAAGTGAAAGGGCTGCAAGACTGTAAGATAGGTATGCTTCACCAGACCATACGAAAGTACGTCTTACCCATGCGAATGGTTTTGTTAAAATGTGCCAAATACCACCTACAACACATAAGAAGCCTAACCAAATGTGACCACCTACGATGTCTTCAAGGTTGTTTACACTAATAACCCAACCGTCACCACCAAATGGAGACTTAAGTACGTAACCAAAAATGATAAGCGGGTTTAATGTTGGAGCTGTAACTACACGAACATCTCCACCACCTGGAGCCCATGTATCGTAAAGACCACCAACGAAACAAGCTTTTGCAACAAGAAGGAAACAACCAATACCTAAAAGGATAAGGTGGATACCTAAAATTGTTGTCATCTTATTCTTATCACGCCAATCATAACCAAAGAATGGGAATGATTCTTCAAGTGTATCAGGTCCAATTAAAGAGTGGTAAACACCACCAAAACCTAATACTGCTGATGAAATTAGGTGTAAAACACCAACGACAAAGAATGGGTATACACTTGTCACTTCACCACCAGGGCCTACACCCCAACCTAATGTTGTTAAGTGAGGAATAAGGATACATCCTTGCTCATAAAGAGGTTTCTCTGGAATGTAGTGTGCTACTTCAAATAATGTCATTGCACCACACCAGAAAACCATAAGACCTGCGTGTGCAACGTGCGCACCAAGAAGCTTTCCAGATACGTTAATTAAACGTGCATTACCAGACCACCAAGCGAATCCAGTAGATTCGATATCACGGCCTGCGATTACTGTGTTAAAGGGCGTTTCCACGTGGTAATACCTCCTCAGGGAAAATGAAGTTTTCATGAGGTTGATCTTGCGCAGCCATCCATGCACGAATACCTTCGTTTAGAAGGTTGTTCTTTGTATAGAATGTCTCGAATTCTGGATCTTCTGCAGCTCTAAGCTCTTGAGATACGAAATCGTATGCACGTAGGTTAAGTGCTAAACCTACGATACCAATAGAACTAGTCCACATACCTGCTACAGGTACAAATAACATAAAGAAGTGTAACCAACGCTTGTTAGAGAAAGCAACACCAAAAATTTGTGACCAGAAACGGTTTGCAGTAACCATTGAATACGTTTCTTCAGATTGTGTTGGAGTAAACGCACGGAATGTGTTTGCTGCATCACCATCTTCAAAAAGAGTGTTCTCTACTGTTGCACCGTGAATAGCACAAAGTAACGCACCACCAAGAATACCTGCAACTCCCATCATGTGGAATGGGTTTAAAGTCCAGTTATGGAAACCTTGTAAGAAAAGAAGGAAACGGAAAATAGCCGCAACACCAAAACTAGGAGCAAAGAACCAACTTGCTTGCCCAAGTGGGTAAACTAAGAATACTGTAATAAATACAGCAATAGGCCCTGAGAAAGCGATAGCGTTGTAAGGACGAATCCCAACTAAACGTGCAATCTCAAACTGTCTTAGACAGAAACCAATAACACCGAATGAACCGTGTAAAGCAATAAATGCCCAAAGTCCACCAATTTGGAACCAACGAGTAATATCACCCTGAGCTTCTGGACCCCAAAGTAATAATAGCGAGTGACCCATACTGTTTGCTGGAGTAGAAACTGCTGCAGTTAAGAAGTTACATCCTTCTAGGAATGAACTTGCTAGACCGTGAGTATACCACGATGTTACAAATGTAATCCCAGTTAACCAACCACCTGCTGCAAGGTAAGCACATGGGAAAAGTAATAAACCTGACCAACCGATAAAAACGAAACGATCACGCTTTAGCCAGTCATCTACAAGATCGAAAACACTACGATCCTGCTTTTGTCCAATTGCGATAGTCATATTGAATATCTAAAAAAATTTATCTAAAAGTAAACTCATGTTCAGTTTAGTTATTAATAACTTATATCAAGTCAAATTAAAAAAAAACTCGAGATTTACTTGTCTTAACAACTCATATTTAATTATAGTATCAAATAATTAATTATGGAAAAACGTAGTCTTAAAATCCTTCGTTTTCAGCCATTTTACCATTAATTTTTAACCAGTTTTGAGCTTCAATATAATTATTTGGGGCTAATCGAACAGCGTTTTTCCAGTAATCACTCGCTTTATCGAACATATTTTGTGCTAATTCAAACTCTTTTTTCTCAGATGCCTTAGTACCTTGATAGTGATAAATTACTGCAATATTATTTAATGCTTGAGGTAACCGTGAATTTAAATCCAACGCTTGTTGGTAATATTCAACAGCTTTTAAAAAGTCCCCATTGTTACTGTAAATTAGACCTATGTTATAAAGAATATAGCTACGGTCATATGGATCTTCTTCAAGTTTTAAGGCTTCGTAATAATTTTCTAATGCTTCCGCATAATCACCACTTGACTGTGCTGACATACCATAACGGTAGTAAGAAAAAGCTTGTTTTTCATCTTTTGTGGCAGGAAGTACTTTTAATATTATATCGGCTAGTACTGTAAAGGTTTTATCAATAAAATTATCGTTCTTTTGATTCATTTATAAATTTTTTAATTAAAGTAGCTTATTTTTTTAACTCAATTAATTTAAAGTATTTAATTCGAAAATTACTTCTAATGTTTTGACTAATATAAAAAAGTAAAGTACTATTGTGTAGTATTCGTTATGCAATGCATAAATAATTAAAATCACAGCATCTATAAATATTTTAACATTTTGTCGAATGAATGGCTAAACAAAGCATGATTCAGCGTGAGGTAAAGCGTGAACGTTTAATTGCCAAACACGCAAAGAAGAGAGAAATGATTAAAGAATTACTAAAGAATAGTGATTCTTATCAAGAAAAATTAGTAAACTTTAAAAAATTGCAAAATCTACCTCGTAATTCCGCCCCTTCACGACACCGCAATCGCTGTTGGGTTACAGGACGAAGCCGGGCTTTTTATAAAGATTTTGGTTTATCACGTCATGTGTTACGAGAAATGGCCCATGAAGGTAGTATCCCTGGCCTAACTAAATCGAGCTGGTAATTTTTTGACCAGCCTATGTGCCAACTTTATTATTATTTTGTTTAAAATTTGATATGACGCAACGTACACTTCGTGGAACACGTTTAAAAAAAGTTAAGACTTCCGGTTTTAGAAGTCGAATGGCTTCAAAAACAGGGCGTAGAGTAATTAACGCTCGACGAAAAAAGGGAAGAGCAAAGTTAACAGTATAAAATATTTTAATTGAAAGAAAGAAAGTGATTAAAATTAGATTAAAAAAATACGGTAGAAAAGGTCAGCCTTGTTATCGAATTGTCGCAATGGATAGTAGAGTAAAGCGAGATGGCCGTTCAATTGAAGAGCTAGGATTTTATAACCCTATTACTGATGAAACACACTTAAAATTTCAAAGGATTACAGCTCGATTAAATGATGGTGCAAAACCATCGGAAACAGTGAAAAATATTTTTAATAAAGCGAAAATTCTTTGTTAATTATCTTTTAAAAGAGTGCTTACTAATAACTCTTTAAAATTTATTAAAGACATAATAAAATATTTTGATGCAGAACCTTAAATTACAGGTTTTATGGCTTAATGATTCGTTAGGGATCTGCGTAAATTACCATACTGCTAGAGGTTTTATACCATTAACATCTTACTATTTTTGGCCTGTAAGTGATGCTTGGGAACAACTCAAAGCTGAACTTGACTCAAAAGTATGGATTGATAGTGAAGAGCGGGTAAAAATACTTAATCTTGTAGTAGAAACAATAACAAAATGGCAAAAAAATCGCACCCCTAATGATCTAAAATTAATTAGTCGGAAGACTAACCTAGTACCAGAAAAATTTAGTCTTGTTGGCCTATCCTAAAAAAAAATTATAGGCTTATAGCTCAGTGGACAGAGCACCAGATTCCGGTTCTGGGTGTCGAGGGTTCGAATCCCTCTTAGCCTATTTTTACTTTCTACTTATTTAATTTATAAACGTGCATCCAGCTGGATTCGAACCAGCGACGTCTCAATGAGAAGCGGATTATGAGTCCGATGCCTTCGGCCACTTGGCTATAGATGCTAAATTTTAAAGTTGGAGCTGGTGGGATTTGAACCCACGTCCATTTAAGTCAAAAAAATATTTTTTTTACTATTTAAAGAAACAAACTAAAAGATCATTACAAAATTACTGCGCCTCTTTTATTGTATCAAATCAACTTCCAAAATGAGTAAATATAAAAGTTGATGTATCAAAAACTTATGCTAAAGCTAGCTTTGAGTTAAAAGATAAAATGTTATTTGCAACTATTTTATAAAATCCTTAAAATAAGATTTACTATAATACTTTAGACTTACATGTCGAAACCTAAACAGCCCCTTTTAAATTCAATGTTACATAATTCAAACAAGTTTTGTCAAGAAATATTAACATACTTCCAGTTATGTATTTATAAAGCTTTTACCAGAAAGAGTCATGACAAAAGCTTTATTATTTTAATTTAATTTGTACTTAGAATTGTCTTTAAGAAACCATTTAAGCACCTAGTTTTAAAATTTAAAAATTGTTTAAAGTTCTGCAATGGTGACCTTTTAGATTGTTGTAAAAGTTGTTCTAATTCACCAATACTATCACTCGGGGGCACCATATAAATGGCTTTCGTATCAAAAAAAAGTGTGGTAGAGGAATTAATATTTGTAGTTTCGCTTTTATTTTTTTCTACTTTTGCTATTTTGTCTTCCCATAATTCTAAAAAGTCTTCAAGATTAGAAATTAAAATTGTGGGTTTTCTGATTATTGTTTTTAATTGTGAAGAACGACTTCCATTATAGTTTTCAACTCGTCTCTTAAATTGTTTACAAAATTCAGATGCAGCATTTTTTTCAAAAAATACATACGTCGTAGTACTTTTTGCATAGTTTTGACTTGTTAAGGAACTTTGCATAATTGAATTACTTCCTAAACCTGTTATAAAACTGATATACTGTGTTAAGCGTCCATAGCTACTATCTATAACATTGGCTAAATTGGAACAATTCTCTAAAAAGAAATCTCTTTGTGTATCGTTAATTTTAACGATATAAATAGGTGTACCCTTAAAATATTCGGCTTGTTTTAAAAAACTAGAGAAAGGTATAGGTAAACTATTTAATAAGGTTGCATTAGTTGAACGTCTACGAATTCTTAATTGTTGCTGTTCATCAGCAAAAAGGACATCCGATCCATGAATTTTTTTCGTTAATAAGCGTTGCACCTCATCAAGATCAGGAATAATTTTAAAATCAATTCCTGGGTGGTACTCACGCAATATACGATAAGCACTATCTAATCCAAAACAATGTATTGAAAGACCAAACATACTTGTCCCTTCTGTATCAGAGCGGGCAATTTCCTGTAAATAAAGTTCAGCATCTTTTCGCGACATAAAAAAGAAACCTAAATTAGAGGTTTTCTCAGCTAGTGGATCAAAATCACCACAAAAATCATACATGATGCTATTAGTGTTTGTTGCCGTTGCATTGATTTGATCAGTCGAATTAGCTAAAACAATATTTCCTTGTCCATTTAGAATTGTATAAATAGGAATATTTTGGAGCGAATCTTGAATTGGTCTTGTTTGCTTGGCATAAAATTTAGTTGAAACTATTTTATTTAAATATCCATTAATAAAAGAGTTTGGAGAATATGCTTCACTTGTAATTTGGCCATTCTTGCGAAAAAAATCTGTCATAACGCTCATGAACGAAAAATCTTGTTCAAGAGCACGATAATTATATGACATAAACAAATCTTCGTTTAAATCATCAAGAGAGTTCCATTTAACTTTAAATTTTGGTGGGTATGTATATAAGTCGTCGAAAAATTCAATGAGTTTTGATTTTTTTGTTTGCGTTGATACTCGAAATGTACCCTCTGGTAAGGTTAAAAAAATATTATTTTTTATAGGGTTTGCGGCATAGTCAGGTGTTATTTCCATTTAATTATTTTGAAGAATCTAATGAATTAAAAAAATCTATTTGCCAAAATATTTATGTTATTGTAATATATTTGTATAGGGCGGTTAGCTCAGTGGTAGAGCGCCTGCCTTACAAGCAGGTGGTCATAGGTTCAAATCCTATACCGCCCAATGTATTTTTAAAAGATAGTTTCAAATAGATGTGAATTAGATAACATTTTGTTATCTAATTCCATATTTGATTTAATATTAGTTTTTGGGCTCATCGTCTAAGGGATTAGGACAGGGACCTTCTAAGTCTCTAATGTAGGTTCGAATCCTACTGAGCCCATGTAATGTAATTAGTGTGTTTATTTAAAAACCTCTTCAAAAACAGTAGCAACTTTGTCACCTGAATCAATCGATTCTAAAGGATCCTTTCTTAAACGGTGACGAAGACATAAAACGATAACGTTTTCAATATCATCTACTGTAACTTCATCACGTCCATTATACGCAGCATAAGCTTTTGCTGCTCGGTTTGTTACAATATCTCCACGTAAACCATCAACATCTAAACTTCCACAGACTTGAGAAATTTTAACGCGAAGTTCAAAATCAATTTTTATTTGAGGAAGTATTTGTTGAGCACTTACGATCTTTTCTTTTAGAGCCGTAATTGCTTCAGCATTTTCGGCTAAGCAAGTCTCTGGGTTCTGGTCAAAGTTACTTCTTTCTTCAACAACACGAACACGTGTTTCAGGGTCTCTTACTGTTCTAATTTCTGCGTGCATTCCAAATCGATCTAGAAGTTGAGGTCTTAATTCACCTTCTTCTGGGTTACCAGAGCCAACTAATACAAATCGAGCTGGGTGTTTGATAGAAATTCCTTCACGTTCTACAGTGTTCCACCCGGAAGCAGCAGAATCTAATAAAATATCAACTAGGTGATCGTCTAATAAATTTACCTCATCCACGTAAAGAATCCCACGATTCGCTTTTGCAAGAAGACCGGGTTCAAAGGCTTTAACACCTTCTGTTAAGGCTTTTTCAATATCAATTGTACCACAAACACGATCTTCAGTCGCCCCTAACGGTAAATCTACCATGGGAACTTTTTTATAATCAGTGGCTAATTCTTGATTACTTTCTACTGCATTCTTAACTGTTTCACTCATTAATTCAAAATCATCAATAGATGAATTGAATGGATCATCAGCGACAACCTTAATTGCTGGTAATAAATCAGCAACTGCTCGAATTGTAGTTGATTTACCAGTTCCTCGATCCCCCATAATCATAACACCACCAATTCGTGGATCGATTACATTTAATATTAAAGCAAGTTTCATTTCTTCCTGACCAATAATGGCTGTAAATGGAAATACCGGTCTTTCTGTTTTAGTTTGTTCTTTTGTAACCATTCAATTAATGTTTAAATTTTTTATTTTGAAATGCCAGATATAGGCGAGCTTGGCTTTGCAAACGTAGAAGGTTCGATTTTTCCTGATAAATAACCGAAACGTCCGGCTTCAACCCCAAGTTTCATGCCATAAGCCATCAATTTAGAGTCTTTGGCTTTTGCAATAGCTGTATTTGCTAAAATGCCAGAAGCACCAATTTCCATTGCTTGAGCTGCCTGACTTGGAGATCCTATTCCAGCATCAACAATAACTGGAATTCTCGAATTTTCAATTAAGATTTGAATATTGTATAGGTTTTTTAAACCCTGACCAGAACCAATTGGGGAGCCCAACGGCATAACTGTTGCACAACCTATTTCTTCAAGCTGTTTCCCTAAAATTGGATCCGCATTGATATAAGGTAACACATCGAAGTTATTTTTAACCAAATATTCAGCAGCAGTCAGTGTTCCAAGACCATCAGGTAGTAAGTATTTTGGATCAGGAATTACTTCTAATTTTATAAAGTTATTGTTATTATAATCTAAATTTTTTGTAATTTCACGACCTATAAAGGCAAGACGAACTGCTTCTTCCGCTGTTTGACAACCTGCGGTATTAGGCATTAACCACAATTTTTTCCAATCAAAATTAGAAAGTAATTCTGTAATCCCATTAACTTTAGCTGTTTGCGCTCTTCGAATAGCAACAGTTAAAATCTCACAATCACTTGCATCAATACTTTCTTTCGCTTCCTGAAAATTACGATATTTTCCCGTTCCGAGCATTAGTCGTGAGCAAAAACTTTTGTCACCTATCCATAATAAATCATTACTTAAGGGAATTGTCATCTCTTTTTTTTTGTATTTATTAACAAACTAAGAGTATTATAAACGAAAAATAAAATGCCGAGTATGATGATATAATCGATTGCTGCATTTATATTAAACTTATAGTCTATACAATGCAATGGCTCGTGTTATAGTTATTACTTCTGGTAAAGGAGGTGTTGGTAAAACAACAACGACATCTAATATAGGAATGGCCCTTGCTCGTTTAGGACATGCAACCTTATTAGTTGATGCTGATGTCGGGCTACGTAATTTAGATTTATTATTAGGGCTCGAAAACCGTATCATTTATACGGGTTTAGACGTATTAGCAAAAACATGTAGATTAGAACAGGCTTTAATTCAAGATAAGCGACAATCTAAGTTAACATTTTTTCCTTTGTCTTCTAATCAAGCTAAAACTCCTATTACTAAACCACAAATACAAGAATTGATATCTTTGTTAGAAGATAAATATGAATTTATTTTAATTGACAGTCCTGCTGGAATTGATGAAGGTTTTAGAACGTCAATTGGGCCTGCAAATGAAGCAATAGTAGTAGTTACACCAGAAGTACCGTCCATTCGAGATGCTGATAAAGTTATTGGTATACTTGTTTCTCAAGGTGTAAAAAAAATAAGTCTTTTGATTAACCGTATACGGCCTAAAATGGTTAAGACCGACGATATGATGTCAATTGATGATGTAAAAAACATTTTAGGAATTCCTTTAGTAGGAGTTATCCCAGATAGTGAACAAGTTATAATAGCGTCCAATCGCGGTGAACCATTGGTCCTTGATGAAAAATTATCCCTACCTGGACTAGCTTTTGAAAACACTGCGCGTCGATTTTTAGGGGAAGAAATCGATTTTTTAAACTTAGATTCACCTACTTCCCGAAATCCAATGAAGCGTTTTATTAATAATTTTATTAATAAATCATCTTTAGACTAATTTAAATGTTTGTAGAGAAAGTCTTTTCTTTAAAGAGCTCTCTCTACAAATTTATACGGAACCCATTTAGTCTTAGAAACAATTTTTCTAAGACATTCTTTTTAACTGTTGTAATGCTAGGCGACCAATATTAAATAAAGCCCATGACGCAGCAGCTGCAAGTGGTAATAAAACGACTAAAAGTCTTGTATCCGCCATAAAAGTATAGATCCTTTCTAATAACAAATTTATTTATTTGAATACTATTATACATCCTTTATATAAATAGTACTCAAAATCGCTCTCGCAAATTTTTTAATATAACTAGAAACCTATATTTCGGTTGTATGGAAATCCAGTAGTGTGAATAATTTTTTAAAGCTTTAACGTTAATATTTTCAATTTATATTCATTTTAATAATGTCCAACCTTCCATTTACGTTAGACCAATTAAAAATACTCCAAACGATCTCTGAGGAAGGTAGTTTTAAAAAAGCTGCTGAAAAATTATATATTTCTCAGCCTGCCGTTAGTTTACAAATTCAAAATTTAGAGAAACAATTAAATACCCCTATTTTTTATCGAGATAAACGAAAAGCATACTTAACCGAGACAGGTCAATTATTGAGAAAATATTGTGATCGGATTCTTAATTTATGTGAAGAGACATGCCGTGCATTAGATGAGATACAGACTTTTCAAGCGGGTGCATTAATTATTGGAGCCAGCCAGACAACAGGAACTTATTTAATGCCAAGATTAATTGGTATTTTTCGACATAAATATCCACATATAGCAATTAAATTACAAGTACATTCTACACGAAGAATATCTTGGTCAGTGGCTAATGGGGAAATTGATTTGGCTGTTGTTGGCGGCGAAATTCCAACTGAGCTTACCGAGATACTAGAAATCACCTCATATGCTGAGGATGAATTAGCCTTAATATTACCAGTTTCTCACCCTTTCTCATCGTTAGAATCAATACAAAAAGAAGATTTATATAGACTTCGTTTTATTGCCTTAGATACACAATCAACAATTCGAAATGTGATTGATAATACTTTAAAACACAATGGTATTGATAGTCGTTATTTTAAAATTGAAATGGAATTAAACTCAATTGAGGCAATTAAAAATGCGGTGCAATCTGGTTTAGGCGCTGCTTTTGTTTCGGTTTCCGCTATTTCAAAAGAGTTAGAGTTAGATATGTTGCACTGGACAAAAATTGAAGGCGTAACAATAAAAAGAACACTTTCTATTATAACGAATCCGAAAAGATATCACGCCAATGTTACGCAACTATTTAAAGAGGAAATCTTAGAAATGTTTTTATAAAAATACTGGAGTAAAAAAGAAGCTACATTAACTTAATGTTGGAAAAAAGTTTTACTTTTTTTATTTTTAACCATTGACAATTTATAACTTTATATATTAAATTATTTGTGTACAAATTTTGCCCCCATCGTCTAGAGGCCTAGGACATTTCCCTTTCACGGAAGTAACGGGGATTCGAATTCCCCTGGGGGTAATAATTAATATTTTTAAACTGGCAAAAGACGGTGAGATGTAGTAGCGGGTATAGTTTAGTGGTAGAACCTTAGCCTTCCAAGCTAATGATGAGAGTTCGATTCTCTCTACCCGCTTTATTTAATTAACAGTAAAAAATAAACGAGATGATTTAATTGGATTTAGGATTAATTTTAAACTAGTCTAATAACTTTTAAAACTAAGGTGTTTGTTGCATTTTATTAGGCTATGTTTATCTCTAGATATCTAACGCTTTTTAAGTAAAGCTAAATAAACTTGAATTAATTTAATTGATGAAAACTTTTACTCTTTTTGTTTTATTAGTTATAAATATTATAAGCTTATAAAATTCAAATTAAATCTCGGTTTAATTAGTGTTAAAAAGTGACAAATAAGTTATATACTTGTATTTAAGTAGCTTTTTTAAAAGTAGAAATTGAAGTTCTTATTCTCTAAATTTACACACTTGTAAATTTAAGATCGATAAGACAAGAAAAATTCTTTAAGTTTTTCTAAAGAATTTTTGAATAAATCTAAATATTTTAGGAGAAAGAATTGTGTCAGGTGGTTCAACAGGAGAAAGACCTTTTACAGATATTTTAACAAGTGTCCGTTATTGGATTATTCACAGCATCACTATCCCAGCACTATTCGTTGCAGGTTTTCTGTTCGTTAGTACAGGTTTAGCCTACGATGCCTTTGGTACTCCAAGACCAAACGAATATTTTACTCAAGATCGTCAACAAATACCTCTTGTAAACGATCGTTTTAGTGCGAAGCAAGAGCTTGAAGATCTAACTAAGGGATTATAAAAAGAGAAAAAACTTTAGAGATTTCAATGATTAATACAAATCAACCCGTAGCATATCCTATTTTCACTTTTCGTTGGCTAGCCATTCACGGTCTAGCAGTACCAACGGTATTTTTCCTTGGTGCAATAACATCAATGCAATTTATTCAACGATAGGAGATTTTAAATGAGTGCACCAAATCCTAATAAACAACCGGTAGAATTAAACCGTACATCATTATATTGGGGTCTACTTTTAATTTTTGTTTTAGCTGTACTTTTCTCAAGTTACTTTTTTAACTAAAAACTAAAGTTTAACAAGACCTACTCTTGATAATAAAGAATTAACGTTACACTGATTCTAATTTTATGAGCGATATTGGAAGAATACCACTTTGGATGGTGGCAACAGTTGGCGGGCTTGCCGCTGGAGGTTTACTAACTCTGTTTTTCTTTGGGGCCTACTCAGGTTTAGGTTCATCTTTATAGAGTGATTGTAAATATCATATATTCCTTAAAAGTTTAAAATTCTTGTAAATTTTTATTTTTTGCGGATTTTAAACTTTTAAGGAATTATTTTCATTTAGGAGTATGCAAATTTTAAAAGAGCCTTTATAATTTGTAGGTAGTTTTAAGATAAGCTAGCTGTGGAAGGCGATATGGCCAAGTGGTAAGGCAGTGGATTGCAAATCCTCTATCCCCAGTTCGAATCTGGGTGTCGCCTAAAAGGGGGGTATGGTGGAATGGTAGACACAACAGACTTAAAATCTGTTGGCTTAAACAGCCGTGAGGGTTCAAGTCCCTCTACCCCCAATAAGAATTTTAAATATATTTTTTAACTATTAAATAATGTTAAATATAAGAAGAGATTAAATCATTAACAATAATTTAAATAAATTATAGGAAAAAATCATTTTTTTTGGTTAGAATTATTAATAGGTTTTCTTTATAAATTAAAGAGTTTATATTAATCTACACAAATTTTCACCTAGAATAGTATGTCACATAATGTAAGAGTTTACGATACTTGTATTGGTTGTACACAATGTGTTCGAGCATGTCCATGCGATGTCCTTGAAATGGTTCCTTGGGATGGGTGTAAAGCCGGCCAAATTGCTTCAGCTCCACGTGCGGAAGATTGTATTGGTTGTAAGAGATGTGAAACGGCTTGCCCAACAGATTTTTTAAGCGTTAGAGTTTATTTAGGTAGCGAAACGACGCGAAGTTTAGGATTAACTTATTAATAAAAAATCTTTAAAATGAATAATTACATGTGGAAAATTCTACATGTGATTATTCATTTTAAAGATAGTAGGCGTATACTTTTAAATTATTTTGGCGATTGCGGACGGAGAGACTCGAACTCTCATGAGGGTTGCTCGCTAGAACCTAAATCTAGTGCGTCTACCAATTTCGCCACGTCCGCTTAATTTCTTACTTTAATAGTACCAAAAAACTTAATCTTTGACAATTTATATAAAGATTAATATAAATTACTTTAAGGATTTTTTAAATTATCAATTATAGAGTTGTTAGTGTAAGCTTTAGTTTGTAGTAAAGAGGGATAAATATTATTAAGTTGTGATTTTAAATAAATATGTTTTTAAAAGAAACACACGAAAGTGTGTTTCTTAAAATAAATATTTTAACTAACATTTACCCAATCTACATCAACGTTCTCAAGAATAATTGATGAGTTATAGATTTGAAGGATAATAACTAGAAATACTAGAAATAGAGCCATAAAAACCGCCATAACTGGTGTTGTTCCCCAACCTGGAGCTACTTTACCATATTCTGAATTAAGTGGTCTTAAAATTTCTCCTAATCTCGTTCTTAATGCCATAGTTTTAATTTAAAGAGAATTTAATAGTACGATTGTAAGATGCTACTCATAATATATATTATAAGCAAATTTTTTACTTTTATTACATCTTCTTAAATAACTAATTTTATATGGAAAGCGCAACTATTTTAAGTATTTTTATTTCAGGACTTCTTTTAGGGGTAACCGGTTATTCTGTATATACGGCTTTTGGGCCAGTATCTAAAGAATTACGTGATCCGTTTGAAGAGCATGAAGATTAAAAAGGTATGTTAAAAATCCATTTGTTATTAACAAGTGGTTTTTTAACATACCTTTATTTACTAAAAAGTTATTTACAATAAATACTACTTTTTAACGATTCTTGGCGGATCTCTAAAGAAAATTGCAAAGAAAATAACAACTAGAGTTCCAATAAGTAGAAACGCGTATACTAATGCTTCCATAATTTAATTTAATTAAAAAATAAAGAATAAATTTAAACGTGGCTAATTAAACAATACCTTGTTTTTTTGTTGTTTTATCACCAAGTTTTTGGAAAGCACCAAATTCAACTTGTTCGATAACTTCAGTACCAATACCAGCGAAAACGTCTCTGAATAGAGTACGACCGCCGTGCCATAAGTGACCAAGGAAGAATAGAAGTGCAAAATTCGCGTGACCAAATGTATACCAACCTCGTGGACTACTTCTAAATACGCCATCAGATTCTAAAGTTGTTCTATCGAACTCAAAAACTTCACCTAATTGTGACTTTCGAGCGTACTTTTTAACTGTAGGCGCATCAGTAAATACCTGTCCATTAAGCTTACCACCATAGAAGTTACAACTTACACCAACTTGCTCAATACTATATTTTGATTCTGCACGTCTGAATGGAATATCCGCACGAACAATACCATCTTTATCAACAAGAATAACTGGGAAAGTTTCAAAGAAAGCTGGCATTCGACGAACCGTAAGTTCTCGACCTTCTTTATCTTGGAAAACTGGGTGACCTAACCAAGCTTCTGCAATACCATCACCTTTGTTCATTGGACCTGCACGGAATAAACCACCCTTCGCAGGGTTGTTCCCAATGTAATCATAGAATGCTAACTTATCGGGAATACGTGACCAAGCTTGACTTAATGAAAGGCCTTCATTAAGAGATGTTTCAACACGTCTTTCAATTTCTTGTTGGAAATAACCACTATCCCATTGATAACGTGTTGGACCAAATAATTCAATTGGTGTTGCAGCAGCACCATACCACATTGTTCCTGAAGTAATAAAAGCAGCAAAGAATACTGCTGAAATACTACTTGATAAAACAGTTTCAATGTTACCCATACGAAGCGCTCGATATAATCTTTGCGGTGGGCGAATTGTTAAATGGAAGACACCAGCTAAAAGTCCGAGAATACCTGCAGCAATATGGTGTGACGCGATTCCACCCGGGTTAAATGGGTTGAATCCTTCAGCACCCCATGCTGGGGCTACAGGTTGTACACGACCAGTTACACCATAAGCATCTGATACCCAGATACCTGGTCCAAATGTTCCTGTAACGTGGAAAGCACCAAAACCAAAACATAGTAAACTTGCAAGGAATAAGTGAATCCCAAAGATTTTTGGAAGGTCTAATGCCGGTTCACCTGTACGCGGATCTCTAAATAACTCTAAATCCCAGTAAACCCAGTGCCAAATCGCAGCAAGGAAACACATACCTGATAATACAATATGTGTAAGTGCAACTCCTTCAAAACTCCAAATACCTGGGTTAGAAACACTTTCTCCTGTAATACTCCAACCACCCCATGAATCTGTAATACCAAGACGGGACATAAAAGGCATAACGAACATACCTTGTCGCCACATCGGGTTTAGTACAGGATCAGAAGGGTCAAAAACAGCAAGCTCGTATAACGCCATAGAACCGGCCCAACCGGCAACTAGTGACGTATGCATTAAATGTACAGCAATTAATCGACCAGGGTCATTAAGAACTACTGTATGAACACGATACCAAGGTAACGCCATTTACTCTTTTCCTCCTATAGAAAAATTTTTGACTTTCTTACAAAGAAGACGATTATAATAGTCTTCATATCAAATTATTTACGAAAATAATCTCTAGTATTAATTATAATATGAAATAAATACTTTTTACTTTACCTGAAATTTAAACCGTGTTAAAAACCAAAGTTTTTGTAAAGTTGGTAAATACATATTCGTTAAATAAAACTAGAAACTGTAAATAACTATCATATTTTATTTTAAATTTAAGTCCGTCTTAATCTTCATACAAAAAATTAAAAATAACTTATAGTTTATTTTGTTTTAACAAAATGTAAGGCTGGATAAAACAATGATTGTTAAAAAAAAACACCTACGTTAGCACTCAAATTTAAAAAATTAATATATATATTTGCTGGATTCGAATAAAAACTGACATTTGATGTTCTATAAGAGTAAAAATATCATTAATTTTACAAGTCGTCAGGCTTGTAGGTTAAAGTTACCATTCAACTAAACCACCAAACTAACCAGTCAAAAGCTATGGAACAAATATGGAAAATACTGGATCTTACCCTAAAGTTTGATTTACGAGATAACCCAAACGGAGGTACTTATAGCCTTATCTACGCTGCCTATTTAAAAAGAATACAGGACAGCGGTGTTCCTTTGACAAAGGATGATCACATTTCTGCGAGACGTCTCTCTCGGGCGGTTTCCTATTATGTGTGTGGTATCTTTTTTAGATAGTTGTAGTTCAGTAGATTCTTATGTGGAATTACGTAATCGGTTCATTGAGTCTATTGGGGAAAGTAAATTAGGTGAACTAAAGCCAATGCTATTAAATGGATCTTATATTGGGTTGTATCAATCTTGTTCAAGAATATTAGCGGAGAACAATGATGGTCAAGATATAAAATCACTAGTTGAAGATATTGATTCACTACATAAAGTAAACTTGGAAAGCGTTGAAGGTCTTGACGATAAACAAGAAATCGAACGCGTACTGAATTACTTAAATGAGGAACTATGTTTTTAACTGGAATTTTTACCCCCAAGAGTAGTAGTATATTGCAATTTTTGGTAGATTGTGCTGCCGGATCTGTTGAAAAATAAATTATCTAAATTAGACTTTGGGTCAATATTTAGGTATACAAACATATCCCTTAATGTTACTATATTGTTAGTCGAGTTCTATAAACTGCGGGTGTAGCTCAGGGGTAGAGCGCAACCTTGCCAAGGTTGATGTCGCGCGTTCGAATCGCGTCACCCGCTTTTTTCTTCTCCAAGAAATCAAAAATATTCTTCCTACTTTAGATATCTATTGACATAAAAAAAAAGATATATTAGTATTACTTTGTGAATTAATGGTTATTGAAAAATAGCTCTTTTTGCAATTATTAATTTCCTCAGTAGCTCAGTGGTAGAGCGATCGGCTGTTAACCGGTTTGTCGTAGGTTCAAATCCTACCTGGGGAGTGACTATTTAATTTTAAGTAAAAAATATTTTATAATACAAAATATCTTATATACATCTTTCTCTTAAACTTTCCTACTTCCAAAGGCATTTACATTGAAAAATCTCAGAATCTTTAATATAAGGATTCTGAGATTTATGCTGTAACTGTATAAACTGTTTAAGCTGGAACAACGTTAAAAATTCCAGTAAGAATAACTAAAGCAGACCAGATACCTGCACCACTCCAAACGATACTCTGAGATTTTTCCCATTCACCAGGAGTTGCTAAAATTACCGGTACTGCAACAACCATTCCAAACGACACGATTACAAGAAGAAAAACGAATACTTGGAGAATCCCAACCATAAAAAATTTTCTCTCGTTTAAATTTAATTACTAAATAAAAATACGTATTATATAGAAAGCTATACCTCTCATTAAAACCGAATTTCCTTATAAATAGTTTATAACATCTTTCGGCGATATTCTAACAATTTGTTATATAATCTATTTAAACTTTTTATATTATTAACGAGGTAAACGTAAAATGGATGTAAATTTTTTACTATCTGCTCTACCTGAACCGTATACTGCATTCCGTCCAATTATTGACGTAATGCCTGCTATTCCTGTATTATTCCTAGCATTAGCATTTGTATGGCAAGCTTCAGTAGGTTTTAGATAAAAACTTTGTAAGTTTTTAGCACGATTCCTTTTTCATATTTTAAACCCTAAAATGTATTCTATATAAATACACTTTAGGGTTTCGAAATTTTGTTTATTATCTATAAATGAACTAGTTCTAAGAAAAATATTATGGTTGATACTACTTCAAAAACAGGATATATCTCACAAATTATTGGGCCAGTAGTAGACATTGAGTTTCCAAGCGGCGATTTACCTAGGGTTTATAATGCTTTAGTTATTGGATCTGGCGATTCAGCTATTACATGTGAAGTTCAACAGCTTTTAGGTAATAACAAAGTTAGAGCCGTATCGATGACTTCAACAGATGGTTTAAAGCGTGGCGCTAGTGTTGAAGATACTGGTTCGCCAATTACGGTTCCTGTAGGTACTGCAACACTAGGTCGTATTTTTAACGTTCTTGGTGTTCCTGTAGACGAGATGGGTGATTGTAACGCAACTACTGGGTTACCTATTCATAGACCATCTCCTTCATTTACAGACTTAGAAACAAAGCCTTCAATTTTTGAAACTGGTATTAAGGTTGTAGATCTTCTAGCACCTTACCGACGTGGTGGAAAAATTGGTCTATTTGGTGGTGCTGGTGTTGGTAAAACAGTTCTTATTATGGAACTAATTAACAATATTGCAAAAGCTCACGGTGGTGTTTCTGTTTTTGGTGGTGTTGGTGAGCGTACACGTGAAGGAAATGACCTTTACTGTGAAATGAAAGAGTCTGGTGTAATTAACGAAAATAAATTAGACGATTCAAAAGTAGCACTAGTATATGGTCAAATGAATGAGCCTCCAGGTGCGCGAATGCGTGTAGGACTAACTGCTCTTACAATGGCGGAATACTTCCGTGATGTTAACAAGCAAGACGTTTTATTATTTATCGATAACATTTTCCGATTTGTACAAGCTGGTTCAGAAGTATCTGCACTACTAGGTCGAATGCCTTCTGCTGTAGGTTACCAGCCAACTTTAGCAACAGAAATGGGTGTTTTACAAGAACGAATTACTTCAACAAATGAAGGGTCAATTACATCTATTCAAGCGGTTTATGTTCCTGCAGATGATTTAACAGATCCAGCTCCAGCAACAACTTTTGCTCACTTAGATGCAACAACTGTACTTTCACGTGGTTTAGCTTCAAAAGGTATTTATCCTGCAGTGGATCCTCTAGATTCTACATCAACAATGCTTCAACCTGGAATTGTAGGTGCTGAGCATTACGATACGGCTCAAAACGTTAAAGAAACTCTTCAGCGTTATAAAGAGCTTCAAGATATTATTGCGATTCTAGGTTTAGATGAACTTTCAGAAGAAGATCGTTTAGTAGTGGCACGTGCTAGAAAAGTAGAACGTTTCTTATCACAACCATTCTTCGTTGCAGAAGTATTTACAGGTTCACCAGGAAAATACGTTGCATTAGCTGATACAATCTCAGCTTTCAACGAAATTCTAGATGGTAAATACGATGATTTACCAGAGCAGTCATTCTATTTAGTTGGAGATATGGCTGAAGCTATTACTAAAGCTGAAAAGTTAAAGGGATAAATAAAAATGAGTCTAAATGTTCGTGTAATTACACCTGATAAAGTTGTTTATGACGCTAGTGCGGAAGAATTAATTCTTCCTAGTAGTACGGGTCAACTTGGTATTTTAACAGACCACGCACCATTATTAACTGCATTAGACATTGGTGTAATGAGGTTAAAAAGTAATGGTAGTTGGACCTCTATTGTTTTAATGGAAGGTTTTGCTGAGGTTGAAGATAATAAGGTAACAATTCTATCAAATGGAGCAGAAGAAGGATCTAATATTGATTCAAAGGTTGCTCAGACTGAATTAGAAAAGATTACGCTTTTAGTTGACCAAGCAACAACAAAAAAGGAAAAAATTGAAGCAACACTAGAGTTACGTAAAGCGAAAGCTAGACTTCAAGCCGTTGCATAAATTTAAAAAAATAAAGTTCTAAAGTAAATATTTTTCATATTTACTTTAGAACTTTATTTTCCTTCAATTAATTTTCTTGTAGAACTTCAAATTTTTCTCCAAGTAAAACCCTAACTTTACCATCTTCCCCTACATCAACAACTGCCGTATCACCAGCTTTGATTTTTTCTGATAAAACTTCTTCAGCTAAACTATCCTCTAATAAGCGCATAACGGCACGACGTAATGGACGTGCTCCGTAACTTGGGTTATAACCTTCATCAATTAAACGAGTTTTAAAACGATCAGTTACTTCAAGTTGAATACCTTTCGTTGAAATTCGTTCAAAAACTTCTTTCAGCATGATTTCGGCAATTTGAGCCACTTCATCTTTTGTCAGTTGACGGAATACGATTATTTCATCTAGACGATTTAAGAACTCAGGTCTAAAGTACTGCTTTAACTCTTCATTTACTAGTGATTTAATACGGTTATAGTGAGAATTAGACTGATCTTCGGAAAGTTCAAACCCCAATCCACCACCACCTTTTTCTATGACTTTCGAACCAATATTCGATGTCATAATTAAAAGTGTATTTTTAAAATCAATTGTTCGACCTTTTGAATCCGTTAATCGACCGTCTTCAAAAATCTGAAGTAGTAAATTAAATACATCAGGGTGTGCTTTTTCAACCTCATCAAATAAGACCACTGTATAAGGACGTCTTCTAACTGCTTCTGTTAATTGCCCACCTTCATTGTAACCGACATAGCCTGGAGGTGAACCAATTAATTTAGCTACCGTATGTCTTTCCATATATTCTGACATATCTAGCCTTACCATTGCTTCTTCTGAACCAAAGAAGTAAGTCGCAAGTGCTTTAGTTAATTCGGTTTTTCCTACCCCAGTAGGCCCTGAAAAAATAAAACTAGCAATCGGTCTGTTCGGATTTTTTAAACCAACACGAGCTCGACGAATTGCACGCGAAACAGCTACTACAGCTTCATCTTGACCAATAATTCGACTATGTAGTGTCTCCTCCATTTTAAGTAGCTTTTCAGATTCACTTTTAGTCAGTTTATTTACTGGAATACTCGTCCAAGCTGCTACAATTTGTGCAATGTCTTCTTCGGTAACTGTTGGAGTCTGATTAGAAGCTTCTGTAGCTCCTTTTTTACTTTGGGCAATAGCATTAATTTGGGCCTTAATTTCCATTTCACGCTCTCTTAACTGACCCGCTTTTTCGAAATCTTGGCTTCGAACAGCCTCATCTTTTGTTTTTAAAAGTTCGCGTAATTCTTGATCTAACTCTTTTGCCGCAGCAGGGAGTTGCGAATTCATTAAACGTACACGTGAACCTGCTTCGTCAATTAAATCAATAGCTTTATCTGGAAGAAATCTATCTGCAATATATTGATCGGCAAATTTCGCAGCAGCAGCTAAAGCTTCATCTGAAATAATTAATTTATGGTGTTTTTCGTAGCGTTCGCGAAGACCATATAAAATTTCAATAGTCTCGTCAACTGACGGCTCACCTACCATAACTGGCTGGAAACGTCTTTCTAATGCAGCATCTTTTTCAATATGCTTTCTGTACTCTTCAAGAGTTGTTGCCCCAATACATTGAAGTTCTCCTCTTGATAGTGCAGGTTTTAAAATATTTGCTGCATCTATAGCCCCTTCTGCTGCCCCTGCACCAATTAAAGTGTGAACTTCATCAATAACTAGAATAATATTGTTGGCTGTTCGAACTTCGTCCATAATCTTTTTAAGACGCTCTTCAAACTCACCACGATATTTTGTTCCAGCAATAAGTAAACCAATATCCAGTGCTACTACTCTTTTATCATCTAACGTGTCTGGAATATCGCGGTTTGCAATACGTTGAGCTAATCCTTCAGCAATTGCTGTTTTACCGACACCAGGTTCACCAATTAAAACCGGGTTATTCTTTGTGCGTCGACCAAGTATTTGAATTACCCTTTCGATTTCTTTTGCACGACCAACAACAGGATCTAATTTCCCGTCAATTGCTTTCTGTGTAAGGTTTGTCCCAAATTCTTCTAAAGTTGGTGTTTTACTTTTTGTAGTACTGTTCCCTGCCGCGACTTCCGTATTATCACCAAGTGATCGAATAATTTGACTACGAACTTTTGATAGATCAACTCCTAAGTTCTCTAATACGCGAGCTGCAACCCCCTCTCCTTCTCTAATTAGACCAAGTAGCAAATGTTCTGTTCCAATATAATTATGCCCTAATTGACGCGCCTCTTCTAAAGAGAGTTCAAGAACTCTTTTTGCTCGGGGGGTAAATGGAATTTCTACAGCAACAAATCCTGAACCACGTCCAATGATTTTTTCAACCTCAACTCTTGCATCTTTAAGGTTAACTCCCATTGACTTTAGAACTTTTGGTCCAATACCTGTACCCTCTCCAATCAGACCTAAAAGTATTTGTTCTGTACCAACAAAATTATGTCCTAATCTTCTCGCCTCTTCTTGTGCGAGCATGATAACTTTAATTGCCTTTTCCGTAAATCTTTCAAACATTATCCATTAATGTAAGGAAAATATCATTATCTTTGATGATTTATATATTAACACAAAAAGATGAATTTATTGAGATTGATCCAAGACTTTTATTATTGATTAAGCAACATTTGAAAAACTTCCGAATATTGTCTCCTTAAAAAATACTTTATGAAATCTTTATTTTTTTACTTTTAGTTAAATTTGTAAAGATTTAGATTAAATCTAGTATAATTGTTAGTAACATAAACAAAGTTATTTATAGCTTAGGATAATTATTAATTTGAAATATTCATATGATTAACTGGAATATTATCGCACAACTATTATCGCTTGGATTAGTTGTTCTTTCAGGCCCTGCAATTATTTTCCTTCTATATTTTAAACGTGGTAACTTATAATTAAGTAGTTATTGGAAGTAGTGGCGTGGCTTTCTTAAAAAGGCTGTTTCGAATAAAATTCGAAATGGTCTTTTTAATTCTTTACTTACTATCTGTTATTGACTAATAATAAAATTATTAGATATACTTTAACAACATACATGCGCTCTTAGTTCAGTTGGTAGAACGTAGGTTTCCAAAACCTGATGTCGAGGGTTCAAGTCCTTCAGGGCGTGCTTTAAAGAAATCTTTCAATTTTAAAGGCTAAATGGTATATTTAGCAGTGTAGATATATGGAGAGGTGGCTGAGTGGTTGAAAGCTTTAGATTGCTAATCTGATGTACGTTTTACAATGTACCGTGGGTTCGAATCCCATCCTCTCCTAATTAACAACGATAAATAAACTTGCAACTCCAAAAGTCAAAAAGAGATGTTATACTATTTTTAAAGTATTAAAATTATACGAATAATGAATATTCTAAGTTTAGGGTGGTCATCTCTAATGGTTATGTTTAGTTTCTCGTTAGCATTAGTTGTTTGGGGTCGAAATGGTTTTTAATTAAATCCAGGTTAATTACTAAACGCTAATTTTATTTAAATAAAACATATTTCAAATTAATGACTAAAGAAATTTTTACTGTTGCAGGTGTAATGTGGGCTCTAACCCTAACAGGTTTAGGTGTTGGGTTTGGTCTTCTAAAAATTCAAGGTGAATAATAAATACCGATTCGTAGAAAATAATGACTTTGTTAGAAAAAGTTTGGGTTTTAGTAAGTGTTTCAATAGTTTTTATTATTCTCTCAACGGATCCTAAAAGTTCAACAAATAACGTATTAGGTAACCAACTTTCTCCTGCTTTTGCGAGTATGAGTGATGAGCAGAAATTTATAAAGCGACTTAATTGGGTATTAATAACAGCATTTTTTCTAATAACTTTAAGTTTAAGTTATTTCACATAGTAGTGAATCAAAACGAGATTATTTAAATATTCTCGTTTTGATTTTACGTTATTAAGCAAAAAATGCAATATTAGCAAGAAGTAAGTAAGCAACAATAGCTCCCCCAAAAGATCCAATAAAAAATCCGCTAGTAAATTTTCTCCAACCTTTTGAAGATTCTAAACCTTGAGCTTTTCCACCATCTTGAAATGAAGCTAGACCATAAATAGTTAAACCAATTGTTAAGACTAAAATTAGTCCTAGTGCCGAGACTAATCCAACTAGAAGAGCATTTTCCGAATTTCTTAATGGGCCTAAGATATAAAAAGGACCAATTAAGAAATAACCATGAGCCATTCCAATTTCTAAGCCACGTAATAAAGGCGATAAGCCTTTTCTATAAATTGGTAAATTTCCAAGATATAATTTTGTTGCAGTTGATGTTGTTACAGGTGTCGATAGGTTTCCTACGAAGGGATCATCGTTATATGGTTTAACGAATTCTGCCATATGCTAAACTTATCATAAAATTAATATATTGTTAATAATAAATTATATCCTTTTTTAATCAAAAGCTAGCAGTATATTGAATTTTCGATATTTGATTGCAACCTTTCCGCAGAATACACAGCCTATAAAATTTTGTTAAGATTACTAAAATTGTAAATGAACTTGCTAACTATAAATGGAGAATTGTATAAAAGTAAAATATGCTTAACAATGTTCTCTCTACTAAAGTATTTAGGCTTTAAATTAGATCTAATTGTAATAGACTACAACGGTACTATTTTACCTCGAGAATTTTGGGCAACGACAAAATTACAAAACCAAGACAAGATCGAAATTTTAACTGTAGCTGGAGGCGGATAAAATAAAGTTCGGGATGACAGGATTTGAACCTGCGACACCCTGCTCCCAAGGCAGATGCGCTACCAAGCTGCGCTACATCCCGAATATAATTATAGATTAAAACAAAAACCCTATTTTGGCAACTTTAAAATGATAAATTATTTAGACTTCCCCTTATTACTACTCAGGAATAGAAGATTTTGATCAAAAAGCACATCAATTTATAGTAAATAAAGGCATTTTAAAACTCATACTTTATAAAGGTTTTAAGGTACTTTTTAATTAAATTTGATTCATTCAAACCACTCTAATTTATTTAAGATAATAAAAAAATAGGTAAACACATTCTAAGTACCCACAACGTGTATAAGATTCGTTGAATTGGTTCCAATTCGGACCAATTAAATATAGTTGTTAGTAATGTAAAAGTAACCGCAATTACTAAGACCAATTTTGTAGAATCTATTTAACAATTTAAATACAGTAACGTTAAGAGTCAGTCTATAGAGCTAATAAATCGTCATAGAAACGATTTATCAGCTCTATAGACTAATTTTATTGAATTTTAACCGGTTAATTTATTAGCTAAATTTACCTGTTGTAGAAGCAATAACGAAAGGAGCATATGTAAAGATATAACCTACGGCAAAGTGGACTAGTCCAACTAATCTCGCTTGGACAATAGATAAAGCAACTGGCTTATCTTTCCAACGAACTAAGTTTGCAATTGGTGTACGCTCATGTGCCCAAACTAACGTTTCAATTAATTCTTGCCAGTAACCTCGCCAAGAAATTAAGAACATGAAACCTGTTGCCCAAATTAAGTGTCCTAAAAGGAACATCCAAGCCCAAACAGCCTGAGCATTCATTCCAAATGCATTATAACCATTAATTAATGGAGATGAGTTTAACCATAAGTAATCACGTAACCAACCCATAATGTATGTTGATGATTCATTAAAGGCTGCTGCATTACCACCCCAAATTGTCATATGTTTCCAGTGCCAGTAGAATGTTGTCCAACCAATTGTGTTTAACATCCAGAACATTGCTAGATAGAAAGCATCCCATGCCGAGATATCACAAGTACCTCCACGACCAGGACCGTCACATGGAAAACTATAACCAAAATCTTTTTTATCTGGCATAAGTTTTGATCCACGCGCATCTAGCGCACCTTTTACTAAAATTAATGCTGTTGTATGAAGACCAAGAGCAATAGCATGGTGTACTAAGAAGTCACCAGGCCCAATTGTTAAGAATAGGGAATTTTTTCCACTATTAATTGCTTCCATCCAACCAGGTAACCAAATCTTACTACTTGCAACTGTTGCAGCACTTGTTGATGAAGATAGTAAAACATCAAAGCCATAAACAGCCTTTCCTGAAGCTGCTTGAATAAATTGTGCAAAAACAGGCTCAACTAAAATTTGCTTTTCTGGAGTACCGAAAGCTACACAAACATCATTATGAATGTATAAACCTAATGTGTGGAACCCTAAGAATAATGACACCCAACTTAAGTGAGAAATAATTGCTTCTTTATGCTGAAGCATTCTCGCTAAAACATTATCTTTATTTACTTCAGGATCATAATCACGAACAAAAAATATTGCACCGTGAGCGAAAGCACCAACCATTAAGAAACCAGCAATATACTGGTGATGTGTGTAAAGCGCAGCTTGCGTTACGTAATCTTTAGACATAAATGCATAAGACGGTAATGCATACATGTGTTGCGCAACTAAAGATGTTGCTACACCGATTGAAGCTAATGCTAAACCAAGTTGCATGTGTAAACTATTTGTGATAGTTTCAAACAGGCCACGGTGACCAGCTCCTAAACGTCCTCTTGGTGGAACATGCGCATCTAAAATTTCTTTCATGCTATGACCAATACCCCAGTTCGTGCGGTACATGTGTCCTGCAAAAATAAAAACAATAGCAATTGCTAAGTGATGGTGTGCAATATCAGTTAACCACATTGATTGTGTTTGTGGATGAAAACCACCAAGGAATGTTAAGATCGCTGTACCTGCACCTTCACTCGTACCAAAAATATGTTTAGCCGTATCAGGATTTTCTGCATATAGACCCCAATTTCCTGTAAAAAATGGTGTTAAACCTTCCGGGTGAGGTAGTGTAGAAGTAAAGTTATCCCAACGGATGTGCTGTCCACGTGATTCTGGAATAGCTACGTGGATTAAATGACCTGACCATGCTAATGAACTCACACCAAATAAACCAGATAAGTGGTGATTTAGTCGCGATTCATTGTTTTTAAACCAAGCTAAACCTGGTCTAAATTTTGGTTGAAGATGTAACCAACCCGCAAATAATAACGTTGTTGATAATAACAGTAATCCTAATGCACCAAAATACAGATCACTATTTGTTCTCATACCAATTGTATACCACCAGTGGTAAACACCAGAAGTCGCAATATTTACAGGGTATGAAACACCACCTCTTGTAAATGCTTTAATAGCTGATTGACCGAAATGTGGATCCCAGATTGCATGTGCAATTGGTTTTACTTTAAGTGGGTTTAATACCCATTGCTGGAAATTCCCTTGCCACGCAACGTGGAATAGGTTTCCAGATGTCCATAAAAATATTATCGCCAGATGACCAAAATGTGAAGCAAAAATCTTTTGATAAAGACTTTCCTCTGTCATTCCGTCATGGCTTTCAAGATCGTGAGCAGTTGCTACACCATACCAGATTCTTCTAGTAGCTGGATCTTGCGCAAGTGCTTGACTAAACTTTGGAAATTTAGTAGCCATAGTAGAAATTTTACTCTTTTATGTTAATTTAGCCGACAGAAATAATTCGGGCGAAGAAGAATGACCAAGTTGTTCCAATTCCACCAAGAAGGTAGTGAGCAAGACCTGCTGCTCTACCATGTGTAATACTTAGTGCTCGAGGTTGGATTGCTGGAGCTAACTTTAATTTATTATGAGCCCAAACAATTGACTCGATAAGTTCTTGCCAATATCCACGACCACTAAATAAGAACATTAAACTAAATGCCCAAATAAAATGTGCTCCTAAGAAAATTAAACCGTAGGCAGATAAAGCAGAACCATAAGACTGAATAACCTGAGAAGCTTGTGACCATAAGAAGTCACGTAACCACCCATTAACTGTTAAGGCACTGTTTGCGAAGTTACCACCTGTAATATGAGAGACTTTTCCAGCACTTGAAACTGTACCCCAAACATCAGACTGCATTTTCCAACTAAAGTGGAAAAGTACCACAGAAATACAATTGTACATCCAGAATAAACCTAAGAAAACGTGATCCCAAGCTGAAACTTGACATGTACCTCCACGACCAGGACCATCACAAGGGAATCGGAAACCTAAGTTTGCCTTATCTGGAATTAAACGTGAACTACGTGCAAATAATGTTCCTTTTAAAAGGATTAACACCGTTACGTGAATAGTAAAAGCATGAATATGGTGTACCATGAAATCTGCAGTTCCTAAAGGAATTGGCATCATAGCAATTTTACCATTTACAGCAACAATATCACCACCAAAAGCATAACTTGATGTTGCTAAAGCATTTGGAGCAGTGCTGCCTGGTGCTAAAACATGTACCGACTGAATCCACTTTGCAAAGATAGGTTGTAATTGAATTGCTTTGTCAGAGAACGCATCTTGTGGACGGCCTAACGCACGCATTGTATCATTGTGAATATATAAACCAAAACTGTGCATCCCTAAGAAGATACAAACCCAGTTCAGGTGAGAAATGATAGCATCACGGTGTCTTAAAACACGATCTAGTAGGTTGTTGTATGATTGAATTGGGCTATAATCACGGACCATAAAGATAGATGCGTGTGCACCTGCACCAACTACACAGAATCCTCCAATCCACATATGGTGTGTAAAACATGTCAGTTGTGTTGGGTAATCAATTCCAATGTATGGGTAAGCAGGCATAGCATACATGTGGTGAGCCACAATAATACTAAGTGAACCCATCATTGCTAAATTAATTGCTAATTGTGCGTGCCATGAAGTTGTTAGAATTTCATAAAGTCCTTTATGTCCTTCACCTGTTAATGGCCCTTTGTGTGCTTCTAGAATTTCTTTCATGCTGTGACCAATACCCCAATTTGTGCGGTACATGTGTCCTGCAAAAATGAATAAAACCGCTAAAGCTAAATGATGATGTGCTGTATCACTTAACCATAAACTTCCTGTAATTGGATTTAATCCACCTTTAAATGTTAAGAAATCAGAATACTCGCTCCAATTTAATGTAAAAAATGGTACTAGACCTTTTTTAAAACTTGGGTAAAGTTGACCCATTAAATCTTGGTTAAACAGAAGTTCATGAGGTAATGGAATTTCTTGTGGTGCAACTCCAGCATCTAATAGTTTATTAATTGGTAAACTAATGTGGATTTGGTGACCTGACCATGATAAACACCCTAAACCTAATAGACCAGCTAAATGGTGATTCATCATTGACTCAACATTTTGGAACCACTCTAATTTAGGTGCTGCTTTATGATAATGGAACCAACCAGCAAAAACCATTAATGCTGACATCATTAAACCACCCATAGCAGTCCAATATAATTCAGTTTCATTCATAATGCCCGAAGCACGCCACATCTGGAACCAACCTGATGTAACACGAACACCTGAGAAACCTCCTCCAACATCACCATTTAAAATTTCTTGCCCAACGATTGGCCAAACTACCTGTGAACTTGGTTGAATTGTCGTAGGACTACTTAACCAAGCTGAATAATTTGAGAATCGTGCCCCATGGAAGTACATTCCACTGATCCATAAGAAAATAACTGATAACTGACCGAAATGCGCACTGAAGATCTTTCTAGAGATATCTTCAAGCGAATTAGTTTGGCTATCAAAATCATGTGCATCAGCATGAAGGTTCCAAATCCAAGTCGTTGTTTTTGGTCCTTTTGCTAGTGTACGAGAGAAATGCCCAGGTTGTGCCCATTTTTCAAATGATGTCGCAACCGGATTTTTATCTACTATAACTTTAACTTTTTTAGCCTCTAGTTCTTTAGAGCTAACTTTCATTTTTACTCTCCTTTTATGAGAATTACAATTATGAAATCTTTAAAATATATCTTAGAAGTATTAAATCAGTTAGATTTAATACAAATACGCGATAATTAGAATTATCCAAGTAATGATAAATTTAAAGCTTCCTAAATATACATTCTACTTTAACTTATTTAACATATTTACATTTTGTTAAGAAAGTTTAGAAAGCTTTGCAATTGTTAATATTTTATTAAACTTGACTCCTGGTAATGAAATATTTTAGCAAATTAGTGTATGATCTAGGAAATTAAATGGTTTTTAAATGCACACCCTCCAGAAAAATTACTTATGAAAAATAAAATATCTACTGTTATCCAAATATTAGGCATTGTAATGTTCATATACGGTACTCTAACGTCAAGAAACAGTAATTTACTACCGTTTTTGCTCGGATGTTTTACCGGCCTTAAACCGCAAGAATACAAAAATTTAACGTGTTTTGTATCGATGCAATAGATAGAATTTTATATATGGTTTCATAGGCTTCCTTATTCATACAAATGAGATCATTTTTTCGACATTTTAGTAGTACGCTTTTCGTAAGGCCACGAGAAATATTTTGGGGTAGATCTATTCGCCGAATTGTATCAAAACGCAATATAGAAGCCCCCTTGAAAAGATTTGGATTTCTTGACTTTTGGGCGGATGGTGGATTGAAAATTGGAAAAGTTCAATATGTTCCAAGTACTGAACCAATGCTAGAGTCTACGGCTTTCTTAACTAAAGCGTTTTTACGAATTATTTCTTTAAATATAAAAGTTAAGTAAGATAACTTACTTAACCTTTATAATGATTTAGGTATTTAGAAAAAACCTAGAGTTAATGCTTGACTAATTGGCATTGTTGCCCCAATTCCTAGCCAGAATGCAGTAAATGTACCAAAAATAAATACAAGTGACGCAATTGGACGTCTAAATGGGTTTTGGAATTTATTAACGTTCTCGAAAAATGGAACAGTAATAAGTCCGATAGGTACAGCTGCCATTGACCCAACACCTAATAACTTGTTTGGAATAACACGTAGTAAGTTAAATGTTGGAAAGAAGTACCACTCTGGTAAAATCTCTAATGGAGTAGCAAATGGATCGGCCTTTTCTCCTAAAGGCGTTGGCTCTAAAACACCTAAACCAATACAACATGAAATTGTACCTAAAATACATACTGGAAATATATATAAAAGATCGTTTGGCCAAGCAGGTTCACCGTAATAGTTGTGCCCCATCCCTTTTGCTAACTTTGCTCGTAATTTTGGATCTGCTAAATCAGGCTTTTTTAAAATTGACATTATTCTGTTCTATATTAAATTTGAATTTAGATCTCGTAGTAAATAATTCAAGCCTAAAGTGGGCCTGAAATACCTTGTTTACGGATCATTACGAAGTGCGTTAGCATTAAAACTGCTGCTACTACTGGCAATACAAATGTGTGAGCACTGTAGAATCGTGTTAATGTACCTTGTCCTACACTTACACCACCACGTAATAGACTAACAACAAGGCCTCCTACAACAGGAATTGCGTCTGGTACACCCGTTACAATTTTACAAGCCCAATAACCAACTTGATCCCATGGTAATGAATAACCAGTTACACCAAAAGATACCGTTACTGAAGCTAGTAATACACCTGTAACCCAAGTTAATTCTCTTGGCTTTTTAAAACCACCAGTAAGATAAACTCGACAAACATGAAGAATCATGTTTAATACCATCATACTTGCGGACCATCTATGAACAGAACGAATAAGCCAACCAAAGTTAACCTCTGTCATAATATATTGAACTGAAGCAAAAGCTTCCGTAACAGTTGGACGATAATAGAAAGTCATCGCGAATCCAGTAGCTACTTGAACAATAAAACATGTTAAAGTAATACCACCAAGACAATAGAAAATGTTTACGTGAGGTGGAACGTATTTACTTGTAATATCATCGGCGATTGCTTGGATTTCAAGTCTTTCTTGAAACCAATCATAAACGTTACTCATGACTTATGTATAGATATTTGATATAAATGAAAACACCTTTCGGCAACTAGAGTCAATTATTTATATTTGATGACTCATATTTTATTATAACACCACTATGATAAGTGTTTTTAAACTTTCTATTCGAACGCAAGCAGCTTTTTGGTTTATGTTATTCAATTGGATAGAATGCAACAATTATTCAATTACTATTGGACCCCAAAAAAGAAAAATATTAGCGGATTATTACAGTCGATCAGATGACCCAGATAGTCGATCGGTGCAGAATATCTTTAGAGCACTAACTAAATGTGGGTTATTTGTGAAATGTAAAAAAACAGACCTAATTTGCAAAAATAATAAAACATACGAAACTACTTATAGAGTCCCGTTTATTGTGTCTCAACAACGAATAAATAAAAAATTCATTATGATGAATAATGAAATAATCCAACTAAAAGCAGAACTATTGAAAAGAAGTAATGATTACCTCGAAAAAAGAAAAAACGAAACTGATCATATACCACTAAAAGGTATAGAAGCTTCAATAGACCACCTTTTTAGTAATGTTATGGGTAAAGTGTCAAAACGTAATATAGAAGCGCTTGGTAAAGTCAATTTTTCAGCCAAGATTGATTTTTCAGCTGAAGGCGGTTTAAAAATAGCTGAAATTGAACACATTCAGCATATTGAAAATATTCAATATGAAGAGGTCTACATGGATGAGTTAAATGAGATATTTAATTCCGTACGTTTAACTAAAAAGCAGAAAGAATTATTAAAATCTAATTTCTTATTCTTAAAAGAGACTTATTCCCTTAAAGGAAAAAAAGCATTTAATTTAGAGTATAAAAAGATAAACGGTCTAGGGAGAGCTATATCAAAGAGCTTATTAGCATCTTTTGGGCGTAATTTATAGGCTTTATTATCGTACCTCCTTAAGAATACCATTATAGAATATCATAATAAAGACAGACATGTATAAAAACTAGTCAATTACTGTTTCTTGACGTTAGAGTACCGTATATGAACATTACAATGCCTAATATTTGGATAACAGTAGATATTTTATTTTTCATAAGTAATTTTTCTGGAGGGTGTGCATTTAAACACCATTTAATTTCCTAGATCATACACTAATTTGCTAAAATATTTCATTACCAGGAGTCAAGTTTAATAAAATATTAACAATTGCAAAGCTTTCTAAACTTTCTTAACAAAATGTAAATATGTTAAAT
>Ga0209532_1000047_pt1 | contig 120561 bp, 90 predicted proteins | sample COG_02_FD_184746 | JGI IMG/M metagenome (GOLD analysis project Ga0209532, IMG submission 184746) | Pelagic Microbial community sample from North Sea - COGITO 998_met_02 (SPAdes) (version 2) | ecosystem: Environmental > Aquatic > Marine > Neritic zone/Coastal water | place: Helgoland, sampling... | reverse complement strand
AACTTTTTTGAGTAGTTCCTTCATTAAAAATGACTACGGCAATAGATCCATCAGTATTTTTTGCAGCAGTAACCATTAAATCTTCATCCGATTTTTTAACTTCTATAATTTCAGCTTGAGGTCTAATGTATTTGCTGAAATGAACCATCGTATAATAAATAGGAGTAAAGTAAACCTCGTCTTTTTCTGGATCTACAATTACAGGGGCCACACACCAGTTCTCAAACCAGTTTGGACCTCCCTGTGTATCTAAAACCATATTCCAGTCTACCCAACCATCTACCCAGTTGTTTAAACATCCAATAATGTCTCTGGCATACCGATTAACTGGAGCGTATTTTGGATGTAAGTATTTTTTAGATTCTTCGCGCCAATCATAGCCCCAGTCAGTTGCATGCTTTTCCCAATACCAATCATCATCTTGCCATTTAGGAATTTCTGAATCTACACAGCCCTCTGTTTCAATTAAGTACTTATTAGGAGCTTTATTATGAGCATATTGTAATGCATCAGGGAAAAAATCATAGGTGCTTTCATACCAATGAATAGCGGTACCATCAAAATATTTAGAAGAATTATCATCTCTATACATTTCATCTATCCATTCTTGTAAACCAGCTCTATTTTGGTCGTAACCTAAGATTATTTTATTTCCATAACCCTCTTTTTCTAATTTTGGACCTAAATGAAATTGAACAAAATCAGTCATTTCTTTTGGAGTATAGTGCATGCTTTCCCAATTACCTCCATTACCATGTGGCTCGTTTTCTACTGTAAACCCCCATATATCTATACCTTCAGCTTTGTACGCAGTTAAGTATTTTGAGAAAAATAACGCCCAGGTATCATAATATTTAGGGAGTAATTTTCCACCAACCCACTTATTATTATCTTTCATCCAAGGAGCAGCAGACCAAGGTGATGCTATAATTTGGAAGCCATCTTCAGAAATTTTCATGGCGTCTTTAATCATTGGAATAAGATCATCTTTGTCTTCTTGGATAGAAAAATGCTCAAGCTCTATGTCATTCTCAACAGGAGAATATGAATAGTTTGATAGCGAAAAATCACATGAGTTCATGTGTGTTCTAGTCAATGAATAGTTAGCTCCTTCTTTTGAAAAATAGGCATTCAATATTGTATCACGATTTTTAGCACTTAATTTATTTAACAAGTAGGCTGAAGATTCTGTAAAAGACCCACCAAAACCTGTAATTTTTTGATATGTTTTTTCTGGGTTGATCCGAATAGAAGAAACTTCACTAGCTTCAGTAAAGTTTTTTACCGGGCTTAATTTATTCCCATTTTTTGAAGTTTCTATAACATTTACCGATAAAGATTTTTCTGATGTGCAAGAGAGGACACTCATAAAGATTAGTATTAAAAAAAAGTATATCCTTGTTAATTTCATTTCACTGTATATTTTATAATGTGATATTATTTTTTTTTGAACGGTGGGACATGTACTTCTAAAAGTAAACTGTCTTTATTTCCGTTATATGTTTTTGTAATCGTTTTTTTATTTCTACCCAAGCCATCAAAAACTCCTTTATCCACTAAATCCCACAAAGCATATTTAGCTTTGCCATCTATAGTAAATAAACCAAAATGATTTTCTGAACCTCCAGGATTTGGAGCGTCTTTCCAAATTTCATCAAAAGCCTCAAAATAGAAACATGAGATTCCAGTTTTTGTGGTCCATTCTCTCATGTGTCTGTAAAATAAAGCTTCTTTATATTCATCAGTTGCTTTACTTCCCTTATTACCATAGAGTCCGTTTGAAAAGGTAGCCCAGCCCGTTTCTCCGATGTGTATTGGCTTTTTTATTCCTAGACTATTTACATAGTTGGCAACACTATCATATTGAGATACCGCATAATCTCTAGCTCTTAACATGATATTATTTATTTTCTCAATATTGGGTTTTTCTTCTTTTGTATACCAAAAAACAGGATTATAATGAGTATCATGCATAGGGTAGGTGTGCATAGAAATATAATCTACTTCTTTAATAAGTTTATTTAGATCTTCTGTGTGATATTCATCACTGCCGCCTCCCCAAGAAGCAAAATTATCTGAGCTAGTAATCCAAAGATTCTTCGGAAGTTTATCTGTTTTTTTTAAGTTTTGAAGATGGGAAACCCACTTAAGAATTACTGATGGCTGCACATAATAACTTGTCGCCCACTTTACCATAGCCTCGTTTCCTACAGCAATAATTTTCACAATACTCGGATATTTATTTGCCAATGAAACAGCCCTGCCAATTTCACTTTCATTTTGATCGCTTTCCAGTTGGTGGTTTACTGGATGATTTGTCCAAGCATTTTTACAATCTATCCAAGCACCCAACATAACATACATTTCAAACGAGGGGTCTTCACTTTTCAGTTCCTGTATGGCCTCTAGAATTGTTTCTGCTTGTGCTAATTGAACATTATAGGTTCTAAGAATTCTAATTTTCATAGCATAAAGAATTTTCATGTCTTCTTTAATTTCTGAAATAGTAGGTTGAATCCCTCTAGTAGATTTTCTATATCCACCATAAGAAATTGCTAAATATTTTGAGTTTCCTAATATATCTTTTGCTGTCAATTGTATCTTCTGTTTTGGGTTTTTTTCCAATTTTTCGTTCTTTTTATCATCTTCGCAAGACAATATGATGCTTGAAATGGCTATGGTAAATAGATAAAATTTCAACCTCATCATCCTACTTTTTCTATTTTAAATATGTGCTATTTACATTAGCGTTAATTTGAACAATATCTCCAGTTCTTTTAAATATTTTCTCACTTGTTATACGATCTATAACCAATGCATCAATTTTAGAGGAAGTTCCATCTTTGAAAATGATCTCTAAGTGATCTTTATCGGAAATGTGATATATAATTGGTACTTGACAATAGGTAAATGCAAGTGAATTAGAAGGGATTGTGATACTTTGGCTTCCTCTTAAAAGGCTTAAATAGTCAAAACTTGTTTCTTTGGAAAGAAATTCTTCCTTTCTTAATAAGCAAGGGTTAAAATATAATTCACCTTGATTTACAAAAACACCTAATTCACCAAACCTAGTGATAACATCCTCTTTTACTTGCCCAGTCATTCCTGGTTGTTGAGCACCTTTACCACCAGGTGTGTGAGAGTAAGGATCTGTTGGAAAAGCCCCATATAGCTCTGGAGATTTATGCACCCCTATACCTTCATTTATTTCATAGAAGTGTTCAAGTAATTGACCAATCATTACTTCATTCTCTCCATTTGATATGGCCTGAAGACAAGATTCCTGAACAGCTAACAATAATTTTGAAACCATATGCCAATAAATAGAACCTAATCCCTCATAACCATAAAATGTACCTGATCTTCCTGTAAAAGCCTTGTGATTAAAAACATCTTCAAAAGCTTGAAGAACTTTTGGGGTTTCAGAGGCTAATAGGCTACTATATTTTGTGTTCGAAAGTTTATCTAAGGCTTCAGCTACATCATTTGCATTTTGAAAGTTTCCATTAAAGTGGAACTCACCATTGACATCTCTTTCAATAATCTCAACGGAGTTATCTTTTAACATCTCTTGGAATAACTTTGAAGATAAAACGGCATCTTCAGAAATTGTATTCCTATCTAGGAATCCTTTAAGTTCTTTAAAAGGATACAGTAAATAACTGTATTGATCTTTTCTAAAAAGCTTACTTTGTTTGAGAGCGTTTAATACATTTAATGTTTCTTCCCCATTTAAATAGCCAGAGCTTAAAACAGCAACCTGACCCTCAAGCATTTCACTTAAGTAGCTTATAGAGATACTATTATCTGAATTTACTGTCATTAAATTATATGCGTGATATAAGTTGTCTGAACGTTTATTTGCTTTTATAGAGTGCTCTAAATATGACTTACTTAGGCTTACGAATTTTTTTAATTTATCAAATGAAAGTTTTGTTTTTCTTCCAGAGAATGCTTGGGTGTAAATTTGTGTTCGGTAATCATCTCCTGCCTGCCCTAAAGCATCTAAAATTCTTTTTTTATCAGTATCATTGATTGAAGAAGCTAATAATTTGATGTTTTTTTCAAACGTACGAAGTACCTTATTGAAAAAATCTAAAATTTCGTTAGAAACTTCAACTTCAGGAGTTGATGAACTCTCTAATAATTCTTCAAAGAAATTGAAAAATCGATTTAAATAATATAGCGTTACCATTGATACACCATTTCCAACAAGAGCGTTATTGGCGTCATTCCATTCAGGTCTTTGAGTATTCATCCAGATTCCTCCCTCAGGAATAAAGTTGGATAATTTTGCTAAGGAAGTAGCTAGAATTTTTTCTATAAAATTTGCCTTTACTATGAAGCGATGTTCATCTCTTAATAAGGCTCCGTCAGCTCCTAAAGTTGCTCTTTCCTCACGAATTTTAGTGTCTAATTGTTGATCAAAAATTATCGTATCTTTTGGATTACTTAATAACTCTTCATAAGATTTTATTTTGTAAGGTACATTTGCATAAACAAAAAGATTCTTAGTGAAGAAACTCTCTAATCTTCCTGGGTTATGGTTTTTTATAAATTCTAAAAATTTTAATAGGTAAATAATTTGATGGTCACCCCAGTATCCAATATATGACCAAGGGTCATCTGGTTCAATAGTTTCCCAGTCAAAACCACCCTTAGTTACCCTGTAAGGATTATAACCATCAAAAGTAGTGGCATTTAAAAATTTATGAATCATACTTTCAATAAATTCTGGATAGGAGTGCGCTAAGGCCTCCCAGTTTTGAAAGATGTCTCTCCAGTTACCCTCATAGTCTAATATTTTGGAACCATCTATTTCATTTCTTGTATTAATTGAAAATTTATTCCAGGGTCTACTTGGGTCTCCATGACGTCTACTAAACTTTAACGGCATATACTCTAAGCAAAGACGCCTAAAGTTTTTATCTTCGTTTTCGTATGCTATTTTATGAAGCTCTGAAAGTGAAAATAATTCAGGAAGATTATCTATAATACTCTCTGATGTAAATGCAACCTTAGTATTTGCTTGTTCTAAATAGTTTTTAAAGTCCCACTTTTCTATTTGATAGTTGTTATCAAAAATACCTCCACGCATAATGTTAAAAAGCGTATTAGCAAAATGACGTGTATCTTTTAAATTATCTGAAGTAACCTGAATAGCATCTGATGCAGAATTTAACTCTACCAGACGTTTTGTTCCAAGGTTAATATTATTATTTACTTTATCCAGTAGGGAGGAATCTTCTTTAATTTGCTTCGATAATTTTGCGATGTTAGAATGATTTTGATTTACATTGGCAATAATCATCCATTCTTTTGCAGACTCTTTTTCTAATATGATATCTGAATTTAAAAAATAAGCCCCTTTTTCTGCTTTAACATCTACTTCTTGTTGAACAGTATTCCCTAATCTAAAATTATTTAACTGAAGAGAAGAAAGAAGATATTTAGGATTGTTTAACCCTATAGACCAGACTACATTAGCCTTCAAAGCTTCACTTGCTTCAGCTTTATCAACTAATATGGCACTTAACGCAAAAATTCCTAAACCAGTTGCTTCTTCTAATTCATTTCGCTTGTATGCATCAACGAGGTTACTGGATTGATTTTGTTCATCACTACCAATACTAGCAGGCATAATATTTTGAATACCATCAAGTAAACTTACTTTAACAGCCTCTTTTCCCGTATTAATAAGTTTAGATTTTTTAACAAAACCAAAAGTATTACTTGAACTCCATTGGTATCTAAAAGTTAATTCTAAATCATGGTTTATCTCTTCAAATATAATTTTGTTTCCATATCTATTTTTATACAAATTTTGGGTAGTTGAGTAGCTGCCTAAAGATCTGACAGCAAGAGGTTCCCACTTATATTCTTTATTATTCTTATAAATTCTAAAAATAGATTTATTTCCTGTTATGTCTGCAGATTCTGTAATTTTATCGTCTGTATAATAAGGGAATAATGCATATTCAGAATTTTTTCTTCCAGCTGTAAGACCTCCATTACTTGAGATAAACATCCAATGATTAGAATCACTTACAATACTCATAAAGAAAGGACGCATAGCGTCGTTATTTGAAATCTGATAATATGCCTCGTCATCTATTACAACAGATTTTAATTGAACATCCATATTTTTTTGAGAGGGTTTTTTTGTTAATATATTAGTTTCGCTACTCATTTGATAAAGTACTTTATTTATTTTTTAGTTTATTGTTTAAATTAGATTGTAAAATGGCATCAATATAAAAATCTCCAGAAGTAGTCCCGGAACCATCAATGAAAATTACAAACCTGTTATATTCTTCTGATGAAGAAAATGTATATTTTAATTCTTCCCATCCATTTCCTGAATGAAATGCAATGTTTTCTACTGAACTAATGTTATTTTTAGTATCTTCTAATTTGAGTAATATCTCTACTGACTTATTAGAATATAATGACAAATTTATTGTATTGCCCCTCTTCAAGTTAATGGGGTATTTAAGGTCTAGGTAATTTCCTTCCCACTTGCTCCCTGAGTTTGTAATGACTCCAAATGTACTTGTTGAAGTTTTGTTTTCTGTATTTGGAGCTTTATTACTTAGTTTAAAAGCCGCTCCATTAAAAGGGTTAAATTTTAAAATTATTGGGTTATAATCAAAAGCAATGTTAAGCATAGGTGTTGTTGCTTTTTTCCATAGTGCAGTAATGACTGAATCTTTATTCTTATTTAAAGTTTCAAGATTTTTTTTGTTTTGATTTCCTTTAGCCACTGCTTTTTTTAAATCAATATCATGAAAATATTTTTGTAAGTCACTTGAACTAACTCCATTATTAAAAGGGTTAAATTGATGAACTTGTTTCAGCATATAATAGGCAGCCCTAGGATATAAATTATAAAGACCCTTATCATCAGTTGGTCCTTTAGCACAAATTCCAAACCATTCCTCATTCATATTGTTTTTTCCCTCAGAAAGATCTTGTGAGTATCCACCATTAACCCAAGTTGCTATTGTATCATGTTTAGAGACATTTTTTCTGTTATCAAAATCATATTTCCACCACCCATCGCTAAATTGAAAAGTAAACCCTCCAATAGTGTTCTCATATCCTCCCATTCCAGCAGCATTTGCGTAAATTTCTTTCCAGTTCTCAAGAAGGTATTTTGCTTGTGGTTTTTGATTTTCAGAACTGGTGACTGCGTTAAAAGCATCTGCTCCAAATTCTGTAAACAGCAAAGGTTTATTTAAAACTTCTTTTACAGATTTAAATAGATCGGTAAAGGAAGCACCTCTGTATGAGTTGACCCCCAGAATATCAATATCTACACATTCTTTAGCGATTATCTCAATAAATAGGTTGTCTCCATTACAAATAGCGACAGGATGATTGCTGTCTAATTTTTTAATTATTTTTGAAGCCTCATTCATTAAACGATACATGGGTCTGCCATATTTTTCTCCTACAGCCATTTTTTTGGCTTCTTCTTCTGGAAAATCTTCAGTCTCTGCACCAGACCAAAAAAGGCCGTAATTATTTTCGTTTCCTAACAAATACAAAAGAAGACCTGGAGTATTTTTATACTCTTTAACCATTGCTTCAATTTCTGACAATAAAATCTTTTGCATCTTAGAATTTGAGTAATCTGTGATTGGATTCCATTCTCCATCTATAGCCATACCATATCTACCAAAAGAATGATTTATCATGGTGTAAATACCATAGTTTTTATAGATGTACTCAATCCATTTAGGAGGAATATCAGAATAATGCCGAATAGTGTTGATATTCATATCTCTCAAAAGAGACATTTCATGATCTAGCCCTAACTTTATGATTTCGTCTGAACTTTTCCAAAAATCTGCACTAACAGCATCTTTTCCAATTGGAATCACATCCCAATTCATTCCATTAATTATAAATTTTTCACCATTAACAATTAACGCATTTCCATGCTCATTTGTTCTGACCGAAACTTCATGAGTTTGACAAAAAGACAATGACAAGCTAATGAATAGCAGGGTAAACAATTGAATTATTTTTATGTTTGAGAAATTAGATATCACTTTTTAAGTACAAATTTTTAAAAAAATTCATCATTTGCTAATTTAATAGTAAGATTTCATTTTACCCTAATTAAAACCTCGACAAAAATCATACAGAATTAATAAAAAGTATGTTTTTTGTTTTTTCTATTTCTAGCGCTACGGATTATGGGGGAAACAAAGAGTTAAAACCTTCTTGAAAGCCAAAAAAAACGCTATATGTTGTAGTTTTGTATGGGTATATTGCTTAATTGTATAGTTTTACAAAATTAATTGCAATATGGTTGTTTCCCTTGTTATTGCTAATAGATTATTCCAGTAATTATATTTTTTAAAATTAATTTTTGGTGCATCTGTAAATAAAAGAGTCCTAAATATTTTAAAATATTTAGGACTCTTTTATTAAATTTCAGCTTGTTAAAGCGTTACTGTTTTTTAATTCTTATTGGAATACCCTAACATAATCGATTTCCATAGTATCCTCTGTAAATGCAGGGTCTATATCTCCACCATTAGTTCCACCCATGGCAACATTAAGAATTAAATAAAAATCTGAGTTAAATGGTAAATCTCCAGAATTTGGTAATTCATAATATTGAATATCATCTAAGTAAATTTTTATAGCGCTTTCAGACCACTCTACAGTGTATAAATGAAATTCAGATGAAGGAGTGTCTATTGAAGCAGTTTCACCATAACTTGCATTATTTCCTCCAGCAGTATTAAACCAGTGACATGTTCCCTCAACATAAGATTTATCGTTTCCTCTTTGTTCCATAATATCTATTTCTCCCGAGAAAGGCCATCCCACAGTTGGGTGATTTGATCCTAACATCCAAATAGCAGGCCAGGTTCCTTGAGCTGCAGGAAGTTTAGCTCTTACTTCAACTCTACCATAAGTGAAATTATAAAGTCCTTGAGTTTTGATTCTTGCAGAAGTATAATCGTTCCCTTCTTTTTTTGCTGTAATCTTTAAAGATCCATTCTCAACAATCACATTATCAGCATTATTTGTATAACTTTGAGCCTCTTGATTACCCCATCCGTTATTACCAAAAATATCTGTAGTTCCTAAATCATAAGTCCATTTACTTGAATCTGGAGCTCCGTCAGTATTAAAATCATCTTCCCATACTAAATTTGAATATTCATAACCTGGGTCTACATCTCCTTCAATAGGTTTTGTGGAAGTAAACCTATGATACCATGCAAAACCGTTACCAGCTTGTATAATTCTAACAAATAATTCATCATCCGAGATAGAAATAATATCATAAGTGCTAGCTCCTACATACCAACCCATAAACCCTCCATCACTAATTTCAAAGCTTGTTTGTCTGTAAGGGACTTCGTTATAGCTACCTTCTAGAGCCGCTTTTGAACTTGATGGGAAAAAGGACACATTTTTTTCACCAAACATTGTAGTTGCTACTGTTTCGTCATGACAAGTATCTCCAGCTACTCCTAATTCTCCAGCATAGGCTCCTGGGATAAAAGCAGGTCCAATAGTTTGTTCGAAACTAATACCGTTAGCTGTTCTGGTAAACACAAATTCGTTGTCGTACATGCAGTATTTTTCTTCATCCCAAGGTTGAATTAAATTCCACCATGCTTCGTATGAGAATTCTCCATTCCCATAGTCGTCTTCTACAGGACCTAGTCCTACGTGAACGGCTACGTTAGCTTGCCAGTACCACTTTTTACTACTGCCAATATCACTGACATCTGAGGATCCTGTTAAAAAGTTTTCTGCTTCCTCATCTTTGAAAGAATTAAAAATGGTTACCTCTAGATTAGTACTCGTACCTAGACCACCAGTTCCAGTTGCATTCACAACTACATTGTAAGTATATACTCCAACATTAGCAGAATAACGGTGTTCTACAATTCCTGTTGGACTAACAGCCGTTCTACCATCACCAAAATTAAATTGATAGTTTATTTCATTATCTGAAGTTGCTGTAAAAACAACAACAGCACTTCCGTCACCATTAGGGTTATTATCGTCTTGACCAACAATTTCAACACTAACGTTTAAGTTTGTTGGAGCTATTAGCTCGCCTACTTCATACGATTCTTCTTGACAACTAGTAAACCCTACCAGAAGTAGAAAGAATACCGAGATGTTGTGTGTTATTTTTTTCATTTTAAAATTTTTATTTTTAATACTCATGTTTAATTTAAGGATAACGTAACATCATCTATGTTAACAAGTCCAACTTCTCCTCCGATATCAAATAATACTCTAGCATCAGGTGCTTCAAATCCTACATCTGTATAAGTAAAAGTATAGGTAGTTCTTGTTGTCGTGATGTCTAAAGGTGCACCTGTATTTGTCCATGGTGGACCGCTGAGTCCAATACCGGCTACAATAGATCTATTTGTATCTGACCAAGCATCAAAGGTTAATGTGTATGAATTCCCTCCAATGATTTCAACTTTTTGACTAAGATTCACGTCATAAACATTTCCTGCTGCTTCAACATTGACAGAATAATAAGTATTTCCACCCTCTGTAACTACAGGGGCAGGAGAATTATCGTCAACTCCAACAATCCAAGCCTCACTTCCGTTTTCAAAATTACCATTTGTAAGGAGATTACCTGAGCCAACTATTAAAGAAACGTTATCAATATTAACGAGTCCAACTTCTCCACCAATATCAAATAGAACTCTTGCATCTGGTGCTCCAAATCCAATCGATGAGTAGGTAAAAGAAAAAGTAGTTCTTGTTGTTGTAATATCTAAGGGAGCACCTGTATTTGTCCATGGAGGACCACTGAGTCCAATTCCTGCGACAATAGACCTATTTGCATCTGACCAGGCATCGAAAGTTAAGGTATAAGTGCTTCCTTCAGCTAAAGCAACCTTTTGACTTACGTTTACATCATAAACATTTCCTGCCGATTCAACATTTACTGAATAATAGGTATTTCCATTTTCTGTAACCACTGGAGCAGCAGAACTGTCATCTACTCCTACGATCCACGAATCGCTTCCATTTTCAAAATCTCCATTCGTTAAAAGACCATCATCAAATGCAGGGCCAGATGATGCTCTATAAAAATATAAATTATCAATAAAAACTGTTCCTACAGGATCTGCAGAAATTACTGTTTGATTGATATCAGAAAAAGGGACATCTGTAAAATCAGATAAAGGAAGGTCGAAACTTATCCATTCTCCTTCTTGATCTATTGTATTTGATACTTCAAACTCAATATTATCTGTACCACCATTGTATCCAGTACCATTAAAATCTACAAATTTAATTTTAAAAGCATTAACATCTGTACTCCAAACGTCAAAATGCACCATTTCCATCGCAGCTGCATTAATAGGCTCAACTTCTGTTATAATACCGGCATAAGCCAAATCTCTGTATACCAAAGTTTGATTTCCTTCAATCGCTACTTCTTCTTGCAGAGCAACAACAGACCAACTTGTTGTATAAGAATCTACAGTAGCTTGTATGTATTGATCACTATACATAGAGATCACATCTGCAGCATCTCTTCCAGGAGGTGAAGGTGCTTTTGAGATTGGTGCCAAAATTTCAGTTACTTCAAAATCTTCAGTATATTCTGTAGTTTCGATTGCTCCACCTTTTGCAACAACTTTTACAGCATAAACTCCTGGTGTTTCGTAATCATATGATATTTGATCACCAATATTTCCAGTGGCTACAGGTTGCTCAATTCCGTCCTCTCCAGAGTGAAATTCAAATGTAGCTGCAAACTCTGCTGTTGCAGTTATATTTACTTTTCTTGAAACAGCAACATCGTTTTCAATAGATACTTCTAGGTTTCTTGGCGCCTGAAATGACATCACAAGTTCTTGAGTTATCTCTGCTGTTTCACCAATTAAGTTAGAAGCAACAACTCCCACTGTATAAGTTCCTTCTGCATAAACATGTTGAACATTTTCTCCGTTAGCGAAGCTTACAGATTCTGATCCATCTCCAAAATCAAGACTAAAAGAAGTTGCTCCTTCAGCAAATGGAGTTATCGTTGCTAAACCAGTATTGTCTTGGGTTACAATAAAGTTTACCCCAATGTTTGATGGTAAAGCAACATCATTTAGAAACTCTAGGTTTGTTTCATCTTTACAAGAACTTATAACTATAAGTATCAGTAAAGCTTTGTAGAATGTTTTTATTTTTTTCATAATGGTTTTTATTTTAATATCCTTGATTTTGATCCCAACGATTACCAGCTAACTCTATTTCAATTCTTGGAATTGGGAAAACTTCGTTTTTGTTGGGTGTAAATCCAGGAATGGAAGCTGTATTTCCAGTTCTAACTTGATCAAAAAAGTGATGGCCTTCTCCAGCTAATTCTAATTTTCGTTCGTTTAAAATATTTTCTAGACTCGCAGTTATTCTATTATTAGAGTCGCCAAAAGCTCTGTCTCTAACCTGGTCTAATAAATCTTGAGGATTGTCTTTTTGAGCAGACGCTTGTAAATTAGCTTCAGCAGCCATCAATAATACATCAGAATAACGTATTGCTCTATAATTGTTACTTCTGTTTATATTTTGATCTGGAAGCACTATGTCATCTGCATAAGGGATGTATTTTTTATTAAAATATCCAGTGTGTTCTGATCCTAGATTGTAAGTAACATCAGGTCTTGAAGCGACAAAAGCATCAATATCAAAAATCGTTGATTCTTTTCTTGTATCTGCTTCATCATATAGGTCTACTAACTCTTGTATAGGAACGTTGAAACTAAAACCAGAGGCATAAGGGGTGTAATCACCATCTCTGAATCTAGGTCCCATAAACCCTACTGCAAAATTTCCTTCTAAACATTGGAAACAACCAAATCCTGCCCCTTCTTGACTTCCCGAGTATTGAACTTCAAAAACAGATTCTACATTGTTTTCATTGTTGTTTAAGAAAATAGAGGCATAATTAGAAACCAATTGATATTGTCCAGATGATATTACTTTATTAAAAGCATCTGCTGCTTCGTCATATTTATTTTGATATAAATAAATTTTCCCCAAAAGCGACCATGCAGCTCCTTTCGTTGCTCTTCCTTTTTGTACTTGTTGCCATGGTAAGTTTTCTATGGTTGATAATAAGTCACTTTCTAATTGTGAATAGATTTCACTTTTAGGTGTTCTGTCAATGGATTGTGCTTCTACAATACTAATTCTTCCATCAGTATACATTGGAACATCTCCAAAGAATTTTACCAATTCAAAATAGTAGTATGATCTTAAGAATAAGTTTTCTGCTAAGATTTTTTGTTTTTCGTCAAAATCAATTTTATCTTGAAATTCAATAATGTAATTTGCTCTGCTAATTCCCGCGTACATCCACTGCCAAACACTTCTTAAGGTACCATTGTCAGGAGTATGAATCATATCATCAATTTGTTGCCAATCTAAAACATCTGTTGGATTTTCCCCTCCACATAAGGAATTGTCGGAGGCAATCTCACCAAGGATGTTGTTCAAAGCAGTAGTAGATAATAAATCATAGACTCCTATAAGAGCATCTTGAAAGTCTTGTGGGTTATTAAAGAAGTTTTCTGAATTCTGTTGTCCTTCAGGAGAAATGTCTAAATAATCATCGCACGAAGTAAAAGAAACAAAAGTTAAGGTGATTGCTATTAAATATATTATTTTATTTTTCATCATATTTTGTTTTAAAATGATACATTAATTCCTAATGTGTATGTTCTAGTTTGAGGATATTGACCTAAATCAACTCCTGCAGCAGAAGGATTTGCATTTGATACATCTGGGTTATAACCACTATATTTAGTAAATGTATATAGGTTATTAGCAGCGACATATATTCGAACTTTATCCATTTTTATTTTCTCTAATGTAGAGCTTGGAATTGAATAACCAAGCTGTACGTTTTGAATTCTTAAAAAAGAAGCATCTTCAACGAAGAAGTCTGAGAAAAGATAATTATTAGAGGCATTTGTTGAAGCTCTTGGAGTAGTGTTTGAAGTTCCCTCTCCCGTCCAACGATCTAAATACAATCTAGATTTATTACTGTAAGTTAGAAAACGCTCATAACTTCGAACAGCGTCGTTACCAATTGAAGCGTAAAGAGAAGTTGCAAAATCTAATCCTTTGTAATCTAAATTTAAATTAAAACCTAAGGTCATCTCAGGTATTGGATTTCCAATAACTGCAAGATCATCTTCACTTCCAAATTCAACTATACCATCTCCATCTCCGTCTACAAATCTTAGATCTCCAGGTTGAGCACCCGGTTGTAAAGCATGTGCATCAATTTCTGCTTGATTTTGAAAGATCCCGTCGGTTTGTAACCCATAAAAAGAGCCAATTGGAAGTCCTGTTTGAAATCTTGAAGTAGTTTGTCCTAAACCAAATTGACCACTTGGAATAAATCCTGCAGCATTATTCACTTCCAAAGTCTTGTTTTTTACTGTAGTGATATTCAATCCGGTAGCTAGTCTAAAATCTTCACTCAATTGTTTTTTGTAGTTAATACTTAGATCTAATCCTCTGTTTTCAATAGTACCTGCATTTACAATCGGAGCAGCACTTCCTCCTGCAGTTGATCCTAGTAATCCAGAAACTTCAGGAACAAGCAATAAATTTCGGGTAGTTTTCACATAATAATCCATAGTAACATCAAATTGATTATTGAAAAAACTAGCATCAAAACCAAAATTAATTTGTTCGTTAGTTTCCCATTGTAAATCTGGATTTGCTAGCTGACCTAATGCATTACCATAGGATAGTACGTTACCAAAAGGATAAGTTGCTTCAGCATTTGCTCCTTGAAGTCTTCCAATCCAGCCATAACTTCCTATTTTGTCATTTCCTGTAATACCCCAACTTCCTCTAACTTTTAAATTATTGATTTGATCAACATCAAAAAAGTCTTCTTTGGTAAGTATCCATCCACCTGAAACTGAAGGAAAATAACCAGTTCTATTGTTTGGTCCAAATCTTGTAGATGCATCTCTTCTCACCATTGCAGAGAATAAATATTTTCCATCATAATCGTATTGTACTCTTCCAAAAAGAGAAAACCATCGATCTTCATTTACACCAGTGGATGCACTCCTATTTCTTTGAACGGTTTTGTTATCAACTACAATATTTCCATCAGGATCTAAAGAAGTTAAAATATATTCATCATAGATATCTTGAGTGTTGAATAAGTAAGCATTACTCCAGCTATCTTCTCCAACAAGAGATCCATAACCATAAACTCCATAAAATTGTTCACTTCGAATAGAAGTTCCTAATAAGAAATTTAGATTGTGTTTATCAAAAGACTTTTTGTAATCAATAAAAGTTTCCCATGTATAATCAGTATAATTTTGAGTGTTTTCTCCAACCCCACTAAACAAATCAATAATCCCATTTCCATTAGTGTCTCTTATAAATTGATTATTAGCATCTATATTAACATTGTTATTCACTTTATTAGGACCATAAAACGCAAGAGGATTATAATTTCTATTCGTTACATCTGCATAATTGAAATTATATCTTGAAGTTACTTTAAGATCTTCAATAACTTCATAAGATAATTCTACCTTACCTGTGAATCTGTTTACTTTAGTCTCATTGTAAGTGTTATTGATTAATGCGAAAGGATTGATAATTTCAATTCCTTGTTCACTTCCTATGTATGAGAAACCTCTTGAAGGACCACTACCATCAGTGCCATCAAAAATAGGCGTTAATGGTGAAGCATTTAAACCATAATATAAAACTGAACCTCTACCACCTTCAGGAATTGTTTTTCTGTTAATGTTAGTATATAACAAAAAGGTACTTAATTTTAATTTATCTGTTAAATCAATACCTAAATTGTTTCTTAATGTAATTCTATTAAAATTAGATTTTTCTGGTGATATAATTCCTTCTTGTTGAAAGATACTTGCACTTGTACTGTGGGTAATATTTTCCGACCCACCACTTGCACTAAAGGTATAGTTTGTAATTGGTGCTTGAGTGAATAGTTTCTTTTGCCAATCTGTTCCTGTTCCAAAACCATTGATGTTAGGGTAAGGAATATTGTTTCCGTCAGCTATTTCTGTTTCATTAACATAAACAGCATATTCACTAGCATTCATTAAATCTAATTGATTCGAGGCCTCTTGAATGGAAGAAAATGAATTAAACGTAAATTTAGTTGGTCTATTTTTCTTCCCTGATTTTGTAGTAATAAGAACGACACCGTTGGCAGCCTGAACCCCATAAATAGCAGAACTGGCATCTTTAATGATGTCCATTTTTTCAATATCATTCGGGTCAATAACACTTAAATCAGATCCAATATTTACTCCATCTACAATTACAAGAGGTGAATTGTTACCATTTGTGGTTATTCCACGAATCCTAATATTTAATGAAGCTCCTGGAGATCCAGAATTTGCGGTAACTTGAACTCCAGCAGCATTACCTGTTAAAGCTTCCTCAATTCTAGCAGGATTTTTTTCCGCAATCTTATCGGCATTTAAAGAAGAAAATGCCCCGGATACCAATTCTTTTCTTTGGCTTCCGTAACCTACAACAACAATTTCATCTAGAGTTTCAGAACTTTCTTCAAGTGCTGCATTGATAACTTCTTGATCTGCTGTTATCTCTTTTGTTTGATATCCAAGGTAGCTAAAGACTAAAATTGAACCCTTGGGCACTCCAGAGATTTTGTAATTACCATCAAAATCTGTAACATCTCCCTTGGAAGAATTTTTTACAATCACATTTACACCAAGAAGTGTTTCTCCTGTTACAGCATCTGTAACAAGTCCTTTTACATTTAAAGTTTGAGCAAAAAGTGTGCTTGACATAAAAATGAACGAAACTAAAATAATCAGTTTTTTCATAAATTTTTTCATTGTTTAATAATTTCCAATAAAATTAGAGCATATAATTAAATATTCCTTAAAATTTACCACAATAAAAAACATACACTCAAAAATAACTTCTCAATTCAGATAGACCCTTATTATATTGTAAATATTAATCTTAAGTATAGGTTAATAATTTTTATGTTATGGTGATGTATGGTTTTTGTAGTAGTTATATTTCTAGAATATAGCTACTTAAACTAGCTTCATGAGGTAAATTCATCTTTTTACGTAGACGATATCTTTTAACTTCTACACTTCGTATAGAAATATTTAGCAATGGTGCAATTTCTTTTGAAGACAAGTTTAATCTTAGGTAAGTACATAGCCTCAAGTCATTTGAGGTAAGGTTTGAGTGCTTTGATTTTAACTTCTTCATAAACCCTTTGTCAGTATTTTTAAATGCTTCTTCAAACAGTTTCCAATCATCTGAAGTGTTTAAATTATTGTTAATGAGTTCTATTACTGCTCTAATATCCTCAGTGTTTTTAGTAGTTCCTAATTCTTTTTTTATGGTTCCTAATAGCTCATTCCTTTTTATTAAATTCATTGTAGATAGACCAAGTTCTCTGTTTTTTGAATCAATATCCTTTTGCAAGTCTAAATTTTTGAAATGCATTAATTGCTGCTCATTTTCTAGTTGCTTTATTTCTAATTCTTTTTCTTTTCGTTTTAAAAGTTTTTCTTGTTGATTTTTAAAGTAATTTCTGTGCAAAATATTTATAACTATAAGTATTAGAATTACTGATATAATATATATAAATATAAATGAGGATTTTAAATACCAAGGTTTCTCAATATTGAAACTATATTTAATTGTATTGGTAGTTTTTTGAGTTCCAACCTTACCCTTAACCTCAAAAATATAGTCACCATGAGGTAAGTTTTCAAAGTAAACTTCAGACTTTGAGGACCAGTTACTCCATTTATTATTTAGACCTACTAACCGATATTGAAATAATGATGGTAAATACTTACTGAAATCAGAGATGCTATAAGAAATTTTAATATGATTTTCTTCATTTTTTAAAATCCCGTTTTTAGTTAAACTTAAATACCTTAGACTTCCTTCAATTGAATTTGTTGTAATTTCATCTAATTTAATAATTTGTTGACTTTTAGCTCTAGTTTTTAAATCTGTAACAATATATCCACTTTTAGTTCCGATAAGGTATTTATTGTCTTCTATAGAAAGAATATTTTCATAACCATCTTTTGTTTCTCTGATCCTGTTTGGAATTGGGATTGAGAACAGCTCATATTTAGCACTTAGTTTTTCTTTTTGAACATAAGAAATATTATCATTTGTGAACGCAAATAACTTATTATCCGCATTAATTAATTTTCCAGAGATATAACCGGTTTTGTTAAAAAGATTACTTAAGACACTATCTTTTTTAAAATCATCAAAAAGAGAATCATAATAAAACACGCCTTCATCAGAGCCATAAAGAACTTTATTATTGTATTTATTAAGACTTGATTTTATACTTTTTCTTATGGTTGATTTACTAGCTGATAACACTTCTTTAAATTCCTTGTCAATCTTTAACTGAAAGACTCCTTTTTGTTCATGACTTACTAGGAGTTCATTTGGGTTAATAAATTCAATGTGTCTTGAAGAAATATCAAATCCATTAATTTTATTTCTTAAAACCCACTTATCATTTTCATTTCGAAGCACATAAAGCCCTTTATAGTTTCCTAATATTAATAAATCTTTCTGATCAATTATTTCTTTTATCAGCCAGGTTCCAAAAGTGTTGGGGATTCTTTCCGCTTTACCTTTGGAAATTATAAATATTCCTTGATCATGTCCACAAAATAGAGTGTTTTTAAATTTTTGCAAAGACCAAACCTGACCTTCTGTTCCTGAAACAAAACGAAATCTATCTTTTTGATCTTTGTAAAAAAGACCTTGATTGGTTCCTAAATATAAAATACCATCATCTAAAAAAGTAGTATAAACTGAACCTAAAACCCCTAAATCATCTTTGTAAACTCTGAATGGGGCATTAAAATTAATATTACTAATTCCATTGTCTAAGCCAAGCCATACATTTTCATCACTATCTTCATATAACGAAAGTACTGTATTGTTTCCAAGGCCTTCACTCTGATTAATTGTAAATGAAATCTCTTTTTCTTTGTTAATATATAAAATACCATTAGAGACAGACCCAAGGATAAAATCTCCATTCTTAAGTTGTAAACTATTATAAATATTGTACTCTCGAAGTTTTGAATTTAGTAGAATATCCCATTCCTTTATTTTTATAGAACTCTCATTAATGAAAAAACCGTGTTCCTTTGTTTGAAATAAAAGTTGATTGTTATATTCAAAAATATTAATTACAACATTATCTCTCAATATAACATCACTATTTATCAGTATCTCTTCGCCATTTTTAAATTTAAAGATTCCTTGATTAATTTTTTGATAATATATTTCATTATTTACTTCATAAATTTTAGTAATAGTAGTCTCTGATTCAATAGTAGCAATAGTTTTAAATTTTGAATCATATATGTAAATTCTATCTAAAGATTGAAAAAGAATCCACCGATCAAGTTCTAGTATATTCCAAAATTCTTCATCTTCAGCTAAAGAAATATTTTTATATGAAGTTATAGAGTTGTACTCTAAAGTCCCAAATTCATTCTTTTTCCAATAGCCAAAATCCATATAGCTACCAGTGTAAATTTTATCACCAATAACTTTTACAGACCGAACAATAGATGAATTTTTTGATTTATAGAGCTTCCACCTAGCTCCATTATACATTAATAGCCCCTTGTTATTTGCAAAGTAAATAGACTTGTCTTTTCCTTGAGAAATACTCCAGTTTTGATCTTCTGCACCATAGTCTTTTGGTTTAAAAACCTCGATTGGAGGGAGTTCTTGTGAAAAAACAGTGAATTGAACAACTATAAAAAAATAAATAAAACTTCTAAACTTCATTTTTTTTGACTTAAAAAATTAAGGACAATTAATAGAATGATTTTAACTAAAGTTAAATTTTTCTTTAAATGTTTGGTTACTAAATTACGCTAAATCTTTTAAAAACAAAGACTTTTAAGTTTTCTGTATTGTTTGTGTTAAGGTTTTATGGTTTTTTTAACCTTTTAAAATAGTCAAAAAATAGAATAATTAATTCCTGTTTTTGTTATAGAAAAAATAAAATATTAAATAATTATAAGTTTTTGTAACTTATGCCTTCAAATACAAATTCATAAATTATGCCAAACTATACCTTAAGAATTAATGGAAAAAAAATTACTGTTAATGTAGATGAAGATACGCCGCTTCTTTGGGTCTTGAGAGATGAATTATCGTTAAAAGGGACTAAATTTGGTTGTGGAATAGCTCAATGCGGTGCCTGTACTGTACATCTTAATAATAGTGCTGTAAGAAGTTGTTCTCTTCCAGTTTCTTCCATTTCAGGTGAATCAATTACAACTATTGAAGGGCTCTCAGAAACTGGGACTCATCCAGTACAGTTAGCTTGGAAGGAAATTGATGTGCCTCAATGTGGTTATTGTCAGGCCGGACAAATAATGACTGCCTCTGCTTTTTTAAAGGAAAAACCTACACCTACAAAAGATGAAATTAGAGAAGCAATGCATGGAAATATATGCAGATGCGCCTCTTACAACAGAATAGAAAAAGCGGTTAAATTGGCTGCAAAAAATTCATAAATTAACTCACTATAAAAATTCACGATGTCTCAAAATAAATCACTAAGTCTAAGTAGAAGAAATTTTCTAAAAACATCTTTACTTGCTGGAGGAGGTATGTTAATTGGTTTTAATTTGCTAAGTGCTTGCAAGCCAGAAGCCATTTTACCAATAGATATTTCCAATCTAAATTTTAACGATTTTAATGCATTCATAAAAATTTCTGACGAAGGATATGTCACAATTTTTTCACCAAATCCTGAAATAGGACAAGGTGTTAAAACGTCTATGCCAATGATTATCGCTGAAGAGTTAGATGTTGCATGGGAAAAGGTTTCTGTTGCACAGGGATTTTATGACCCAAAAAATTATCAAAGACAAGTTGCAGGAGGCAGTCAATCCATTCGCTTTGGTTGGGATGCTCTTCGCCAAACAGGGGCAACCGCCAAGCAAATGCTAGTTAATGCTGCTGCTGTTCAGTGGGGGGTAGAACCAAATACCTGTTTTGCATCTCAAGGAATTATAACCAATGCAACTGGTGATACCCTTGGTTATGGAGAAGTAGTTAAAGTAGCAGCGAATTTAGAAGTTCCAGAAAATATTAATCTTAAAGACCCTAAAGATTTTAAAATTATTGGACATGATATTACAAATGTAGATATTCAAAAAATAATTACAGGAGATCCTCTATTTGGAATAGATTACAGTTCTGAGAGAATGGTTTATGCTTCTGTATTAAGACCACCAGCTTTTGGTAATAAACTAGCTAGTTTTGATGATCAAATTACAAAAAGTATTAACGGGGTTACAGAGGTTATTAAGTTTGGAGATAAAATAGCTGTTTTAGGTTCGAATACTTGGGCAGTAATGAAAGGAAAAAAGGCATTAGTAGCTCTTTGGGAGAACGACACAAAACTGGAAAGCACCGACGATCATAATTTTGAATTGATCAAGATTTTAAACGGTAACAAGTTTGAAACAAATAGAGAAGACGGAAATGTAGAGTCCGCTTTTAAAGTTGCAGATAAAATTATTGAAAGAACCTATGAGTCTCCATTTTTACCACACAACTGCATGGAGCCAATGAATTTTTACGCGAATGTTACCGATAAAAAAGTTCATCTTGTAGGCCCTATTCAAACCCCCGCATGGACTGCAGGTAAAATAGCAAAAATTTTAAATAGAAAACCAGAGGAAATTCATCTAGAAATGACTAGAATGGGAGGTGGTTTTGGTAGAAGACTTTATGGAGATTTTGCCGAAGAAGCGGCTCAAATTTCAAACATCGCTAAAAAACCAATACAAGTTATTTTTTCTAGAGAAGACGACATGGCAGCTGGAACCTACAGACCTGCTATTAAATACAGGATAAAAGCTGCTATTAAAGAGGGAAAGCTAACAGCTTATCACTTAAAAGAGGCCGCAATTAATGGGAATATGTATGGATTGATTTCAAATTTTTTTCCAGCAGGATGTGTTCCAAACTATAAAGTAAGTACTGCAAATTATAAAAGTAATATTACAACTGGTGCTTGGAGAGCACCTTTTACAAACTTTTTAGCATTTGCAGAACAAAGTTTTTTTAGTGAAATAGCTACTGAATTAAACAAAGATCATCCTCAGTTAATTATTGACCTTCTACAAAATGTTAAAGGAACAACAGATGAGCGAATTCAATATTCTCCTGAAAGAATGGAGGCAACCATTAATTTAGTTATTAATAAGTCTAACTGGGGTAAAACATCTGAGGGGATTTATCAAGGTTTTTCAGCCTATTATAGTCATAATACTCACGTAGCAGAGGTTGCAGATGTTGAGTTAAAAAATGGGATGCCAGTTGTTAAAAAAGTAACAGTGGCTGTTGATTGCGGAATTGTTGTGAACCCTTTAGGAGCGAAAAACCAAGTTGAGGGTGGGGTTATTGATGGTATTGGTCATGCGATGTATGGTGATTTATCTTTTGAGAAAGGAATTCCTCAATCAGTTAATTTTGATAAGTATCGTTTAATTAGAATGGAAGAAACGCCAGAAGTAAAAACTTACTTTGTTGAAAGTAATTTATCACCCACAGGTTTAGGGGAACCAGGTCTTCCTCCAGCCGGAGGAGCAGTGGCTAACGCTATTTATAAGGCAACAGGTGAGCGCTTATTAAAACAACCGTTTATTAATCAATTGGAAATATCTAAAAGTAAATTATTAGGATAATTTCAATAGTTTTTGATATGCTTCTTTGGTATCAACATCAAAAAAGGGAATCTTAGATGTCATTTCTAAGACCTCTTTTTTATATTTAATCACTACAGGTTTTGCACCTTCATTATCAGATAAAATTGATAACTCATTGAATAATGATTTGTCAAAAATGGCAGGAACCCCTGAGACTTCCTCATAGTTAGTGAGTATAATTCGTTTACCTGTTTCGTCAGACAATGAGATTAGTCCTTCATAATGTTCTTGAGTTATAAGAGGAGTATCTGCAAGTGTAACTAAAACCCTATCATAATTATTTTTCTTCTTTATGAGTTCAACACCTTTGCTTATTGAACTTCCCATACCATCTTCCCAATTGTTATTTTTGAGGATTGTAGCTTTTTGACCTCTAATAGATTTAAAAACATCACTAAAATGAGCGCCGATAACAATAAAAACATCTGCATATTTTATACTGTTGGCTTGTTCAATAGTGTGAAGTAGTAATGTAGAATTGTTGTAGGGTAATAATTGTTTGGGCTCACCCATTCTCTTAGATTCTCCAGCAGCAAGAATTAATATCGCAGTTTTAGGCATCATTGATGTATTCCAATTTGTTTATCTTTCAAATATATGGGTTTTTGATTTCTAATGACAGATAATATTTCACCAAGAATAGAAATCGCTATTTCTTGAGGTGTTTCTGCCCCTATATTAATACCAGCAGGACCATATATTTTGTCAAAAAAATCTTCAGAAATTAAATCATTTTTTTCAATTAAATCATTCAATAATTTTTCTCTTCGCTTACTAGGGCCAAGTAATCCAATATAATTTACATCTTTTCCAAGAAGTTCAGACAGGTATTTTAAATCTCTAACATAACTATGAGACATAATCACAACCGCAGTCTGAGAATCAATAGAAATTGTACTAAATTCTTTTTCATGAATTCCATAGTAATTAGCGGCACCAGGAAAATCGTCAATTGTTTTTAGCTCATCTATTGGAGCAACAATTTCAACTTCCCACCCTGTTGCTGATCCGTATTTACATAATTGAACTGCATCATGTTCACATCCAATAATAATTAATTTAAGTCCTGGCTTGATGGTTTGACTGAAAAGATTCAATTTTTTTTCAGGTTTTAATTTTGACACAGACAATTCTTGATCTCCAAAATGAAAGCAAGTACTTCCCTGGGCTCTTTCTGTGGTCTCTTTTGAAAAATAAGAATTAATGAGAAAAGATTTTCTTGAAAAGCATTGCTTCTCAAAAGCATCAAAAAATGTGTTAGAAAGATGAAAAGGCTCAATTAAAATATATAAAATTCCTTCACACCCCAGACGATATCTCCCGTCATATTCCATTAAAATTGATGAATTTGTTTTAAAAACGTGTTGTGCTTGACGTAAGATTTCTTTTTCTACACAACCGCCACTAACAGCACCAATCATTTTTCCATTTTCTTGAACAGACATTCTTACTCCTGGCCTTCTGTAAGATGAACCATCTAAAGAAACCACTGAGGCAAGAACGGTTTTGATGCCTTTACTTTGTGCAATTTTAGCAGAACGAATGATGTCTTTTAATTCGTGTATCATATATTAGGCTACCAAATTACAAATTTTTGAAGTCTTGTAAAGAATCATTTTCAAGTTTTAAAAAACTTTATCTTTACTTGTAAATAACCAGTTCATGAAAACATCAATATTTAAAATTCTATTCATAATAAGTTTATTTCCTGTTGGAGGCATATGTGCTCAAATAAATAATGTAGCAGTTAATAATTATTGGTCTCAAGGGAAAGCAGAAGTAAATGTATACGAAGTTTCTCAAAATAGATATCAAGAAAATCATTCAGGACAACTTGTTAGTGTTTTTGTAACCGAAGATTTTTTAACAGATAAACAAGTAAAAAATGAGCGTTATGTAAATGAAAATTCTGCATGGATTTTAAAAAATATTCAATTAAAAAAATTTACGACAGGAGTCTATGATTACTCATTATTTAATTCTGTATTTACTCCAATAGATAGAAATAAGTTTCCAAAATCACTAAAAGTATCTGCTTCCTCTCAAGAATGGTGTGGAACTATGTATACTCAATTTAATCTTATTTCAAATACAGATTACAAAGTAGAACACAACTCATATTTTGAAACAGAAGGAGATAAAACTACAAGAATTAAAAAATCATATCTTGAAGACGAGGTTTTTAACGTGCTTAGAATGAACCCCTTATTATTACCTTTAGGAACTATTCAGTTAATTCCTCCTGCTAATTATATTCAATTAAAACATTTACAAATTCAATCTTATAAGGCAATAACCTCCTTAATTCCTTATGATAGAAAAGAGATTTCTGGCTCAAATTTAATGCAATATAAAATAGTGTATCCTCAATTGAAAAGAAGTATACGTATAGTTTTTGAAAATAAAGCACCTTATAAAATTATGGGATGGTTTGAAAAATTTCCTTCTTCTTTTGATGGAAAAACTAGGACTACTAGCGCTATTTTAAAGGCTCAAAAAATGCTCCCTTATTGGAGACAAAATAGTTTGAAGGATGCGTATCTAAGAAAGGAATTAGGGCTAAATTAAAAGAAAATTTCCTGTGCTAATCTGAAGGTATTGGCATGCGCATCAATAATAATTTTAATATCAGGGCTATAACCTCCACCCATGCTACACATTACAGGAATATTTTGATTTTTGCATGTTTGTAGGACAAATCTATCACGCTCTTTGCAGCCCTCTATCGTAAGAGAAAGTTTCCCTAGCTTATCTGTTTTAACCACATCGACACCACATAAATAATAGATAAAATCAGGCTGTTGTATTTTTATTAATTCAGGTAAGGTTTCTTTTAAAAGAGATAAATATAATGTATCTCCTGTTTCGTTCTCTAAGGGGATATCTAAATCACTTTTTTCTTTATGAAACGGAAAATTACTTTTTCCGTGCATTGAAAAGGTAAAAACAGTAGGGTCATTGTGAAATATTTCTGCAGTGCCATTTCCTTGGTGAACGTCTAAATCAACAATTAAAATTTTAGTTGCCAACCCTTTTTCTTGAAGATACCTGGCACCAATGGCTTGGTCGTTTAACATGCAAAACCCCTCTCCTTTATTTGTGAAAGCGTGGTGAGTTCCTCCAGCAATATTCATTGCAATACCATACTTGATTGCAAATACACTAGCTTTTATAGTACCACCTGCAATAATCATTTCTCTCGCAATTAAATCTTCATTTAATGGAAAGCCAATTTTTCTTGCTGCTTTTTGATTGAGAGTCAAATTCATTAAATCTGAAACATACGCTGCGTCATGAACGATAAAAAAGTACTTATTATTTGGAACCTCAGGCTCAAAGAAATTTTCTTCATTGCAGGTTCCTTCATAAACTAATTGTTGAGGTAAAAGGTCATATTTTTCCATTGGAAACCTATGCCCATCTGGCAAACTGTGTTTGTAAATTGGATGATATGCTATTTTAAGCATTAACTTATTTGTTGGCCGTTACTTACTTTTTGTTCTGGTTCTACAAAAGCTAATTTTCCATCTAAGGTATCTGTCATTAAAATCATTCCTTGACTTTCTACACCTCTAATTTTTCTTGGAGCTAAATTGGTTAATACAGTTACTTGTTGTCCAATAATCTCTTCAGGAGAAAAACTTTCTGCTATGCCAGAAACTATGGTTCTAACATCTATACCAACATCTACTTTGAGTTGTAATAATTTTTTAGTCTTAGCAACTTTTACAGCTTCTAATATGGTTCCAACTCTCATGTCTAACTTTGTAAAGTCTTCAAAGTCTATGGTTTCTTTTTGAGGTTCTACTGTTTTGTTTTCTTCCTCATTGGCTTTTTTAGTTGCCGCTAGTTTTTCTAATTGTACGGTAACTGTTTTATCTTCAATTTTTGAAAATAATAATTCTGCAGTTCCAATTTGATGATTGGCAGGCAGTAAGGTCTTTTTTTCTGAAACATCATTCCATGAGCAATCAATAGCATCACAAATGTTCAGCATTTTTTTCAATTTGTCTGAAGTAAAAGGTAAAAATGGTTCAGAAACTACTGCTAAAGCAGAAGCAATTTGAAGGGCAACATACATGATTGTTTTTACGCGCTCTTCATCTACTTTAATTACTTTCCAAGGTTCTTCATCTGCTAGGTATTTATTTCCTAATCTAGCAAGATTCATTAATTCTTGTGAGGCTTCTCTAAATCTATATCGTTGGATAGATTTTCCAATACTTTCAGGGAAATATTTAATTGCTGCTAACGTATCTTCATCAACTTCTTTTAACTCTCCGGCAGAAGGAACTAGTCCACCATAATATTTGTTTGTCAAAACAACCACACGATTTATAAAGTTTCCAAAAATAGCGACCAACTCATTGTTATTTTTCGCTTGAAAATCTTTCCATGTAAAGTCATTGTCTTTATTTTCTGGAGCATTTGCTGTTAAGGTATAGCGCAATACGTCTTGTTGACCTGGGAAGTCTTCTAAGTACTCATGAAGCCAAACAGCCCAATTTTTAGAAGTTGACAACTTATTTCCTTCTAAATTTAAAAATTCGTTGGCAGGAACATTTTCAGGTAAAATATATCCACCATGTGCTTTCAGCATACTTGGAAAAATAATACAATGAAAGACAATATTATCTTTTCCTATAAAATGAACCAGTTTTGTATTATTATCTTTCCAATAATCTTCCCAATTTCTACCTTCTCGTTCTGCCCATTCTTTTGTTGAAGAGATATAACCAATAGGAGCATCAAACCAAACATACAAAACTTTCCCCTCACCACCGTCTGCAGGAACAGGAATTCCCCATGCTAAATCTCGAGTAACGGCTCTTGGTCGTAAACCATCATCAATCCATGATTTCACTTGTCCTAAAACATTAGATTTCCAATCGTTTTTATGGCCTTCTAAAATCCATTCACGTAAAAAAGATTCATGTTTGTCTAGTGGCAAAAACCAGTGTTTTGTTTTCTTAAGTGTTGGAGTATTTCCGGTAATAGCGGATTTAGGATTAATTAAATCTGTTCCGTTATGGCTGGTTCCACATTGCTCACACTGATCTCCATAACTTTCTTCAAAACCACATTTTGGACAGGTTCCAATAACAAACCTATCTGCTAAAAACTGATTAGCTTCAGCATCATACAATTGCTCGGTTACCTCTTCTACAAAGGCTTCTTCTTTGTGTAAGTGTTTAAAAAAATCTGAGGCTGTTGTATGATGAATTTTTGAGGAAGTTCTGGAGTAATTATCAAATGAGATTCCAAAATCTTTAAAAGATTGTTTAATTATTGTATGATATTTATCAATAATAACCTGAGGAGAAACGCCTTCTTTTTTTGCTCGCATAGGGATCGCCACACCATGCTCATCACTCCCACATATGTATGCAACATCATTTCCTGTTAAACGTAAATATCTGGCATATATATCTGCAGGAACGTATACCCCAGCTAGATGACCAATATGAATAGGTCCGTTAGTGTAGGGTAAGGCTGCAGTAACAGTATATCTTTTGGATGAACTCATAAATATTCTTTTGAACTAATTTTGGTTAACAAAAGTACAAAAAGCAAGTTGAACATATTTTTGAAAGCCCAATGAATTTAGATACATTTACAAAAATCATTTTTATGAAGAGACGAATTAAATCTGTATTCGTAGTTTTATTCTTTATTTCTATTTTGTCTTTTGGACAAACAAATAATGATTCAATTTCAAAACGTATGAAATTAGTTCAACCAAAGTATCTTGAGGCTGGAGACAGTATTGCTATAATAGCTCCAGCAGGAATTCTTATTAAAAGAGAAAATATTATCAATGAAGCCAAAGAACTTGCAGAAAGTTGGGGTTTAAAAGTTATCATTGGCGACCATGTTTTTAATCAAAACAATCATTTTTCAGGTACAGATGAAGAACGTACAAGTGATTTTCAAAATGCGTTGGACAACCCAAGTATTAAGGCAATTTGGTGCGCAAGAGGAGGTTATGGTAGTGGACGTATTTTAGACAATTTAGTTTATGACAAATTTAAAAGATCCCCAAAATGGATTGTTGGGTATTCAGACATAACTGCTTTTCATAGCCATATTCATAATCTCGGAATTCAAACCCTACATGCTATGATGGGAACAAGTTTATTATTTGATTCAGAAAAAACGAAACAAAGTATTGAAACCCTCAGAAAGGCTTTATTTGGAGAAGCGTTGACGTATAAAATAAATTCTTCTAAATATAATAAAGAAGGGGTAACAGAAGGGGTGTTAGTTGGAGGAAATCTTAGTATTTTACAAAGTATGTTAGGAAGTGAAAGTCAGTTAAATACTGATGGAAGTATTTTATTTATTGAAGAAATAGGCGAATATAAATATCATATTGACAGAATGCTACAAAGTTTAAAAAGAGCAGGATATTTTGATAATTGTAAAGGGCTTATTGTAGGTGACATGAGTAATATAAAAAAGAACACAACAGCCTGGGGAAGTTCTATTGAGCAGCTTATCTTAGATGTTGTTGAAGAGTTTGATTTTCCTGTTTTATTTAATTTTCCTGCGGGACATGAACCAGATAATAGAGCTCTAGTTTTTGGTGAAAAAATTAAAATGAATATTACATCAACTACCTCAGAAATTATATTTAAATGAAATCTATAGAAGACAGTATTGCTTTCTTTGCCTCTTTTATATGGGGGTATCCATTATTATTATTATTAATTGGTGGAGGGATTTACCTCCTCATCCTTTCTAGGTTTTTACCTTTCAGGTATTTCGGTCATGCCATCCAAGTATTGCGTGGTAAATATGATGACCCAAATGATCCTGGGCAAATAAGTCATTTTCAAGCATTAACAACAGCACTTTCAGCAACTGTTGGGATGGGCAATATTTCTGGAGTTGCTGTGGCAATAGCTATGGGAGGTCCAGGAGCAATTTTTTGGATGTGGATAAGTGCTATAGTAGGGATGTCTACAAAGTTTTTTACTTCCTCTTTAGCCATCATGTTTAGGGGAAAAGATAGTCATGGAGTATTACAAGGTGGACCTATGTATTTTATCACAGAAGGTCTGGGAAAAAAATGGAAACCATTGGCAATTTTTTTTAGTGCATGTGCTATGATTGGTGCACTTCCAGTTTTTAATGTAAATCAATTAACACAAGCAGTCAACGATATATTATTAAAACCGAACGGAGTAGAAGTAACGAATTACACAAATTTAGGTATTGGAGTTTTTCTTGTTATTATCACATCTATAGTTGTTCTCGGGGGATTAAAAAGGATAGGTAAGGTTACGGCAAGATTGGTGCCTTCTATGGTATTGCTTTATTTTATTTTGGTAGTTATTATTTTAATTGTAAATATTGAAGTAGTTCCTAAATACTTTATGATGATTTTCACAGATGCTTTTTCAGCAGACTTTATTAATGAGGAATCTTTTTTTGGAGGTGTAGTAGGAGCTTTAATTATTTTAGGGATAAAGCGCGGAGCATTTTCTAATGAAGCCGGAGTTGGAACTGCTCCAATGGCACATGGAGCTGCAAAAACTGACGAACCTGTAAGAGAGGGTTTAGTTGCTATGTTAGGCCCATTTATAGATACCATTATTGTGTGTACGTTAACTGCATTAGCCATATTAGTTACAGGTGTTTGGCAAACAACCGACACCAATGGTGTGACTTTAACCGCAACAGCTTTTGGAAATGCAATGCCTGGAATTGGAAAATATTTATTGATGGTTTGTGTTGCAATATTTAGTATTTCCTCATTATTTTCATACTCATATTACGGGACTAAATCTCTTTCTTTTTTAGTGGGTGCAAAATACAAACATGTATATAATTATTTATTCATTGGAAGTATTCTAATTGGGGCAACTGCTAGTTTAGACACCATGATTAATTTAATAGATAGTGCTTTTGCTTTGATGGCAATTCCAACCATGTTGGCAACTATTATTCTGGCACCAAAAGTGATGAAAGAAGCTAAGAGTTATAGTAATAAATTAAAGAATTCTAGGAATTAAATTTCCCTCTTGATAGAAAGGGTGAAAGCGAGCAAATAACTCTTCAGAATACCAGTTTAATTCTCTTGTTTTTTTAACCATTTCTGCATGCTTTGGGTTTTTATAAGCATAATTCATCATGGCTTCTGCACTACTCCAAAGAGAAAAGGTTGCCTGCATTAATAGAGGAAATTCTCCAATCCCTTTAGAAAAAATTAACTCATCATACTTGTCCATTGATTTAGAAACAGCGGGAACATTTTTCCAGAATTGGTATGCCAACTTAGGTTTAATAGTTGCTCTTGTAATCACAGCTAATGGTTTTGTTTTATTATATTCAACAGAACTTTCGAACGGATTCAGCTTGCTCCATTCCCCATGACTTTTTACTGTGCGCATTAAGACATGACTATAACTTACAGTTGTTTTAGTATATTCTTTCACAACATCGGTTCCTAAAAATTCTTTCGCTAATTCTTCAGATTTAAAAACAGCTAAGAATCCAAATGTTGAAAAATCTGGCTTTATGGAAAAACCATTTCCACTTCCAGTTCCAAGTGGTTTAAAAAAAGTAAGACCATTTATTTTCTTTTGTAAAATTGGAGATCGCCCCATTCTCGTAAAAGCATGCCATTTGTTTTTTATTCCGGCATATTGAAAAAAAGAAATTAAAGTTGTTTGAGACATTAAATGGTGTTTTTACAAAATTAAGTAAATAATGGTTTTGTATTTTAGTAAAATGGCAGAACATTATGAATTAGGAAAAACAGGAGAACAATTGGCCGTAAATTATTTAATTGGCAAGGGGTATAAAATTGTAGAAAGAAATTGGAGGTTTCAGAAAGCAGAAATAGATATTATAGCAAGAAAAGCAGAGACGCTCATTTCTGTTGAAGTAAAAACAAGATCGACCAAAAACTTCGGAAATCCACAAGATTTTGTAAACCCAAAAAAAATTAAGTTAATGGTATTAGCAATGAATGAATATATTCTGAATAAAGATTTAGATATTGAGCTTAGGTTTGATATTATCGCCATTACTAAAGATAAATCAAGTTTTGATATTGAACATTTTAAAGCTGCTTTTTTGTATTTTTAATTCAATTCATCTAGAATAAATTTTAAATCATCTATACTTCTTGGAATAGCAATAATCTGCTTATCCATTCCTAACACAAAATAACTTGGAGTAGAATTAATTTGATATGTTTTTGCAGTTGGGTTTTCCCACTTTCCTAACCCCAGAACATGATGCCATCCTGGCATTTTAAGTCGATAATTTGACCATACATCATCTGAGGTTTCCATTGCAAAAGCAATTACTTTTGTATTGGTTTTTCCTTTCATGTATTCGTAAATTTCTGGAACTTCTCTCAAGCAATGGGAACATCCTGTGCTATAAAAAATAAGTACATAATTCAATCCATCTTTTAGTGAGGATAGCCTTAACTCTTTATCGTTTTCATACCATATAATCTCTGGAGCTACTCTACCTATAGCAATTCTTAATTGAGTTAATATTTTATTTTTGAATCTAATATTTTGGTTTTCTTTTGGAAGTTTATTGAAATAATTAGCAAATAAATGATCTACTAAGGTTGCATTTTTAATTTCAGAAAATTGTGAAATAAGATAATTTATTATGTCGGCTTTAAAAGAAGTGGTTTTTGCTTTAGTAATCGCTACATTACAAGATTTTTTGTAGGTTTCCTCTTTTTGCACTGGGTCTACAGCAAAGTTTAGGGCCAATACATATTCTGAAATTTTATCAAATAAGAAAGTAGAATTATTAAGTGTTTTATTTGAAAAGTCTACATCATCAAAAAAATGAGCGATTGAACTGTTGATATAATTTAAGGGCCTCTCAAAAATCTCAGGAGAATTATATCTCAAAGATGCCTTTATAAAATGATTGACTAGTTTTCCTTTAGAGTTAAGGATATAGTCTTTTTCTACCTTTTTGACTTTTGCTAAACTCTTCTTGTAAGCTTCTTTAATTAATGCAGAGGGATTTCTAAAATATTCACTTTGTAAAGAATCTAAGGTAAATTGTGCTTTGTATATTTTTTTAGTAAAAGAGGAATAAAGTTGATTTTCTATTGATTCTTTAAAAATAACCGTGTTGTTTGAATCTTTTGGGTTGAATTCAAATATGACATCTTCTTTATTAAAGAAAAAGTCGATGAATCCGTTTCTTTTCATACTATATTTAATACGGTAAGTACCAGGTTTTGCCTCATTTGGTAATGAAAATTCAAAAAACCCTTTTTCAGCTTCTTTTTTTACTTGTGTGTTTTTTACAAAAATTTGTTTTGTACCCTCAATTTTATACAATAGTACCCATGAAGAATTTTCTGTTGGGCTCATTGTTCCTCTTATATTAAATTGGGAGTACGATAGTGAGCTTATCAACAAAAAGAAAACAATAATTTTTTTCATAATAAACAGGTTTAATTCAAATTTTTAAACAAATTCAAAATTACAGTTTCTTCCTTAAATTCTGTACTTTAGACCTAAATAAATTAGATATGAATTTTCAAAATAAAGTTGTTTGGATTACAGGCGCCTCCTCAGGAATTGGAAGAGCTCTAGCCTTAGAGCTATCAAACCAAGATGCTTTACTAATTATTTCAGCTAGAAATAAAGCATTTTTAGAAACTGTGAAAAAAAGCTGTAAAAACCCAAATAATGTTTGGGTTTTACCACTAGATTTAGCACTACATTCATCATTTGTTCAGATAGCAGCAAAAGCAATGCAGATATATGGTCGAATTGATATTCTTGTAAATAATGGTGGTATCAGTCAGCGATCATTGGCAAAAGACACTTTAGTAACTATTGATCAAAAAATAATGGAAGTTAACTATACAGGAACAGTAGCGTTAACAAAAGCTGTATTGCCTTATTTTATAGAAAATCAACAAGGACAGATCGTTGTAACCACAAGTATTGTTGGTTTAATAGGAACGCCTTTAAGATCTAGTTACGCAGCATCAAAGCATGCTTTGCATGGGTTTTTTGATAGCTTACGAGCAGAGGTTTATGATGCTAATATTGCAGTAACATTAATTTGCCCAGGTTTTGTTTCAACAAATATTTCTATGAACGCTTTAACAGGGGATGGCACCGCACAGCAAAAAATGGATACGGCCACAGCTAATGGTATTTTACCAGAGCGGTTTGCAAAATTAATGGCTAAAGCAATTCACAACAAAAAGGAAGAAGCCTATATTGCTGGATTTAAAGAAAAATTAGGAGTCTATGTAAAAAGATGGTTTCCAAAGGTGTTCTCCGTTATGATAAGAAAACTTAGTGTTACTTAAAAAAATCTAAAGTTTCAAAATAATTTATTAAAGCTTCTTTCATTAAAACGGTTTGTTCACCTGGCTTTAAGTTTGGTAAATCTGTGAGTATTCTATAGTGAGGCCAGCCATCTTTATCAAAATAATCGAATTCATAATACCCATAGGGCTCTAGTAATTTGCAAATTGCAATGTGCATTAGGTTCACTTTTTCATCTTTTTTGAATTGCCTTTTTCCTTGCCCTAATTCTTGAACACCAATTAAATAGATGATGCCGTCAAGATTTAAAACATCTCCCTCAGAAAACTGTTGAGTTAACTTTTTAACCAAATAATCCCACTTATCTTTTAAACTTGTAGCATTGTTTTGTGTTATTTTCATAGTGTAAATATATTAATTCTTTAAGGTATTTTTATTGAACTAATGCTATTATATTGTATCGTATTATCTTTTAGGTTTCTCTATATTTGCAAGCTTAAATTAACAACCATGAGTTTAAGTAAGAAGATTAATTTTATTTTAGTTTTATGTATTTCAATACAATCTTTTTCACAAGATAAAGTTCAAGAATTAGATTCTATTGTAATTAACTCCTCCAGAATTAGTTTACCATTCAAGAAAAATTCTCGTACGATAACTATTATAAAAGCCAAAGACATTAAAAATAGTGCAGCAACTAATGTTGCAGATCTATTGCAACAAGTTACAGGAGTAGATATTAGAAGAAGAGGCACCGGAGGAGGACAATCTGACTTATACATAAGAGGAGGAGGATTTGATCAAACTTTACTTCTCATCGATGGAATTAAAATGGACGATGCACAAACTGGACATCATACCATGAATGCCGCTTTGCCAATTGAAGTAATTGAAAGAATTGAGATTATTAAAGGACCTGCGGCAAGAATTTTTGGACAAAATGCATTTACTGGAGCTATTAATATCGTTACTAAAAAGAGATTGAAAAATAAAGCTTCTATACACGTAGAAGCTGGATCTTTTGGACAATTAAACGGTTCTGTAACTTTAGGGAAAGAGACTGAAAACACTTCAATTATCGCTCATCTTGGTGCGCTTTCATCTAACGGATATCGTAATAATTCTGATTATAATAATCAAAATTATTTTTTAAAGGCGATCTTTAATAAAAAGAAGCAACCCATAGAAGTTATTGCTACTTTTTTTGATAAGAAGTTTGGAGCAGAAAACTTTTACACAACTAATGTAACTTTTAATGAGTATGAGGAAACCCAAAACAGCTTACTAGGAGTTTCTACTAATTTTAAATCCAATAAATTTAAAGTAACACCGAGAATCTATTGGAGAAGAGGACAAGACATGTTCCTTTTAAGAAGAGATGATCCAGGGTTTTATAGAAACTTCCATATTACAAATAAAATAGGGGTTGAAACGAACGCTTCATATACGTCAGATCTTGGAATTACTGGTTTTGGAGTTGATCTCTCAAGATTTTCCATACAAAGTAATAATTTAGGAGATAGAGCTAGAACTATGGCAAACTTATTTATAGAGCACCGCTTTAAATGGGGTTCTTTTGATATTACTCCAGGTGTAGCTGCAACGTATTTTTCAGATTTTAAATTTAATGCTTTTCCAGGTTTAGATCTTGGGGTTCAGGTTACTGATGAAGTAAGAATATATGGAAATATTGGGTATACCTTTAGAGCACCAACTTTTACCGATTTATATTACAGTGATCCTGCAACTTCAGGAAATCCAAACTTAGAACCAGAAACAGCACTTGCTCAAGAAATAGGAGTAAAGTATAGTGATGATAAATTTTCAGGAGCTCTAGCTATTTTTAACAGAGATTCAGAAGATTTAATAGATTATGTAAGACCAAATACTGACGCTAGTATTTTTACAGCAGCCAATATTGCTGAAGTAAGTACTCAAGGGATTGAGTTTGAAAGTTCCTACAAATTTAAAATGAGTAACTACAATCAAACCATAACTTTTGGGTATACGTATCTAAATGATGATATTTTAGATCAAAATAAAGACTTGTCTCGTTATTCTTTAAATACCTTAAAACATCAATTTATTTCTCGTTTTACATCTCAATGGTTTAATAATGTACGTCAAAATATTATTTTTAAACATGCAGAGAGAACAGTTGGAACAAGCTATAATGTTTGGGATGCTTCTTTACTTGTAGATGTTAATAAGTTTACGTTTACTTTGACTGCTAACAATATTTTTAACGCTGAGTATATAGAATCTGGATTCGTGCCAATGCCAAATAGTAATGTTTTACTAGGTTTACGTTATGGTTTTTAAAGTTAAATTTTTATTGAAAAAGTCTAAAAACATCATTCCCGTTTGCAAAAAGTAATAAGGCGATTAATAATATAAAACCAGTTACTTGAGCATATTCTAAAAATTTATCACTAGGTTTTTTCCCTGTAATCATTTCCCATAAGGTAAATACTACATGTCCTCCATCTAATGCAGGAATGGGTAGCAGATTCATAAAACCTAACATAATGGAAAGAAAAGCAGTAATATTCCAAAAACTTTCAGCGCTCCATGTAGATGGAAAAATACTTCCAATAGAAATAAATCCACCCAGACCTTTGTATGCTCCTGTACTAGGATTAAAGATTTTTTTAAGCTGTTTTACATAATTTGCAAGCGTTTCGTATGATTTATTAATACCTGCTGGAATTGCATCAGCGAAAGAATAATTAATATCAGCTAAATCATAGAACCCTAGTTTTTCTAAGTCAGCTAAACTCATACCGTAAATCACTATCCCTAACTTTCCATTATTATCTACTGCTACATTAAGTGTTTTATCTTCTTCACCTCTCTTAACTGTCATCGAAATCTCTTTCCCTTTGTTTTCATTCAGTAAGCTCTCAACTTCATCCTGGTATTTTAAGGGCTGGCCATTAATTGCTGTGACAATATCCTTATCTATTAATTCTGAATTTGCATTTGGTGAATTTTCTTGAAATTTATTAAAAATAAAAGGACTTCTAGGTCTAACAATCATTCCTGCATTTTTACCTCTGCTTATTAATTTATCAATAAAATCTACAGGTAATTCTTTTTCAATGACAAGACCATTTCTTTCTATGGTATAAGTATTACCATTTATAAATTCAATAGTAATGTCTGAGAATTTTTTTATTTCTTCCCCATCAACACTTAAAATTTTATCTCCATTTTGTAAACCTAGACTTACCGCTAATGAGTCTTGAACCCACACACCGTCAGTTACGTTTTCATTGGGAAGGTATTTTTCACCATAAGAATACATCAACATAATGTAAATAAAAATACCTAATATAAAATTCACAAAAACTCCACCCAACATGATAATTAAGCGTTGCCAGGCTGGTTTAGATCTAAACTCCCATGGCTTAGGTTCTTCTTGGAGTTGTTCTGTGTCCATGCTTTCATCAATCATTCCAGATATTTTCACATAACCTCCTAAAGGAATCCACCCGATACCATAAACAGTTTCTCCTATCTTCTTTTTGAAAATAGAGAATTTATAATCAAAAAATAAATAAAATTTTTCTACTCTTGTTTTGAATAATTTAGCAGGGATAAAATGCCCTAATTCATGCAATACAATTAACAACGATAAGCTTAATATAAATTGTGAAGCTTTTATTAATATTTCCATCTAGTTTAGGTCTTCAGTTTTTAAAGGCACAAATGTACACTTTTCATTAGAGGTGAAAAAAATTGTTTTTAAGATGCTATTTTAATTTAACAAACATTTATAGGGTATTAGACATTAAATTGTTGTTGTGTATTATATTTGTATAATATTTATAGTTATGGATTTAGGCTTTTTTAAAAAATCAATCCCCACACTTCGTTTTTTGATTGTATTTTCTATAGTTGGTATCACTGTTTTTTATCAATTAATGTCTCAAGAAGAACGTCTTAAAATTTACAACCCTATAGATATTAATCCCAGATTAGTTGACATTTCAGTTAAGAATTTAAAAAAAAACCACACCATTGCAGATTTTGAGCTTACCAATCAAAATGGAGAAAAAATCACGAACAAAACCTATGAAGGGAAAATTTATCTTGCAGACTTCTTCTTTACTCGATGTCAAAACATATGTATTTCTATGGCCTATAATATGAGTGAATTACAAAAACATTATATTAATGACGAGGATATTATGTTTTTATCACATTCTGTAACACCAATTATAGATAGTGTTTCTATTTTGAAAGATTATGCAATAAAAAAAGGAGTGATTGATGGAAAATGGAATATAACAACAGGTTCAAAAGCACATATTTATGATCTAGCACGCAAAAATTATTTTGCAGTTCTAGATGAAGGGAGTGGTGATGAAAATGACTTTATTCACACAGAACAATTTGTTTTAATTGATAAAGAAAGACGTATAAGAGGTTTTTACGACGGTACTGAAAAAGAAGATATAAATAAAATAATAAAAGACATTACAATTTTAAAAAGAGAATACAATTAAAATTAACTGTTTAGAATCATTCTAGTTTAGTATCTTTGTAACTAATTTCATTCCCGCATAAGCGGGAATCTATATTTAATGACTACAATAGCATCTTTACATATTGGTGAGTTGGCTTATATATCGGAAGAATCTCTAAATGAGATCCCTCTTAAGTTGCTAGAGATGGGCTGCCTTCCCGGAGCTGAAGTAGAGCTCATTCAATTGGCACCGTTAAACGACCCATTGTATATCTGTGTAAATGGAAGTCACTTGGCCATTAGAAAAGAAACTGCTTCAAAAATTCAAATCATTAAAGCCCAATAATGAGTCACAAAAAAACTATTAATGTAGCTTTAATAGGAAATCCTAATACAGGTAAAACGTCCTTGTTTAACGAGCTAACGGGTTTAAATCAGAAAGTTGGGAATTACCCTGGGGTTACTGTAGACAAAAAAGAAGGGCACAGCAAGCTACAAAGCAATTTAAAAGCAATTATTACAGATTTACCTGGCACATATAGCATTAATCCAACATCTTTAGATGAAACAATTGTTTTAAAAACACTTTTAAATTCTAAATCAGAAAAAACTCCAGACGTTATTGTTGTTGTTGCAGATGTTGAAAACTTAAAAAGAAATCTATTACTCTTTTCTCAGGTTAAAGACCTAGAAATACCTACGGTTTTAGCTATTAATATGGCAGATCAAATGAAACGAAAAGGGATAACAATAGATTTAAAATTATTAAAAAAAGAATTAAGTAACGAAGTAGTTTTATTAAGTGTTAGAAAAGATCCTGATATAGGAGTTGAAGAGGTAAAAAAAGCAATATTAAAAACGTATAATTCAGCAAAAGCATTTCCATTATGTAATGTTAATAACAGAATTGATCCTGCTTATTTTGACAGATTAAAAGAAATTAATCCAAAATATTCTATATATGAATTATGGTTAATGATTACTCAAAATAGTTTTCCTGACAAGATTTCAGAAGATGAAAAAAAAGCGCTTTTAACTTTTAAAAACGACTCCAAAAATTTAAAGAAATACCAGCATAAAGAAACCATTTATAGGTATCAAAAAATTAATGAAATATTAAAAAAAACATACCTTGCAGATCGTTCTAAAGCAACAGATTTAAGAGCTAAGCTAGATAAGGTTTTTACACACAAAATTTTTGGATATATCCTATTTTTCACTGTGTTGCTATTAATTTTTCAATCTATTTTTGACTGGGCAAGTCTTCCTATGGATCTTATAGACACTGTATTTGCAAACCTCAGTTCTTATGTAAACCAAACGATGCCTGCTGGAGTTTTAAATAACTTAATTTCAGAGGGAATCATTCCTGGAATTGGAGGAATTATTATTTTTATTCCACAAATTGCAATATTATTCTTATTTATTTCTCTACTTGAAGAAACAGGGTACATGAGTAGGGTTGTTTTTCTAATGGATAAAATCATGAGACGTTTTGGAATGAGTGGGAAAAGTGTTATTCCATTAATTTCAGGAACAGCTTGTGCTATTCCTGCTGTTATGGCTACTCGTAATATTTCAGGGTGGAAAGAACGCCTAATCACTATACTGGTAACACCGTTTACAACCTGTTCTGCACGTTTGCCGGTTTATGCAATTATTATTGCATTAATTATTCCTGACAAAAAGATTTTTGGAATTTTAAATTTACAAGGGTTAACTCTACTTAGTTTATATATCCTGGGTTTTATAACCGCTATTATAGCTGCAATAATCCTTCATAAAACACTAAAAATAAAAAACACTTCATTTTTTGTGGTAGAAATGCCAGATTATAAATTACCATCATTGAAAAATGTATTTTTTGATGTAATTGAAAAAACAAAGGCTTTTATTTTTGGTGCTGGAAAAATAATTTTATCAATCTCAATAGTGCTCTGGTTTTTAGCTTCTAATGGTCCACAAGCTTATACTGATGTTGAAAAAAATATTATTGAAAAAACAGTAAGCCAAGAAATTACTGAAGTAAAACTTAATCAAATGATTGCCTCTGCCAAATTAGAAAACTCATACATTGGCATCATGGGAAAAAGTATAGAACCTTTAATTAAACCATTGGGCTATGATTGGAAAATAGGTATAGCTTTAATTAGTTCTTTTGCTGCAAGAGAGGTTTTTGTAGGAACTTTAGCAACCATTTATTCGGTAGAAAGTGATGATGATGATATTACAACAATAAAGCAACGAATGGCCTCAGAAATTAATCCTGAAACCAATACTAAAAGATTTAATTTTCCAGTAGGCATGTCTTTACTGGTTTTTTATGCATTTGCTATGCAGTGTATGGCAACTTTGGCTATTGTAAAACGAGAAACTAAAAGTTGGAAATGGCCTTTAGTTCAATTCGTAGGTATGGGTGTTTTGGCCTATATTTGCTCCTTTATTGTATTTCAAATACTAAGCTAATGCAAGAAATTATAGTATATAGTGCAGTTGGAGTAGCAGTTTTTTTCTTAGTTAAAAAATTCTTCTTCAAGAAGACGACGTCTGGATGCAATAAAGATTGTGATTGCTAAAATTTTACAGTAAAAAAACCTTTTTTTAAAACCAGATGTAACAGACAAAAAATTTAAACCTTAAATATTTTATATCATGAAAAAAACATTTTTAGTAGTTACGATACTTTTTTTTAGCGGAATTTTTTTAAATCAAGCGATAGCACAAGACTTCAAAGGATTAGATAAAAGTCCTATGGATTTGGCATCTTATCCAGATAATTACAGAATTTCAGATAAAGTGATAAAAATCATCTACAGCAGACCTCAGTTAAAAGGGAGGTCTATAACAAACTTAGCTAAGTTTGGGAAAAAGTGGAGAACAGGAGCTAATGAAGCAACAGAAATTACATTTTACAAAGATGTTAATTTTGGTGGTACTGAAGTAAAGTCAGGTACGTATACAATGTATACAATTCCAGGAGAAACTTCATGGACAGTAGTGTTAAGTAGTCAGGTAAACGTATGGGGGGTTTATTTTCATAAAGATGAAAATGATGTGGCCAAGGTTAGTATACCTGTTAAAAAGTCAGAGAAAATTATTGACCTATTTTCAATTATAATTGATAAAGACATGACAATTCACATGGGATGGGGAGATGTTATCTTAAGTATACCAGTGAAATAAAACCTTTAACTTTTAATAGTTTAGGCCCATAAAAAGATGAATTTTATTTTGTCTTTTTTATGGGTTTTATTTTTTAGTTAACATTTTAGTAGTTTAAAATACTTTTTGATGTTTTAAGAATCCCATTATTATTAGATAGACTTTATACTTTGCAAGAATAAGTGTAAATTTGAGCACTTTTAAGAAGAAAATTTCATGCACTATAATTTTAAAGAAATAGAGGAAAAGTGGCAAAATCATTGGGCTAAAAATCAAACATTTAAAGCTAGTAATGATTCTGAAAAACCAAAATATTATGTTTTAGACATGTTTCCTTACCCATCAGGGGCGGGTTTACATGTTGGACATCCTTTAGGATATATTGCATCAGATATTTATGCGCGTTACAAACGTCATAAAGGCTACAATGTATTGCACCCACAAGGTTATGATTCTTTTGGATTACCCGCTGAACAATATGCCATACAAACGGGTCAACATCCAGCAAAAACAACTGAAGAAAATATTAAAACCTACCGCCGTCAATTGGATCAAATTGGATTTTCTTTTGATTGGTCTCGAGAAGTACGAACATCAAACCCTGAATATTATAAATGGACTCAATGGATTTTTACTCAATTATTTGACTCCTGGTACAATAAAGATTCTGATAAAGCAGAGGATATTTCTTCATTAATTTCCATATTTAAAAAAGAAGGGAATTTGAGTATAAATGCAGCGGCTGACGATGAAATTGAGGTGTTCACTGCTGATGAATGGAAAGCTTTTGAAAAAGTAAAACAAGAACAAATCTTATTAAAATATCGATTAACATTTTTATCTGATACAGAAGTAAATTGGTGTCCAGCATTAGGAACAGTGTTGGCAAACGATGAAATTATCAATGGCGTTTCAGAGCGTGGAGGACATCCTGTGGTTAGAAAAAAAATGACCCAGTGGTCTATGCGTATTTCTGCTTACGCACAACGTTTGCTGGATGGCCTAGATACTATAGATTGGCCTCAGCCATTAAAAGACTCACAAACCAATTGGATTGGTCGATCGCAGGGAGCTATGGTAACCTTTAAAGTTGATGCTTCAATATTAACAGAGAATACAGAGACAAAATTATCTTATAAAGCCCTAGAGGAACTCAAAGAAGTCAGATCAAATTTAACAACATCAGAATCTGTTCTTTGGAATAAATTAAAAGTAAAAAAAGGGGCTATAAAGTTTAGAAAAAAATACACTATTGGTTCTTTATTGGCAGATTATGTTTGTTTATCAAAAAATATTATTGTAGAATTTTCAGGGAAAGAAGATGAAAAAATTAGAAAAGCATATTTCAATGAAGAAGGATTTAATGTTCTTTATGTTACTAATGAAGAGGTAGAGAAAAATGTTGAGGAAGTTATTTCTAAAATAAATAATGCCATTCAATTTTCGACAGAAATTCCAAAAACAACAAAAGAAAACATTTCCTCTAAACAAACAGCATATGAAATTTCTGTTTTTACAACAAGACCTGATACTATTTTTGGAGTTAGTTTTATGACTTTAGCTCCAGAGCATGAATTGGTTTCTAAAATAACAACTGCTGCTCAAAAAACTGAAGTTGAAAATTATATAAAGGCTACAGCTAAAAGATCTGAGAGAGATAGAATGGCGGATGTAAAAACCATTTCAGGTGCTTTTACAGGGGCTTATGCAATTCACCCATTTTCAGGAGAAAAGGTTCAAATTTGGATTGGAGACTATGTTTTGGCTGGATATGGAACAGGTGCTGTAATGGCTGTTCCGTGCGGAGATCAAAGAGATTATGATTTTGCAAAACATTTTAAAATTCCAATACCGAATATTTTTAAAGATGTAAATATCGCCGAAGAAGCGCACACAAATAAAGAGGGAACTACAATTTCAAATTCTGATTTTCTGAGTGATTTATCTTATAAGAAAGCTTTAAAACTATCTATTTTTGAATTAGAGAAACAAAAAATTGGTTATGGCAAAGTAAATTATCGTTTACGTGATGCTGTTTTTAGCAGGCAACGCTATTGGGGAGAACCTTTCCCAGTTTATTATAAGGATGGAATGCCTCAAATGATTGCTGCAAAATATTTACCAATTGTTCTTCCAGAGGTAGAAAAATATCTACCTACTGAGGATGGAAAACCACCGTTAGGGAATGCGACAGAATGGGCTTGGGATTCTCGTGCTAAGAAAGTAGTTTCGAATGAAAAATTAAAAAATAAAACGGTATATCCTCTAGAATTAAATACCATGCCGGGTTGGGCAGGAAGTTCATATTACTTTAACCGCTATATGGATCCAAACAATAAAGATGAGTTTGCTTCCAAAGCATCTTTAGAATATTGGAAAGAGGTAGATCTATATATCGGTGGGTCAGAACATGCAACAGGACATTTATTATATGCACGTTTTTGGCAAAAATTTCTATTTGACAAAGGGTTAGTTCCTGTAGATGAGTTTGCAAAAAAACTTATCAATCAAGGAATGATTCTAGGGACAAGTGCTTTTGTTTTTAGGGAAGAGGGTACTCGTAAGTTTTATTCAAAAGGATTAATCCAAGATAAAAAAGTTCAACCTATTCATACAGACGTTTCTTTTGTGAATTCATCAGATGAACTAGATATTGAGGCCTTCAAAAGTTGGAGAGAGGAGTTTAAAGATGCAGAATTTATTGTTGAAGAAGACGGGACTTTTAAAGTCTCTAGAGAAGTAGAGAAGATGTCTAAATCAAAATACAATGTTGTAAACCCAGACAATATTTGTGCAGAATATGGAGCAGATAGTCTGCGTTTATTTGAAATGTTTTTGGGGCCATTAGAACAAGCCAAACCCTGGAAAACATCAGGTATCTCTGGAGTACATTCTTTCTTAAAGAAATTATGGAAGTTGTTTTATAACGGTGAAGAATTCTCTATTTCAGATGCTGAGCCAACCCCAGAAGAATTAAAGACCTTGCATAAAACGATCAAAAAAGTAGAAGAAGATATTGAGAACTTTTCATTTAACACATCTGTCTCTACTTTTATGATCGCTGTTAATGAGTTAACTGCGCATAAATGTAATAAACGAGATATTTTAGAACCGTTACTATTGCTAATCTCACCTTATGCACCCCATATTGCTGAAGAATTATGGAGTAAATTAGGGCATGAAGTATCTATTTCAACAGAAGATTTTCCAATTTTTGAAGCCAAATATTTAGTAGAAAGCTCTAAGAACTATCCAGTTTCTTTTAATGGGAAAATGAGGTTTACACTAGAATTGCCTTTAGATATGTCCAAAGAGGACATAGAAAAAACTGTTATGGCACAAGAAAAAACTCAGGCCCAATTGGCAGGAAGAACTCCTAAAAAAATTATTATTGTTCCTGGAAAAATAATAAATATTGTCGGGTAGTTTAAACAAGAAACAAATTTAGGTATAGCTGGTGTAATTTATTTACATCAGCTTTTTTTTGATTTTCTTTATGTATCTTGTTTGTCACTTATTAATTTTAATTTTTTAGGAATTGAAATTGTTATTAGAAAGCTTTTTTAAGAAATATAAATCGATACTGATCTACTAAAAACATTGAAAAAATTTAACAACATATCATTAAGAATTAGAATCTTTATTGTAATGATTTTGCTAATTTTTTTGGCAACAATATTAATTATAGGGGTAACTATATATCAATATAATAAACAAACCATAGATTATAACGTTAGCCGATTTGGGAGAAAGGAGGAAACCTTAAAAAAAGAATTAGACATACAATTATATCAACGTTCAAATATCGCTGTCACAACTGAAAACCTTAAAACAATATTTCAAAATGCTATATATGAGATTGCATACGTTCACAATTTAGAAATCACAATGTATGATTTGGGTGGTGCAATGTTAAGAACTTCCGTTCCTTTTGGCTTAAAAGACTCAATACCTCCCAACTTGTCTATTTCAAAAGTTTCTCAATTAAAATCTAGTAAAGAAGACAGAGTTTTTGAAGTTGAAGAAAATAATAAAATTAAAATTGAAACATCATATACCTATATTCTTGACTCAATTTCTAATAGAATTGGTATTCTAAAGTTAGAATTTAATCAAGACAATACCATCCAAGAATCTGAGCTAAAGGTTTTTTTAACGCGTTTAATTCTTGTATACCTATTTATGCTTTTAATAGCAATAATGTTAGCCTATTTTTTATCGAGTTATATTACAAGGTCTATTAAGAATATTACAGATAAAATGAAACGCACTAGGCTAAATGAGAGGAATGAAAAAATTGTATTAAGTTCAGCAAGTGCAGAAATTGGAATTCTGGTAGAGGGCTATAACAATATGATCGATGAGTTAGAAGAAAGTGCAGTCAAATTAGCAACAAGTGAGCGTGAACAAGCCTGGAGGGAGATGGCAAAACAAGTTGCTCATGAAATTAAAAATCCACTTACGCCAATGAGGCTTTCTGTTCAAAGTTTTGAAAGAAGGTTCGATATTAATGACCCAAATATTAAAGTAAAATTAAAAGAATACAGTAATACATTAATACAACAAATAGATGTTATGAGCTCAATTGCAGAGGCCTTTTCTGATTTTGCAAAAATGCCAAAACAGCGTAAAGAAAAAATTGAGATAATAGAAGTTGTAAAAATGGCTCTTGATATATTTAGTGAGGACTATGTTGAATATCTACCTGAAAAAGAAGAGGTGTTTGCAAACTTGGATAAAACTCAGCTGATTCGGATAGTAACAAATCTAGTCAAAAATGCAAAGCAAGCAGTTGAAGGGGTAAGGAATCCTAAAATTGTTGTCAAAGTTTTTATAAAAAATAAAAAAATATTTATAGAAGTTTCAGATAATGGAAAAGGGATTGAACTAGAAGTTGAGCACTTAATTTTTGAACCTAAATTTACAACAAAAACAAGTGGAATGGGACTCGGGCTTCCTATGATCAAAAATATTATTGAAGCCTATGAGGGTTCAATTAACTTCACCTCTGTAGCAGGAGAAGGAACAGTATTTACCGTAACTTTACCCAATAAATTAAATTAATTAAAAGATGAATTTTGAAAATATTCTATGCGCAAGGAAAGAAGGGTTGGCAATAATTACAATAAACAGACCTAAAAAGTTAAATGCTCTAAATAAACAAACTATTGAAGAGTTACATGAGGCTTTCATTAATTTAGAAGATGACATTTCTGTAAAAGTAATTGCAATAACTGGAAGTGGAGAAAAGGCATTTGTAGCTGGAGCAGACATTTCTGAATTTGCAAATTTTACGGTTGATAATGGAGGAAAATTAGCCGCTAAAGGGCAAGAGTTATTATTTGATTTAATTGAAAATTTTTCTAAACCTGTTATTGCTGCAATTAATGGTTTTGCATTAGGAGGTGGTTTAGAACTTGCCATGGCTTGTCATTTCAGAGTTGCATCTGATAATGCAAAAATGGGGTTACCCGAAGTGTCTTTGGGTGTAATTCCAGGTTATGGAGGAACCCAACGCTTACCTCAGTTGGTAGGTAAAGGGAAGGCTATGGAGTTAATCATGACAGCAGGAATGATAACCGCAGATAAAGCATTGGCTTTAGGGTTGGTAAATTACGTTAGTTCTCTAGAAGAACTAATGCCATTAGTAGAAAAATTAGCTAATAAAATAATGAGAAATTCATCAGTGGCTATAGGGGCTGCAATAAAAGCAATTAATGCTAATTTTAAGGACGGTATTAATGGCTATGATATAGAAATACATGAGTTTGGAAATTGTTTTGGCACAGAGGATTTTAAAGAGGGAACCTCTGCTTTTCTAGAAAAAAGAAAAGCTAATTTTCCAGGGAAATAAAAAAAGCGAGCCCCATGACAAGCTCGCCTAAACAAATCAAAATTACGTCCGCAAACTTTAGAGCGAGAACTCCTTAGTATATCTACGATCGTTTACTGTTGTAATTACTTTATAATTACCTTTTTTCTCCTTTTGAAGAGAATAAGTTTTTTCAATTAATTTTTCACCTTTTATATTATCTGATAGAATTAATTCATCCTCATAATAGATATCAACTTTCATTGTAAAAGCCTCAAAATTTAATTTAGAAATTAAGATTTTATTTTTCTTTGCTCTAATTACGGGTTTGAATATGGTTTTTTCTCCTGTTTTATGGAAGATTACTTCTCCTGAAATTATAGTAAATGGTTTTATTTCAATTTGGAAATCTTTATTTATTTCTAAGGTATAGTATCCATTTTTAAAGTGGCTAAAATCAATATCTTCAATCTTGTTACTGTAAATATTTCCAGGTTTTTCATAGATAATTTTCCCAGTATTATTTTTTATAAATATTAATGGAATTTCTCTATTCATATTTTCAAAGTTGTTTCCAACAACAGAACTAGTTAGCATTCCAAATAGTAACACTGCTAATATATTTTTTGTAATAACTTTTTTCATAATTATGTATTTTAATAATAATAACACTGCAAAGATGTGATGATTTTCCCATTTGAAAAACATCAATATTGCTATATTTATATTCAAAATTAACCGATATTACTATTTAAGCATTATAAAATGGTAATATTGAATACAAAATGGATAATTTTGTATAGATGTTTACATATTCAGAGCTGTAAATTTGTAATAGATGAATAAAAAGAAACCATTTTTAGAAAAAGTATATCCGGGTTTTGGAAGTTCTGTTTTGGTTAAAAAACATACAGAGTTTTTAAAGACAAATAAAGCCTCTTGGCATTTTCATCCAGAGTTAGAATTGGTTTATGTAAATAAAGGACAAGGCAAAAGACATATAGGGAATCATTTATCGTATTTTAATAACAGTCAATTGTTATTAATTGGGCCAAATCTTCCTCATAATGGTTTTACAGATCGTCTAACTACCAATGGTTTTGAAACTCTAATTCAGTTTAAAGAGGATTTTCTAGGAAAAGATTTTTTTGAAATCCCAGAAATGAAAAAAATCAAGGAATTATTTGAACGCTCTAAAAAAGGGATTCTCTTTGGTTCAGAAACTAAAATTAAAGTTGGCTATAAAATTGAAAAACTAGTTGAAAAAAAAGGCTTTAAAAAACTACTCGTTTTTTTAGAAATTTTAAATATACTATCTAAAACATCAGATTATACGATTCTAAATGTAGACGGTTATGCTGTAGAAACAGAATTACAAGACAGTTCTAAACTAGATATAATTTATAAACATATAAATACTAATTTTAAAGAGCATATTAGCTTAGACCAAATTGCGAATGTAGCCAACATGACAGTTCCAGCTTTTTGTAGATATTTTAAAAAAGTAACAGGAAAAACCTTTACCAAGTTAGTTAATGAATATAGAGTAGTTCATGCAACTAAGTTATTATCAGAAAGTATGATGAGCATCACTGATATTTCTTATGAATGTGGGTTTAATAACTTTTCACATTTTAATAAGCTATTCAAAGAAATTACAGGTAAAAATGCCTCTGGCTACAGAAAAGAAATGAAAGATTTAATTCAATAATACAAAAAAGAAATGAACGATAAAATTGAAAAGGCCATAGAGTATTACACAATAAAAAGTAAAGAGGTTATTGAATATATAAACTCAAATCATCAATTAACCGCTGAGGAAATTATACAATGCGCTGAAGAGTTATCAATATTAGAATATAAATTAACCGCTCTAGAGGTTGCTAAAGAAAGTTAATACTTCATTCATTTATTATATTAAGCCGTTCCATTCGTCATAGAACGTAGTTAAAAATTGCTCCATATACAAATGTCTTTTTGTTGCTAAACTTTTTCCTGTTTTTGTATTCATTTTGTCTTTTAACAGCAATAACTTCTCATAAAAATGGTTGATGGATGGTGCACTAGATTTTTTATATTCTTCTTTATTCATATTTAAATTAGGAGGAATTTTTGGGTCGTATAATGGCCTATTTTTATAACCACCATAATTAAAGCATCTTGCAATCCCAATTGCTCCAATAGCGTCTAATCTATCGGCATCTTGAATCACATTAAGTTCAGGTGAGCTAAAATGTGAATTGTGGTCAAAAGAGGATTTGTAAGAGCTAAATAAAATAATATTTTCTACATGTGTAATAACATCTTCTTCAACAAGTTGACTTTTTAAAAACGCTCTCGCTTTTTTGGGCCCTATAGACTCATCTCCATCGTAAAATTTTGCATCAGCAATATCATGTAAAAGCGCTCCTAATTGAACAATAAAGGAGTCAACCTTCTCATTTTCTGAGATTAAAAGTGCGTTTTTATAAACTCGCTCAATATGAAACCAATCATGCCCTCCCTCAGCCCCTTCAAGGGTTTCTTTAACAAATTGAATTGTGTTTTGAATTATTTGACTCTTATTCATGGTGAAAAAATAAAAAACCCACCAAGGCTATAGGTGGGTTATGTGTAATCGATTATAATTTTAAACTATAATCTTAACAAAATTCATTGTAAGCTGAAACTAAGTTTTCAGCGATCATTTGAGCTGATCTACCTTCAATATGATGACGCTCTAGCATATGAACCAATTCACCGTCTTTAAATAAAGCTACAGCAGGTGATGATGGAGGAAAAGGAACCATATGTTCTCTTGCTTTTTGTGTAGATTCTTTATCAACTCCTGCAAAAACAGTGGTAAGGTTATCTGGTTTTTTATCAAATTGTAATGAGGCAATTGCTCCTGGTCTAGCTGTTCCTGCAGCACAACCACAAACAGAATTTACCATCACTAGAGTTGTTCCTTTTTTTGCAATTGCAACATCTACATCTTCTGATGAATATAAAGCTAAAAAACCGTTCTTTGTGAGCTCTTCTCGCATCGGTTTTACTAATTCTTCTGGATACATATTTTTTTAAAATTTAGATTACAAATATAAGGAATATAACATAATCAAAATAGTATATTTGAGGATCAAAAAATGACAAAAGATGAGTAATTTTTCTAAATGGCTTGGAGCTGGTATTGGATTTACATTTGGAGGACCTATTGGGGCTATTTTAGGTTTTGTTGCGGCAACAGTAGTAGATAAATTTACCAATGAAGATTTTGTAAAAGAACAGCAAAAATATCAGAAAGACTTTCAACAAAAAAGAGCACAAACTTTAAGTGGTGATTTTGAAATTAGTTTATTAATACTTGCTTCTGTAGTTATCAAAGCTGATGGAAAAGTAGATGAAAGAGAATTAAATTTTGTTAGAAGTCAGTTTGTTGGTATGTATGGTAAAGATAGAGCAAACAAAGCTTTTCAATTATTTAAAGGGATGATGAAGAAGCAAGTATCATCAAGGCAGGTTTGTATTCAAATCCGCCAACATATGCCTCATTCTTCAAGACTTCAGCTAATTCACTTTTTATTCGGAATAGCGAAAGCAGATGAGTATGTTTCTGACATAGAGGTAGATGAAATAAGAAAGATAGCAGGGTATTTATATGTTAATCAATACGATTTTGAATCTATTAAAGCGATGTTCTACAAGTCTTCAGACAGTGCTTATAAAATTTTAGAAGTAGAAACATCAGTAACTGACTCAGAATTAAAAACCGCTTACAGGAAAATGGTAAAAAAATACCATCCAGATAAATTAATTGGTTTAGGTGATGAACATCTAAAAGGAGCTAAAGAGAAGTTCCAAAGAATACAAGAGGCTTATGAAGCCATAAAAAAAGAGCGTGGGATTAGCTAATTAGCTTAAAGAGTTCATCTTTTTAAAATTATATTATAGTATTCAATCTTAGTGAAGAACTAAGTTCTACTACAATTCTTTTATAAAACAAGGATATGGAATTACTGGAAAATATGTATTTTCGCATTCTTATTAGAAATAGTTATTTATGAGTACAAAGTTTCCTGAATATAAAGGGCTTAACTTACCGAATGTAGCAAAAGAAATGCTCAAATATTGGGAAGATAATAACATCTTCGAAAAAAGTGTGACCTCACGGGAAGGAAGCAAGCCATTTGTATTTTTTGAAGGTCCACCTTCGGCAAATGGATTACCCGGAGTTCATCACGTTTTAGCTAGAGCGATTAAAGATATTTTTCCACGTTATAAAACCATGAAGGGGTTTCAAGTAAAAAGGAAAGCAGGATGGGATACTCACGGTTTACCTATTGAATTGGGTGTTGAAAAAGAACTTGGAATTACAAAAGAAGACATTGGAAAAACTATTTCTGTAGAAGAGTATAACGCTGCATGTAGAAAAGCAGTTATGCGTTATACAGACATCTGGAACCATCTCACTCAAAAAATGGGGTATTGGGTAAATATGGATGATCCCTATATCACCTATGAGCCAAAATATATGGAAAGTGTTTGGTGGTTGTTAAAGGAGATATATGAAAAGAATTTAATGTATAAAGGGTATACAATTCAGCCCTATTCTCCAAAAGCAGGTACTGGATTAAGTTCACACGAATTAAATCAACCGGGAACCTACCAAGACGTAACAGACACAACCGTAACTGCTCAATTTAAGGCTTTAGAAAAAACACTTCCAGATTTTTTACAAAATGAAGGCAGTATTTACTTTTTGGCTTGGACTACTACTCCATGGACATTACCAAGTAATACAGCACTAACTGTTGGTCCTAAGATTGATTATGTTTTAGTTAATACCTTTAATCAATACACCTTTGAACCTATAAAAGTAATTTTAGCTAAGAATTTAGTTGGCAAACAATTTGGAGCGAAGAACAATATTGAAGTCGAGAATGAAGATGAGCTACTTGAGTATACTCCGGGAGATAAAAACATTCCGTTTTTTGTAGGTAAAGAATTTGTTGGAAAAGATTTAGTAGGGATTAAATATGAGCAATTATTACCATATGTTTTACCTAATGATAATCCTCAAGACGCATTTAGAGTAATTTCTGGAGACTTTGTAACTACAGAAGATGGAACAGGAATTGTTCACACCTCTCCTACTTTTGGAGCAGATGATGCCCTAGTTGCAAAACAAGCTTCACCTGAAATTCCACCAATGTTAATTAAAGATGAGAACGATAATTTAGTTCCATTAGTAGATTTACAAGGAAAATTTGTAAAAGAACTTGGTGAGTTTGGAGGAAAGTATGTAAAGAACGAATATTATAAAGATGGTGAAGCACCAGAAAAATCAATAGATGTTGAGCTTGCCATTAAATTAAAAGAGGAGAACAAAGCTTTTAAGGTTGAAAAATACAAGCATAGTTACCCTAACTGTTGGAGAACAGATAAGCCTATTTTATATTATCCATTAGATTCTTGGTTTATAAAAGTCACCGATGTAAAAGAGCGTATGCATGAGCTCAATGAAACAATTAACTGGAAACCAGCCTCAACAGGAGAAGGGCGTTTTGGAAATTGGTTAGCAAATGCAAATGACTGGAATTTATCACGTTCTCGTTATTGGGGTATTCCATTACCTATTTGGAGAACAGAAGATAAGAAAGAAGAAATTTGTATAGGATCTGTAGCTGAATTAAAAGTTGAAATTAAGAAGTCTATGGATGCAGGGATACTCAAAGAAGATATTTTTGCTGACTTTGAAGTAGGAAATATGTCTGATGAAAACTATGCTACTTTAGATCTTCATAAAAATATTGTTGACCAAATTATTCTGGTTTCACCATCTGGAAAACCGATGGAGCGAGAAAGTGATTTGATAGATGTTTGGTTTGATTCTGGTTCAATGCCCTATGCTCAATGGCATTATCCTTTCGAAAACAAAGAGTTAATTGATACTAACACATCATATCCAGCAGACTTTATAGCGGAGGGTGTAGACCAGACACGTGGTTGGTTTTACACATTACATGCTATAGGGACGATGGTTTTTGATTCTGTAGCTTATAAAAATGTTGTTTCTAACGGATTGGTTTTAGATAAAAATGGGCAAAAAATGTCTAAACGTCTAGGGAATGCAGCAGATCCTTTTGAAACTCTAGATACCTATGGTGCAGATGCTACGCGATGGTATATGATTTCTAATGCTAACCCTTGGGATAATTTAAAATTTGATAAAGACGGCATTGAAGAAGTAAAACGTAAGTTCTTTGGAACACTTTACAATACCTATTCATTTTTCACATTGTATACAAATATTGATGGATTCTCTTATTCTGAAGATGATATCCAACTTAATGAAAGACCGGAATTAGATCGATGGATTTTATCAGAATTACATTCACTAATTCAAAAAGTAGACAAGTTCTATGAAGAGTATGAGCCAACTAGAGCTGCTCGGGCTATTTCAGATTTTACTCAAGACTATTTAAGTAATTGGTATGTTCGTTTAAGTAGAAGAAGGTTTTGGAAGGGAGATTATCAACAAGATAAGATTTCAGCCTACCAAACTTTATATACGTGTATGGTTACAATTTCAAAATTAGCAGCTCCAATTGCTCCTTTTTTTATGGATAAGTTGTATTTAGATTTGAATGCTGTTTCTCAAAAAGAAAATTTTGAAAGCATTCATTTAGCTGATTTTCCTGTATTTGATGCATCATATATAGATAAATCATTAGAGCGTAAAATGGAAGATGCACAGACTATTTCTTCTTTAGTTCTGTCATTAAGAGCAAAAGAAAAAATAAAAGTTCGCCAGCCTTTACAAAAGATAATGATTCCTGTTGAAAATGCAGAACAAAAGTCATCAATTTTAGCTGTAGCCAATCTCATAAAACACGAAGTAAATATCAAAGAGATTGTTTTGTTAGAGGACGCCTCAGATATTTTAGTGAAACAAATTAAACCAAACTTTAAAACCTTGGGGCCTAAGTTTGGGAAAGAAATGAAGTTAATCGCTAATTGTATTCGAAACTTTACAAAAGAAGACATTTTGAAGATAGAGTTAGAAGGAAAAATGCCTATCGAACTTGATGGAAAAATGATTAACTTAGAGCTTTCGGATGTAGAAATATCATCTAAAGATATTGAAGGGTGGTTGGTAGCAAATGAAGGCTCAATTACTGTAGCATTAGACGTAACCATTTCTGAAGAATTAAGAAAAGAAGGAATCGCTAGAGAGTTGATTAATAGAATTCAAAATGCAAGAAAAGATAGTGGTCTTGAGGTAACAGATAGAATTAAATTAACGGTTTTAAAATCTGAGGATTTAGAGGAATCCATTATTGAAAATAAAGAGTATATTAAAAGTGAAACATTAACTGATGAGTTAGTTTTTGTTGATCAATTAATAGATGGTACAGCGATTGAGTTTGACACCATCAAAAGTAAAATATTAATTTATAAAATGTAAGAATCATGTCGAATACAAGTACAAAATATTCTGATGAAGATTTACAAGAGTTTAAAGAAATTATTCTAAAGAAAATAGAAAGAGCTAAAGAAGATCTTGCGCTATTACAAAGCTCTTATAAAAATGGGTTAAATAACGGAACAGACGACACCTCCCCACAGTTTAAATCTTTTGAAGAAGGATCAGAAACAATGAGTAAGGAAGCTAATGTTCAGTTGGCAATTCGTCAAGAGAAATTTATAAGAGATTTAAATAACGCACTAATAAGAATTGAGAATAAAACGTATGGAGTATGTAGAGTTACAGGAAGGCTTATACAGAAAGAACGTTTGAAGTTAGTTCCTCATGCCACTTTAAGCATTGAAGCAAAAAGACGACAATAAAATATAAGCTTCCTGGGTTAGGAAGCTTTTTAAATTTTTCCCTTTTTAAAACGTAAAGTTCCAAACTTTTGTAACAAACAGATCATAAATACAATTATACAGTTATTTTTTCTCCAATAATCCTAGAAATATGTCTAAAAAAAACATTGCTTTACTCACTGTAATCTTAGCAATATTTATAGATCAAATTGTTAAGATTTATATCAAAACAAACTTTTTTTTAGGAGAAGAGGTTAAAGTATTTAATTGGTTTAGAATTCATTTTGTTGAAAATAATGGGATGGCTATGGGTTTTGAGTTTGGAGGAAAAGCAGGAAAATTATTTCTTACTTTATTTCGAATGGTTGCTGTTTCTGCCATTATTTATTGGTTGGTTGAACACATCAGAAAAGGGACTCACACTGCAGTAATCCTAGCAATTTCATTAATCTTTTCTGGAGCTGTAGGTAATATTATAGATTCTGTTTTTTATGGTGTTATTTTTAACACTCCCTCTGGCAATAATATAGCAACTTTATTTTCTGCTGAACCCTATGGAGATTTCTTTTATGGAAAGGTGGTAGATATGTTTTATTTTCCTATTTGGGAAGGTGTTTTACCAGATTGGATTCCTTTTATTGGTGGAGATTTTTTTAGATTTTTTAATTATATTTTTAATCCTGCAGACGCCTATATAACTACTGGAGTAGTTCTACTTTTTTTCTTTAGTAAAACTGCATTCCCGAAGGAAAGAACAGAATAATAGTATTTACCCACATAAGCAATAAGGTCCAATCAATAGAACTGGTTTTAAATGAACTTTGACCTTGTCTACACTGAGTTCAATCTTCTTAACAATTTAATAAGAAAAAATAAAATAGTATTTTCGTTCTATGCCAACTTCACTTGAAATTCAGCTAAAAACCCTCCCAGATTCTCCTGGAGTTTACCAATACTATGATAAAGAAGACATTATTTTGTATGTAGGGAAAGCAAAGAATTTAAAAAAAAGAGTTGCATCGTATTTTACTAAAAATCATGAGAATGCTAAAACTAGAATCCTTGTAAATAAAATTGTCAGTATAAAACACATTGTTGTCGAAACTGAAACAGACGCATTATTATTAGAAAATAATCTTATTAAAAAATACCAACCAAGGTATAATATCATGTTAAAAGATGACAAAACGTATCCTTGGATTTGTATAAAAAAGGAGCGTTTTCCTCGAGTTTTTATGACTCGGAGAGTTGTCAAAGACGGTTCAGAGTATTTTGGACCTTATACAAATGTTAGAACAGTAAAGGTTTTATTAGACTTAATAAGAGAACTATATCCGTTAAGAACTTGTAATTATGATTTGTCTAGAGAAAAAATTATAGCTGAAAAATACAAGGTCTGTCTAGAATATCATTTAGGAAATTGCAATGGCCCTTGTCAAGACTTTCAAGAGGAGGAAAGTTATAAGGAAACGATAAAAGCAATAAGAAATATAATAAAAGGGAATTTCAAAGAAAGTGTAGATAAGTTTCAGGAAATAATGCAATTATTAGCAGAGAAGATGGAATTTGAGGAGGCACAAAAAGTAAAGGAAAAATTAAATTTATTATCAAACTATCAATCTAAGTCTACCATTGTAAATCCTAGCATAAATAATGTTGATGTATTTTCAATCATCTCTGACGAAAGCTACGGCTATGTCAATTTTTTTAAAATTGCAAATGGTTCAATTATTCAATCTCACACTACAGAAGTCAAAAAAAAATTAGACGAAACAGACAAAAGAATCTTAGAATTGGCAGCTGTAGAAATTAGACAACGTTTTAACTCTACGTCAAAAGAAGTGTATGTTCCTTTTAAAATTGATTTAGGAACCTCCATAAAGGTTACTGTTCCAAAAGTAGGGGATAAAAAACGGATTATAGAACTATCAGAACGCAATGCAAAATATTATAGGCAAGAACAATTCAAACAAATAAAAATTGCAGACCCGGATCGTCATGTAAAAAGAATTATGACTCAAATGCAAAAAGATTTAAGATTGTCTGAGGAACCGAGACATATTGAATGTTTTGATAATTCAAATATACAAGGAACTCACCCTGTAGCCGCTTGTGTTGTTTTTAAAGATGGAAAACCAACTAAAAAAGAATACCGTCACTATAATATTAAAACAGTAGATGGTCCAGACGATTTTGCCTCTATGGAAGAGGTAGTGTTTAGGCGCTACAAGAGGCTTTTGTCTGAAGGGCAGTCGTTACCTCAGTTGATTGTTATCGATGGGGGTAAAGGGCAACTGTCATCAGCTTTAAAAAGTCTTGATTTACTTGGGTTAAGAGGTAAAATAGCTATTATTGGAATTGCAAAAAGATTAGAGGAGATTTATTATCCAGGAGATTCAATTCCTATGTATTTAGATAAACGATCAGAAACATTAAAAATTATTCAATTTTTAAGAAATGAAGCCCATAGATTTGGAATAACTTTGCATAGGAATAAAAGAAGTAAAAGTGCTATTCAATCAGAATTAGAACAAATTCCAACTATTGGAAAACAAACAATTACCTCTTTATTGCGAAAATTTAAATCTGCAAAACGTGTTCAAAAAGCTTCTTTAAAAGAGTTACAAGAAATTGTAGGTGATTCTAGGGCAAAAACAATCTATCAATATTTTAAAAAAGACGAGTAGATGAGGTTGAAAAAAAATAGCACCATTCAATGTTAACTTAATGTTAACTTAATGTTTTTTTATTGTAATAAATTTTATAAATTTGATTAATCAAAAAACTTATTACTATGAAATTTTTTTTAACATTGATGTTCATATTTTCTTTTTCAGTAATACAAGCACAAGAAATTGAGCCCACATATGAAGTAGATGGTGACAGGGTTAAAGCAACCTATTATTTTAATGATGGATCAGTTCACAAACAAGGATTTTTTAAAAATAAAAAATTGACTGGAATGTGGACAGAGTTTGATAAAAAAGGGAATAAAGTTGCTACAGGTTTTTATAAAGATGGAAACAAATCTGGCACCTGGTTCCAATGGAATAATAACAAACTTCGTCAAATTAATTATAAAAACAATGTGGTAACTTCGGTTAATTCTTGGAAAGAGGAAACAAGTCTAGCCACATATTAACAAATAAAAAAATATAAAAAAACTCGCATATAAACATATGCGAGTTTTTTTTGTAAAAATATTCTCAAAAAAAAACCCACATTGAATAACAATGTGGGTTTTTGTTGATATATATGTGCCTTACTTACGTACAATTTTAAATTTGTACTGTAAATAGTTGTAAGCATCTCTAGGTATAATTGTAATCCACTTTTTATGTTTTAGATACCACCGAAAACGTATCGATGATATTCCTTTAGTCAAATAAGAAGCTATAAAAGGGTGAACGTTCAACACCACATTTTTATTTTTAGGATTTGAAATAACACGTTCCAAATCTGCTTCAATTTTGTCTAATAAAACAATAGGAGCTTCGACTTCTCCATTTTTATTAGGGTTTGGTTCTGTTGTTTTAATACTGAGTTCAGGTCGAACTCTTTGCCTTGTAATTTGTATTAATCCAAATTTACTTGGCGGTAAAATTTTATGCTTTGTTCTATCTAAAGACATGTGCTCTTTTAGATGCTGAAATAGCTTATTTCTATTTTCTGCACGATGCATGTCTATGAAGTCTATTACAATAATTCCTCCCATATCCCTTAATTGCAATTGTCTTGCAATTTCAGTGGCAGCAATTAAATTTACTTCTAATGCAGTTTCTTCTTGAGAACCAGCTTTGTTAGAACGGTTTCCACTGTTTACATCAATTACATGTAATGCTTCAGTGTGTTCAATAACTAAATAAGCTCCTCTACTCATAGAAACAGTTTTACCAAAAGATGTTTTTATTTGGCGTTCTATCCCATACTTTTCAAAAATTGGTGTAGATGACTTATGAAGTTTTACAATCTTTTCCTTTTCAGGATAGATTTCTTGAAGATACTCTTTAATTTCTAACTTAAGAGTTTCATCATTGGTTACAATATTTGTAAAAGAATCATTCATTAAATCTCTTAAAATTGAAGAAGCTCTATTTAATTCGCTTAATACTTTTGTTGGTGTATTAGTGTTCGCAATTCGCTTACACATGGTTTTCCAACGATCTAATGAATTTTGTAAATCTTTATCGAGTTCTGCTACCTTTTTTCCTTCAGCAACAGTTCTTAAAATTACACCAAAACCTTTCGGTTTAATGCTTTTTACTAATCTTTTTAATCGCTCTTTTTCTTTTGAATCTTCTATTTTTTGTGAAACAGAGATTCTGTCAGAAAAAGGAACTAATACCAAAAATCTACCGGCAATAGAAAGCTCTGAGCTTAATCTAGGACCTTTTGTAGATATTGGTTCTTTTACAATTTGTACTAATAAATTTTGACCTGATTTTATTACGTCGTTAATACTTCCGTCTTTGTGAATGTCTTTCTCAAAGCGAAAATTCTTTAAAGTGAATTCTTTATACTTACCTGTGCTTACTTTCTTAATAAAATTATTTAAAGATTGAACTTTTGCTCCTAAATCGTGATAGTGTAAAAATCCGTCTTTAGGATATCCTACATTAACAAAGGATGCATTAAGCCCTGTTAATACTTTTCCAATTTTGGCTAAAAAAATGTCGCCAACAGAAAATTTATTATCAGTTGTTTCTTTATTTAATTCTATAAGTTTTCCATCTTTTAATAAGGCAAAATCAATATCAGATGAATTTGAACGAATTATTAATTCTGTTTTCATACTGAAATGGTTTTATACTAAATGTCAATACTGACAAATAATGGATTAATTTTAAACAGGTATTTTTTTAATACCATACGAGGCTTCTGCTTTATGCAGAATAAATACCTCTATTTCAATGAACGTTTTGTTTTAAAGCAATAAGGAAAAAGTAAGGTTAGACCTTACTTTTTCTTGTGTCTGTTTGCTCTAGCTCTCTTCTTGCGTTTGTGTGTTGAGATCTTTGATCTCTTTCTTTTTTTTCCACTTGGCATAATTGTCTAATTTTGTAAATCTTTCGATTTAGATTTGTATAATTACTTTACTACCACTTTACTTTTTACTCCTTCAGTAAAAGTTTTAGCTGGTTTAAAAGCTGGAATATTATGAGCTGGAATTTTGATAGTAGTGTTCTTAGAAATATTTCTTCCAGTTTTTTCTGCTCTGGTTTTAATAATAAAGCTTCCAAAACCTCTTAAGTAAACATTATCTCCTTGTTCTAAGGCGCTTTTCACTTCTGTCATAAATGCTTCTACTGTAGCTAGTACATCTGCTTTTTCAATTCCTGATTTGTCCGAAATTCTCGACACAATATCTGCTTTCGTCATGTTCTATAATTTATATTTTTCCCTAAAAATTTGCTGGCAAATATATGATAATTAATCTATTCCATAAAAATAAACAGATAAAAATATGTCAATTTTAAGACGTAATATTGTATGCGTAATCATTTTCAATGAATTTTTCTAACACATTAATTTACTGGTATTTACAAACAAAAAGAGATTTGCCTTGGCGTAAAACTCGAGACCCTTATCTTGTTTGGCTATCTGAAATCATCCTTCAGCAAACAAGAGTATCTCAAGGAATGAGTTATTACTTAACTTTTTCTACTGTTTTTCCAACAGTCGAAGATCTTGCAAATGCAGAAGAAAGCAAAGTCCTAAAAATGTGGCAAGGATTAGGTTATTATTCTAGAGCTAGAAATCTTCATTTTACAGCTAAATATGTTTCAAATGAACTAAGTGGTAAATTTCCAACAAGTTACAAAGAGCTTATTAAATTGAAAGGAATAGGAGATTACACAGCTTCAGCTATTTCTTCAATATGTTTTGATGAACCTGCAGCAGTTGTTGATGGCAATGTGTACAGAGTATTAGCTAGATTTTTTAAAATAGAAACCCCTATAAATAGTACAAAAGGAATTAAAGAGTTTAAAAATTTAGCACAATCGTTATTAGATGTTAAAAAGCCAGGGGTATATAATCAAGCCATTATGGATTTTGGGGCACTACAATGTAAGCCTAAAAGCCCAAATTGCTATGAATGTCCAATGAGTTCAAATTGTATTGCATTTGAGAATAAGTTGGTAAAAAAGTTGCCTGTTAAAGAGAAGAAGTTGAAAATTAAAAAGAAATATTTTAATTTTTTTGTGTTTGTAACTAAGGAACATAAAACAATTTTTGAAGAGCGAAAAGGAAAAGGTATTTGGCAAGGTTTGTATCAATTTCCATTAATTGAAACGAGCAATGAAGTTCATTTAGAAGATTTAGATGCTATACCAGATTTTCAAGCACTTGTTCCTTCGAATGCAGTAATTCAATTATTTAATGAAAACTCAATAATACACAAGCTATCTCACCAACATTTATTTACAAAATTTTGGATTATAAAAACTGACAAACACAAGAAAGCAACAAGCAATTGGGATACATTAGACCTATTACCTACTTCGGTTTTGATTGCCAATTTTATAAAGGAATACAACTTAAAACTGAATCAAAATTTTTAGTACTTTTGGTATAGTAATCAATAATTATCAATGTCTGGAACAATAAATAAAGTAATATTAATAGGTCATTTAGGTGATGAAGTAAAGATGAATTATTTTGAGGGTGGAAACTCAATAGGGCGTTTCCCCATAGCAACTAATGAAAGTTATACTAATAAGCAAACTGGGCAAAAAGTTATAAATACAGAATGGCATGCTATAGTAGTTAGAAATAAACTTGCAGAAATTTGTGAAAAATACTTAACCAAAGGTGATAAGGTTTATTGTGAAGGAAGAATCAAGACACGTCAGTGGTTACAAGAAGGGCAAAAACGTTACACCACAGAAATACATGTAGCCAATATGACTTTTTTATCAACTAAAAAAGAAACTGGAGGCTCAGCTTTATCTAGTGATGATAAATCCTCAATATCACCTTCTCAAGAAAAAAACACAACTACAGAAGACGATTTTCCATTTTAAAAACTATAAAATTTTACTATTTGATCTTAGACCCTGAAATTTTATTACAATACACGGCTCAATTGGATGTCATGTCATTACTTGCAATCATTTCTTTTTTTGTATTGCTTCTTTGCTCTGCTTTAATATCTGGAACTGAAGTTGCTTTTTTCTCTCTGTCAAAAACAGATATTATTAAAATTTCAGATGAAACTAAAGGGCAAAACCCTGTTGTACTTCTTTTACAAAACCCCAGTAAACTATTAGCTACAATTTTAATTACTAATAATTTTATAAATATTTTATTAGTATTAATTTTTGCATCACTTGGAGAAGTTTTTTTAAAAGATCAAAATTTATCACTCACAATATTAGGTTTTATACTTCCTTCAAGCCTCGTCAAGTTTTCAATAGAAGTACTATTAGTTACTTTCTTTATTCTTCTTTTTGGAGAAGTATTGCCTAAGGTTTATGCCTCTAGAAGAGCGCTTAAATTTTGTAATTTGATGTCTAGACCTCTTCAATTCCTAACATTTTTTTTAACTCCTTTAAGTTTTCCATTAATAAATTTAACCAATGTTATTGAAAAAAAGTTAGGAAGCAAAAACTCAAATTTTTCAGTAGAAATTTTATCGAAGGCATTAGAACTTACCTCTGAAGGATCTACAACTAAAGAGGAGAAAAAAATTTTAGAAGGAATTGTCAGTTTTGGTAATACCGAAACAGTTCAGATTATGAAACCAAGAATTGATATTTTTGCGCTGTCTCATGATGAAACTTATGATGATGTACTCACTAAAATTTTAAAACACGGTTATTCTAGAAATCCAGTTTACAAGAATTCTATCGACAATATTATTGGTGTTTTGTATGCAAAAGACTTACTAGGTTTTCTTGATAATAAAGATTTCAATTGGCAAGAATTATTGAGAGAGCCATTTTTTGTGCCAGAAAATAAAAAATTAGATGACCTTTTAGTTGAATTTAGAGAAAGAAAAAATCATTTAGCTATCGTTGTTGATGAATATGGTGGAACTAGTGGTATTGTTACCCTGGAGGATGTCATTGAAGAGATTGTAGGTGAAATTAATGATGAGTTTGATACAGATGACCTTTCATATTCAAAAATCGATGCCAATAATTATATTTTTGATGGTAAAATTACGATTAAAGATTTTTGTAAGGTTTTAGAAGAACCTAATGAAGAAAAATTTGAGGAATATAAGGGTGAATCTGAGACTATAGCAGGTTTTATATTAGAAATATCTGGGAAGTTTCCAAAAATTGGTGAAAAAATAAATTTTGATAGATATGTTTTTACTATTGAAGCGCTAGACAGAAAGAGGATTAAACAATTAAAGGTAACAAGACATCATGAGTAAAATCTTTTTTAGTATTATTTTAATTTCTTTCATCTCTTGCTCTGAAGAAACCTTACCTAAACCAAAAGCATTTTTAAATTTAGAATATAAAAAGTCCACCTATCAAGAATTACTTTTGAAAAGACCCTATACATTTGAGTTTTCTGAAAGTGTAAAAATAAATGATAGCCCCAACAATTGGCTTAAGTTAGAATACCCAAGATTAAAGGCATCTATAGATATCACTTACAGAAAAATAGATGGAAATCTACGAGAGCTATTGGTAGAGTCAGAAAAATTAGTTTTTAAGCATACTTCAAGAGCAGAACAAATTTCTTCAAAAGGGTATGTAAAGGATAAGGAAAGAGTATATGGTTCGTTATACGACATTACTGGAAATGCAGCCTCTCATATTCAATTTCATATCACAGACAGCACAAATCATTTTATAAAAGGGGCTTTATATTTTAAGGTTAAACCCAATTATGACTCATTGCTTCCAGCAGTAAACTACATCAAAAAAGATATTCTTCATTTGATGGAGACTTTTAAATGGGAAGAGTAATTTAATTACTACTAGCTATAAAAGTATTTATTCTGTTTTTCTACTTTGTAGCCAAAGGTAAAACTGAACTCCAAATAATAGCGCCCCGGAAAGTAAATGAATTGCTTGGGTCCCTAAAGGGAATTCTGCGTAATACATTAAAATTCCGGTAATGGTCTCTAAAAAGAGCAAAACTAAAATCCATTTCACTAATTTATAACCTAACTTATGAATTTGGTTTAGATAAAATAATCCAAAATTCACAAGGATAATTGCAATGGTAAATGATCGATGAAAATAAAATTTAAAGCTAGGGTTCATTAAACTATATTCTTTGTTTTCAAAACCAAATAATTTAACCTGCTCGTCAATAAATTGACGAACCTGAGTTCCCATTGCTATTTGAATCAAAGAAAAAATAATTGAGAGTATCAGGAGTTTATTAAATAATGAATGATATTTGAAGACTACTTTTTCCTTTCTTATGATAAATAAAAGACGAAGTATTAGGCCAATAATTAACAAACCAATTACCATATGAATGGTAATCATTGTGGGCTTTAAGTTACTATCAACCACCATTTTTCCTAAAAAAGCCTCAACTAACATGAAGAAAAAGGCAATAAATGAAATTATTGGAATCCATTTATTTTCCTTTCTAAATTTTAGTGAACCAGCCAGTAGAAATAGAAAAATAAAACCAGATAATACAGTTATTAATCTATTGATGTATTCAACCCAGGTATGATATTTATTAAAGGTTGCATATTCGTGTTTAGTGTATTCTTTCCAATTTGTTTCATTAAATATTAATGAAGTGCTTACTTTTTTTTCAGCTACATAAAGAGCCTCATCTTTAATGATAATAATTCCTTCTTTATATGTTGTATTTGGTTGCCACGTAATTTGTTCTTCAGATGTTGGAGGGATATAATAACCAAAACATTTTGGCCAATCAGGGCAACCCATTCCGGAACCAGTCATTCTAACAATTGAACCGGCTAAAAATATTAAATAAAGACTTGCTAAAGTAACTTTAACAATCGTAGGAAATCGATTTTTCATCTGAATGAATATTTTTCACAAAGGTAAATTAAAAACAGCCAAAATAAATTTCTATTTCTAGAAGGCTTTTCTTTATAATGAATTTAAATTATAAAGATTTTTTAGGTTTTAATTCAGATGCGGTATATGCATCACCTCCTGCAATACCACTTATAAAAGAGCTTATGTCTGTTGTAGAGGTTTTACTACTATCAAATGATACAGTAGCAGTACTGTCAGAGAAAACTACTATAGCATCTGTGACACCCTCTTTTTTTGAAAGCTTAGATTGAATTGTTTTAGCACAACCAATTTCACAAGTCATGCCTGAAACAGCAAAGGATACAGTTTGTATTTTAGCCATTTGCAGAACGCCACTCTTTACATTTTTACTTTTTAGTTTTTTTGGTTCATCTGAACAAGACCAAATCAAAAGACAGCTAAGTATAAGTGATAAAAAAACCGATTTAGTATTCATGATTACTTTTTATGATTGTTTTATCATACAAATTTATACATTTATTGACGTATATCTTAAGATTTATTTCATTTTTGTAGGTCACTAAAAAGTAGATAATGAGTAACGATTATAAAAAGTGGATTTATCTAATAGTTTTAGCAATTATTTGGGGAAGCTCTTTTATCTTAATAAAAAAATCTTTAGTTGGTTTAAGCCCTATACAATTAGGAGCCTTGAGAACATTTATTGCTGGAGTATTTGTGCTTTTAATTGGGTTTAGAAGCTTGAGAAAAATAAAAAAACAACAATGGAAGTATGTTGTAGTTAGTTCCTTATTAGGCACTTTATTTCCTGCATTCTTTTTTGCTTTTGCAATCACAGGTATAGATAGCTCTGTAGCATCAATACTAAACTCTTTAACTTCATTAAATGCGCTAATTGTAGCTACATTATTTTTTGGAGTTGTCTTTAAAAGAGTTCAGTTGGTTGGAGTTCTTATTGGTTTGGCAGGTACAATTATGTTAATTTTAGAAAGCTCCTCTTTAAATCCCAACCAGAATTATTGGTATGCCATTTTTGTACTTACAGCTTCTTTAGGATATGCTTTTAATGTGAATATCATAAAAAAATATTTATCAGATATTCCTGCGATGAGTATTACCGCAGGTCATTTTATTTTATTAATAATTCCTGTGTTTTTAATATTGGTGTTTTCAGGATTTTTCTCATCAGTAGAATTTACTCCTGAAACAAATACTTCCATTATGTATTTAATAGTGCTCTCGGTAGTTGGTACGGGTTTAGCAAAAATTATGTTTAATAAATTAATACAAATATCTACACCTGTTTTTTCTACTTCAGTTGCATATTTAATTCCAATAGTTGCAATTATTTGGGGTTTTATTGATGGAGAAAAAGTGAGTTACCTACAATTATTATCTGGGATAATAATACTTACAGGAATTTATATTGTAAATAGAGTTAAATAAAAAAGCCACAGTTTATTAACTGTAGCTATTTTTTTTGATAATTTGCTATTGCTTTATCTTAAAAATAAAAGTATATTTGCACCCGCATTTTCAGTTTTTGAAATGTAAAATTTAATTAAAGCTAATAACAAACTTAATAGTATGTACGCAATTGTAGAGATAGCAGGGCAGCAGTTTAAAGTAGCAAAAGACCAAAAAGTATACGTTCATCGTTTAAAAGAAGCAGAAGGTTCGAAAGTGACTTTCAATAAAGTAATGCTTTTAGAAGATGGTAAAAATGTAACTATTGGCGCCCCAGCTATAGAAGGAGCCGAAGTAAAGGCCAAAATTTTAGGTCATCTTAAAGGTGATAAAGTAATCGTTTTCAAAAAGAAAAGGAGAAAAGGTTACAAAAAGAAAAATGGACACCGTCAGTATTTAAGCGAAATTCAAATTGAGAGTATCGCTGCATCAGGTGCAAAGAAAGCTCCAGCAAAAAAAGCAGCTGCTCCTAAAAAGGAAGAAAAAGCAGTTAAAGCGCCAAAAGCTGAAGTAAAGGAAACAGCATCTACTGATGTAAGTTCTATGACTGTAGCTCAATTAAAAGCTTTAGCTAAAGAAAAAGGAATCTCTGGATATACTTCTTTAAAGAAAGCAGAATTAATAGAGGTATTAAGTAAATAAAAATTTCAATTTTAAAACCATAGCATCATGGCACATAAAAAAGGAGTAGGTAGTTCGAAGAATGGTAGAGAATCAGAATCGAAACGACTAGGAGTTAAAATTTTTGGAGGACAAGCAGCAATTGCTGGTAATATCATAGTTCGTCAAAGAGGGACTACTCACAATCCAGGCGAAAATGTATATATGGGTAAAGACCATACATTACATGCAAAAGTTGATGGAGTTGTTGCTTTCAGAAAGAAAAAAGATAACAGATCATACGTTTCTGTTGTTCCTTTCGAGGCATAGTCAATAGCACTTTAAAATATTAAACGCCTAAACAAAGTTTGGGCGTTTTTTTTATATGCTATTTTGTACATTTACACGAATGACATTTCTCTACAACTTCATAACACATCTTACCTATTTCTTTTTAAGAATCTATGCGGTTTTTAATAAAAAAATGAAATTATTTGTAAGTGGCAGAGCAGAAACTTTTCATCATCTTTCTTCAATTAAAAAAGAAGATCGAACAATTTGGTTTCATGTAGCTTCGTTAGGTGAATTTGAACAAGCTATTCCAATAATAGAATCCACAAAAGAGAGTTGGCAAGATCATAAAATCATAGTTACTTTTTTTTCACCTTCTGGATATGAAATTAGAAAGAATTCTAAGTTAGCAGATGTTATTTGCTACTTGCCGTTTGACACCAAATCAAATATGAAGAGGTTTGTGGAGCTAGTTCATCCAGAAATTGCCATCATTGTTAAATACGAATTTTGGCCTAATTTACTCAGGCAGCTAAAAAAACAATCTATACCAACAATTTTGGTTTCAGGTATTTTTAGAAAAAATCAGATTTTTTTTAAGTCTACAGGGCAATGGATGCGTAAGTCTTTGACTGCATTTCATCATTTTTTTGTTCAAGATAGTTCCTCAATGAACCTATTGGAATCGATAAATTTTAATACTATTTCCATAACAGGAGATACGCGTTTTGATCGTGTTTCAAAGATTTTAGATCAAGACAACACATTACCATTTATGTCAGAATTTAAAAACAATCAATATACTGTTGTTGCTGGTAGTACTTGGAATGAAGGAGAAGATTTCTTGGTAAACTATATTAATAATTCTAAGGATGAAAAATTTATTATAGCACCCCACACTATTAATTCTAATTCTATTTTGAAATTAAAAGAATCACTAAAAAAAGAAACCATTTTATATTCTGAGAAAGAGGGGAAGAATCTCTCAGAGTACACTGTGTTAATTATAGATACCATAGGCTTATTGACTAAAATATATTCTTATGCAGATACTGCATATGTAGGAGGAGGATTTAGAACAGGGTTGCATAATATATTAGAACCAGCCACATTTGGTATTCCTATTGTTATTGGTTCAGAATATTATAAGTTTAAAGAAGCAATAGACTTAGTTAGCTTGAAAGGCTGTATTTCTGTTCAAAATCAATCAACATTTTCAAGTACTTTTAGGATGTTAAAAAATGACTTAAACTACAGAAAGGAAATGGGTAAAGTAAATAAAACGTATATAAAAAAAAATATTGGAGCTACAGCTCAGATTATGCAGTATATTAACAATCAAATAAGTTCATAAATATGGAAATTATTTTACAACCTTGGCCATGGTATGTTGGAGGCCCTCTCATTGCACTCACGTTGTTTTTATATTTTTACTTTGGTAAAAATTTTGGAGCATCAACCAATTTTGAAACCTTATGTACAATTGCTGGTGCAGGTAGGGTGTCAAACTATTTTAAAAAAGATTGGAAAGAAAGAGATTTTGCGTTACTTTTTGTACTAGGATTAATTGTAGGTGGATTTATTTCATCAAATTATTTAATACCCGATCAAGCAATAGATCTAAATCCTACAACAATTCAAGAATTAACAGAGCTAGGTTTTTCAAATCCAGCAAAGTCGTATTTTCCAGATGAAATCTTTAGCGATGAGATAGCTATGTCTTTAAAAGGATTTTTAATTTTAATCTTATCTGGAGTCTGTATTGGTTTTGGGACCCGTTACGCCGGTGGTTGTACATCTGGACATGCTATTACGGGATTAAGTAATTTTCAACTACCATCATTATTGGCAGTAATAGGTTTTTTTATTGGAGGTATTATTGCAGTTTGGTTTTTAATCCCTTTAATTTTTTAGATGATGAAGAATATAAAATTTTTAGTGTTAGGAATCTTTTTTGCAATTGTTTTAAGTAAAGTACAAGCTATTTCTTGGTTTCGATTTTACGAAATGTTTAAATTTCAATCTTTTCACATGTTTGGAATTATTGGGGGTGCAATTGTTGTCTCTTCTGTAATTATGCAATTGTTTAAAAGAGGTGTAATTAAGGATATAAATGGTAATAAAATAATTCCAAAGTCAAAAAAGAAAGGGGTTATTAGAACATTAGTAGGAGGAACTTTTTTTGGTTTAGGCTGGGGAGTTTCCGGCGCCTGTGCTGCCCCAGTTTTTGTTATATTAGGATTCAAATGGTTGCCTGCTTTAATCATTCTTTTAGGAGCTTTAATAGGTGCATTTATATATGGTTTGCTAAGTAAAAAATTACCGAGTTAAATCAAAAAACCTTTGAATATGCAAAAGCAATTGATTGACAATTTTGGAAGACAAATGGATTATATTCGTTTGGCTGTTACAGATCGATGTAATTTACGTTGTCAATATTGTATGCCTGCTCATGGGATAGAGATAGCACCTAGATCAGATTTATTAACCTTTAAAGAAATGTATCGAATTATTCGTGTACTCACAGAATTAGGGGTTACTAAAATAAGATTAACAGGAGGAGAGCCTTTTGTTCGAAAAGATTTTGTAGGGTTTTTAGAAATGCTTTCATTTAATGATTTGTTAGAAGCTATAAATATTACTACTAATGGGGCTATGATTTCAAAACATATTCCCACTCTAGAAAAAATGAATAAAATTAAACACATCAACTTAAGTATTGATAGTTTAAAAAAGGAAAAATTTTATCAAATTACACGAAGAGATGTTTTCCCAGAAGTTTATAAAACCTTTGAAGCTCTAGAAAAAAGTAGTTTGAATTTAAAACTGAATGTTGTTGTTCAGCCAGGATTTAATACAGATGAAATTGTTGACTTTGTCGCCTTAACAAAAACTAAAAATGTAGCTGTTCGTTTTATTGAAGAAATGCCTTTCAACGGAAAAGGCCAGAGAGACATGACTGAAAATTGGAATTTTAACCGCATTTTAGAGGAGATAAAAACAACGTTTGTTGTTGAACCAATTTTTACAGAAAAATCATCAACATCAAAAAATTATAGCATTAAAGGACACATGGGTTCTGTAGGAATCATTCCTGCTTTTACAAGAACCATATGCAATGATTGTAATCGGATTAGAATCACACCCGTAGGAACTTTCAAAAATTGTCTATTTGATGATGGGGTTTTTAACATCAGAGATTTCCTAAGAAATGGAGCCAGTAATAATGATTTAAAGGAACTATTCTTAAAACTGGTAAAAGAAAAACCAGCAAATGGTTTTATAGCTGAAACGAATCGTAAAAAAGGGAATGTTTCTGAGAGTATGAGTACAATAGGCGGTTAGGTGTATTTATTTAACTTAGCAACATCAGTAAAAGTTATTCAAAAAATAAGCATAATAACAAGCACAACAAGTAAATGACATCAGTTCAAGAAGCCTTACAAATTGTTTTAAAAAATAGTCTAGATTTTGGGTCTGAAAAAATTCCTTTTATGAAATCTGTAGGACGTGTTTTAAAAGAAGATATTCATGCAGATAGAGATTTTCCACCATTTAATAGAGTTTCAATGGATGGTATTGCATTAGATTATGCTTCTTTTCAAAACGGAGAAAGAGCTTTTTTTATAGAAGGAATTCAGCCAGCAGGAAGCCCTCAAATTTCATTAAATGATCACAAGAATTGCGTTGAGGTAATGACAGGAGCTGTATTGCCAGGCAATACAAACGTAGTTATTAGATATGAAGATGTGTTAATTGAAAATGGAATAGCAAAAATTCAATTAGAAGAAGTTACACATTTTCAAAACATTCATGCAAAAGGAAAAGATAGAAAAGAAGGCGATATTATAATTCATAAAAATAAGCTTATTTCTGCCTCAGAAATTGGTGTTTTGGCAACAGTTGGTAAGTCAGAAGTAAAGGTTGCTAAACAGCCCAAGGTTATGATCATTTCTACGGGTGATGAATTAGTTGATGTAAACGAGACTCCATTAGATCATCAAATTAGAATGAGTAATGTATATACGCTAGTTTCATTATTAGATCGTTTACATATTTCATCTGAAACAGATCATATCTCAGATGATAAACCTATTTTAAAACAAAAGATTAAAGGGTATTTAAAAGATTTTGATGTCTTGTTATTCAGCGGAGCTGTAAGTAAAGGTAAGTTTGACTTTCTACCTGAAGTTTTTCAAGAATTAGAAGTAGAAAAATTATTTCATAAGGTATCACAAAGACCAGGAAAACCTTTTTGGTTTGGTCAAAAAAAAGCATGTAGATTATTTGCTTTCCCTGGAAATCCAATATCAACTTTTGCAAATTGTTTAGCCTATTTTTACCCCTGGTACTTGGAGTCTTCGGGGATAAACACCAATGATGAAACAGCAATTCTAACAGAAAATGTTTCATTTAAACCAAATTTAACGTACTTTTTACAAGTAAAATTATCTTTCAAATATGGACACTTGTTAGCAACACCTATAAAAGGTAATGGATCTGGTGATTTGGCTAGTTTAGTAAATTCTGATGCTTTTATTCAATTGCCAAAAGACAAAAAAGAGTTTAAAAAAGGAGAAAATTACCCAATAATAAGATATAGATAATGAGCAACTTTAGTCATTTAAATGAAAAAAATAATCCTAAAATGGTAAATGTTTCTGATAAGAAAACCACCAAAAGAACAGCCATTGCAAAAGCAACCATGTTTCTGGGGGAAGAAATAATTTCTCATTTTAATAATGATGAATTAATTACAAAAAAAGGCCCTGTTTTTCAAACCGCTATTATAGCAGGTATCCAAGGTGTAAAAAAGACATCAGAAATCATTCCTATGTGCCATCCGTTATTAATAAATGGAGTTGATATTAATATCCATGTTATAAATTCTGAACATATAGAAGTACTATGCGAGGTAATTATTGAAGGGAAAACAGGTGTTGAAATGGAGGCCTTAACAGGAGTAAATATAACTTGTTTAACTATTTATGACATGTGTAAAAGTATAAGTCAAGATATCATAATTAAAGAGGTAAAGTTGTTAGAGAAAACAGGAGGAAAATCGGATATAAAAAATGGCTAAGCATCAAAAACACACAAATATTTCCCGAAGAAAAAATGGAAATTTTGCACCTAATGAAATATCAATTTTAGGAGCAAAATGCAGTATTATTTCTGATTTGGTTCATCAAGTTTCTAAAAGGGTATCAAATTATAACTTAGCTTATTTTGATGCATCACATGCAAAAGACGTAGAGAAAAATATATTGACAGATTTTACTTTCCATCATGATGGTAATCTAAGTATTACAACATCTAGTCCCGTAAACAAATATCTACAAAGAATTCAGTTTACTCAGTTTAATTTTGTCTTTATCAACGGCAATCATTACCCGGGAGAAAAACAAATTGTATTGCTTGATCCAGAAAAAGAAGCTTCCATAAATAAGCGAATTGATCAAATTTCTGAGATTCAGTTTTTTGTAAAACTTACCCAAGAGATTGAACCCTTTCAATCTTTAAAAGACAAGTTTCCTAACTGGAAAGAAATTCCAAACTATAGCATCAATGAAATTGAAAAAATAAGCAACCATATTTCTCAACTCATTATAGAAACTATTCCAACTATTAGAGGATTAGTTTTAACAGGAGGGAAAAGTACTCGAATGGGTACAGATAAATCGGAATTGAATTATCATGGAAAACCTCAAAAAGAGTTTGTTAAGAATTTACTAGAAGAGGAGGGAATTAAAACGTATTATTCTGTTCAAACAAACAACAATAAAGATAATGAAATACATGATGTATTTCTGAACTTAGGCCCATTTGGAGGAATCTGTTCTGCCTTTCAAAAAGATCCCAACTCAGCCTGGATGGTGTTAGCAACCGACTTGCCATTTGTGGATGAAAACTTAGTGAAGTTATTATTAGAAAAAAGAAATCCGGCTAAAGTAGCCACTGCTATTAAAGGAAAAGGAAAACAATTCCCAGAACCATTAATTACTATTTATGAACCAAAATCATACCCGGTTTTACTACAATATTTAGCACAAGGCTATTCTTGCCCTCGAAAAATGTTGATTAATTCTGAGGTAGAAATTGTAGAAGTAAATGATAATTTAATACGAAATATAAATACACCAGAGGAATATACTGAGGCTAAAAAAGAATTAAATTAAAGGATGTCTCAAATTTCTAAATCAGATTTATTTAAACGTCAGACTACTTTATCAGAAATTGGTAAAGTAGGTCAGCAAAAACTACAAGAAGCTAAAATCTTGGTAGTTGGATGTGGAGGTTTAGGGAGTCCAATTGCTGTCTACTTAGCATCAAGCGGCATTGGAAAACTTCATTTAATAGATTTTGACAGGGTAGATATTAGCAATTTACACCGACAAGTTTTTTATTCTTTACAGGATGTTGGTTTTTCAAAATCTGAACGTTTAGCAAATTTTATAACACAAAGAGCTCCATTTACAGAAGTAAGTTTTTCTGAGGAAGCTGTTACAAAAAAAAATGCAATTGAATTAATTTCTGAATTTGATGTTATTGTAGACGGAACCGACAGTTTACCAACAAAATATTTATTAAATGACGCTTGTGTCATTCATGAAAAGCCTCTAGTATATGGTTCTTTATATAAGTTTGATGGCTATGTAAGTACCTTTAATTTAAAACAAAAGGATGGTAGTTTTTCAGCTAATTTACGCGATGCATTTCCAGAGATGAATACAACTACTGCTAACTGTGAGGAAGCAGGAACATTAAATGCAATAGTAGGTATGATTGCAACCGCTCAAGTGAATGAAGTTTTAAAAATTATTACAGGTATTGGAAAGCCGTTAACCAATGAGTTGTTAATTTATAATGTACTTCAAAACACGCAATTAAAGATGAAACTGTCCTCCAATATGTTAAAAGAGGAAATTGTATCATTATTTAACACTCAAAATTATTTTGATGCTGCCTGTGGAACTCAAAATCCAGACTGGCAAATTTCTCCAAAAGAGTTAAAAAATAAAATTGGAGATCCAACTCTTGAATTAATTGCTGTTTTACCCAATTTACAAATCCCTTTTAAAGTTCATAAAACCATACCAATTCAAGAATTTGATGCACATACTCTAGAGGTTGATAAAGAGAAAACATATGTCATGATTTGTCAAAGAGGACTCAATAGTTATAAAGCTACAGCACAACTTAAAGAAAAATATCCAAGCTTAAAGGTGTTGAGTTTAACCGGAGGAATAAGTAATTATTATGGATAAAGCAATCTATTCTATTTAAGAAAATGGTATAAAATTAAGGGTGTGCATTTACCCAAACCTCACCATCAGAAAAATGTTCTTTTTTCCAAATAGGAACCGTTTCTTTTAAAGTATCAATTGCAAATTCACAGGCTTCAAAAGCTGCTTTTCTGTGAGGAGCCCCCACGGTTATAATTACTGGGATATCTCCAATTTGTAACATGCCTTCTGCATGATGAATGGCTATTTTCTTAATGGCAAACTTTTTAATAGCAATCTCAGCAATCTGTTGCATTTCTTTAATTGCCATGGGTTTATAAGTAGAAAAATCCAATTGAGTTACTTCTTTGCTCTGGGTGCTATTTCTAACAGTTCCTACAAAAGCTACAATTCCACCACAAGAATCATCTGTTACAAATTCGTAACATTCCTCTAAACGTAATTTTTCTGAAGTAATTTTAATAGAAGTATTGCTCATAGTTCTACAAAAATAGCAAATCTAACACGTATCTTTGCAAGAATAATTTTTGACATCAATTATCATGAAAACCTTTTTCAGAGTTGTTAGTTTTTTAGAAGGGACCTCTTATTTATTATTACTCTTTGTAGCTGTTCCTGTTAAGTATTGGATGAATGATCCACAGTATGTTAAGCTACTAGGTATGCCTCACGGTTTATTATTTGTTGGCTATATTGTACTCGCCTTTTTATTAAAATCTGAGCTGAATTGGAGTATAAAGAAACTTGGAGTTGTATTGATAGCGTCAATCCTTCCCTTCGGAACGTTCTACGTAGACAAGAAATATTTAAGGGATTAACCCCCGCTTACCGGAGGAATAACAGCAACCATGTCATTTTCTTTTAAGACAGTTTCGTTAGATGCATAGCTTTCATTAATAGCGATTGCATAGGAATTTATTTGAGATAATTGAGGATATTTTTCTTGTATTAATATTTTAAATTCCGAAACAGTTGTACCAGGTGAAACTGAAAAAAAAATGCTTTTTTCACCAATTAAATCCGTTGATATTCCAAAAAGAAGAATTGTTAAATTCATGTTGTCAAAGATAATAGATATTTCTATTAGAAGGTTAGACCAAATAAGAAACCATCTATTTTTACTCCATTGAAATTAGATTTTACATAATCTACACGTAAAACACGCCATTTCCCAAATCCTATATTATCCATTCCAATTGAATATTCAGAATAGGGCTTTTTATCCCACATAAATAATCCTTTAATTCCTGTAACTAAATGAAAGTTAAGTTTATTTATTAAAGGAATTTTTCGCAGTAAATACCCATTAAAATTATGTTCGAAATGGGCCTCTGTATATCTATTATTCGTGTAAAATCGATAATACTCCAACAACCCAAAATTATTTCTGCGATTGTCATCTGTAACAACAAACATCTGGTTTCCTTTTACCTGTAAATTATCCATAAAAGCAATATTTTTATTTTTCAAAAACATACCACCTCTAAAATGATAGAAGAATTCACCATAATTACCAGCTTTGACATCTTGTTTTAAACTGGCAGTAATTAAATCTGCATTAAACTCAGAATTATCTGCTCCAAAAGTTTTTCTGTAATTTACGTTTAATGAAGGGAGTTTACTTTCACTAACATTAAATTTTCTATCTGGATACGACAAATAATTTTGTCCAAAAATAAATGTTGCTCCAACGTTAAGTGTTGCAATTTTATGTTCAGTAAAAACAGAACTTGTAAAATTATCAGGCTCTAAAGGGTTGTTAGATGTATAAGGATCATTTCTACTTTGCCTTGCAAAAGAATAATTTGTAGTATTAAACAATGGTTTTCTATTGGCATATTCTAAAGACGATGAAAAATAAACACCATTTCTAATTTCTTCTGAATATCCTATTCGTACAAATTCCTTCTCATAAATCTTAATATAATTTAATCTTCTAGTAAGAGAACGAATTAAATTATCCAATTTTTTAATAGGGTTTCTTCCATTGAATTGCGCTGTAGTAATACCCCCTGAAAGATAAAATCTTGGCTTAGATATATTATTCCATTTTCGACTATAATAAAATGTAGGTCTCGCTTTTTTATCTGATAATCCATAGGCTACGCCTAACCCTGCAGACCACCATTTCCCCTTATCATTTTGTCTTTTAAAATAGTTTACCCCTAATGAAGAATGAAACCCCTGAACTGTATTAAAACTAAAGTCTTCTATCAAACCATCAAAAGAAAGCGACCATTTTTGATATGAATTTCTGTATGTGTAACCGGTAATAGGAGATAGTAATTTAAATTTATTTCGTTTTACATCAAGAGAATCTAAGTATTTTTTTGATTTTCTAGTAATTTTAATGCTGTCTTTTAAAGTATAATCTTTTATTTCTTCAGTTGTTAAAGGAACAGGCCTTAGCTGATTCCAAAAATCAAGACCTTTTTCTGTGGCTCCTTCTCCAAAAGATAAAATTTCTTTTGTAAATGTACTTTTAGTGTAAATTGGTTTAAAATTATAGTTAGCATATCCTGCAGAGAATCGCCCATTTACATTGAACCCAAAAAGCCCAAACTTAAAGTCAATTGTTTGAGAAATTTTTATCCAAGCATTATTAATTGCTGAATAATTGTAATTTTGTTTAAATCTTAATTCATCAATAATTGGAACCCCAACTTGTTTTCCGTTAGCGATAAGATCAATGCCATAAATTGCCCAATCGTCTTCAACAATATAAATATATCCGCGAAAAACTCGACCTCCAACTTGTTTTGGAGTAACTTTAACTTTAGAGATTAGTTTTGCATTTTTATCATAAAACGAACCTTCAAGCTTAAAGGTGTAAAAACTAAAAGCTTCATCTGCAATAGGAGAGACTAAATTATTCTCAGCGATTAAAACTGCATTATTGTAAAAATCAAAATTTACTTCTTGAGCTCTGTTAAAACTAATTCCGTTGTCAGAACCACTTACCTTTGAAGCAAGGATTTTTTCTTTAAATCTTCTGGGCCTTTTTTGAAAAGTTATTTCTGAAACCGTTTCGGATAAGTAAATGATTCCAGTTCTTGTAGTGTCTAGTCCTCCCCCCAAATCACCTAAACTTCGCCCAAGTATTTTCTCAGGAGCATTCTTTACTTTAAATAGTCCACGAGAATAAAAATTCGAGGTGTATTCTTTAAACTTATCTGTATTATTATTTTTATTATCAATTGCATTTCTAATTATCATATTAGCAGGATTTTCTTTAGTTTTAATAGAAAATTCATCTAATCTAATTTCTTCATCTTCTAAACTTACATTCAGTGTATATGGGAAACTTTTTATAGAGATATTTTTTTTTACTGTTTTATATCCTAGGAATTGAAAAACAATAATGTATTCGCCAGTTTTTTTTATAGTTAGTTCATAATTTCCACTATCATTCGACGTAGTCCCAGTTATTGATTTATCAAGGTATACACTCACAAAAGACAAAGGCTTTTTATTGGTATCTGTAATTTTTCCAGTTATCTGAGCAAAAGATGAAAAACAACTCAACAAAAGTGTGAGGTAAATAATTTTATTCATAAATAATTATATTTATTAGCTGTGATAAACCTATAATAAGTTAAACGTGTAATGCTATAAATTTTTGTTAAACAAGATACAATAAACTCTTAATATTCTGTAGGCCTATTTTTCTTTATAAAAGCTATATTTGTATGTCTTAAACAAAAAACAGTCAGATGAGTGATTCTAGAAAAAGGCATGAAGCTTTGCTATATCATGCGAAGCCTAAACCAGGAAAAATAGAGGTAGTTCCTACAAAAAAATATGCTACACAACATGATTTAGCTTTAGCATATTCTCCAGGAGTTGCCGAACCATGTCTAGAAATTTCAAAAGACCAAAAAAACGTTTACAAATATACAGCTAAAGGAAATTTGGTTGCAGTAATAACTAATGGAACAGCTGTTTTAGGATTAGGCGATATAGGTCCTTTGGCTTCCAAGCCGGTTATGGAGGGTAAAGGTTTGTTGTTCAAAATATTTGCAGATATTGATGTTTTTGATATTGAAATTGATGCTACAGATGTAGATAAATTTGTAGAAACAGTGAAGGCTATAGCGCCAACTTTTGGCGGAATTAACTTAGAAGATATTAAAGCTCCTGAAGCCTTTGAAATTGAAAAAAGGCTTATAGAGGAATTAGACATTCCTGTAATGCATGATGATCAGCACGGTACTGCCATTATTTCTGCAGCGGCATTAAAAAATGCCTTAGAAATCATTGAAAAAGATATCGCAAAAGTAAAGATAGTTGTTAATGGTGCAGGAGCTGCAGCAATATCTTGTACTCGTTTGTACCTTAGATTAGGTGCAAAAATTGAAAATATTATCATGTGTGATAGCAAGGGCGTTATCAGACAGGATAGAGATAATTTAACTACTCAAAAGCAAGAGTTTGCTACGACAGAAGACATTAATACTCTTGAAGAAGCCATGCTAAATGCAGATATATTTATCGGTTTGTCAAAGGGAAATATAGTTACTCCTGAGATGTTATTATCTATGTCAAAAGATCCAATAGTTTTTGCAATGGCAAATCCAATTCCAGAGATTTCTTACGATTTAGCTTGTGCTACAAGAGATGACATTATTATGGCCACGGGAAGGTCAGACCATCCTAATCAAGTGAATAACGTATTAGGCTTTCCATTTATTTTTAGAGGTGCCTTAGATGTTAGAGCTACAAAAATTAATGAGGAAATGAAAATGGCTGCCGTAAACGCTTTAGCAGATTTAGCCAAGCAGTCAGTTCCAGAACAGGTCAATATTGTTTATGATGAAGTGAGTTTGTCTTTTGGAAAAGAATACATTATACCCAAACCATTTGATCCAAGATTAATTTATGAGATTCCTCCAGCAATCGCAAAAGCAGCAATTGAATCGGGTGTAGCACTTGAACCTATTGATGACTGGGATAAATATCGAGATCAATTAATGGACAGGTCCGGTATTGGAAGTAAAGAAATTAGATTGTTACATAATAGAGCTAAAAGAAGCCCTAAGAGTATTGTTTTTGCAGAAGCTGATCATTTAGATGTTTTAAAAGCTGCACAAAGAGTTCTTGAGGAAAAGATTGGAAAACCCATTTTATTAGGTAGAAAAGATGTTATTTTAGCTTTAAAAGAGGAGCTTGGCTTTACAGCAGAAGTTCCAATCTATGACCCTAAAACAGACGAAGAATTAGAACGCAGAAATTATTTTGCTACTAAATATTGGGAGACAAGACAGCGTAAAGGAATTAGCCTTCATCAAGCAAAAAAGTTAATGCGAGAGCGAAATTACTTTGCTGCCATGATGGTTAATGAAGGTCAAGCAGATTCCTTAATTACGGGTTATTCTAGACCCTATCCTACAATAGTTAAACCAATGATTGAGTTGATAGGTAAAGACAAAGGAGTGTCTAGAATTGCTGCTACTAATTTAATGTTAACAAAGCAAGGGCCCATGTTTTTGGCTGATACCACTATTAATGTTAACCCATCAGCGAAAGAATTAGCTAAGATTTCTCAAATGACTTATAAAATTGCTAAAATGTTTGGAATGAAACCAAACATTGCAATGTTATCGTTCTCTAACTTTGGGTCTTCAAAATCTGAAAGTTCAAGAAAAATTCAAGATGCAGTTTCTTATATCCACAGATACTTTCCGAACGTTAATATTGATGGAGAATTGCAGGCTGATTTTGCCTTAAATCCAGAGATGCTGGCAAAAGAGTTTCCTTTTTCTAAATTAAATGGTAAGAAGGTAAATGTGCTTATTTTTCCAAATTTAGAATCAGCGAATATTACCTATAAATTATTAAAACAAATTGATGGTTCTGAGTCTGTTGGCCCTATCATTCTTGGGTTTAAAAAGCCCGCACACATTATACAATTGGGAGCAAGTGTTGATGAAATGGTTAATATGGCTGCTGTTGCTGTAGTAGATGCACAACAAAAACAACGAAAGAAAAAATAATTGATTACTTTAGAAGAAGGATTGAAAATATGATAACACAAATTAGAGGTCGCCTTGTAGAAAAAAACCCAACCTATGTAGTTGTTGATTGCGCTGGAGTTGGTTATTTATTGCATGTCTCACTTCAAACCTATTCGTCATTACCAACCGATGAGAATATTCGATTATTTACTCACCTTTCAATACGAGAGGATGCACATACACTCTATGGTTTTATTACAAAAACTGAAAGAGAAGTGTTTAAACTATTAATTTCTGTATCTGGAGTTGGTCCAAGTATTGCTAGAACAATGTTATCCTCAATGAATTCAGAAGAAGTTCAAAATGCAATCGCCTCAGAAAATGTAGCGTTAATTCAATCTGTTAAAGGTATTGGTGCTAAGACAGCACAGCGAGTTATTGTAGATTTAAAAGATAAAATTCTAAAAACTTTTGATATAGATGAAGTTTCTTTAAGCTCAAACAATACTAACAAAGAAGAAGCGTTATCTGCATTAGAAGTCTTAGGTTTTAATAGAAGGCAGTCTGAAAAAGTAATTACTGCAATTCTAAAAAGCACACCAAACGAAACAGTAGAGCTGTTAATTAAAAAAGCACTTAAGAATTTATAGTCAATTGAATCAGTTTCAAAAATACATTGTTTGTTTTTTGTTTTTCGCTGCCTTTGCGAATACATCACTGGCTCAAATAACTACAAATAACAGAGATTCTATTCCACTTGTATATGACTTTAGTCACCTTCAAACGGGGAATATGAGATTGGGCTATCCTTCCAAAATTGAAGTGATTTTTGATAAAATTTTAAACAAATATATTTTTGTTGAAAAGGTAGGGGATTATTTTATCAAAACTCCAATTTATATGACACCTGAGGAGTATGAAAAATATCGATTACGAAGAGACATGTTGGAGTACTTTAAGAGTAAAGTAGCTGCACAAAAAAGTAAAAAGGCATCTGATAAAAAAGATTTATTGCCCTCCTATTATGTAAACTCTAAACTCTTTAAGACAATATTTGGAGGGAATGAAATAAAAATTACTCCAACGGGTAATATTAATTTAAAATTTGGGATCATATATCAAAATACAGAAAACCCTCAATTGTCTGAGCAAAATAGAAGTAGTTTCACTATTGATTTTGATCAACAGATAAACGCAGGTATTCAAGCTCAAGTAGGAGAACGTTTAAAGTTAACAGCAAATTACGATACACAATCTACGTTTGATTTTCAAAATTTAATTAAACTAGAGTTTATGCCTCCTTCACTTCCTGGTGTTAAATACAGTGAAGATGGTATCATACAGGGAATTGAAGCGGGTAATATTTCTATGCCAATTAAAAACTCATTAATAAATGGAGCTCAAAGTTTATTTGGATTAAAAACTAAACTTCAATTCGGTAAAACAAATATTACTGCAGTTTTTTCACAACAAAATTCAGAAAGCACAACAGTTACTGCAGAAGGAGGTTCCTCTATTCAAGAATTTGAATTAAGAGCAACAGACTACGATAATGATAGGCACTTTTTTTTATCACAATACTTCAGAGAAAACTATGCTAAATCATTAAGAAATTACCCTCTTATTAGCAGCCCTGTTAACATCACTAGAATTGAAATTTGGATTACCAATAGAAATGCCTCTGTAGAGGATTTTAGAAGTATTGTTGCCTTAGCTGATATTGGCGAACCAGCAGCTGAAAATTATGTTAGCTTAAGTGGTTTGGTAACACCTTCATTGAATGCTCCTTCGGTAAATGGTGTTGCATTGCCAACAAATGAGTCTAATAATATTTCCAATACTCTAAGCAGTCCTTTAATAAGAGATATAGCAACTGTAGATAATTATCTTTCGGGAACCTATGGCATGAGTCAGGGTTCTGACTATAGTTTGTTGCAAAATGCTAGAAAGTTACAGCCCAATGAATATACATTAAATTCTCAGTTGGGTTTTATTTCATTGAACAGAAGATTAAATGACGGTGAGGTTCTAGCCGTGTCTTATGAATATACTGTAGTAGGCGCTTCAAATGGGGAAACATCTTTTAAAGTGGGAGAGTTTTCAAATGATGGTATTTCATCCCCAGATAATCTAGCAGTAAAGTTATTAAGAAGTGAAATTCTTACTACAAAAAGAACTGTTGCTGGTGAGGAGGAGGCATTTCCAACATGGAATTTAATGATGAAAAATATATATGCCTTAGGTGCATCTCCTTTAACTTCAGATGGTTTTCGCTTTGAAATTCAATATAGAGATGATCAAACAGGAATCCCTTCTAACACACTTCAAAACGCTCAAAGTACAGCTATTGCCAATAAACCATTGTTACAAGTTTTTAATTTAGATAGACTAGATCAAACTCAATATCAAACACCAGATGGATATTTTGATTATGTAGAGGGAATTACTATAAATTCTCAAAATGGATATGTTATTTTTCCTCAAGCAGAGCCCTTTGGCAATGCGCTTGAACTATCTTTAGATGCTTCTTCAGATGTTGATTTATATGTATTTGACGAGTTATATCTTGACACAAAAATCAATGTTAAAAATAACAATCAGAATAAAGATAAATTTTTATTAAAAGGGTATTTTAAATCTGAAGACAGTGGGGGAATTCCATTAAACGCCTATAATGTTCCTCGTGGTTCTGTAACCGTAACCGCAGGAGGGAGACAGTTGGTTGAGGGTGTTGATTATGTTGTAGATTATTTGGCAGGGAGAGTGCAAATATTAGATCCAGGTTTACAATCCTCAGGAATTCCAATAAATGTTTCTACAGAAAATAATGCTGTTTTCAATCAACAAAGAAAAACATTTATGGGAGTTGATGTTGAACACAATTTCAATGAAAATTTTATATTAGGAGCAACTATTTTAAATGTAAATGAAAGACCACTAACACCAAAAGTAAATTTTGGAGGTGAGCCAATCAATAATACTATGCTAGGGATGAATATTGATTTTTCATCAGAAATTCCTTTATTTACCAAACTAGCAAACAAGTTACCTTTTGTAGACACTGATGTCCCCTCTAATTTATCTTTAAGAGCAGATATGGCCTATCTTATTCCGGGGTCTCCAAAAGGGATTGATGTAGCTGGTTCTGCAACTGCTTACATAGATGATTTTGAGGCTTCTCAAATTCCAATTAGTTTACTAACTCCTTTACAGTGGTATACAGCAAGTACCCCAGATACTCCTACTTTTCCTGATTTTAACGGGAACTTAAGTAACGATGAAAGCTATAATTACAAAAGAGCCAGATTGGCATGGTATACTATAGATCCTATTTTTTATGGCGCTGGAGATACTCCAGAGAATATTGATGCCGATGCCCTTTCTAGAGCAGAAACAAGACAAGTTAATTTTGATGAGTTATTTCCTAACCAAGAATTGGATATCACGCAACAATCCTTAATAAGAACTTTAGATTTAGCCTATTTTCCAAATGAACGTGGACCTTATAATTTTGAGGGGCCAACAGACATTTCAAATCCAGAAACTCTTGAAAACCCTCAAGACCGATGGGCAGGAATTATGCGCCCTTTGACAACTAATAATTTTGAGCAAGCAAATGTTGAGTACATTCAGTTTTGGGTGATGGATCCCTACACGAATTATTCTATAACAAATGAAGAAGGTTTGCCTTTAGACATCAATCCAGAAGAACTCCAGAATCAGGTTGGTGATCTGTATATAAACCTAGGAAATATATCTGAAGATATTTTAAAAGATAATCTTAAAATGTATGAAAATGGATTGCCAGGAGATGACTTGTCTTCCAATGTAACTCCTACTACTTGGGGTAATGTTCCTACAAATCCGTCAATTATTTATGCTTTTGACGAAGATGATACTTCTAGAAATAGGCAAGATATAGGATTAGATGGTTTAACAGATGAGGAAGAAAGAGATAAATTTCCAGCATTAGCAGGTTTAGCTGATCCTGCATCAGATAATTATAGATACTACAGAGGAGGAGATTATGATGATGCTGATGCTTCAATTATTTCTAGATATAAATTATTTAATAACACTCAAGGAAACTCACCAACATTAAATCAATCTTCAGAGTCTTATCCTACATCCTCAACAACATATCCAGATGTTGAGGATATTAATAAAGATCAAACCATGAATACGGTTGAAAGCTTTTTTGAGTACAGAGTATCTTTAAATAGTACTGACTTGGTTGTAGGACAAAACTACATTGTTGATCAAAAAGACACACAGGTTACCCTAAAAAATGGAGAGTCTCAAACTGCTAAATGGTATCAATTTAGAATTCCAATAAGAAGTGGAACTCCTATTAATAATATTTCAGATTTTAACAGCATTCGCTTTGTTAGAATGTTTATGACTAATTTTAAAATGCCTGTAATTCTCCGTTTTGGAGAATTAGATTTAGTTAGGGGAGACTGGAGACGCTATACTAGAACTTTAGACCCCGCTATTTTACCAGATCTTCCATTAGAGCAAGACGATTTAAATAATTTTGAGGTAGGTGTTGTTAATATTGAGCAAAACGAAGGACGATATGTACTCCCTCCAGGAATTGTTAGAGAGCGGTTGCAAGGAAGTACAACGGTTCAACAACAAAATGAGCAATCGGTTACCTTAAAAGTTACCAACCTTCCACAAGATAAAGTAAGGGCAATTTATAAAAACATTAGTGTTGATTTGAGAAGGTATAAAGAATTAAAAATGTTTTTACATGCCGAAGCTGTTATTGAAAACACTCTTGAAGATGATGATTTGACGGCAATTATTAGATTAGGAACAGACTTAAATGATAATTTTTATCAATTAGAAATCCCTTTAAAAATTTCTCAAAATGGAAGTTTAGCTCCCTTAGATGTATGGCCTGAAGCAAATAATTTAGATGCTATGCTTGAAAAATTAGGGGAAATTAAACTAGCAAGAGATATAGCAAATGCTCCAATTAATGAGTTGTTTACTGCTTCAAATAATAATTCAGAAGAATTAGTTCTTAGGGTAAAAGGAAACCCCACATTATCTCAGATTAGAACAATTATGTTGGGTGTTAGAAATAATAGTCCATTAGACAAAAGTGCTGAAATTTGGTTCAACGAACTTCGGTCGGCAGGTTTTGATAATGACGGTGGATGGGCAGCTGTTGTTAGTGCAGATGCCAATTTTGCAGATGTAGCCTCGCTTTCCATGACGGGAAGAATGCAGACTGTAGGGTTTGGAAATGTTGAAGATAGGGTGAGTCAGCGTTCATTAGACGAAACTAAAGAATATGATATTTCTACGAGTATTAATTTAGGTAAAATGATGCCAAAAAAGTGGGGTATAGAGTTGCCTATGAATTATAGTGTTGGAGAACAATTTATAGATCCAAAATTTGATCCTCAATACCAAGATGTTGAGCTTTCAACTGTTGAAGATGCTAACCTTCCATCCAATTTACCTAGAGGTACAGATGTTTCGAGAAATTATACGAAACGTTCAAGTATTAGTTTCATAAACGTAAGAAAAAATAGAAATTCAGAATCAACTAAGAAACCAAAGTTTTATGACGTAGAAAACCTTTCTGTTTCTTATTCATTTAATGAAGAATCTCATAGAGATTATAATATAGAAGGCGCATTGAATCAAAAAGTTATGGCAGCTGCATCCTATAATTTTGCATTTCAACCTAAGTTTTTTGAGCCTTTTAAGAAAAAAGAATTATTTAGAAGTAAGTATTTACAATTGATAAGAGATATCAATTTTAATCCTATCCCAACAAGTCTTGCTGTTAATTCAAGAATTAATAGAACTTTTAATGAACAACGCTCAAGAAATCTTGTTGAAGGGTTGAGCCCTCAGCCAATTTTAAAACAAAGAAGATTTTTATTCGATTGGGATTATGCATTGGCTTTTAATTTTACAAAATCATTGGCCATAAATTTTAACGCATCAAATAGTTATATTTATGATGCTTTTGGAGGTGAAGATGATTTAGAAATTTTTAATAATTTCTTTAATACCGGAAGACCAACTCAATACAGCCAAAAATTAAATTCAACGTATAAATTACCTATTAATAAAATTCCATATTTAGGTTTTATAGGAGTAGATTATGCATATACAGCAGATTTTGATTGGAGAGCTACTTCACAGGATATAACAATAATAGAGAAAGTTGGAAATTTAATTCAGAATGCCAATACTCACAATTTAACAGGTTCATTTAATTTTGCAAAGCTTTATAAAGATTCAAAATTTGAAAATTTATTTATAAAGAAAAAAGACAGAAAAAAAAGAGCTTCAGTTTCCTCAGATAAACCAGAAATTTCTAGGCAAGTAGCTGTTAAAAAAAGAAAGAAGCAGCCATTTGGAAGGAAAGTTATCAAAGGATTTTATGATGTAATTACATCAGTAAAAACAGGAAAATTAAGTTATACCGAAAACAATGGTCAATTATTGCCAGGGTATGAGCCACAAGTTGGGTTTTTAGGTAGAAATAATTTTAATGGAGGCCTAGCACCTTCTTTAGGCTTTGTATTTGGAAGCCAGGTAGACATAAGAAACACAGCTCTAGAGAATGGTTGGTTGGTAACACCTAGAGCAGATGGAGAGGATTATTATGATAAAACTTACACTAGAACCCACTTCAATAAATTAGATTATAATTTCTCTTTAAAACCTGTAAAGGATTTAAATATTGAAATTACTGGGAATAAAATTAAAACAAGAAGTTTAGCGCAACAATTAGACATTAGAGTAGATGCCAACGACCCTAGTGGTAATGGATTTATTGATGAAACTATTCCTGCTTTTATCACTGGAAATTACAGCACCAGTTATTCTATGTTTTCAACGGCCTTCAAGGATGGAAACCAATTATTTGATCAGTTAAGAACTAACAGAATTGCAGTTTCAAGAAGATTGGGTGAGCAAGCTGGCATTAATGTAGATGATCCTGCTAACATAGATCCAATTGATGGAACTGTAATTGGTTATAGTGGCACTAGTCAAGATGTGTTATTGCCTTCATTTTTGGCAGCTTATTCAGGAAAAGATGCAAGCAACGTTAGTTTGGGGATTTTTAGAGACATTCCTATTCCCGCATGGAACCTTCGTTACACTGGTTTTATGAAGTATAAATGGTTTAAAAAGAATTTCAGTAGTTTCAGTGTTTCACATGGTTATAAATCATCATACACAGTTTCAAGTTTTACAAATAACTTACAATTTGACGCTAATGATTTAACCAATACCAATGCTGCTGGAGATTTTGAAACAAGTACTTTAGTTTCCTCAGCAACCTTGGTAGATGAATTCTCACCGCTAATTAGGGTAGATATGAAAATGAAAAATTCATTTTCAATGATAGGAGAGCTGAAGCGAGACAGAACACTTACAATGAATTTTAATAATAGCACATTAACTGACATTAGAGGTGTTGAATATATTTTTGGTTTTGGTTATGTCTTTAAAGATGTGAAGATGAAAACATCCTTTACAGGGAAAAAACAGACCCTCAAAGGAGACATTAACGTAAGAGCTGATGTATCTTTAAGAGATAATTTAACCCTAGTTAGATCTGTCAATTCAGACAATGATCAAATAAGTGGTGGTCAAAAATTATTTTCGATAAAATTATCTGCAGATTATAGATTAAATAGTAATTTAACAGCGTCGTTTTATTACAATCACCAAACGTCTAGATATGCCATATCAACGACATTTCCAAGACAATCTATAAACGCAGGATTTAACATTATTTACAATTTAGGAGGAAATCAATAAAATTAGTTAACATATGAATATCCCATCAGATTTAAAATACACAAAAGACCACGAGTGGGTAAAAATTGAAGGAAATACGGCAACAGTAGGCATCACTTCTTTTGCACAAGGAGAATTAGGCGATATCGTTTATGTAGATGTCGACACTTTAGATGATTCAGTTGAAAAAGATGAAGTTTTTGGTTCTGTAGAGGCTGTGAAAACTGTTTCAGACTTATTCATGCCTCTAACCGGAGAAGTTATTGAGTTCAATGAAGGACTTGAGGATGAGCCAGAAATAGTAAATAAAGACCCTTATGGTAAAGGATGGATGATTAAAATTGCAATTACAGACAATTCACAAATAGAAGAACTATTAGATGCTCAAGCCTATCAAGAGCTTATTGGAGAATAACGCTATATACATAGCTGTCTTTATTACAATTTCTATACTTTTTGGCAGTCTTGTGAAATCAGAATTTATTGTTGTAGAATCTATTTCAGTATCTGATAAAACGTATCATCTAATCGCTTATTTTTTATTAATGCTTTCTTGGCTCTACGCTTTCTTCAAAAAAGAAAAGTTTCAAGAGCATGTAAAATATATAATTTTAGGGTGTTTTATTTTTGGCATTATTATTGAAATATTACAGGGAATTATTACTTCATACAGAACGGCTAGTTATTTAGATATTTTAGCGAACACTATTGGTGTTTTGCTGGCTGTGGTAATTTTTCACGTTTTTGAAAAAAAAATTAGCGTATTTTAAGGTTAAACTTGTAAATAAAATAATAATTTAGTTAAATTAGCGAACTATATAAAAATTTCAGCAATGGAAATCAAAAAAAATCCAAAATCAAATTTAGAGAACTACAGCAAAATATTTATGCAATTAGGTCTAGTACTAGCCCTTTTTGTAACGTATGTAGCCATTGAAAAAAAGACTTTTGATCGTCAGTTTGGTGATTTAGGAGATGTAAATATGAATGCAGATATGGAAGAAGAAATTCCAATCACTGAACGTATTGAACCTGAAATTCCAAAAACACCACCACCACCAACACCAGAAAAAATAGAGGTTGTTGAAGATGAAAAAGAAGTTGAAGAAACTGTTATAGAATCAACAGAAACAGATGAAGATGAAGCGGTAGAGGTTGAAGATATTGAAGAAGTTGAAGAAGCCGAGGAAGTTGTTGAAGATGTACCATTTACGATTATTGAGGATGTGCCAGTCTTTCCTGGTTGTACTGGGAGTAAAAAAGAATTGAAGGCATGTTTCAATAAAAAAATGCAAAAACACTTTGGAAGAAAGTTTAATGCAGATTTACCAAATGATTTAGGTATGTCTCCAGGAAAGAAAAGAATAATCATGCTTTTCAAGATTAATAAAGTTGGAGATATCGTTGATATTAGAGCAAAAGCTCCACATCCTAGACTTCAGAAAGAGGCAATCCGTATCATAAAGTTACTTCCAAAAATGAAACCAGGAAGACAAAGAGGGAAAGCTGTAGGTGTTAAATATACGCTACCAATGAGAATTGAAGTAGAATAATTTTATATCTAAATTTATAATAAAAAATCTCAGCTTTATAGCTGAGATTTTTTATTTATACACATTACACCTTTTAGGATTTCACTAATTATATTTTCAATAATAAGTTGTATTTTCGATGAAATGTTTAACTATTACTATAGCATATGAAACCCTATTTTGCTCATGAAACTGCTGTTATAGACTCTGATTGCACTATTGGTAAAGAAACTAATATTTGGCATTTTAGTCATATTATGTCTAATTGTGTTATCGGAGATAATTGTAACCTTGGACAGAATGTTGTTATTTCACCTGAAGTGATTTTAGGAAACAATGTTAAAGTTCAAAATAACGTATCCATCTATACTGGAGTTGTCTGTGAGGATGATGTATTTTTAGGGCCTTCTATGGTTTTTACAAACATTATTAATCCTAGAAGTGCTATTAAAAGAAAAAATCAGTATGCTAAGACCCTTGTAAAGAGAGGTGCAAGTATTGGAGCTAACGCAACTATTGTTTGTGGAAATACGATTGGAGAGTTTGCGTTTATTGGTGCAGGTGCTGTAGTTCTGAAAGATATACCCCCCTATGCTTTAGTCGTTGGCAACCCTTCTAGGCAAATCGGGTGGATAAGTGAATATGGTCATAGCCTCAATTTTAACGAGCAGGGATATGCTATTTGTTCTGAGAGTAAAGAAGCATATCAATTAAAAGCGAACAGCGTACAAAAAGTAGTTTCTACTTAATTAAATGAAATAAAAAAACCTCTGATAGGAGGTTTTTTTATTTCATTTAAAGTGATATGATTAAGTTAATCAAACTCTTTAGAGAGGTCAGCAGAATCATACCACTCCATATAATGAGATAACTTTCCTTCTTCATTGAATTGAAGAACTGCATACCATTTTAACATACTTTTTTTTCCGTTTGAAGCAAAGTTTGAAGTCCATGTTCCATAAGCTCTCACATTTCCATCAGGTAAATTGTCTTCATCCAAGGCAGCAAAATATTGAGGGTTTGTTAGTTTTTTATTGTCAAAATTCGACATGAAACCACGAAATGCTTTTTCCCATTCAGCTTTTGGAAGAGAATCCATTCCTACTGCTGGCGGTGACCAAATAAAGTCATCACTCATATATTTATCTGAAAAGAATGCTGTTGAATCATTTTGCATAAATGCATCCAGCCAAGCTTTGGTTGTTTCTGTATTTTTCTTAAAAACACTCATTTTTGAATCTACAGAGTTTTGGTTGTTATCTTGGCAACCAGTTAAGAGTGTAAAAGTTAATACACACAATAATAATTTTTTCATTTTTGATAAGTTTTTAGTTTCTTAAATATACTAACTTTTATAAAAAATGGCAAATGACAACTAATAAAAAAGCATTAAATCTTGTTTTTCAGTAGGTATATTTTGACTTTAAACTTAGGATTTAGTATTTTTACACTTATAAAATTTAAGTAATGAAGCACGTAATTATAGTTGTATTTGGCTTGTTGTTTTTTGTGAGTTGTGGAAAAAATCAAAAGGAAAGTACTCCCCAGAAAGAAATTAAGAAAACCAAGGTAACCGTCTCTAAAAAAGAGAATACTACCAAAAAGAAATCGGCTGTTGTGATCGATTCAGACGGTGTAGCTAATGTTACAATTACCTCAAATGATGGAATGCGTTTTGATGTTAGAAAAATTAATGTGGCTTCTGGCCAGAAGGTGAGGTTAACCTTAAACCACACGGGGAAACTTGATAAAAAAATTATGGGGCATAATGTTGTCATTTTAAAGAATGGAGTTAAAGCATCTGAATTTGCAGTTAAAGCAGCTTCATCTAAAGAGAATGATTACATCCCAGTAGGGACTTCAGAAGTAATTGCACATACAAAAATGATTGGAGGAGGAGAATCTACTGTTGTTGAATTTACAGCTCCAGAAAAAGGAACCTACAATTATATTTGTAGTTTTCCTGGGCACTTTGCCATGATGAAAGGAAAGTTAATTGTAGAATAAATACTCCTTCAAGTATTAGTATTCTAAAATTTGAATATTCTTAAATTCTATTGGATGGCTTTCACTTTGTAATGAAATATAGCCACTTGTTAATGCTTGACCGTCTTTAGCTTGAAGATTTTTGGAAGTACTGTCTAGAAATTCTCCACCAATACTTGGATTTGAGTAAGAAATTGCTAGTTTCCCGTCTATAAAATGTGATATAGAATCTTTAGTAACGATTACTTCAGCTTCAATCCATTCCTCACCATAATATGTTTTGCTATCTGCCATAATACAATGTTCAGTAATTGTTATACCCTTCATTTCAACATGAGTAGCAGGAGTACATAAATTTCCTGAGGGTCTGGGTTCGTCTTCAGAAACTCCACCAAGGAGTTGAACTTCTAAAGACAAAGGGAAACCTTGATTTAGGAGCATAGTCTCCGGTGCTTGACTATGAATCATGATACCACTATTTTTTTCTGCCCATGCCTCTCCACCATTAACCTGTTCTCCCACAAATCGGTATTCTAACCTTAATCTGTAATTGGTGTATGGATTTTTATAAAATAAATGACCAAATTCGTCTGTAAAACTATCATATTGATCATAGGATACTTTGAGTATTCCGTTTTCTACTCTGAACGTATTTAGATGGTTGTCATGTAATTTGTAGCCATTAATTTTTACAATCCAATCGTCTAAGTTTTCTCCATTAAAAAGAGATTTCCATTTGTTATTTGGGTCAGTTTTATTGGAAATACTTTTTTTACAATTAAAAACAGAACTTAATACAAGTACTACAAGTAATATGTTAAAAAAAGATTTCATTATTTTAAAGTGAATATGATTTACCTCCAGTTAATTCTTGTAAGTCTCCGCAGTAGTAAGCTGTTGGGATTGGGTCATAAGCTAAGATATTTTCACCTACTTCCTCAGAGTTCTTGTATCCATAAATAGTCATCCATTTTAACTGATTTAATAATTCTGAAGTTGTCATGGTAAGGGCTTCAGGATTTGCCTCTCGTTCAGGGTCTTTCTCATTACTTAAAAACATATGTTTATCTAATAAAGACTTGTATTGTTCTGTAGTTACCTCATCTAAATTAGCATCAGTATCTGGCTTTAAAATAGAAATTAATTTTTTAAAAGCAGTTCTAGTTATTTCTTGATCTTTGACCTCTAAGACCTCAAGAATATAGTTATCAATAAACTGAGGGACATTAACTTCTGATGCAGCAGGAGTAGTTGCAGTTTTTGGAATAATAATATCTACTAAATTAGTTACTACTGTTTTTTCTTCAGAAGTTAAATAGCTTGGCACCCATGTTTCAGTAGTACTAGTGCAACTTTGCAGCATACTAAAAATACTTGGTGTTATGGCTGCAAAACCAGCAGCAAGGCCTATGTTCTTTAATGCGTCTCTACGTTTCATATATCAATCTGTTAAGCGTTTTTTTTAAGGTTCTTAGCGGCATGATTTGCAGCTCTAGCTGTAAAAGCCATATAAGTTAATGAAGGGTTTTGGCACCCTGAAGAGGTCATGAAAGCCCCATCAGTCACATATACATTTGTACATGCATGTATTTGATTGTATTTATTTAAAACAGATGTTTTTGGATCTCTTCCCATTCTTGCCGTTCCCATTTCATGAATTCCTAATCCCATGGCCTCTCCTCCATTATCATACCCTTCAATGTTTTTATAACCTGCAGCTTCCAGCATTTTTTTTGCTTGTGCTTGCATGTCTTTTCTCATTTCAAATTCATTTTTTCCAAAAGCAGCATCAAAAGTTACAGTAGGCAAACCCCATTCATCTTTTTTGTCATAGTCCAAATACATCTTATTGTTGTGATCTGGTAATGTTTCTCCAAAAGCTAATAAGTTTACGGTCCATTCTCCAGGCTTTAAAATAGCTTCGGCTAATTTTGGGCCATATTTTAATTCTGCAACCAATTCTGAAGCATCTTCTCTACTCGCTCCACCCTGATATCCGTAGCCTCTTTTAAAACTTTTCATATTAGTATTACCACCTAAATTTCTAAATCTTGGAATATAAATACCATTAGGTCTTCTTCCTTTCACATACTTGTCATCATAGCCCTCAGCTATTGCAGTAGCACCAACATGGAAGTGATGATCCATAATATTATGTCCTAATTCTCCACTATCATTTCCTAATCCGTTTGGAAATCTTTCAGACTTCGATTGTAATAGGATGGAAGCCGAAGCTATAGCAGATGCACACAAAAAGATAACTTTCGCATTATAGGTATGGATTTCTTTGGTTTCTGCATCAATAATTCGAACACCAGTAGCTTGTTTTGTAGTATCATCATAGATAACTTCGTGAACAATAGAATTGGGTCTTAAGGTCATGTTTCCTGTAGCATCTGCAGCTGGTAATGTAGAGGAGTTACTGCTAAAATATGCACCATATGGGCACCCTCTCATACATCTACTTCTATATTGGCAAGTACCTCTACCTAGCCCCTCTTTGGTTCCCTCTGTAATATGAGCTGTTCTCCCAATGGTTAATACTCTATCATCATCAAATTTCTCTGAAATCTTATTTTGTAAATGTTCTTCGACACAATTAAGATCCATAGGTTTTAGTAACTTTTGATCTGGGAAATGTTTCAAGCCTAAGTTCTGCCCACTAACACCAATATATTCTTCAACTTTATCATACCAAGGCTCTATGTCTTTATAACGTATTGGCCAATCTACGGCAACACCTTCTTTTTTATTGGCTTCAAAATCAACATCACTCAATCGATAACTTTGTCTCCCCCACATTAAAGAGCGCCCGCCTACATGATAGCCACGCATCCAGTCAAATCTCCTTACCTCATTATATGGGTGCTTAACATCATCTACAAAAAAATGTTCTCTAGCTGGGTGAGTAGTATACCCAGTTCGGTTTTGTTTTGGTTTACGATCAATTATTTCTTGAGTTGTTTCACCACCATTGGGTAAGTCCCAAGGATCAAGGTGAGCTGTGGTATAATCTTCGATGTGTTTTACCATTCTACCGCGTTCAAGAACCAATGTCTTTAAGCCTTGCTCACAAAGTTCTTTTGCTGCCCAACCTCCAGAAATGCCTGTGCCTACTACAATAGCATCAAATAGGTTATCTTCTGTATTTGCCATGTTATTATTCATTAATTATAATTTTTGAGACTTTTAATTGTGATATTAAGAAATATATTGGTATAAAATTACATATTTCTAAGCCAAATTAATTAATTTGCAAGCCTAAAATGTTCAAAATATTTCAGTGAAAATAAATATACAAAATATATTGCCTTTTAAAGAGAATGGAATAGAGTATTATGCAGATACTTGTCTTCCTTTAGTAGATGCTGTAAATAGAAATAAAATAAAATTTAATGCTTTAGCAAGACATACCTATCCAGGCAAGCGATTATCTGAAGACACTCTAGGGCTTAGCAGCATTGGATATTGGGATGCTAATGAGCCGCAAGATTGGGGTTTGGATTGGCATAGAAATGAAGGTATAGAAATTCATTTTTTAGAATCTGGGTCTATGCCCTACTCACAAGAAAATCAAGAGTTAGAATTAATGCCTAATAATTTAACAATTACAAGGCCTTGGGAGGTGCACAAGGTTGGTAATCCTGTCATTGGAATGGGAAAGTTTTACTGGATAATATTGGATTTAGATGTAAGAAGGCCTCATCAGAATTGGTCATGGCCAGATTGGATTATATTAGCACCAACAGACTTAGAAAAACTAACAAATATTTTACGACAAAATGAAAAAGTGTGCTGGAAAGCAGATAAACGTATTTTAGATTGTTTTCAGAAAATTGGAAAGGCTGTAGATACAGACATTGAGGGTAGTAATGCCTCTAAAATAAGATTATTAGTAAATAATTTATTGCTACTACTTCTCGATTTATTAGTTATTGAAGAGGTTCAGTTAGACGAAAAGTTGATGAATAGCTCTAGAAGTGTTCAGCTGTTTTTAAAAGAGCTAGACATGAAATTATCTGAAAGTTGGACTGTGGAAAAAATGGCGAAATCATCCGGTGTTGGTTTAACGCGCTTCACCTTTCACTGTAGACAATTGACAAACTTAACACCCATGAAATATTTGATGTTAAAAAGATTAGAGATGTCAAAAAAAATATTACTAGATCAATTAGAAATGAATATCTCAGATGTAGCTTACCTCTGTGGGTTTTCTACAAGTCAATACTTTGCGACAATGTTTAAAAAACATGAAAAATGTACACCTGTAGAGTTTAGAAAACGAACCTTAAACTATGTTTAGAATTTGTTCAAATTTTTTCACTGACCAATTATACACATAGTTTTAAGGTCTATGTTTTACTTTCAACTTTGAAAAAGAATATAAACTTATAAATAACATGAATTCAATTAGTATTTCAAAAATAATTTTCACTGCAGTAATATTTGTTAGTTTTTCAATTTCTAGCTGTAAAACAGACCGCCCTAAGCATTCAAATTCTTCAGTAAAAACACAAACGAACAAAGAGTTATTTTTTAAATTATCACTTGCTCAATGGTCATTGCACAGATATGTTAAAGAGGATAAGAAATCACCTTTTCATTTTGCAGCTCAAGCTAAAGAAATGGGTTTTGAGGGGGTAGAATATGTAAGTCAACTTTATACACATGAAATCAACAAATTAGGTTTTGATACCGTTATAGATTCACTAAAAGTAATAAGTGAGGAAGCAGCTATTCAAAATATTTTAATCATGGTTGATGATGAAGGAGATTTGGCTGATCCTGATGAAAATAAAAGAAATCAGGCAGTAGAAAATCATAAAAAATGGGTTGATGCGGCCTCAAAATTAGGCTGTCACTCAATTCGTGTAAATACTTTTGGAACAAATGATCCAGAAATTTGGAAAACTACTGTTGTAGATGGGTTGAAAAAGCTATCTGAGTATGCTGCAACAAAAAACATTAATATTTTATGTGAAAATCATGGGTGGTTGTCATCTAATCCTGTGGCTTTGATGGCCGCAATTAAAGCCGTAAACATGAAAAATTGCGGAACACTTCCTGATTTTGGGAATTGGTGTGTGAAACGAACAGATATAAATGAAAAATGGGGCGATTGTGCTGAAGTTTACCCTGACAAATACCAAGGCACAAAAATGATGATGCCTGCAGCAATGGCAGTAAGTGCCAAATCGTATAATTTTGATGAGGGTGGTAATGAAACCACAATAGATTTCGTTAAAATGTTGCAAATTGTAAAGGATGCTGGATATACTGGTTTTGTAGGAGTTGAATATGAAGGAGATCTATTAGATGAAAACGAGGGAATTAAAGCCACCAAAGACTTATTATTATTGGCAACTACTAAACTGAAATAATTACTACTAAAAAATTAAATGATTTAACCTATATATTATGAAAAAATCAATACAACTTCAATTATCATTCATGATGTTTCTCGAATTTTTTATTTGGGGAGGCTGGTTTGTTACCATGGGTACTTTTTTAGGAAGTAATTTAGGGGCCTCTGGAGGAGAAACTGCGATGGCTTATTCTACTCAGTCGTGGGGAGCTATTATTGCTCCTTTTATTATAGGACTAATTGCTGATCGTTTCTTTAATGCTGAGAAAATTTTAGGAGTACTTCATTTACTGGGTGCAGCTCTTATGTATCTCATGTCTCAATCTACAGAGTTTTCTGTCTTTTATCCATACGTATTGGGGTATATGATTGCTTATATGCCAACTTTGGCATTAGTGAATTCAGTTTCTTTTAATCAAATGTCTGATCCTGCAAAACAATTTCCTTTGGTTAGGGTATGGGGTACAGTAGGATGGATTTTAGCTGGCTTAGCTATTAGTTTTCTATTCAAATGGGATTCTATTGAAAATATTAGTCAAGGCATGTTGTCAAATACATTTATTATGGTTGCTTTAGCATCTTTAGTCCTTGGAGTTTTTAGTTTTACTTTGCCAAAGACGCCACCCTCAGTAGCTAAGGGTGATAATGTTACCCTAAAAGATATTTTAGGTTTAGATGCTTTAAAATTATTAAATGATCGAAACTTTTTAGTGTTTTTTATATCCTCGGTTTTAATTTGTATTCCTTTAGCATTTTATTATCAAAATATCAGTCCTTTTTTAACAGAATATCAGGTAGAAAATTCTACCGCATGGGCTTCTTTAGGTCAAATATCTGAGGTAGCCTTTATGTTGTTATTGCCCTTTTTCTTTAAAAAGTTTGGTTTTAAAAAAACAATTCTTTTTGGAATGTTAGCCTGGGTAGTCAGATACCTGCTTTTTTCTTATGGTAATAATGGGGATCTATTTTTTATGATTATTACAGGAATAGCCTTACACGGAATTTGTTATGATTTCTTTTTTGTGTCTGGTCAAATTTATACAGACTCCAAAGCGGGTGAAAAAGTTAAAAGTGCTGCACAGGGTTTAATCACATTAGCAACTTATGGTGTTGGAATGTTAGTTGGTTTTTGGATCGCAGGTAAAGTTGTAGACAAGAATTTACTAGCAGGTGGCTCTCACGGTTGGCAAGAGATATGGATTTTCCCAGCAGTATTTGCAGTGGCAGTCATGATAATTTTTGCACTATTATTCAAAAATGAAAAAGTAGAATATAAATCATAAAAAAGTAATGAGTAGTTCTAAATTAAGATTAGGTATACTTGGTGGTGGAGGTAATTCTTTGATTGGAGTTTTACACAGAATAGCTTCCTCAATGTTTGATAGATATCAAATTGTTGGAGGTGTTTTTAACCCTAATTGGGACGATAATATTGAATTTGCAACGAGTATAGGGTTGCCAACGAATAGAATTTATAAAGATTTTGATACCTTAATAGAAGAAGAACTTCGATTACCTGAAGCGCAAAGAATGCAAGTGGTTTCAATATTAACCCCCAATTTCTTGCACTTTCCAATGGCAAAAAAATTGTTGGAAAACGGTTTTCATATTATTTGCGAAAAACCATTAACTACTTCTTACCAAGAAGCAAAAGAACTGTATACGATTCTACAAGAAAAGAAAACAGTTTTTGCTGTTACCTATACCTATACTGGTTATCCTATGATACGTCAAATGCGAGAAATGATATTAGGCGGAGCTATTGGAAATGTTCAAAAAATTGATGCCCAATATTACCAAGGTTGGATCAATCCTATCATACATGATAAAGAAAAACGAAAAACAACTTGGCGATTAAATCCAGAAAAATCAGGAATAAGTTGTTGTATTGGCGATATTGGAACTCACGCATTTGATATGTTAGAGTATGTTTCAGGGGTAAAAATTGAAAATATATTAGCAGACTTAAACCATGTTTATGATGATAATCAAATGGATGTAGATGGGACTATTTTACTTAGATGCTCAAAAAATGTTAAGGGAGTTATTTGTGCAAGTCAGATTGCCACAGGTGAAGAAAATAGTTTTGTAGTAAAGGTTTATGGAGATAAAGCAGGCTTGAAATGGGAACAAGAAAACCCAAATTTCTTATATTTAATGGAGGAAGGTAAGCCCCTACAGGTATTAAAACCTGGACATGAATATAACAGTAAACTATCTCTAGATGGTACAAAATTACCTCCCGGGCATCCGGAAGGAATTTTTGATGCTATGGGTAATATTTACAAAGGTGTTGCAAGAGCAATCTGCAATGAAGCCTACAATAAAGGGGAGTTTCCAACTATTATAGATGGAGTAAGAGGAATGAGCTTTATAGAAACAGCTATTTCATCTCACAACAAAGGAAATATTTGGATGGCTATTGATCAAAATTATGAATTATAATCTATAATTATATTTAATATAAATATGAAAACAATTAAAGGACCTGCTGTTTTTTTAGCACAATTTATGGACGATAAAGCACCTTTTAACACCTTAGAGGGTCTCTGTAAGTGGGCAAGTAACCTTGGTTATATAGGCATTCAAATTCCTACACTAGATAAAAATATTATAGACCTAGATATAGCATCAGAAAGTCAAACCTATTGTGACGAATTTAAAGGAAAAATAAATTCTTTTGGGTTAGAAATTACTGAGTTATCAACTCATATACAAGGTCAATTAGTGGCGGTTCACTCTGCACATGATTTGATGTTTGATGTTTTTGCTCCTAAAGAATTGCATGGAAGACCTAAAGAAAGAACCCTTTGGGCAATAGATCAAATGAAAAAAGCAGCTGTAGTTAGTAGACGATTGGGCTTAAAAACTCATGCTACTTTTTCTGGTTCATTGCTATGGCCTATGGTTCATCCCTGGCCTCAACAACCAAAAGGACTTATAGAGACAGGATTTAAAGAATTGGCCAACAGATGGCTGCCTATTTTAAACACATTTGATGAAAATGGAGTAGATGTTTGTTATGAAGTTCATCCGGTAGAGGATATTCATGATGGAGACACTTTTGAGAGATTTCTTGAGGCAACGGGGAATCATAAAAGAGTAAATATTTTATATGATCCCTCACATTTTGTGTTACAGCAATTAGATTATTTAAAATATATAGATCACTATCACCAATTCATAAAAGCTTTTCATGTGAAAGATGCCGAGTTTAACCCAAGTGGTAAAAAAGGAACTTTTGGAGGATATAATGATTGGAAAAATAGAGCTGGAAGATATCGTTCTCCTGGAGATGGTCAAGTAGATTTTAAACAAGTTTTTTCTAAATTAACAGAATATAGCTGTGACGTTTGGGCGGTATTAGAATGGGAGTGTGTTATTAAAAGCCCTGCTCAAGGAGCCAAAGAAGGTGTTGGTTTTATAAAAAATCATATTATTGAAACCACCTCAAAAAGATTTGATGATTTTGCAGGGAATGATGGAGCTAAAGATGAAAATCAATTAAAAAGGATATTAGGAATTTAAATTATAATAAAATGGTAAGAATAACATTAATAATTTGTTTGTGTTTTTTAATAGCATGTAATCAATCAGAAAAAAAATCAACAAACAATCAAGTAAATCAGGAAAATACTTCATCAACTGAAGTAAAGGATAAAAATGACTGGATATTTTTATTTGATGGTTCTTCACTAGAGAATTGGCGTGGTTATTTATCCGATGATATTTATCCAGAATGGACAATTCAAGATGGTGCTATGGTATTCACGCCAGGCAAAGAGGGTGGAAAGAACATCATATCTAAAGAAAAATATACAAATTTTATTTTGTCATTGGAATGGAAAATATCAGAGGCAGGTAATAGTGGTATCTTTTGGGGGGTACATGAAGATGAAAAATTTTCAGAAGCCTATATGACTGGTCCAGAAATACAAGTTTTAGACAACGAAAAGCATCCAGATTCTTTTGTTGGAAATGGTATTCATAAGGCTGGATCTTTATATGATTTAATTGGTTATCCAGCTGAAGATATATACCCTGCGGGAGAATGGAATCAATGTGTTTTAGAGGTAAATCAAAAAGCAAATTTAGCACGTGTTACTATGAACAATAAAACTACAATATCTTTTCCGCTTCATGGAGTTGAATGGGAAAAAATGGTAGCTAATTCTAAATTCAAAGACTGGGAGGGGTTTGGTAAATATAGTACAGGACACATAGGCCTTCAAGACCATAGCGATCAAGTTTCTTTCAGAAATATCAAGATTAAGAAGATTTTAAAATAAAATTTTCTCAATATTTACGAAGTAAAATAGTTTTTTTGCTTTTTATGAAATAAAAATTTTTGCACTATAATATATAAAATATTGATTTTAAGCACATTAAATAATTTTTTTTCAAAAATGAAGATATAACACGTCGCGAAAACGTTTTCGATTATTTTATTGCATTATTCTTTTTTTAAGTTCAGAAAAATGTTAATTTGCTAAACTTATTAATACTTTTTTAATATTTAGTTAAAAAAGCGTTAATTTGCAAAAAATCTCTAAAAATTAAAATTAAAAACAAATCATTATTAATTAAAATTAAACTTTTATGAAAAATAGTTTACTTAAAAAACCTTTATTGATTCTTATGCTACTTATTGGTAGTATCTCTTACGGACAATCAGTAAAAGGAGTTGTTACTGATGCCGATGGTAGTCTGCCGGGTGTTAGTGTTACTATACAAGGTACAACATCAGGAGCACAGACAGATTTTGACGGAAACTACACAATTAAAGCCAGTCAAGGTGATGTGTTAGTATTCAGTTATCTTGGTTACAAAACTGAGGTAAGAACCGTAGGTTCTGAAACAGTAATTAATGTTACAATGACCGAAGACTCAACTCAGTTAGAAGAGATTGTAGTTATTGGTTATGGAACAACAACTGTTAAGGATGCAACCGGATCTGTTGCTTCAGTTCGAGCAGAAGATTTTAACAAAGGTGTTATTGCTTCTCCAGAACAATTAATTCAGGGTAAAACGGCAGGGGTTCAAATCTCAAGCACAAGTGGAGCGCCTGGAGCTGGAGTTAATATCCGTATTAGAGGAACAAATTCTGTACGTTCTAATAACAATCCTTTATTTGTTGTTGACGGTATTCCTTTATCAGGGCAAGAAACAACTTCAGGAGGAAATGTTATTGGTTTAGGATCTAATCCAGCTAAAAACCCACTAAGTTTTTTAAACCCTAATGATATCGAAAGCATAAGTGTCTTAAAAGATGCTTCAGCGACAGCTATATACGGAACTAGAGGATCAAATGGTGTAGTTATTGTTACTACTAAATCTGGAAGATCTAAGAAAGGGGAGTTTAATTATCAAGCAAATATAAGTTCTTCACAAGCCAGAGAAACCTACAACTTATTAAGTGCTGATCAGTTTCTTGCAGCAAGAACATCAGTTGGGTTAACAAATGATGCGGTAAGTAATGCAGGTTCTTCTACAGATTGGCAAGATGTTATTTTTAGAAGGTCTACTTCTCATAACCAAAATTTAAGCTATTCAAAATCTCACGATAGTGGTTCATACATAGCTACCTTAGGTTTTGGAAACCAATATGGTATTGTAGAGAATTCAAATTTAGAAAGACTTACGGCAAGATTAAATCTTAATCAACGTTTCTTAGACGATAAGCTAAGATTAACCTTCAATGGTTCTATTTCTAGAGTTAATGATAATTTAGCTCCAACAGGAGGTACTGCAGGTTACAGGGGAGATATATTAGGAGCAGCTTTTTCTGCAAATCCAACTTGGCCAAATGACCCAAGTTTTGATGGAGGAACTTTGGTAAATCCTGCGAACTTATTAGCCTACACAAAAGGAACAACAAACACGAATAGATATTTAGCGAATGTTTCTCTTGAATATGATTTAACTTCTAATCTAAAAGCAAAAGTATCTTTAGGTATTGACAAGTCAGATTCTGAAAACTTTTCAGTTACTTCATCAGAAATTTTAGGTTTAGCAGATGGTATCGCCGGTAACGGTAGAGGAGCTTACAATACGTTAGACGTACAAAATGACTTATTAGAGGCTACTATTGCTTACAACAAGGAGTACAAAAATTCTAAGTTGGATGTTTTAGGAGGTTTTTCTTACCAAAACTTTAAAAATCAAGGATTATTTTCTGGTGCATGGGGTTTTTCAACAAAAGATTTAGACCTTATGGGAACTACACTACAAGATGTTGTTGAAGGTCTAGCAGGTGAAGTTGAAGGTAATTACCAACAATTTGGTTTTGCACCAAACCTACCAGGAGTATTTGTTAGAGGGTTTGAAGGAAATGATTTTACTACATCAAGTTTTTCTCCAGTTACATCAATCTCAGGAGTGAGATCTTTAGCTGTTGATTCTAACAACTATAATATTGAATTGCAATCTTTCTTTGGAAGAGTAAATTATTCAATAGCAGACAAGTACTTATTTACAGCAACAATTAGAGCTGATGGTTCTTCTGCTTTTCCAGAAGAAAATAGATATGGGTATTTCCCTTCAGGAGCTTTTGCATGGAAGCTTAACGAAGAAGATTTTATGAGTGACAGTAATATGTCTACACTTAAATTACGTTTAAGTGCTGGTTTAACTGGTAACCAAGAAGGTGTTGGATATGGTAATTATATTAACAGGTCTCGTTGGAATGGATTAAATCCAGGTAACGATGGTTTTATAGATATAGGTAACGGTAATTCATTAGTTTCCTACGGAGGTCCAGATCTTAAATGGGAATCAACATTACAATATGCAACAGGGTTAGATTTTGGTTTTAATAATGACAGACTAACAGGAAGCATAGATGTATATAGAAAGGAAACAATAGATTTAATATTTAATACACCACAAGCTCAACCAGCAGTTACACCACTTAAGTTTCAAAACTTGCCAGATTCTAAAATTGTGAACCAAGGGGTTGAATTTTCTTTGGGCTATGATTTAGTAGAATCTGAAGATTTTAACTGGTCTGCAAACTTTAACGTTGCTTATAATGACAATATGGTTGAATCTTTATTGGGTCAATATGACTTTGCTGATGTAAACGGACCAGGATTGTCTGGTGCTTTTGCAATGAGGTTACAAGAAGGATACCCAATGTTCTCTTACTATTTATTAGAGTTTGAGGGGTATGACGCAGCTGGTCTGGCAATTGTAAGTGATGAAAAAAGCTTTGTAGGAAAGAGTGCCTTACCTAATTTAACGGGTGGTTTATCTACAAATTTAAATTATAAGCAATTTTCATTATCTGCTTATTTTAACGGTCAATTTGGTCACTACATCTATAATAACACAGCAAATGCATTCTTTACAGCAGGAGCATTTGGAACTACTAGAAATGTACTTCCAGAAACTTTAACTAGTGGAGAAGCTATAGGAGCATCAGCACCAGCTTCTACTAGGTTTTTAGAAAAAGGAGATTTTGTAAGACTACAAAATTTAACTTTAGCATATGATATGCCAATGTCTGGAGAGGGAGTTTTTAAATCTATGGTATTCTCTGTTACAGGACAAAACTTATGGTTATCTTCAGATTATTCAGGATTAGATCCAGAAGTAAATTCTGCGACAGGAGGAGCTTTACCTTCTATTGGAATGGACTACGGAGCTTATCCAAATCCAACAACAATTACTTTTGGAATTAACGCAAAATTTTAAAAAACACAAATGATGAAAAAACAATTTAATTTAAAAATAGTTTTACTATCACTTATTTCCATGACAGCACTTTATTCTTGTTCTAACTTAGAGCTTGATGCTACGGATTCAGTGATACAAAATATCGAATTTACCGGATTAGCAGATTCTCAGGCGTCCTTAGAAGGTTTATACGGTGCAACATGGGGTATGTTAGGAGATCAAGCAAATTTCTTTGCTTTGAACGAAGTAACTACAGACGAGCAAGTAATTCCTACTAGAGGAAGTGACTGGGGAGATAATGGATTGTGGCGTTCGCTTCACAATCATACATGGCAAGTAGATCATGGGTTCTTATTAACTACATGGAACCAGTTAAATGAAAAAGTATTGCAAGCAAGCTTTATCATTCATCCTTTAAGTAACTCTACTTCACAACAAATAGCAGAAGCAAAGTTTTTAAGAGCTTTTAATATGTTCTTTGTTTTAGATATGTGGGGTCAAAACCCATTTAGAGAAGCTACAGACTTACCGTCTTCTACACCTATTGTACTCTCTCCATCAGAAGCTTATGATTTTATTTTAAATGACTTAAATGAAGCTATTGCAGATTTACCAGAAGTTTCTCCTAGTGCAGCAACAATTGGTGCTTCTAAGGCAGCGGCAAACTTTTTAAAAGCAAAATTAATTTTAAATAGTGAGCGTTACACAGGTTCAACTCCAAATTACCAAGAGGTAATTAATGCTGTAAACGCTGTTGAAGCTAGTGGATTTGCTTTACAAGCTGGATATTTCGATATCTTTTTACCAAGTGTAGATTCAGAAACTGTATTGTACGGTAATATTAGTATCGGAAATAGAATTTGGAATGGAATGCACTATAACATCATAACTCCAGACAACGGAGGAGGTGGATGGAATGGTTTTTCTACTTTAGCTGAGTTTTATGATTTATTTGAAGGAGATGCTAATGAAAACTATATGGGTTCAGGTCAAGAAGAAAGAAGAGGTTGGGTTCCAGATGCATCTAATGCAAACAATACAGATAATTATGGTATGGGCTACGGATTCTTAATTGGTCAGCAATATTCTGCTTCAGGACAACCTTTAAATGATAGAGCTGGTAATCCTTTAAATTTCACAAGAGATTTTAGTCTTACAAATAGTAATGAAACTCAAGCGATTAGAGTGATTAAATATCACCCATTCGACGGAACAGGTTCTGCTTCTTTTAGAAGTCACGAGATCATTTTTAGATATGCAGATGCTCATTTAATGAGAGCTGAAGCGATGTTAAGAAGTGGAGACGCTGGAGGAGCTTTAGCTGAAGTAAATGAATTAAGAGTTTTAAGAGATGCAACTGCGTTAGGATCTGTAAGTCTAGACGATATGATAGACGAAAGAGGTAGAGAATTGTATGTTGAGTTTTTTAGACGTAACGATTTAATTAGATTTGGTCAATTTACAAAAGATTGGGAATTTAAAGACCCAGCAGCTGTAGGAGATACGAATAAAAACTTATTCCCAATTCCATTAACAGCATTGTTATCAAATCCTAATTTAGTTCAGAATCCAGGATACTAAATTTAATCTTTTATTGATATTAAAATTAAAGAGGGTATTTTTATACCCTCTTTAATTATTTATAAAACTTATTTATAAATATAATAATCTCTTACACCATGAAAGAGTTTATAGTATGTAGTTTGTTTTTTTTGCTTTGTTCTTGTAACAACAATGATACTTTGTTTGTTACTTTACCTAGTAATACAACTCAAATTAAGTTTCAAAATAACCTCACTAGTACTGCTGATTTAAACATTTTAAATTATCTCTATTATTACAATGGAGCTGGAGTTTCTGCTGCAGATTTTAATAATGATGGTTTAGCTGATCTCTATTTTACGGGCAACCAAACTGAAGATAAATTATTTTTAAATTTAGGAGAGTTAAAGTTTAAAGATATTACATCAGAGGCTCACATCAATAACGCGCTTCCCTGGACTACAGGAGTTACTACTATAGATATAAACAACGATGGATTTTTAGACATCTATATTTGTAAAATTGGAGCACATAACTCAATTAAAGGGAAAAACTTATTATATGTAAATCAAGGATTAGATAATAATGGAGTCCCTAGATTTAAAGAAGACGCCTCTAATTACGGTTTAGACATTGCGTCATACGCTACTCAAGCTACTTTCTTTGATTATGATAAAGATGGAGATTTAGATTTGTTCTTGATGAATCATTCCCTGTATCCTAATAGTAATTACGGTAAAGGCGCCTTAAGAGGCCAGGTAGATCAAAAGTCTGGAGATAAACTGTTAGAAAATAAACAAGGCAAGTTTGAAGAAGTGTCTTCAGAAGCCGGAATTTTTCAAGGGAAAATAGGGTATGGTTTAGGACTATCCATTGGAGATGTTACCAATGATGGTTATCCTGATATTTATGTAGGTAATGATTTTTTTGAAAATGATTATTTATATGTCAACCAAAAAAATAAAACTTTTTCGGAAGTAATTACAAGAGACAAAACCATTCTAGGACATACATCACATTTTTCTATGGGGAATGCGATATCTGATTTAAATAATGATACTCATCAAGATATTATTTCTTTAGACATGCTTCCTGAAAATCTAAAAACTTATAAAACCTCGGGATTAGAATTCCCATATCAAACCTATCAATACTATTTAAAAAATGGTTATGCGCCTCAGTTTATGCAAAACACATTACATTTTAATAATGGTAATGAAACATTCAGTGAAACAGCGCATTTAAGCGGGATAGCTGCAACAGAATGGTCTTGGAGCCCAATTGTAGGAGATTATGACAATGATGGCTTTAAAGACCTTTATATTACAAATGGAATCTTAGGAGCTACGAATGATATGGACTATATAAACTTCATTTCAAATGAAGACATTCAAAAACAATTAGCAACAGAAAAATCGCAAAGAAATTTAGAATTGTCAAAGCAAATTCCTCAAAAAAAAGTTAAAAACTATTTTTATAAAAATAACAAAGACAAGACATTTAGTAACGTAACTCCAACATGGGTTTCTCATGGTAATTCCTACAGTAATGGAGGTGCTTCAGTAGACTTAGATAATGATGGAGATTTAGATTTGGTTATTAATAATATTAATGAGGAAGCATTTGTATTGGAGAATACCTCAGATCAAAATTCTCAAAACTCCTATCTCAAAATTAAATTTAAAGGGAATTCTAATAATATTTTTGGAATAGGAACTACAGTAAAGGCCTTTTATAAAGGTCAAGTAATTACAGAAGAAAATTATACAACAAAAGGATATTTATCATCTGTAGAACCTAAAATTCATTTAGGGTTTGGAACTACTAAAATTGTAGATTCATTGCAAATTATTTGGAGTACTAATGCATATCAAACATTAAAAAATATTGAAGTTAATCAAGAAATTGAAGTTTCTTATGAAAATGCCACTAAGAGCTATCCTTACAGGGTTTTTGAAGAACAAAAAACTTATTTAGTTAATAAAGATGCACCTTTTAATTTCAAACATAAAGATTCACAATCTCTAGAATTTAATAGAGATCAAATCATACCTTATGCAAGTACAAATCTAGGACCACATACGGCGGTTTCCGATGTCAACAATGATGGATTTGACGATTTATTTATTACTGGGGGAAAGTCTCAGTCCAGTCAACTTTTTATTCAAAATAAAAAAGGTCAATTTACATCAGAACAATCAGATGTTTTTAAACATGATGCGATTCATGAAGATGTATATGCTGTTATGTTTAATGCTAATGCTGATAATTTTAAAGACTTATTGGTTGTTAGTGGTGGTAATGAATTTAAACAAGGAGCTCCTCTTCAACCAAAATTATACATTAATAATCAAGGTAAATTTGAAAAAGACACCCTACAGTTTAAACATATAGAAACTAATGCATCAAAAGTAACAGCATTAGACATTGATAACGATGGCGATATGGATATTTCAATACTTTCAAACATCGTTCCCTGGCAATTTGGGAAAACACCAACTCAATATATTTTTGAGAATGATGGTCAAGGAAATTTCAAAGATGTAACATTAAAATTTGGAATTGATTTTAAAGAAAGTGGAAATGTAACAGACATAGTTTGGATTGATTTGAATGAAGATAATTTTTTAGATGCTATAGTTGTTGGATACTGGATGCCAATAAAAGTATTTCTAAATGATGGTAAAAAATTAACTTTACAAAAAAATACACAATTACAAAAAACAAATGGATGGTGGAATAGCATTAAAGCAAATGATTTTGATAAGGATGGAGATATAGATTTCATTGTTGGTAACTGGGGCTTGAATACTCGATTAAAAGCAACTTCTGACGAACCAATAACACTATACAGCAATGATTTTGATGATAACGGGACTATAGATCCTGTGATTACTTATTTTTATCAAAAACAAGAAACTCCTTTTGCATCAAAAGATGAATTGGTGAAACAAATCCCATTTTTAAACAAAAAATTCTTATCCTACAAAGATTTTGCAGAGGCTTCCTTTACAGCCCTTCTTCCAAAAGATAAAATTAATGGAGCTTTTAAAAAACAAGTTTTTGAATTGGGTAGTAGTTATTTTGAAAACCAAGGGGATAATACATTTAAAAAACATCAATTGCCGTTTATGGCACAAATATCTTCTGTAAATGATATTGCTGTAGACGATTTTAATAATGATGGTTATACAGATGTTCTTTTAGTGGGAAATAATTACAATATTAATACACAATTGGGTAAATTAGATGCCTCGCATGGCTTAATTTTGTTGAATAATAAAAAAGGGTTTTTTTATGAAAGTTTAGACCAAGATTTTGATATTTCTGGTGAAGCACGAAACATAGATAAGTTATCAATAAATAACGAAATGTTTTATGTCATTTCAATAAACAACGACGTACCTATTTTTATAAAGTTACACAAATGATAATACAATTTAGAATGAGAGCAATTATTCTAGTGCTACTTACAGTAGTTTTTTACTCTTGTAGTACAGATAAAAATAATAATTTATCTATAAATGATACAGAGACTCTTTTCACATTATTAGACGCAAAAGAGACAGGGATTGATTTTTTAAACAAAGTTAAAAACCAAAAGAATTTTAATATTTTTAAATACCGAAACTTTTATAATGGCGGAGGTGTAGCTATTGGTGATATTAATAATGATGGCTTAGCTGATATTTACCTAACAGGTAATATGGTTGCTAACAAACTCTATCTTAATAAGGGCAATCTAACATTCGAGGATATTTCTGTAAGTGCCGGAATTGAAGGAAACAAACCTTGGTCTACTGGAGTTGTAATGGTAGATATCAATCAGGATGGATTATTAGATATCTACGTAAGTAATGCTGGAAATTTAAAGGGTAACAATCATGATAATGATTTATACATTAACAATGGAGATTTAACTTTTACAGAAAAAGCTGCCGAATTTAACCTTGCTAAAACAGGATTTTCTACCCATGCTTCTTTTTTTGATTATGATAAAGATGGAGATTTAGATGCTTATATTTTAAATAACAGCAACATTCCTGTAAGTAGTCTTGGATATGCAGAACAGCGAGATAAAAGAGCTCAAGATTGGGAAAATGTTCCTGCAATTTTTAGAGGGGTTGGAGATATGTTGTTAAGAAACGACAATGGTAAATTTGTAGATGTTAGTGAGCAGGCTGGAATCTATGGAAGTTTAATAGGTTTTGGCTTAGGAGTTATGGTTACTGATATGAATGGGGATTTATATCCAGACATTTATGTTTCTAATGACTTTTACGAAAGAGATTACCTATATATCAATAACCAAGATGGTACATTTAAAGAGGATATTACAAATTGGACATCTCATTTAAGTTTATCTGCCATGGGTGTAGACATTGCAGACATAAACAATGATGGCAATGCAGATATTTTTATTACAGACATGTTGCCAGAGGCAGATCAGCGAGTAAAGTCTGTGATGGAATTTGAAGGGTATAATGTTTTTAAACTAAAACAAAGTAAAGATTTTTCTCAACAATATATTCAAAACACCTTACAATTAAACAATGGGAATAATACTTTTTCGGAGATAGCTTATCATAGTGGTGTTGCAAAAACAGATTGGAGTTGGGCTGGGCTACTTTTTGATATGGATAATGACGGAAATAGAGATATTTTTATTACTAACGGAATTAATCATGATTTAACAGATTTAGATTTTGTTAACTTTTTTGCAAATGAAATCATTCAAAAAATGGCTTTAACAGGGAGAAAACAGGCAATAGATTCTATTATTAATAAAATGCCTGTAAAACCTCAGCCAAATTACGCCTATAAAAATAATGGCGATATTACTTTTGACAATGCAAATAAGGAATGGGGTTTTGAAACACCTAGTTTGTCAAATGGTGTTGCTTATGGTGATTTAGACAATGATGGCGATTTAGATTTGGTTGTCAATAACGTAAATATGTTGCCTTTTGTTTATAGAAACAATACAGATTCATTAACTAACAATAGTTATTTAAAAATTAAATTGGAAGGTACAAAAGCCAATAAATTTGCCATTGGAAGTACTGTGAAAATCTTTAACAACAACAATATATACGTACAAGAGCAAATGCCTTCAAGAGGGTTTCAATCTTCTATGGATTATGTAATGACAATTGGTCTTGGCTCAGCAAAAACTATAGATTCACTACGTGTAATTTGGCCAGATAATACAACCCAAAAATGGACTAATATTGCTGTAGATACATCACTAACCTTAAAGCAAATTGAGGCCGTAGAAGTTCAAAAACCTTTACAATCTAAGAAAGAAAAAACATTCGTTACTGAGATTACAAAAAACAACTTTCAAAAACATCAGGAAAATAGTTATTCTGATTTTGATTATGAAGGTTTGATTAATAAAATGCTTTCACAAGAGGGTCCTGCTTTGGCTGTAGGAGATATAAATAATGACGGTAATGAAGATTTTTATATTGGTGGAGCCAAAGGTCAATCAGGATTATTATACTTAAACTTAGGTGATGGAAAAGTAGCGTTATCAATTCAAAAGTCTTTTGAGAAAGATGTCTTATTTGAAGACACTACTGCTTCTTTTTTTGATGCCAATGGTGATGGAAATTTAGATTTGATGATTGGTTCTGGTGGAAACGAAATAGGACAACAAAATAATTATAAAGTAAGGTTATATCTTAATAATGGTAAGGGAACTTTTGAGTCATCAAAAAACAAACTACCAGCCTTAAGAAAAAATATTGCAGTGATTTCTCCTTATGATTTTGATAATGATGGTGATATTGATGTTTTTGTAGGTGCTAGAAGTATGGTGGCTACTTATGGGATAGACCCAACACATCAATTTCTAGAAAATAACGGTGATGGAACTTTTGTAGATACCACAGAAAAAGTTGCCTATGATGTGAAAAGTGCTGGCATGATGACTGACGCAATATGGAAAGATATAGATAAGGATGGAAAAAAAGATTTGATTACTGTTTCGGAATGGGATACACCAAAAATCTTTATAAATAACGGAAGAAGGCTTATTAAACAAAAATCAACATTAGATGATTTATTTGGAATGTGGAATGTAGTGGAAGCAGCAGATCTAGATAATGATGGCGATATAGATTTCATACTTGGAAATCAAGGGAGCAATACTATGCATAAAACCTCCAAAGAAAACCCTGTAAAGATGTGGGTTAATGATTTTGACAATAACGGAACAATTGAGCAAATTATGACCAATCACAAGAATGGTAAAGATTATCCAATTCACATGAAAAAGGAATTAACAGCTCAACTGGTTTCTTTAAAAAAGCAAAATTTAAAGGCCTCTGAATATGCTAGAAAATCTATTGATGAATTATTTTCTCCCTCAATTTTCAAAAACTCCATTATGAAAAAGAGTACTATTTCGGAATCAATCATTGCAGTAAATGAGGGCGATTGGAATTTTACTGTGAAAAAACTTCCAAGCCGTGTTCAACTTTCTTGTGTCTGTGGAATAGTATGTTCCGATATTAATAATGATGGTCACTTAGATATTATTATGGCAGGAAATAACTTTGAGTTTAAACCTCAATATTCTAGACTAGATGCAAATTATGGATCGGTTCTACTAGGTGATGGAAAACTTGGTTTTACTTGGCAAGATTACAATACCTCAGGTTTTGTTGTTAAGAATGAAGCTAAGCATTTGAAGAAAATTAAAGATAATAAAGGAAGGACCTATCTCATAGCAGCCATTAATAATGAAAGCCCAAAACTATTTTTAATCAATGAGTAATAAGGCAATTATACTGTGTTTTTCTCTGCTATTGTTCGCATGTAATAAAAGGGAACTATTATTCAAAAATCCAACTTCCCAAGAAACAGGATTAAACTTTAAGAACACAATTACGCCTACTAACGAACTAAATATTCTTGATTATTTATATTATTATAATGGAGGGGGTGTTGCTTTAGGTGACATAAATAACGATGGTCTTGTTGATATTTTTCTTTCAGCAAATCAAGAAAAAAACAAACTTTATATCAATAAAGGGAATTTAAAATTTGAGGATATTAGCAAAAAAGCTAATGTTTTAGGAAACAGTTCATGGAATACAGGAGCAGTAATGGGAGATGTTAATGGAGATGGCTTATTAGATATTTATGTGTGTGCTGTAGTTGGTGTTAATGGGTTTTATGGCTATAATGAACTATTTATCAATAATGGAGATGAAACATTTACGGAAAGTGCAGAACAGTATAAATTAGATTTTGATTCCTATAGTTCTTCTGCAGCATTTTTAGATTTTGATTTAGATGGAGATTTAGATATTTATCTCTTAAATCATGCCATTCACACTCAAGAATCTTTTGGTAAAGCAAATTTACGTTACAAAAGAAATGAGCAAACTGGAGATAAATTACTTAGAAATGATGGAGGAAGCTTCACAGATATAAGCGAAGCTGCTGGAATTTTTGGTGGAATCAATGGCTATGGATTAGGGATCTCTATAGCAGATTTTAATCAAGATGGATACCCTGATATATATGTTGGTAATGATTTTCATGAAGATGATTATTACTACATAAATAATGGAGATGGTACTTTTTCTGATCAATTAAAAAATTACTTTGGGCATACGTCTCGTTTTTCCATGGGGAATGACGCAGCTGATATTAATCATGATGGATTACCAGACATTATTTCATTAGACATGCTACCAGAAGATGAGGTAGTTTTAAAAACTTCAGAAGGAGATGATAATATTCAGATTCAAAAATTAAGAACTCAAAAATATGGGTATCATTATCAGTTTACCAGAAATATGCTCTATGTAAATCAGAAAAATTCTAGTTATTTAGAAACTGCACTACTTAGCGGTATCGCTGCAACAGATTGGAGTTGGAGTAGTTTATTTGCAGATTTCAATCAAGATGGTGAACAAGATTTATTTATTTCTAACGGAATTTCTAAAAGACCAAATGATTTAGACTTTATTAAATTTGTTTCTAATGAACAAATTCAGAAAAAGATAGACAATACAAAGTTAGTAGATCAAAAAGCATTACAAATGATGCCCACAGGTGAAGCTCATAATTATATTTTCAAAGGGGTTAAAAACTTAGAATTTGAAGATAAATCTGGTGAGTGGATTTCCAATAAAAAAGGAGTTTCTGGAGCGACAGCACTTGGAGATCTCGATAATGACGGAGACCTTGACTTGGTAGTAAGTAATATTAATGAAAATGTATCATTATACGTCAATCAAACCAATGAGAAAGCTAATTACCTTCAATTAAAGTTTGACTACCCTTCACCGAACACTTTTGGTATTGGAACCAAGGTTTATTCTTACGCTAAAGGAGAATTACAATTTAAAGAATTGTATACAGTGAGAGGATTTCAATCCTCTTCAGAACCCATCGTTCATTTTGGTTACGGTCAAGTTAAAGAAGTAGATTCAATAACTATTGTTTGGCCCAATAAAACCTTTCAAACTCTAAAAAATATTACTGTAAACCAGCAATTGACAATTAGTCCAGAAAGAACAGAGCCTTTTAATTATTCACATTTATTAAAAAAAGAGACACCAATCTTTAAAAAAGTCTCAAATAATCTAGGAGTTAATTTCACTCATACTGAAGACAATTACACAGATTTTAATCGTCAAAAATTAATTCCTTATCAAAACTCAGACAGAGGTCCTGCCGTTGCAGTTGGTGATCTAAACAATGATGGGAAAGAAGATATTTATTTTGGAGGGTCTAAGTTTAATTCTGCTAAAATTTTTGTTCAAAAAGACAGTTTTTTTAAAGAAGAAAAAATAGAAATTATTGCAAATGACTCTATTAATGAGGATGTTGTAGCGCTAATTGCAGACCTAAACAACGATAGAAAAAACGATGTGATTGTTGGAACAGGTGGTTCAGATTTTTATAATAAAATGACACCTTTACTTGATACTTATTATACCCAGAGTGAAGTTGGTTTTGAAAAACAACAATTACCAGCGTACTTTGAAAATGCATCAGTTATAAAAGCAGCAGACTATGATCATGATGGAGATTTAGATGTTTTTGTTGGAAATAATATGGTATCCAATAATTTTGGAGCAATTCCTAATTCCTATATTTTACAAAATAATAAGGGTAAGTTTTCAATCCTAGAAAACCAACCTTTCCAAAATACAGGGATGATCACAGACGCAATATGGGAGGATTATAATTCAGATGGTTTTGAAGATCTGATATTGGTAGGCGAATGGATGACTCCTAAATTTTTTAAAAATACAAAGGGTAATTTTGTTGAAGAAAATCTAATAAAGTCAAAATTAACTGGGTTATGGCAACAGATTACTTCTTTCGATATTGATAAAGACGGAGATGTAGACTATCTTCTTGGGAATTGGGGTAAAAACTCAAAGTTCAAAGCTTCAAAAGAATATCCTTTACGAATGTATTACGCTGATTTTGATGGTAACGGGAGTACAGAAACTATTCTATGTAATTTTAAAGATGGAGCTTATTATCCATTATTAGGATTAGACGAATTAGCAAGTCAAATTGTAAGTTTACGTAAGAAATTTACCAATTATAAAAGTTTTGCAGGAAAATCAATTGATGCTATTTTTGAAAAATCAGTGTTAAAAAAGGCACGTATATTTGAAGTGAATACCTTGGCTTCAGGGTATTTAAAAAATGATAATAATATATTTACATTTGTACCTTTTAAAAATGAGTTACAAGTTTCCCCTATTTCAGCATTTTTAGAATTTGATTTTGATGCTAATGGAGAAAATGAAGTTTTAGTAGCAGGAAATTATTTTGGTGTGAGTCCATATCATGGAAGATTTGATTCTTTCCCAGGGGCATTAATCTTTAATGAAGAAAACATTATTTTAGGAAATAAAGTTGGACTTGATTTTAGTCAAAAAGTAGTAAAGAAATTTAATAGTATTAAAGTTAAAAATAAGTTATATCTATTGGCCACTATTAATAATGATAGCGCCCAAGTATATCAATTAATTAAATAATGGTTATGAAACAGTTCAAATTATATATAATAGTAACAACAATTGCTATGGGATTGTTTTCTTGTACAGAGCGTTCTGAACCCATAGAAGTTACCACAGATCATTTTCATTCGGTAATTGACGAGGTAGTTGAGGTTATGATTCATGATATATTTTCACCACCAGTGGCAAGTAGAGTTTTTGCTTATCCAAATATAGCAGCCTATGAAATTTTAGCTCAGAATGACACGACTTATTTTTCTCTAAAAAATCAGATTAAACATTTAGGAGCTATTCCATCTCCAGATGAATCAAAGCGTATAAATTATCCTCTTGCTGCCTTAATTGCACATATACATCTAAGCAAACAACTAATTTTTTCTGAGGCTAAAATAGAAACACACAGAGATAGCTTATACAATGTTTGGGAAGCTAAAAACCCCAAAGAATTCAAGGAATCAAAGGCATACGGTTTGGAGGTTGCAGCATACATATCAGATTGGATGAATAAAGATAATTATGCACAGACTAGAACGATGCCAAAATTTAGTGTAGATTCTGAAGATGAAGGAAGATGGCAGCCAACCCCTCCCTCATATATGGATGGTTTAGAGCCACATTGGAATAAAATTCGTTCTTTTGTTTTAGACTCAGCAGCTCAATTTAAACCTGTTCCTCCCCCAAAATTTTCAATGAATAAAAACTCTGATTTTTATAAAGAATTAAAAGAGGTTTATGATGTCAGTTTAGAAATCACAAAAAAAGGTGACGCTTCAGAAGAAATTGCTATTGCACAATTTTGGGATTGTAATCCCTATGTTTCAGTAACTCGAGGACATTTAATGTTTGCTGTAAAAAAAATAACTCCAGGAGCCCATTGGATTGGGATCACAAAAATTGCAGCTAAAAAAGCCAAAGCAGATTTTACGAGGACTGTCTTTGCTTATACAAAAACATCTATAGCCATAGCAGATGCTTTTATTAGTTGTTGGGATGAAAAATATAGAAGTAATTTGGTACGTCCAGAGACCTTAATAAATACCTATTTTGATGATGAATGGAAGCCTATTTTACAAACCCCACCCTTTCCAGAATATACAAGTGGTCATTCTGTTGTTTCTGGAGCTGCTTCAATAGTACTTACCTCTATTTTTGGGGATAATTTTAGCTTTGAAGACGATACAGAGGTGCCCTATGGTTTACCAATTCGATCTTTCTCTTCTTTTAAAGTAGCTGCAGACGAGGCTGCCATCAGTAGAATGTATGGAGGAATTCATTACAAAGCTGCAGTTGAGGTTGGTGTAGGACAGGGCCGAAAGATTGGAGAATTGGTTACTGAAAAATTAACAATGTTGAACAACTAGAATATAACTATTCATCTTGTTTTTTGTAATAATATAATAATAAATGAAAAAAATAAGCGCTATTATAGGATTTATATTAGGGGGTTTTTTACTCTGGTATCTCATCATAAAACCTTATGATTATTTAGTGACTTTTAAAGTAAAAACATCTGCAGGGACTATTAATCAATCTATCAAACTTTGGAATACAAGTTTAGAAAACTCAAGTCCTATTCAACAAGAAAATCTTAAAAACTTAACACAGCAGATTATAGTTAAAGACTCGACCTTCAATTATGATTGGTCTATAAGCTCAGTAAATGATTCTATTTCTAAAGTAAATGTCTACGTAACTGATAAAGAGCACAGTTTTGCTAATAGAATTTCTATACCTTTTGGGACTACAGATTTTGAAAAAAGAATAGAATATACTGTAACAGACTTTATAGCTAAACTCAAAGAACATTTAAAAAAAATTAGGGTAACAGTAGTTGGAAAAGATACTACAAGATCTACCTATGCTGCTTATATTTCAATGAAAGGCTTGCAAATTGAAAAAGCAAGAGGAATGATGCAAAACTATTCTTTATTAACCAGCGTACTTTCAGCTGAAAATATTGAAATGAATGGAACACCTTTTGTTAAAATAACCCATTGGAATACACAAAATGATAGTATTGCTTATGATTTTTGTTTTCCTGTCATAAAAAGTGATTCTCTCCCAATAGACCCTCGTATTCAGTATAAACAATATAATGCAGTAAAAGCTTTAAAAGCCACCTATAATGGAAACTATATTACCTCTGATAGAGCTTGGTATGCGTTATTGGATTATGCAGAGAATAATGACATAGTGATAGATAAAAAACCTTTGGAAGTTTTTTATAGCAATCCAAATTTTGGAGGTGATGAGTTACAATGGGAGGCAGAAATATTTATGCCTTTAAAAGAATAGTTACTTTACTTTTCCATAGTTAAAATACCTGGCTAATAAGGGCTCTAAATAACAAATACTGAATTCTTTGTTCATTTTTTTTCACTGAATAATTATACACTTTGTATTCACTAGAATTTAATACTTTAGTTGAACCTTCGTAGTATAATTAAATCGTATAATATATAATCATACATGGCTAACAACTCACTACAAGAAAAAAACTGGTGGAAAGAGGGAATTGTATATCAAATCTATCCAAGAAGCTATAAAGACACCAGTGGAAATGGTGTTGGTGATTTAAGAGGCATCATTCAAAAATTAGATTATATCAAAAGTTTAGGGGTAACCATGGTTTGGCTTAACCCAATTTATGAATCACCTAATGATGATAATGGCTATGATATTAGTAACTATCGTGCCATTATGAAAGAATTTGGTACTATGGAAGATTTTGATGAACTTCTTGAAGGTCTTCATCAACGTGGCATGAAATTTATCATGGATGTAGTCGTGAATCATAGTAGTGATGAGCATGAATGGTTCAAACAATCTCGTAGCTCTAGAGACAATTCATATAGAGATTATTATCATTGGTGGCCTGCTGAAAAAGGGAAACCAAATTATCGATGGAGTTTTTTTGATGAAAACAGTGATGCTTGGAAATATGATGAACAAACAGATTCATATTACTTACATTACTTTTCTCAAAAACAGCCTGATTTGAATTGGGAAAACCCAAAAGTGCGCCAAGAGGTTTATGATATTATGAAATTTTGGGCAGAGAAAGGCGTAGATGGTTTTCGTTTAGATGCTTTTCAATATGTAAGTAAAGACATTACATTTCCTCCATTTCCAGAAGGGTATGATGTAGATATACCAAGTGTCATTGAATATCATGGAATGGGTCCACACATACATAGTTATTTAAAGGAAATGTATGATCAAGTTTTGAGCAAATATGATGTCTTTGCAGTTTCAGAGGGGGTAGGAAGTACTTTGCAGGACGCCCATGATTTAGTAGACAAGGATCGTAATGAATTGCAAATGGCCTATCATTTTGAAGCTACAGACATGGTTACTACATTAGAGAAATGTACGCTAGCTCAATTTAAAGAATCGTTTACAAAATGGGATAAGTCATTTGCTGAAAAAGGGTGGATTGCTATTTATTTATCGAATCACGATCAATCTAGATTTATAAATCGATATGGTAGTGATAAGCCTGAGTTTAAGGATTATTCTGCCAAGTTACTGAATACTTTTATTCTTTCTATGCGAGGAACACCCTACACATATTATGGAGACGAATTAGGAATGACAAATATTGGTTTCAACAAGATTGAACAATACAAAGACATTGCAGCCATTAATGGGTATAAGAAAGCAGCATCAGATGGTGAAGATCTAGAACACTATCTAAAAAAGTTAAATTTACTTTCAAGAGATAACGGAAGAACACCAATGCAATGGGATGCATCAAAAAATGCTGGATTTTCGAATGAAACCCCTTGGTTGCCTGTTCATAAAAATCATACAACAGTTAATG